>Ga0265292_1003198_pt1 | contig 10306 bp, 4 predicted proteins | sample Munlanlewell296A_FD_189080 | JGI IMG/M metagenome (GOLD analysis project Ga0265292, IMG submission 189080) | Leachate microbial communities from a municipal landfill in Southern Ontario, Canada - Leachate well 296A | ecosystem: Engineered > Solid waste > Landfill > Unclassified | place: Canada... | reverse complement strand
GTTTTCAGAAAGCTACCAGGCTCACCAAAATGGTAAATACAAGCGATTATATCACCATCTATAACGAAGCCGCTACCAACGACAATGCGCTCCTCCCCGAAAGTCTGCAACGTAGCCTTATCACCCCCGAAGATGCCGCAAGGTTCGATAATGTGAACTATGTAAAAGAACTGCTCAGAACTGCACCGGTCAATTCCCACGAACTCTCCTTGTCAGGAGGGAATGAATCGACCAATTATATGATCTCCACCTCAGTTTTCGACCAAAAGGGTATTATAAAGGGCACCGGCTACACCCGCGGAACTGTCAGGCTTGATGTGAATACCGAAGTGAATAGATGGCTTACTGTAGGGATGAGTATGCTGGCGGGGACTTCGAGTAACGATATCATTGGAAGTTCAGGAGACGGCTATGGCGGTAACGGCGGAAGCGTGGTAAGATATGCTTTCTTCCGTAATCCTGCCATTCCCATACGGTTTGAAAATGGGATCTATGTTGACCGCCCTGCCGGATACTTCGGACGCCAGATTTATGACTCATTCCTCGGCGATGGATATAATCCCATAGGCATGAGCGATTATAACGATAACAACCGCAAAGACGACAGTTATCTTGGAAAAGCCTATTTCACAGCCAAACTAACCGAAAAGCTGAAATTTACGACCAACCTCGGGATGGATTACCGCAATTCGTACAACCGCCGTTTCAATCCAACCTGGGGTACCTTAAACCGCATTAATGCAAAGAACAGTCTGAGTATCGGCAGTGAACGTATCGCCAACTGGACGGTGAATAACCTGCTTAATTATGAAACCAAATTCGGGGAATCGCATACCCTTTCGGCAATGCTGGGGTTTGAGGCTATTAAGAACAGCGGAAAAGCAATGTATGCGAACGATTCGGATTTCCCCATCCAGCAGGATGAGCTTATTTACATTGGTAACGGTCTCGGTAATAAGATCAGCAGCCAGAGCGAATATGCTTCGGCACTGGCATCGCTATTCGGCAGGGTCAATTACGATTTCAAAGGAAAATATTACCTCTCGGGCACTCTTCGCCGGGATGGTTCTTCAAGGTTTACCGGAAATAACAAATGGGGAACTTTCTACTCTCTTTCAGCCGGTTGGATACTGAAACAGGAAGACTTCCTTCAGGAGGTTTCCTGGCTCGAAAATCTCAAACTTCGTGCAGGCTATGGCGCTATCGGAAACCAGGAGATAGGCCTCTATGCATACAGCGACAGGATCTCTCCATATTTCGACTATCCGTTCGGCGGGGTATCAAATGGTGGTTATGCACAAACTGGCCTGGGAAATGAAGACCTGAAGTGGGAAACCAGCAATCAGTACAACGCGGGTGTGGATGCTGAGTTTTGGAAAGGGGCATTTGCATTTTCACTTGATTACTTCTACAAAGTAACGGAAAATATGCTGGTAAAAGCGCCCAATCCTCCATCGACAGGTTATGCTGAAGCGGCCTGGATCAACAGCGGGTCGGTATTGAATACAGGGGTTGAACTTGAAGCCATTTACCGTCAATCGAAAAGCGAATGGGGCTATTCCATTGGTGGAAACCTTACCTTCATGCATAACGAAGTGCTTAAATTGGACGCTCCCCTTTTTGGTGGAAGGGTTGAATCAGGGATTAATGCCACCAGGACTGAAATAGGGCAGCCCATCGGCTCATTCTACCTGCTCGAAATGGATGGCATATTCCAGGATGATACCGAAATCTTGCTTTCGGCCTTCCAGGGAAACAACATTAACCCCGGTGATGTAAAATTTAAAGATCAGAATAGCGACGGGCGTATCGATAACAACGACCGGGTACACATGGGTAGTTCCATTCCGAAAATGATTGCCGGGATTAACCTTACGACCAACTACAAAAACTTCGATCTGAGCGTGTTCTTCCAGGGAGCTTACGGTAACAAGGTTTATATGCAGATAAACCAGGATATTGAAGGATTTTACCGCGGCTTTACCGTTACGCAGCGCTATTTTGATGAACGATGGACCGGTGAAGGTACATCCAACACGCAGCCCAGGGCATCGTGGACTTCCAAATCAAACAACGCCAGGCCTTCGTCCCGTTTTCTTGAAGATGGCTCGTACCTAAGGCTTAAAAACCTGCAGCTTGGCTATACCATTCCCGCGAAAACACTCAAAATTACCGGTTTATCTCAGGCAAGAGTGTATATGTCGGGTACCAACCTGTTTACACTGACCAAATATTCAGGCCTTGACCCCGAAATGACCGTAAGTAACAACTCCCAAACCGAAGGTGACCGCGCCGCCGGTATCGACTGGGGAACTTATCCTTCGGCGATGACTATAATGTTTGGAATCGATATCACATTTTAAATTATATCGGGCTATGAAAAGGAATTTTAACAATGTATCAGACACTTTCCGGCAACAGCTTATGAACGTTAAGGCCATCGGAAACAGAAGACTGAAGCTTCATAAGGCTACCCTGCTGTTGGTTCTTTCCATGACCATCCTTAGCGCCTGTACCGATTTTTTAACCGAAGATCGTAAAGGGAATTTTTCTTCAGACACTTTTTACCAAAACGACAAACAGGCTATCCAGGCGGTGAATGGGGTGTATAACGCCTTAGCTTTCAGCAGCTTTAACAATGCATTGTGGGTGTTTGGAGATATCGCTTCCGACGATGCGGTAAAAGGCGGTAATCCCGGCGATCAGTCTGAAATTACTTATATTGATGAATTCAATGCCGATGCCAACAATGGGATTATCAGCAATTACTGGAGTTTTGCCTATGAAGCCTTTGCCCGCGCCAACAATGTGATAGCCAACGTTCCTGCAGCACCAATGGATGAGACACTGAAGAACCGGATCATCGGAGAAGCTAAATTTATCCGGGCATACAACTACTTCAACCTGGTGAATATTTTTGGAAAGGTTCCCCTTAAACTGCTTCCCCAACTTACCCAGGAGACCATCCACGTGCCGCTGAGTGAAGTATCTGACATTTATCTTCAGATTGAGAAAGACCTGTCAGATGCGGCCGCTGTTTTACCTGTTTCTTACAGTTCAACGGAAAATGGTCGTGTTACCCGTGGCGCTGCATTGGCTATGTTGGGAAAGGTCAATTTGTATCAGCAAAAATGGTCAGCCGCAATCGGATACTTTCAGCAGGTTGAAGCCCTCGGGATTTACCGTCTTTTGCCTGATTATGCCGATATCTTCAAGCTGGCAAAAGAAAACAGCAGTGAATCCATTTTTGAGATTCAACACCTGGCAGACCAGAATCCATTCACAGGAAGTGCATTGAATCAATGGTTTGCGCCTGCAACGGAAGGCGGGTATTATTTCAATGCCCCCACGCAAAGCCTGGTTGATGTTTTTGAAAGAAGCGCTTCCGGCGAAGTTGACCCGCGCCTCGATGTTTCTGTTGGCCACGAGGGCCAGCCCTGGCTGAACGGGGAGACTTTCAGTGCCACCTGGTCGCCGACCGGATACCTCACCAAAAAGCACCAGCAGCCACTTTCCGAAATTCCTTCATCGCTCAAAGGCGATGGTGACCTCAACTACATCTACCTGCGTTATGCTGACCTTCTGCTAATGAAAGCAGAAGCGTTTAACGAAACTAACAATGCCGATTCGGCAAAAGCAAACCTCAATAAAGTGAGACAGCGTGCCCGGACAAGTTTTAACGGAACTCCACCCGTTGACCTGCTTGCAGATATCACTACATCAGATCAGAACCTGCTCAGGACTGCCATCCAAAAAGAGCGAAGGGTTGAACTGGCCCAGGAGTTTCACCGATATTTCGACCTGATGCGCTGGGGAAAGGCTGTTGCAGAAGTTGCGCTTGGGCCTGATTTCAACTACGAAACCAAACGGTATTTTCCGGTACCACAGGCGGAGATAGATGCTAACCAGGCTATTAATCCCTGAGATCAATAAATCAATTCACATAAATTAATCACCATTTAAAATCAAAACATTATGAAAATGAAAAATCTGATGAAAATGCGCACTTTGCTGCTTATGTTGATTGTAAGTTCAGCAATAATCCTTGGATCGTGCAAAAAAGATGACAAAATCGTCGAGGGAGACAAAACCGCGCTCACTGCGTTAATTGCAACGGCTGATGTAGTTGCCAATGCCGCAACCACTGCCAATTATCCTCAGGCAGCTATCAACAGTTATAAAGCTACATTAGCAACTGTGAAAACTGCTGCTGCTACTCCACTTACCCAGGTACAAATAGATAACCTGGTTACACAGTTAACCGAAGCCATGACCATTTTTAATTCGCAGGCATACGGTTACATTGATGAGTCCCTGTATCTGAATGCCGGTTGGCACTTTGACGAAGGAACCGGAACTACTGCTACAGCCTACTCAACCGTTAAACATGTAGCAACCTTTTTCAAAGGAAATACAGTTATTCTGGGCACTGCTGCTATGTCGCCCAGCTGGGTTACAGGTGTAAAAGGGGGAAAGGCTGTTTATCTGAATAAAGGAGCCCACCTTGAAGTGCCCTATACAACCAGCTTCCTGCCTGTTAACTTATCCATCTCAGTCTGGATTAAACCTGATGAGCTGTATGAGCACAACTATATCCTTTCACAGAACTACTGGACCGGATACAAACTGCAGACTCAGGGTGGAGGCAAACCATTCTTTACTTACAAAAAGGTAGATGGCGGAATTGTCGATGCCGATAATGAAACGGATAACTCTATTACGGCCGGACAGTGGAAACATGTTGTGGTTTCGGTTAACGCAACAACCAAGGAACTAAAGTTCTACGTTAATGGTACACTCACAAAAACATGGACAGCGGCTAACAAAAGCATTGGGCCGCTCACACAAACCCTTACGTCTCCCGCCCCCCAGCCGTTTATTATTGGCTGTGTGGCAACTGATGCAGAACTTGCCGCTAATTTCATGTCATGGACAACAGCCGCAAACTTTGGCTACTTCAAAGGCGTTATTGACGAGCTGAAAATCTACAAGATCGCATTGGCTGATGGCCAGGTATCGAAACTTTACAATGACGAAAAGCCTTAAATTGGTTGGTTTGGTTTAATTATTAATGTGTGTTAAGGGGTAAGGCTCAATGGTTCCTGCGTATTGGTTGGCAGAAAATTGAGCCTCCCCTTTTTTTAACTGAACTGTTTATTATTTATCTTGTTGCTTTTAACATATGCCGTTTCCCTGACACCTTATAAACCAGCTTAAATGTTCCGTTTTATACTTGTACTTCAGTTATGCATCTTCACAATACAAACATTCCCTCAACAGGGACAAATAAGTATTTCGCGGATTGATCAAATGCCCGATTCACCGATACCGCTCCAAATCAGGGACTGGAACACTGTGGCTCACGATTACGACAGCTATGTCTTCAACTTAAATAAAACAGGACAATATTTGCCGTTGTCACGCCCGGGTACACAGGGACAATTCAATTATGCCGGTAATACGCCTTTGTTTCTCGATTCTTATGTGGGTGTTGATGGTCATCTCAATCAGGCAGAAGCTATTAACATCATGCCGGCCATTGTCGGAGCCTCGCTTGCCGGTATAGATAAAAGCAACCAGAACGGGATGAACTGGGTAGCTATGGCAAAAGATTTTTTCAACCTGAAAAACGGCCAGAACGTTTACTTAAATAATTATTCAACAACATCAGGCAATGACTGGTGGTATGATGTAATGCCCAATGTTTACTTTTATCAGTTGAGGTCATTATATCCTAATGCCGCCCCGGAATTCAGCACTCAGTTTACGACTGTTGCCGACCGCTGGTTGTATTGTGTAAACCGGTTGGGTGGCAGCACTACCCCCTGGACTGTCCCTTTCATGAACTACCGTGCCTTTAACCTTGCCACCGGGCTACCGCTGACAACAGGCGTTCCGGAGCCCGAATCAGCAGGAAGTATCGCCTGTCTGCTCTATAACGCTTACCTCGAAACCGGAAACAGAAAATATTTCGAAGGAGCCCAGCTTGCCATGGATTTTCTGGTCGGTTTTGAATCAAACCCATCCTACGAACTTCAGCTACCTTACGGGACGCTTGCTGCGGCCCGCATGAATGCCGTTGAAGGCACGAATTACCCCCTGCAGAAGCTGCTCGACTGGTGCTTCAATCGCGGGGATTTGCGGGGCTGGGGAGCCATAGTGGGGACCTGGGACGGTTATGATGTATCGGGCCTGATCGGCGAAGCCAACAATGCCGGCAACGATTACGCTTTTGTGATGAATGGCTTTCAGCAGGCAGCCGCGCTGGCGCCACTCCCCAAATACGACAAGCGCTATGCCCGATCCATTGCCAAATGGTTACTGAATGTTACTAATGCCAGCCGGCTTTTTTACTGGAATGCCCTTCCACAAACGCACCAGGATTCCTATGTATGGGCTTCAATAAACGACCCGACGGCTTGTATCCCTTATGAATCGATGAAAGAAGTGTGGCAGGGGAAAACCCCGTTTGCCACCGGCGATGCCATCAATGGCGGCTGGGCGGCCACAAATCTGTCGCTTTACAGTGGTTCAAGTGTTGGATATCTGGCTGCAGTAATCAATCCAACCAATATTCCTGAGATACTTCAGATAGACCTCAATAAAACAGATTTTTACGGGGATAACTCCCTGGTTTCTTACCTGTATTTTAACCCAACACAGGTCAGCAAACAAGTTAACGTTAATCTTCCATCAGGCACATTCGGGGTGTACGAAGCCATTACTGAAAACAATCTGTTTTCAGGGGTTGCAGGTTCCATTCAGTTAACAGTACCGGCCGGGGAAGTAAGGCTGATCAGGCTTTATTCAGCGGGACTGGAACCTGAAGCCCGCGATGGCAGGCTATATGCCGGTGATGATATACTCGACTATCATTATCAGTACGCTTATTCTGAAAACCTCCGTATAAAAGCTCTTTCGACTGATCATAACCCAATTATTACAAATTCAGTGCTTACGGCATATTGCGAACCGGGAAATATCAACCCGGGCGAACAGGTGCAGTTTGTTTGGTTTTTGAATGATATATTGATTGAAGGCCAAAACCAGTCGCAGGTGCAGCTTACTGCGCCAGGTACCCAATCACAACCTGTGCTCAAATGCAGGATAAGCGCCAATGGCCAGGCCGCTGAAGATACGCTGCACCTTCAGATAGTTGAGCGTATTCCCATGCCACCGGTGGTGAATGGCATACAAGCCGGTTCAAAATATACAGTTATGGGCGACCTAAACACTTTTACCGCACTTGTTGAACCGGCGCCGGGCGAAATCCCTGAATATACCTGGAGCGCTTCAACAGGCATTTTAAACCAGACCGGAGGGAGTTCCGTTACCTGGCAGGCACCGGAAACGAAGGTTGTGGCCACCATCACGGTGCAGGTTACCAATCAGGATATGCTTTCCACCACGGTATCCGCCGGGGCACTGGTAAAAGATACAAGCCTCGCCCTTCAATCGCCGCTGATATGGTATCCCTTTGATTCAGACAATCGCAATGCTGCTGCCGACCGTTTCCATGCCACAGCATCCGGCGTAACCAGAACAGAAGATGCCAGGAGTATGCCATCACTGGCTTACAGGTTTACCGCCGGGCAAAACATCATCTATACCGATAATCACGATGAACTGAATTTCAGTGATGCGGTAAGCCTGAGCTGCTGGGTCAAATGCGAACAACTGGGTTCAGAAAGGTTTATCATTTCTCACGGTTCGTGGCAGCAGCGATATAAGCTATCCATTACTCCCGAAGGCCTGCTACGGTGGACTGTAAAAACAAACTCCGGCGTTGCAGACCTTGACGGCTCAACACCAATTGAGATCAGCCGTTATTACCATGTTTCCGCACTCTATACCGGCTATTCAATGGAACTTTATGTGGATGGCGTTCTGGATACATTTAAAGCCTTTTCAGGAGCCATTCAACCCTCAACCAAACCCTTTACCATAGGCCGGATGGACAATGTGGAAACCCAGTATGCACTTCGCGGAAGCGTGGATGAAGTAAAGTTATGGAATAAGGAGATTCCGGTTACCCAGGTTGAACAGTTAAAGAACCAGTGGGCCGCACCTGCCGGAATTAGTGATGATTACCTGATTGCACGCATATATCCCAATCCTGCTGAAGAGGTGATTTATGTCGAATTCACCGATACTATCCATGCTGTACACATCTCCCTGTTCACTGCGGATGGAAAAGAAGTATCAGGCTATCAGGTTAAAATGCAAAGTTCCGGGATAATGATTGAAATTCCTCTGACCTTCACAGGATTGCATTTACTGAGGATGATTCTTAAAGATGGCCGTGTGGTAACCAGGAAAATTATTATCCGGTAAGACGAATTCAAAGGTTATTAATTTGGAAATCCAATACAAATTGCTGAATATCAGAGTTTTAATAATATTATTAATATTAATATACTAATAATCAATTGTTTATATAGTTTTATCGTGCACGAAGTTCTTTTTCATATTTTTATAAACTAACCAATTTATTCTTTAAATTGCACATCCTTTTTAATAAACTTCTTAATATGAACCGAGCCCCGACGCGTCGGGGCGAGTTACCTGTCTGCCGACAGGCAGGCATCATACCATTTAAAACAATTATATTATGATGAAAAGAAAAGCAGATCTAAGTCGCCGGAGATTTATCTCCAATACTGCCATGGCTACCATTGGAACAATTGGTGCCGCACAACTGATAACCTCCTGTGCAGGAAACGATAAGAAAACAGAAGAGATAAAGCTTCCGGAATTACTTACCCGGGCACCAGATGGCAAAGTATTGAAAGCAGGTCTGATAGGTTGCGGCGGAAGAGGAACTGGGGCAGCTATAAACTTCCTTGATGCGGGTCCTAATCTTCAGATTGTTGCATTAGGCGATGTTTTTCAGGATCGTCTTGACAAATGCCGGTCAGAGCTGAAGACTCAGAAAAATGTTGAGATTCCCGATGAAAAGTGTTTTCTGGGGTTTGATAATTATGAAAAGGTGATTGATTCAGGTGTGGATATCGTGTTACTCTGCACGCCTCCGCATTTTCGTCCGCAGCATGTTGAGGCTGCTGTAAAAGCCGGGAAGCATATTTTTATGGAAAAACCCTGTGCTGTTGACCCTGTTGGTGCACGTTCAGTTATGGTGTCATCTGAAAGGGCAAAACAAAACGGGCTTTGTATTGTAAGCGGAACAATCCGACGGGTGCAAAAAGATTTTATGGAAACCAGAAGAAGAGTTTTGAACGGAGAGATAGGTGAGATTGTAAGTGCTCACATAATTCGTAACGGAGGCTCACTATGGGTGATCAGGAGACAGCCGGGAATGACAGATATGGAGTACATGCTGCGTAACTGGGCCAATTTCTGCTGGTTGTCGGGAGATCATATAGTTGAACAATTTATTCACGAGATTGATGTTATGAACTGGTACATAGGCAAAAACCCTGTGAAAGCAATGGGGTGGGGCGGACGTCAGAGGAGGGTGACAGGAGATCAGTATGACTTTTTCAGTGTTGAATATCTTTATGAAAATGGTATGCAAACACATTGTGCAGCAAGGCAGATAACCGGCTGCAGCAACCTGACAAAGCAGTTAATAACAGGAACAAACGGGTTTGCAAATGCTAAAGGGACTCTATATAATCTGAAAGGAGAAGAAATATGGAATTATACTTATCCTGAGGAGGGTGCTGCTGATCAGACATGGAAAGTGACAGATCCTTATGTGCAGGAGCATATAAATCTTGTTACAGCCATACGTACAGGAAATATAATAAATGACGCGGAAGCACAGGTAAACTCAACACTAATAACTATAATGGGCCGCATATCGGCATATACAGGGAAAGATGTTACCTGGGAAGAGGTGATGAATTCTGATCTGTATCTTGGCCCTAAAACTTATGTATTTGGTCCGGTACCCGGAATACCTGAAACAATACCTGTTATAGGTGCTGAACCGAAGTAGTAATCAATATATTGCGGATTGCGGAATAGAGATAGCGGATTGAACTACAAAATCCGAAATCCGAAATCCGAAATCCGAAATCCGAAATCTTAAATCACCACTAAAATATAATATATGAACAGGAGACAATTTACAAAAAATACACTAATGGCTTCGGCTATGGTGTCAGCAGCTACTTTGCCTGGTTTTTCAGATTTTATTTCCCCTGCAACGAGGAGTCTGAAAAGAGGAATTATGTGGGGGAGTATTGGTTTGGGCGAGACAATACTTGAAAAGTTTCAACTTGCAAAACAAGCCGGATTTGAAGGAATCGAACCAATGAGTCACCTGGACAGGAATGAAGTT
>Ga0265292_1003197_pt1 | contig 10309 bp, 13 predicted proteins | sample Munlanlewell296A_FD_189080 | JGI IMG/M metagenome (GOLD analysis project Ga0265292, IMG submission 189080) | Leachate microbial communities from a municipal landfill in Southern Ontario, Canada - Leachate well 296A | ecosystem: Engineered > Solid waste > Landfill > Unclassified | place: Canada... | reverse complement strand
AGACTTGATCATGAATCTTGGGAACTTTTTATTTGAATATAATCATCTGAGGAAACATGGGGGCTTGAACTATGAAACACCTTTTGATAAACTCCAGAAAGTTACCGAATTAGTGAGCTAGTACAACAACTCTTTTTTATTGGCAAGATGCTCTGTGGGCAGCTTTTTTCCTGGCCTTTTCGAGCTTTTCTATAAATATGCCAGGCTCGAAGTAGCCTATCTTTCTGAGTATTTCACTGCCGGCAGAATCAAGCACAATGACTGCGGGCTTTTCCGTTACACCGAACCTCATGAACTGGTCGGAATCTTTACCTGATTCATATTTAACAGGGACAAAATATTTTTTTATATATTCCCGGACGCTTTCAGTAATCAAAGTGCATTTGTTCATTTTAATGCATGCCTCACACTCCTGACTTAAAAAAGCAATAAGCACGAGTTTGTTTCCTGTTCTTGCCTGCTCCAAAGCGCTTCTAAGGCTTTTCCCCCATATAATTTCTTCTGCCATAAAAAAATTTGCCTCCGCGTAACGCAGCTTTAAAATGAAACTTCTGCAAGAGACTCACATATCTTTCTTTTTTATAGTATACCTTTGGGGAGGCTTCAATTGCTTCACCTTTCAAACAGGGACTTACCGTAATACCCTCACTAAATCTGGTCCGCGCCCATTTATTGAATCCATTGAGGAAATACCACATGCAGTTATTGAAAGAGTTGCATATAAGGGCGAAAAACTGTCCGAATAATTTATAATATATCATGAAGCTTTTGATGCACATCTGCTGTGCAAACTGCAGTCCCTATCCCATTAAAACTCTCACCGAGAAGGGTATTTCTATAACAGGCCTCTGGTTCAATCCCAATATCCATCCGTATACTGAATATAGCCTGCGCCTCGATGCAGTGAAACAACTCCAAAAACTCTGGGAACTCAATATAGAATATAAAGATTATTATGGCCTCAGGGAATTCATAGACAAAACAAACAATGGCGGGGAGAACCGCTGCCGCATATGTTATGAGATGAGGCTGGATGAGACAGCAAGAAAGGCAAAGGAAATGAGACTTGACGGTTTTACAACATCACTCCTTGTGAGCCCTTATCAGAAGCATGATGTTATAATAGATGCAGGCAGGGAGATGGAAAAGAAATATGCGATACAGTTTTTTTATGAGGATTTCAGGCCCGGTTGGAAAGAGGGCGTCAGGATGTCAAAAGAGCTTGGCCTTTACAGGCAGAAATATTGCGGATGCATTTATTCGGAGATGGAGAGATACGCAAAAATCCAGCCGTCAGGTTTCAGGTGACAGGTGACATGAAAGCATTTAGCTTAAAAACGTGTCTTATTTTATTTTCCCTGATAGCTGTGAGCTGTCAGCTGTCAGCTGTCGCATATGCTGCCACGATAAAGGTTCTTATATTAGACGAAAATTATTCGCGTATCCCTGAAAAAAATGAAGAATTGGAAAAAATCGGGGATAAGATGAAGGGAGACCTACTTGTCAGTGGAGTTCATTATACAGGCGAGATTGAAATATGGAAGGGTCAAAACGGACTTTACGTTATAAATGAAATACCCTTTGAAGATTACATTAAGAGTGTTGTACTGGCCGAGGTTGGAGCAAACTGGGAAATGGAGGCGCTCAAGACGCAGGCTGTTGTTTCAAGGACCTATGCTGTATATCAGAAAAATGCAAATGGAAATTCCTATTACCATCTTACATCATCTGTGCTGCATCAGGCTTATAAGGGAAACTCTTCTGATACAAGGATAGCCTATGCAGTAGAAAAAACCTCGGGTGAAATACTTACCTTTAACAATAAGCCTATAGAGGCTTTTTATCACTCAACGGCAGGAGCCAGAACCGAACTGCCTGAAGAAGTTTTTGGAAAAAGCTATCCCTATCTCAAGTCGGTAGAGGCAAGCTGTCAGACCTCTCCATACTGGGTGTGGGAAAGAAAGGTCCCGTTGTCAGAGATAGAAAAATCATTGAACGTATCCGGGGTAAAAGATATAACGATCAAATCCCGTACATCAACAGGCAGGGTGAAAGAGCTATGCATTGATACTGACTCAAGTCAGGATACAATCAAGGCCACTGAGTTAAGAAGACTGCTCGGCTGGCAAAAACTGCCAAGCACCAATTTCAGCCTGGTCAGAGACGGCGATTCGATAATTTTTGAAGGCACAGGATATGGCCACGGGGTCGGCCTCTGCCAATGGAGCTCGCTTGAGATGGCAAAGAAAGGCAAGAGTTATAAAGAAATCCTCTCATTCTTTTATCCGGGAACAGAAATCCAGTTATATGAAGGCCTCTGATTTTGACTTTTCCCTTCCGGATTCGCTGATAGCAAAAAAACCTGCTGAAAAAAGAGACGGGTCAAATCTCCTCGTGCTTCACAGAGACGGTAAAATAGAGCATAGGAAATTTAGTAACCTCCCTGAATATCTCTATGAAGGTGACATGCTTTTACTGAATAATACCAGGGTATTCCCCGCAAAACTTACAGGCACTAAACCAACAGGCGGAAGGATAGAGTTTCTGCTTGTAAAAGAGACGGGTACTAACACATGGGAGATATTATCCAGGAAACAATACAATGGCAGATTAGCGATAGCAGCAGGGTTTTCAGCAGAAATAGATGGAAAAAGTGCCTGTTTTTCATATTCCGGAGATTTTATGGATAACCTCTGGAGATATGGGGATATGCCTCTGCCTCCGTACATAAAACGCAGGCCTGAACAAATTGATAAAGAACGTTATCAGACAATTTATGCGGAACAGCAGGGCTCGATTGCAGCGCCGACTGCGGGGCTTCATTTTACCGGAGAGCTGATAGACAGGATAAAGGCAAAGGGTGTAAATGTAAAATACCTGACACTGCATGTCGGCATAGGAACATTTAAAATGATAAAAACTGAAAATATAGAGGAACACTCCATGGATTCAGAATATTTTGAGATAGATGCAGATATTGTTGATGAGATTAAAAAAACAAAGGCATCAGGCAAGAAAGTCATAGCTGTTGGAACTACAACGACGAGGGCAATTGAGGGATATATGAGCAGGAAGTGGCAGAGGAGCGACGAAAAGGGTTCCAGGGTTCAAGGATTCAAGGGTTCAAGGGATAAAACAAGTTTTTCATCTAACCCCTCGACCCCTCGACCCCTTGGCCCCTTCCAATCTGTTTCCGGCTCTACCGACATCTTCATCTATCCAGGCTACAAATTCAAGGCCGTTGACTCACTCGTCACAAATTTTCACCTCCCTCGCTCAACCCCGCTTATGTTAACCTCTGCCCTTTGCGGTCTCGGGAAGCTGAAGGAGGCATATAACACAGCCATAGGCCATAAATATAGATTTTTCTCCTATGGTGATGCTATGCTTATTTTATGAAATACAGCATCGGTAAAGGAAGGCATAAGGAATCAACATCAGGCTCAGGCAGAAAAATTATTATGGCGATTGTTGTGGTGACCTCTGCTCTCAGCTTTACCCTCGGTTATTTTGTCGGCAAGTCTGTATTAAAAGAAAACTATGCGCAACTTCCAGGAATCGGGTCGCAACAACAGGCAGTTGCGATACCACCCCAACAAGAGACAGCGCCAACCCCTCAGTCCCAGCCTGCTGTCAACACCCCTCGGCCTCCTGTTGCAAATGAACAGCTGCCTCAGGATAAAACAATGCCTCTGAAGACGGTTGCAGTTAAGGAAGAAAATATTCCTGCCGCCCCCCCTTTAGTAAAGGGCGGAGACTCGTCGGTTGCGACTCGTACCGAGACTCTACGAGAAGGTGAAGGCGGATTATCAGCAAAAAACAGACAAAAGTCTCCGCAAAATGAAACTGTATATACAGTTCAGGCAGGGGCTTTCAAAAATCCAAAAGATGCATTATCCTTGAAACACAAGTTGGAGAATAAAGGATATAAGACGTACATAAAAAAATCTTCGGAAGAAAAAAATGTAAAGCTCTTCAAGGTCCGGACAGGTGAATTTACAGACAGGGAAAAGGCAGAGGACTTTGCTCTCAAACTTAAAAAATCAGAGGGCCTTAAGGCATTCGTGACCGCTAAAAACGGAGAAACCCGCGAGGAGGACAAAATTTCATCCCCTCCCCGTGCTAATAAACAGGAGAAACCACGGTAACAATAGAGATAGAGCTCAACAGCGAAAAGGAACTGACCTTTCTTTACAGCGGCCTTGAGAAAAATCTAAAGCTTATAGAAGAGGCCTTCGGGGTAACTGCAAGCTTCAGGGGCAATAAGGTATTTATTCAGGGAGAGCCGGAGCCTGCAAAGAGGGCAGAAAAACTCATCAATGAACTGCGCTCCATTAGCTCAGACGGCTATATGCTTAAGCCGGAAGACATCCGTTATGCCATAAAATCAACAGCAACGGGACATGACACATCCCTTAAGGATCTTTTCCTTAACAACATACCTGTATCCTCAAAGAAAAAATTTATAATACCAAAGACAGAGGTACAGGGGCAGTATATCGAAGCGATAAGGAACTATGATATTGTAATAGGTATAGGGCCTGCCGGCACAGGAAAGACATATCTGGCAATGGCAATGGCAATAAATGCCCTTATTAAAAAGCAGGTAAGCAGGATAGTCCTTGCACGGCCGGCTGTAGAGGCAGGGGAAAAGCTCGGCTTCCTCCCCGGCGATATGTACGAAAAAGTTAATCCCTATCTGAGGCCCCTTTATGATGCGCTCTTTGATATGATAGAGGCGGAAAAAGCAAGCAAGTTCATGGAGCGCGGCATCATAGAGATTGCACCATTGGCGTTCATGAGAGGGAGAACATTGAATGATTCGTTTATAATACTCGATGAGGCGCAGAATACAACGTCAGAGCAGATGAAGATGTATTTAACGAGGCTCGGGTTTAATTCAAAGACTGTAATTACAGGAGACGTAACACAGATAGACCTGCCGGCGGGAAAGACCTCGGGACTTATAGAGGCAGAACGGATATTAAATGGCGTAGAAGGCATAAAGGTTGTATATTTCTCTGAGAGAGATGTCGTAAGGCATAAACTTGTTCAGGAAATAGTAAGGGCATATGAAAGATATGAAAAACGGCATACAGAAAACCACAAAGGTCAGTAAAGTTGACGTAAAAAAATATTCGCTCCTTATTGTATTTGGATTTCTGTCTGCCATTGCAATACAGGAGAAGCTTGGGATAGAGCATCTCGTTGGAGGAATGCTTACAGCCTCCCTGCTTTTAGTCATCCTCTACAGAGACATCCTGCGTTATAAACCGGCTTACCTGAAAAATTATAATATGCTCGTCCTTCTCGGTTTTATGATTGTCAGCACACTGTTCCTTGGAAGATTCTTCGGATATGTGTTAATAAATCTGGCCCGCGGGATTGGCTTCATACCGGTAGAAAGCACCCTGTTCGGCATACCAATATCTGTGGGCGCGATGCTCGTTATGCTTTTATTCGATTTTCATACTGCAATAGTATTTTCTTTTATAGTGAGCCTTCTCAGCGGATTATGGCTTAATAATGCTATTTTCCCTGTATATGCATTTATAGGCAGCCTTACTGCGGCATTCAGCGTTATAAGATGTAAAAAGCGGTCAGCGATTTTGAGGGGAGGTTTTTATGTTGGAGTGGTAAATGCCATGACTGCAAGCTTCCTGCTGCTCTTTGCCGGAAAATTTTTTACAATAGGAGCAGCCTCATCCGTAATGTTTGCGCTTTCTTCAGGCATAAGTGTTGTAGCAATTGTATCTGTAATGCTTCCGTTGCTCGAATACATGTTCAAGGTTACAACCGATATAAGCCTTCTTGAACTCCTGGATCTGGATCAACCCCTCATGAAAAACCTTATGATATCAGCTCCGGGAACGTATCACCACAGTGTAATTGTAGGCAATCTTGTTGAGGCTGCTGCAGAGGCAGTCGGCGTGAATCCCCTGCTTGCAAGAGTCAGTTCATATTACCATGATATAGGCAAGGTTAAGATGCCTGAATATTTTGTTGAAAACCAGAGTGGTTCTCTGAGCAAACATGACAAACTTACGCCTCATATGAGCAGTATGATAATCGGCTCTCACGTAAAAGAAGGGGTAGAGCTTGCAAGGCAGCAAAAACTTCCGGAACCTATCATAGATATAATAGAACAGCACCACGGCACAGGACTGATGACCTATTTTTATCAGAAGGCAAAAGAACAGGAAGGTGAACAAAAACTTTCTGAAGATGAATATAAATACCCAGGGCCAAAACCCCAGACCCGCGTAGCTGCGCTTGTTATGATGGCAGATGCTGTCGAGGCTGCATCCCGCGTTTTAAATGACCCTACACCTGCAAGGATCACCGCTCTCGTTGACAGGATAATAAATCACATCTTCCTTGAAGGACAGCTCGATGAGTGCGAACTTACGTTGAAGGACATATCCGAAATAAAGAGCCACTTCTCGTATATACTTACCGGAATTATGCACAAGAGAATTGATTATCCGGGTTTTAATTTTAACGAGGATTCCAAAAAATCTCAGGAGCTGCCAAAGCGCGATAATGAAGGTCTTAATAAAGAACCGGCAAAGGCTGATAAGAACAAACCTACAGAATATAATATGTGATTCAAGGAAAGCCCTCAGGCTGCTCGGCCTTAAAAAAGCCGAACTCAGCATTCTCCTTGTAAATGACAGAGGAATGAAAGCATTGAATTCCATGCACCGCCACATAGGCAAGACAACCGATGTGCTCTCATTTCCGCAGAATAGCTGGCAAGCTGGCAAGCTGGCAAGCAATAAAGTGACTACCGGACTTGCGGACTTGCGGACTTGCGGACTTGTTCTCGGAGACGTTGTCATAAACCTTCAGGCAGCGAAAAGACAGGCGCCTGAGCACGGGCTTTCATTCAATGAAGAAATAAGATGGTTACTGGTGCACGGAATCCTTCACCTCATTGGATATGACCATGAAAAAAGCAAATATGCTGAGAGAAAGATGAGAGAGAAAGAAAAAAAACTGTTAAAATATATCTGAAATGTGAGAAAGGATAAGGTCTGAATGCTTGCTAAACGTATAATCCCCTGCCTTGACGTTAAAGACGGAAGGGTTGTTAAAGGCGTGAGTTTTGTTAATCTCAGGGATGCGGGCGACCCTGTTGAAAACGCTATATTTTATGATAAACAGGGAGCTGACGAACTCGTATTCCTTGATATAACAGCATCACACGAAAAAAGAAAAATCATACTTGATGTCGTGGAAAAAACCGCCAATGATGTATTTATGCCATTGACTGTCGGCGGCGGGATTAAAACTCTCGATGATATAAGAGAGTTGTTGAAATCAGGCTGTGATAAGGTTTCCGTAAATACCACTGCAGTAAAAGACCCTTCCTTTGTAAGCCGTGCAGCCGAGAGATTCGGAAGCCAGTGCATTGTTGTTGCGATTGACGCAAAACGAGTAACAAGAGATATGGCTTATACAGATGATGAGACGTGGATGAGCGGGCAGTCCCTGAAGGAAGTACGGCTTGGAGATATTAAAGATGCTGAGACGTGGGCTATCTCAACTCATGGCGGAAGAAAAATGAAGAGGATAGATGCAGTAAAATGGGCAAAGAAAATGGAAGAACTTGGAGCAGGAGAGATTCTATTGACAAGCATGGACAGGGACGGCACAAAAAACGGATATGACATCGAACTCACAAAAACAATAGCAGAGGCAGTATCTATTCCTGTTATCGCCTCCGGAGGGGTTGGTAATCTTGAACATCTCTACGAAGGGCTTGTTTATGGAAAGGCTGACGCAGCGCTCGCCGCATCAATATTTCATTACAGGGAATATACCATTAAAGAAGCTAAAGAATACTTAAAGTCAAAGGGCGTGACAGTAAGGCTGTAAACCCCGTAGTAATTCCTTTTAATTAAAAACTATCCCTGCCCTGTATATATCAGAAGCTATTTTCCTGCACCATTTCACAGTAGCATGTTTGGAATTTTCCCAGAGACCTTCCCCGTGAATCTTCAAGCCTGCGCCTTCCGTTACGGGTTTGTGGGTAAAGATGCCCAGCCCTGCGTTGCTTACATCTATTATTATCCCGTCAAAATTAGGTTCATTTGTCTCAGAGGCATACGAACATGAAACATGTCCGAGTATCTGTTCTCTGAATTCTCTTCTGCCATCCTCATTTTTTTTGCCTATCACCATGCCTGCACCTCGCATTATTTTTAATAAGTATACCAATTCCAAACAGCTAATTTCAACCAGTTTCAAGTTGTTTGTTGTCATTCCCGCAGAGCTTGTCCCGACTTGTTCGGGATCACGGGAATCCTTCTTTCAGCCCCGGCTGATTCGCTGAGGATAAAAAAAGATTCTGGACAAGCCAGAATGACAGCAATATGCTATTCCCTGTAGCAAGCTACAGGGAATAGCAAATTTATATTTTCACGGTTAATACTCTGTTTTTCTTCTCTATCCTGTATGTCTCAATCAGGCTTTCATCTGCAGCAGCAACCTTCACGATATAGGAATTGTTCTTATTAAAGACAGTCACGGCAGCCGCCGCAAGGTGTCTTGCATCAGAATATCTTGCACATATCGAAGCTGCAAGAGGAATAAGAGCTTCCGCACATTCTCCCGATAAAAAAGTTATCGGGCTTCCGAAATCCTCTACCTTCATCAGATAATCATTATCTCCTGCAAGCTGCTCCAGCATGTCATTCTCTTTTTCGTCTCTCCCGACTATTGCCTTGCATGTTGGAGACATCCTGAAATGCCTGCCAAGCCTTAGAAGGTTCAGCTCATTCAAAGACAGGGATGGACTGTGCTCAAGAAGCTCGCTCAGCCGGTAAGAATAATTCGGCTCTGTAAGGAGGCACCCGCTTGCCGGCATTGGGTATTCCGTAAGCCCGTATTCTTTGGCAAGCGCCATCTGGGGTTTTCTCGAACGGCCATGAAAACCATGAAGCCTTTCCCTGTCAACGATCCCTTTTGTCTCGGGAAGCGTCTGTTCAAGAAGCCTTGCGCTCAACGGCCTTAAGACAATCCCTGATACACCAGCCTCTTTATCAATCATATAAATAGTATTCCTCATCTGGCTCATGGGTCTTTGACTGACTACTTCTCCTGTTATTATAAAGTCAGCTCCTGTTATGCTCATCAGTTCTTTTGCTTCCTTCAGCATAAGTATTCTGCAGTCAATGCACGGGTTCATATTTCTGCCATGGCCGTGCTTTGGATTTTTAACAATCTCGATGAACTTATCCGCAAGGTGGCAGAGTTTAACCTGAAAACCGAATTTCTCTGCTGCGGAGAATGGGTCTTTAGAGCAGGAAGATTTATCCGAGATGTCGCAGCCGAAATGCGTGAGGAATGTGACTGCGGTCACATCAATCCCCTGCCTCAATATGCTGAGGATTGCAAGGGTGCTGTCCAGCCCGCCTGAAAATAATGCTATTGCTTTATGTTTGATACTCATCGGCTCTTTAAATAGTTTTTCAAATCCCTGTAATAATTCTCATGGGGACCGAGCATGATTAACTCCAAATCCCTTCCAGTTATCCTGTATGCAAGGAGATACTCCACTGTTTTCATCTTGAATTTATGAATAAATATTCCTCTGAGGTCTCCTTTTTTTTCATCTCCACCAGACAGATTATCCGCAATCTTCCTTATTTCCTTATCTAGTATCCCTTTTTCCTGCGCGGATATTTTCTTTGCTTTCCGCTCAAAGGACCCTGACTGAAATATTTTCATAATCTTTATCCGAACTTGTATTCGGATTTCTCGCCGTGCTCCAGTTCTTCCATCCCAATCAAAATCTCTTTTATGAGTGCGTAAGTCAAATCCGGATTTTCCTCGGCGCATTTGCCCATAAGCGCCCAATGCTCAATCTGCCCGGTCAAAGACCTGTGGTCTATCCTGCTGATTTTCTTTGCCTCACTGACAAGCTTCTCTGATATCCTGACTGCTGTTGCCATATGTTTACCCTCCGGATAAATGGAATGATGCGCTTTGTTTCATTATAAGTCATTTCATAGCAAAGTGCAATGCGATGAATTTTGAGTTGATGAGAAGGCAAAACGACCTAAATCAGCGGAGAAGGAAACGACCTTTGCCAAAATTAATGAGCGGCTATTCCCCGGCCGCTGGATTTTTTTGTTAGGCGCTGCGTTATTTTCGTCAAATCAAGCAATGACCTTAATGCAGCATTTACTGCGGCTGAATCAACAAATGCCTTCGCCACATCTGGCTCAAGCATGACAACGTTAGCTCCCTCTTCTAAGATGCGTTTGTAATACTTGCCGCGAACAGCTTTTGAATAATCAAA
>Ga0265292_1003196_pt1 | contig 10311 bp, 6 predicted proteins | sample Munlanlewell296A_FD_189080 | JGI IMG/M metagenome (GOLD analysis project Ga0265292, IMG submission 189080) | Leachate microbial communities from a municipal landfill in Southern Ontario, Canada - Leachate well 296A | ecosystem: Engineered > Solid waste > Landfill > Unclassified | place: Canada... | reverse complement strand
CGTGAAAATCAAATCGCTTCACGTAGTCCCGGTTTTACCACGGGACGTAGTCCCGGCTCCAGCGGTAGTCCCGGCTTTTGCACGGGGCACGGGGCACGGTATAATTATCGAATGTCTAAACCCAAACTTTCCTATCCCAATAGCCCCACCGGTAACCAGGTGGACGATTACCACGGCACACCGGTCACCGACCCGTACCGTTGGCTGGAAGAGGTCGACTCACCCGAAACGCTCGCCTGGGTCAAGACCCAGAACGAGTTGACTTTCGGTTATCTGAAACAAATTCCGGGGCGTGACCGGCTGCGCAAGCGTCTGACCAGCCTGTGGGATTTTGGCCGGGCCATGACCATCCATCACCGCGGCAGCCGTTACTTTCAGTTCCGCAACAGCGGCTTGCAGAACCAGGATGTTCTTTACGTCATGGACAGTCCCACTGCCTCTGGCCGCGTCCTGCTCGATCCCAACACCCTCAGCGAGGATGGGACGGCGGCCCTGAATACCTGGTCGGTCAGCGACGACGGCAACTGGCTGGCGTATGCCATCTCCCATTCCGGTTCCGACTGGATGGAATGGCGCATCCGTAACGTCGAAAGCGGGGAAGACCTTCCGGAAACCCTGGAATGGAGCAAGTTCAGCGGCGCAGCCTGGGCGCACGACATCCTCCGGAGCGGTTTTTATTACTGCCGCTATGCCGCCCCGGCCGAAGGGGAGGTGTACCAGGAAGCCAACTACAACCAGACGGTCTACTTCCACCGCCTCAACACCCCGCAGAGTGACGACGTGCTCGTCTATGCCCGGCCAGACCAGCCAGAATGGGGTTTCGGTCCCGAGGTCAGCAACGACGGGCGCTACCTGGCCATGGCCGTCTCACAGGGTACGGACACGCGCAACCGCTTTTTCTATAAAGACCTGCAGACGAATGGAGATGTGATCGAACTCATCCCGGACCTGGAAGCTGCCTACTTTTTTATCGGCAACGACGGTCCTGTGTTCTATTTCCAGACCGACCGGGAGTCCCCGAAGAGCCGCCTGATCGCCATTGATGTCACCCGGCCCGAACTCCGCAACTGGAAAACACTCATCCCGGAGGGTGGTGACACCCTCGAAGCGGTTACCATCATCAACGACCAGTTTGTCACGATAACCCTGCACGATGCTCATGAACTGCTCAAGCGTTTTGCCCTGGATGGCACGCCGCTTGGCGAAATCCAACTCCCCACGCTCGGCTCGGTGACGTATGGCTACGCCTCGACGCTGGCGGGCCGCCGCGAGGACAGGGAAATGTTCTATCTCTTCCACTCCTTTGTCCACCCGGTGACCGTCTTCCGTTACGACTTCGAGGCGGGCAAAAGCGAAGTAATTTTCAAACCATCCATCCAGTTTGACTTCAACCCCTACGTCACGCGGCAGGTATTTGTCACCAGCAAGGACGGGACGAAAGTTCCGATGTTCCTCATTCATCGCGCTGACCTGAAAGCGGATGGCCAGAACCCGACCCTGCTGTATGGCTACGGCGGGTTCAACATCTCACAGACCCCGGTCTTTGCCGTCAGCCGGCTGGCCTGGCTGGACATGGGCGGCGTGTATGCGGTGGCCATCTTGCGCGGCGGCGGGGAGTATGGTGAAGAGTGGCACAGGGGCGGGATGATCCACACCAAACAGAATGTTTTCGATGATTTCATAGCCTGCGCCGAATGGCTGGTTGCCGGGAAGATCACTTCCACACCCAAACTGGCAATCGAGGGCCGCTCCAACGGCGGACTGCTGGTCGGCGCGTGCATGACCCAGCGCCCGGACCTGTATGGAGCCTGCCTGCCGATCGTGGGGGTGATGGACATGCTGCGTTTCCATAAGTTCACCATCGGCTGGGGCTGGGTCAGCGATTACGGCTGCTCCGACAAACCGGACGAGTTCAAGACCCTTTACGCTTATTCTCCCTACCACAATCTCAAGCCCGGTACAAAATATCCGCCCACGCTGGTCACCACCGGCGATCACGACGACCGGGTGGTGCCCGGGCATTCGTTCAAATTTGCAGCCCGTCTGCAAGCCTGCCAGGCGGGCGACGCGCCGACCCTGATCCGCATCCAGACCAAAGCCGGTCATGGAGCCGGGAAACCGACCGCTATTTTGATTGAGGAACTGGCGGATATTTACGCCTTTTTGGTGAAGAACCTGGGAATGAAGTGAGGCGGGAACAAAGCACCCGCGGCAGGGGGGCGCCTGGAGCATTTAAAAACATCAAAATCATCCGCCCGGTCAGGCTTATGCCGGGCGGATGGCTTATTGTCATCCAGGCGCTCACGCGCCCGCCGGGTTTGGGCGGAACCTATAGTTCTGAGGTGCTTTTCACAAATTCAAGCACTTCGTCCATCTTGGCGAACGCCAGTGCGGTTACCGTATCGGCTCCGCCATAATAGATGGCAATCCGGCCGGAGGGTTGATCGTAGAGCGTGGCGCACGGGAACGCCACATTCGGAACATCGCCCACACACTCGTAAACCGTTTGAGGGGAAAGCAGGTAGGGGCCGCCGCGATGGAGCACTTTCCAGGGCCGCTCCAAATCGAGAAGGGCCGCGCCAAAACTATAGACGAACCCGTTGCAAGAAGTCAGCACACCGTGATAGAACAGCAGCCAGCCCTCGGGCGTTTCGATGGGTACCGGGCCGGCTCCGATCTTTGTGCTTTGCCAGCCGCCCTTGACGCCCATCACGAAGCGGTGCTCCCCCCAATGGATCAGGTCCGGGCTCTGGCTCAGGTAGATATCCCCAAAAGGCGTATGGCCATTGTCACTGGGGCGGCTGAGCATTAAATATTTGCCGTTGATTTTCCGGGGGAAGAGTACACCGTTGCGGTTGAACGGTAAAAGCGCATTTTCGAGGAAGTGGAATTTTTCAAAGTCGAAGGTGTAACCGATGCCGATGGTCGGGCCGTGATAGCCATTGCACCAGGTCACGTAATAGCGGTCCTCCAGCCAGAGCACACGCGGGTCATAGCGGTACTGGTACCGGCCAATTTCGGGGTCATCGCATAGCCATCCGATGGGATCGTTTTCCAATTCCCAAGTGAGGCCATCTTTGCTGAAGCCGCGATTCAGGTTCATGTCGCGCTTTTTATTGTCACAGCGGAAAACACCCGCAAAACCGCCCCGGAAGGGTACAACCGCGCTGTTGAAAATACTGTTTGAGGAGGGGATCAGGTTGCGGGGAATGATCGGGTTAGCGCTGTAGCGCCAGACCACGTCAGAACAACCCGCGGGTCGTTCTTCCCAAGGGATATTTGGGAGGGGAGAATAAATCATAAGAAAGAAATCTCCTTAGTCAAGAAAGCAGGATTCGTCAATCTCTTTACCACTCTGTGAGACGTATTTTAACACTAAAAATTGCAACCAGGCCCTAAAAAGATCTTGAACTATTCCTTACCAAGTAGTTGACTCGCGACAAAAAAGAGTATATAATACCACTAGAAATTGGGAGCGCTTCCATTGTATACCAAATATAGGAAGAAACTGGCGATATGATGGGTAAATCCCCGGATATGGCAATAAGAAATGGGAGCGCTGCCAACCAGAACGTTAATTACAGCAGGTTGCAATTGTATTTGTGTCATATAACAAGCCAGTAATTTGGCTTTTTAAATAGCAGGTTCTGAGAGCGCTCCCAAGGAGTTGTATGCCTCTTACCCTCGAAGATATTGCACATCTCAGTGGTGTTTCCCGCTCGACTGTATCGCGGGTGATAAATGCTGATACCAATGTCAAAGATGAAACCCGCCAGAAGGTATTGCAGGTTATTCAGAGCATTAACTTTCAACCCAACCTGGCTGCCAGGGGACTTGCTACAGGGCGGACAAATGTCATCGGTCTGGTCATCCCGGCCGGTGTCTCCGTTATCTTTACAGACCCCTATTTTCCACAACTAATCCAGGGTGTTTCGGGGGCGTGCAATACACACAATTATTCCGTCATGCTCTGGCTGGCAGAACCGGAATACGAGCGTCGAACCATCAGCCAGATTTTGCATAACGGCCTGGTGGACGGGGTGATCGTATCCTCGACATTGATGGACGACCCGATCGTCAAGTCGTTGTATGAAAGTAAAATGCCGTTCATCCTGATTGGTCGTCACCCCTCTTTGGATGTGAATTCCATTGACGTTGACAATATCCATGCTGGCTGTGAAGCGACCCTCCACCTGTTGCGCTTTGGCCGAAAGCGGATTGCCACGATCACCGGTCCGCAGAACCAGATCGGTAGTTACGATCGTTATCAAGGTTACTTGAAAGGCCTAAGCGACCGCGATCAACCGGTCCTGCCCGAACTCGTCGCGGAGGGGGATTGGACAGAAGCAGGTGGCTATGCTGCTATGCGGCGGCTGATCCCTAATAAACCTGACGCAGTGTTCGCGGCTAATGACGTTATGGCAGCCGGCGCCTTATCAGCTTTGCGTGAAGCCCAACTACGTGTGCCGGAGGACGTGGCGGTGGTCGGGTTCGATGATACTCCGAATGCTTCCAGAACCCAGCCCCCCCTCACGACCATGCGCCAACCCATCCAATCCATGGGCACGTTGGCGGTTGAAACCCTCATCGATATCATCAATCACCCCGGATCAGAGACCCGGCAGATTATTGTCGCCACTGAATTGGTGATCCGGTCATCCTGTGGCACTTTAAAATCCATTTCAGAAGGAGGTAATGATAAGAAGAACCCAGTTAACCTGTCAATCCCAACGCTCTATCAGCATCACCAATGAGTCGGCAATCCTGCCGACGAAAAACCTAATCCAAGAAGGAGAGTGAAGAATGCGTAAGTCAATGTTAACGTTGGTTGCGATCTTCATGGTTGCAACCATGGTCCTGAGCTCTTGCGGTCCGGCACCCACCACCGTGGCTCCTCCTCCAGGTGCCACCTCAGTGCCCCCGACTGCAGTGCCCCCCCCGACAGTGGAACCGACTTTGGCCCCAGGCGATCCGCTGCCCCGCAATGAAACCATGTACTTCAATGGTCAACAGTGGGGCTCGGTTGTTTGTTGGAATCCATACTCCCAAAACTGCAACAACGCGATGGCGATCGGCCAGAATGATAGCGCCCGTGTCCTCATGTTCGAAACCCCGTACCTGTATAACATGCTCGATGGCCAGCAATATCCACTTCTGGCGGATGGTCCCTATACATGGAACGCTGCGCAGACAGAGATCACCTTCAAGCTCAAATCTGCCGCCAAGTGGAGCGATGGCACCCCGGTGACCGCTGAGGACGTTGCCTATACATGGGATTCCAATGTCAAGTACGAAACCAATGCCGGCGGCGCTAAAGATTTCATCGAGTCCATTACAGCTGTTGATGCTCAGACGGTTCTGGTCAAGGCTAAGCTAACGGATGAAGGCAAAGCTGTCAACCCTCTGGAAGTCTCTCATTACCTGAGCAACAACTATGTCATCCAGAAAGCCTGGACCCAGACGCTGGAAGCGCGCACCGGCAGCGATGCCACTGCTTTGAAAGCCGATACCGCTGAAGACGTCGTTTACTCCGGGCCCTATCACAAATTCTACGCTGACGATCAGAAAGTTGTCTATGTTCGTGATGACAACTACTGGGGCCAGGATGCCTCCATGTGGGGCAAGCTGCCTGCTCCGAAGTACCTGGGGCATACGATTTTCAAGGATAACGCCGCCGGTTCTGTTGCTTTGGCACAGGGTGAAGTGGACGTCAGCCAGCAGTTTAATTCCAATATTCAAGTTTTGTGGCTCAACTACGGGCTGCCCGTCTCCACTTACTTGCCCGAGGCTCCTTATGGAATTGGCGCCAGCCTCCCAACCGCCTTCTACAACCTGCAATCCCCTGGTTTGGATAATGTTGCGGTTCGTAAGGCGATCGCCATGGCGGTTGACTATCCCACCATCATCGCCAACGCGATGACCAACCAATCAGCTACCTTCGACCAGGTTCCGCGCTCGCTCATGAACCCGACCGATGGCGAACAGGCCATGTATGACAAGGCAGCTGTTGCCGACCTGCAATGGGCCGGCAACGACATCGCAGGCGCCAAGAAACTGCTGGATGATGCCGGGATCAAAGATACCGATGGCGATGGCTGGCGCGAGCTCGATGGTCAAAAGCTAAGCTATGTCGCGACCTGCCCCAATGGCTGGTCCGATTGGCAGGCTGCCATTGAGATCGTTGCTGCCGCCGGTGCGAAGATCGGGATTGACATCACGACCAACTATCCTGAATGGTCCGTGTATCAGACCGTCGTCACCAAATCGGATGCGCCTCTGCCCGCCGGCTATGACATCTTCATGATGTGGAGTGACGGCGCTGGCCCGACCCAGCCTTGGTCACGTGTCCGCCATATGCTGAGCTCTGAATACGTTGGTATGGCGAGCAACTGGAATGGCAACTGGGGTCAATATAGCAATCCGGCCGCCGATGAGTTGATCAAGGCGATCCCCGGTATGACTGACCCCGCCGAAATAAAGGCAGCCTACACTGAGTTGGTCAAGATCTACCTGACCGATGTTCCCTCCTTCACGCTCATGTACCGTCCCCAATCGTTCCATGCTGTGAACGAGAGTGTTTGGACGAACTTCCCTCACGAGGGTGATGGTACCAACCCGCCAGTCCCGCCGATGGACTGCATGGACGGTTGGGGTGTCGCATGTCTCTATAACGTGACACTTGTCAATCCGTAACCGATAATCCATTAAAAAACAGCCATGTTCCGCGAACCCCGGGAACATGGCTGTTTATTAGACATTATTTGTAATAAGCAGGTGACAGTCACGTTACGCCCAATATGGCAAATCTCTGAAGCCTCAGACCTAAATCTGGTCCGACCAAGTGACTGTCACCTTATTGGTATAATGCCTATTATATTTACGAGGAGGTGTCGAGTTGAAAGGATACCGACAGTATTTCCTTAACAAGCTGCTTTGGTTCTTGGTCACTTTTGTTTTCGCCTTCCTACTGAATTTCCTCCTGCCCCGCCTGATGCCGGGAGATCCTGTGGCAGCCATCGTAGCAAGGCTTGCCCAAGGCATGACCAATACGACCGGGGTCCAAGCGATTTATCAGCAATACGCGGACCTGTTTGGTACCCAAAGACCCATGCTCGAACAATTTTTCATCTACGTAAGAAATGTCGTGCACGGCGATTTTGGTTTCTCGTTCAGCCAATATCCCAGAACGGTCGCAGACACTCTCAGATCTTCCATCTGGTGGACGGTGTGTCTGCAGTTCCCGGCGATCATCGTCGGCTGGCTGATCGGGAACACACTCGGCGCGTTGGCAGCTTATCTCAAGGGGGGCTTTGATAAAGTCATCATGCCGGTCAGTATTTTTATCAGTAATTTCCCGGCATTTGGTATGGCCGTCATTTTGCTGGTCATTTTTGGAGTCGGATTAAAATGGTTCCCAACCTCGGGCGGATATGGGTTTGACCTGATCCCCAACTTTAGCTGGGGATTTATATGGTCTGTGATCGTCCATTATCAATTGCCGTTCTGGTCGATCGTGTTGATCGCCATCGGCGGTCAGGCGATTGGCATGCGCTCCATGTCCATCTATGAACTGAATGCAGATTATGTGAAATACAGCCGTTTCCTGGGCATCAAAGATCGAAAGATCGTCGGTTATGTATTTCGGAATGCCATGCTTCCGCAGGTGACCGGTTTGGCGTTATCGGTCGGTACCATGGTCGGCGGCGCGCTGGTGGCGGAGATCATCTTCAGTTATCCGGGGCTTGGTACTACGCTCCTAAGGGCTGTGATGGGACAGGATTATCCGCTGATCTCGGCATCCACATTGATCATCACGATGATGGTGCTGATTGCGAACTTCGTTATCGAGATCCTTTACGGCATCATTGACCCGCGCATTAAAGCAGCCCAGGCTGATTAAGGATAGATGCTGTTATGAAACATACGCTTCGACAAGTTTTTCGCTCGGGTAAATTCGTTTTTGGTTTTTCCATTTTTGTGGCATTGCTGCTGATCGTGATCGTTTATCCGCTGATCATAAAAGATTCTCCATTGGCGATCATTGGTCAGGGCACTTTCTTCCCACCCGGGATCTATGTGAGTACTTTTGATGCCATTAATTCCCCTATTACATATATCCTTAATCTGGATGATGCCGCTGTCAAGCGAATTGCCAACAAGTTGAGCAATGATGATCGCCTTGCCATGCAAGAATGGCTGGTATCGGATGGGATCCCTGAAACCGAAATAGATATCACGGACACCGCCAAACTCCTGGATCTGTGGGGAAAAAATTATGACCCCACTCGGCAGTTTCCAGGGATGACCTTTGCTAAGGTACAATATTATCGAAGGCTCGATGCCTCGCTCAAAGGACTTCTGTCAACCGAGGGGGTGACCATTGCAGCACAAAACCCGCAAACGGGCGCCTTGGAACAGATAGGTACTGTCAAACAATCTGATTACGTGAATATCAGCCAGGTTGCGAACGTACGGGTGTTGCCGCTTGGAACCGATAACTTCGGCAGGGATGTGCTGACGGAGCTGGTCAGGGCCACCGGCGTATCGTTTCAGATCGGTCTTGTCGCCGGTATCATTGCAACCTTGATCGGTTTGACCCTCGGATTGCTGGCGGGGTATATCGGCGGCTGGGTGGATGACGTCATCATGTTCTTCACCAATCTCTTTACCGTCATCCCCGGCTTTGTGTTGTTGATCTTGCTTTCATTCAGTATCGGGCAGGAAAAACGCGGTGCTTTCACGATCGCAGTGGTGATCGGGTTTACCTCCTGGGTATGGACTGCCAGGGCAGTGCGGGCGCAAGTGGCTTCACTGCGTAATCGCGACCATGTCAACCTGTCGAAACTATCCGGGCACTCAGTCGTTCACATCATCGTCGCAGATATTCTGCCTTACATCGCTTCTTATGTCGTTATGGCGTTCATCCTGCAGATTTCCTCGGGTATCCTGGCAGAGGCCGGGTTATCGATCCTTGGGTTGGGGCCAAGAACAACTGATGTGCCAACGTTGGGTTTGATGATGAACTGGGCGATGATCTACCAGGCACAGATCCTGGGAAAATGGTGGGCGTACTTCCCCGTGATCGTAACCATAGCCCTGATTACATTTTCGATGAATTTGATGAATACCGGTCTCGACCAGGTATTCAATCCGGCCTTGAGGGACTAGGTGATTGATATGTCAAGAGTAATATTAGAAGTCAAGGAACTGACAACAAAGTATATCACCCGGTTTGGGGAAGATGTTTACGCGGTTGACCACGTTTCTCTGAAAGTCAAAGAAGGGAAATCGCTGGGAATTGCGGGAGAATCCGGCTGCGGAAAGTCGACGCTGGCGCTCAGCCTGATGGGATATTACCTCCCTCCGCTGCACTATACGAGTGGAGAGATCATCATCGACGGGCATAATATTATCGGGATGGACCCTGATGACGTTCGTAGATCGATATTGGGGACGCAGATTGCCTATATCCCCCAATCCGCAATGAACGCGCTCAACCCCACCCAGAAGATCATCAACTTAGTTGAGGATGTTATTCACGCGCATCATCCAAACGTCACCAAGAAAGAGATTTATGAACTTGCCAGAGAACGATTCGGGATCTTGGGGCTTCCAGTGGAGGTACTGCAAAAATACCCCGTTGAACTTTCGGGCGGCATGAAACAGCGCACGGTGATCGCGATTTCTGTGATCCTTTTACCATTAGTGCTGATCGCTGATGAGCCTTCCTCCGCGCTCGATGTGACTTCACAGAAGATGGTCATCAAGATGCTGCGGAATTTGATGGAAAAAGGTTACATCAAAGCGATGATCTTCATCACGCATGAACTTCCGCTGCTTTACAATGTGACCGATGATATTATGGTCATGTACGCTGGGCAGATCGTGGAGAAGGGCACCGCAAAGGAAGCCGTGTTTGATCCACTCCATCCATATAGCAAAGGTCTCATGGGCTCGATCATTGTGCCTGAAAGAGGTCTGCGGGGAATAAAACTGGCTTCCATTCCCGGCGTACCGCCTAATCTTAAAAACCCACCGGCTGGCTGCCGGTTTGCCGAACGCTGCAAATATGTACTGCGAGAATGCAAGACGCGTTCTGTCGATCTTCGTGAAGTTGAAGACGGCCGCGCTTACCGCTGTATCTTTTCGGAAGAACAACTGAGAGAGGCTTATAAAAATGGCTAAGATAGAAAAATCATGCCTGAGCGGATCAGGGCTTACCAAGGTATTTGGGTTTGGCCGTCAGAAATGTGTTGCCGTTGATCATGTGGATTTCAATTTTAACGAGGGCGAAATCATCTCGATCGTGGG
>Ga0265292_1003195_pt1 | contig 10311 bp, 6 predicted proteins | sample Munlanlewell296A_FD_189080 | JGI IMG/M metagenome (GOLD analysis project Ga0265292, IMG submission 189080) | Leachate microbial communities from a municipal landfill in Southern Ontario, Canada - Leachate well 296A | ecosystem: Engineered > Solid waste > Landfill > Unclassified | place: Canada... | reverse complement strand
GGTTTGGATTTTGACAGTAACCGAAAATGCGCCGGACTTGTTTCAAGACAATACCGGCGATAGTTCCGGTGGGATATGGACCGTAGATCTGGGTTTTGGGCGAGGTGAATTCCTGAAGCCGTAGAGCAGATTTGTGAAGAATTTTGACGAAATATTGGGGAGAATTGCCGATGACGATATAACTAACCGTTTTGTCATCTTTGGTGGCGGAGTTGTAGTAAGGTTGGTAGGTTTTGATTAAATTGGCCTCGAGGATGATAGCGGCCAGGTCACTGTCAACCGTTTGAAGAATTAGAGTCTTGGTTTGGGAGATAAAATGGGCCGCTTTACCATCGCTGTTTCGACTGTTTTCAAAATGTTGACCGAGTCGGCCCTTGAGGTTGATTGATTTACCAATGTACAGGGGAGTGCCGTCCCCGTCGGCGAAGATATAGACCCCGGGTGATGAGGGCAAGTCCGATGGTGGTGAGTACGGCAATTCCGAGTACGAGACCGGGAGGTAAATTGGGTTGGTAAGTGATGCTAAGGGTGGTTTTTTGGCCATTAATGTCGATTATAAGCGGTACGGTAGTTGGAGACAGTGTCGGCGCTTGTTTGATGTCAACTTCAATAACACTATTTGAGAAGGGTATGAGATGATAATTTTCGGTGACTCCCTTGACGTGAGAGTCTTCAATAATTGAGACAGCGGCGTTTGAAGATATCCCCGAAGTATTTTTTAGGTTTAGAAATAGATGTTTGGCATCAGCAGAGCCATAACTAACTTCAAAAGTTGGATTGGGGAAGACAACGGGGTCGGTCACCTGAACAAAAACGTCTTTGCTGCCCCCGCCAATAGTTTTGTAGGATCCGGCGGGTAGGGGTTGGGTCGAGTCGATACCATGAATGACAAAGACCAGATGATTCAAATCGAGTTTATTAAAATAATCAATTCCACCGGTAGTATTTCCCCAAGTTGGGTCGACCTGAATCCAAGTCTGTTTTATTCGGTCGTAGTATTCAGGCCAAGCGTGGAGAACGTCCTTTGATAGGCTGAGTGGCTTAAGTCTGTCGTTGTTGCTCATGGCGAACCCTTGGTTTTCCCGAGCAGGGATGCCGTTTTTTCGAGCCAAGGCGATGAAAAGATCGGTAAATTCGGTGCAGATTGCCTTGGTTGGATTGGCCAATGCCCAAACTGCACCAGGCCGGTTGATGTCATTGCTGCCGCTGTTGATGCGGGCGTAGCTGTATTGAAGATAGCTGACAACAAAGTCATATATGGCTTTGGGGGTAGTGAGATTGTAGGACTTGGCGCTAATGTTTGGATCGGTGTAATCCCAGAGTTTGGTGGCTCGTGTATATAACCCCGCGTCCGGAAGTGGACTGGTTTTTGGATTGAAGGAAAGATTTGCAAATATATTAGCTGTAATTTGAAGGTCTGAATTTGGACTGACATCATACGAGGCAAGCCAGTTGCCATCTGGATCTGCGGCGATGTCCTTGGGGGGAGGATTTAGACTTTTTATGAAAACCGTCTGATAAGAGGTATCTGGGGGAAGAGCGATCTGAGTGGTGAGATTTTTGCCGAGTGGGTTGTTCAAATTGTAGGTGAGCTGAAGTTTGAAGTATTGATTTGTTCCAAAAACAGCCGAAATAGACTTGTTGCCTAAGGTAGCGGAATTGAAAATATAGTTTCCATTTTCGCTTCGGCTTGGTTTGGGATCGATATAGGCTGGTACTCCAAAACTTACAGGGACTTTTAAAATAATTTGTTGGCTATTGGTGTTTTCGTTTGATTCGAGTTTGGGGATATTGATTTCCCAGATTGAACCTTGCTTTGAAGCAATATCCGGGGAGTCAAATTGAATTGAAAATTGATTGATTTTGTCGCGGCCGACGACTTTGTTGCCGAAATCAAAGTTGATGTTGGTAACATTTTCTGTTTGACTTATTTGAGGACCAATTGGTCCGGCGGCGTCTTTGACGAAAATGTTTTTTAGATTGGTTTGAGAAAGACTTAGGGAAAAACTAGTGGCGTAAACTGTGGACAGATTATTTTTTTGTCCAATATTGAAGGAGACGTGGGTTTGACCATATTCGCTAACATCGTAGGTGACGACATAGTCGGTAGCAAAGGTTGCGAGGGCATAGGCAACCTTAGTATTTAGTAGTAAGTAGCTAGTAGAAAGTATGAGGAGGAGAATAATTTTGACAACCAGGCGCATGAAAAACAGTATACAGGAGGTTAGAGGACTCTTTTTAGCTCTTGGGAGGTAGGAGTGTCGAAGTGTTCACTCACTTCTTTGGGGGTTCCGGCGGCGATAATTTCTCCCCCACCGTCTCCTCCTTCTGGGCCCATGTCGATCAGATAGTCGCAGTTTTTGATGACATCCAGATTGTGTTCGATGACGATAACGGTGTTGTCGTTTTCGACCAAGTCAATTAAGGTTTGCATTAATTTGCTAACATCTTCAAAGTGAAGTCCGGTTGTCGGTTCATCCAGAATATAGACGGTATGCCCCGAACCGTTTTTGGCGAGCTCGCTGGCGAGTTTGACTCTTTGGGCCTCACCTCCGGATAAAGTGGGGGCGGGTTGGCCTAGGCGAATATACCCCAGTCCAACTTGGCATAGGGTAGCTGATTTTTTTTCGGCAGCGGGTACTCCTTTGAAAAAATTGGCAGCTTGGTCAATGGTCATATCGAGAACTTGTGCAATGTTTTTCCCTTTGTACTCGATTTCGAGGGTTGGTTGGTTGAAGCGGGTGCCGTGACAGGTCTGACAAGTGACATAAATATCCCCCATGAATTGCATCTCTATCTTTATCTGACCTTCTCCCTGACAAGTTTCGCAACGTCCGCCTTTGACGTTAAAACTGAAGCGTCCTGCCATGTAACCCCGAAGATGAGCGTCCTTGGTACCGGCGAAGACGTTTCGGATGTAATCAAATAGTTTGGTGTAGGTAGCCGGGTTGCTCCTGGGAGTTCTGCCAATAGGACTTTGATCAATTAAACTGACTCTTTTAACAACATCGAGAAATTTGACTGATTCATAGGGAATTTCTTGACGTTGATGCTGGCGGTTCAGTTGACGGGACAGGGCTTCATATAAAGTATCGACAATTAGGGATGACTTGCCTGAGCCGGAAACTCCAGTAATGCCGATAAGTTTTCCCAAGGGGAGTTCAACCGTGATATTTTTCAGATTGTGATGGGTGCAACCCTTGAGAACAATGTCGCTATTTTGGATTTGCTTTCTATGTGTTCTTGTCGGAGAAACCTTTTTTTGGTTGCTTAGATATTGGCCGGTCAGGCAGTGACTCTTTTCGATTTGACTTACTGACCCCTGAAACGTCAATTCCCCTCCCCGTTCGCCGGCGTCCGGACCAAACTCGACTAAATGTTCGGCCGAGAGAATTGTGTCCCGATCATGCTCGACGACGACGAGGGTATTCCCAAGGGAGACCAAGTTTTTTAAGGTACTAATTAGTTTTTGATTGTCGCGTTGGTGTAGGCCAATGGTGGGTTCGTCCAGAACATAGAGTATTCCTGTCAGCCGGCTGCCGATTTGACTGGCCAGGCGGATTCGTTGAAGTTCACCTCCGGATAGACTACCGGCTTCACGACTGATGGTTAGATATGACAGTCCGACTGATTGCAAGAATTCAAGCCGATCGCCAATTTCTTTTATGATTGGGGTGGCGATTTGAAGTTCGATTGATGAAAGCTTTTGACCTAATTCTTTGACGAAAACGAGTGCTTTGTCGATCGAGAGGGAAGTAACTTTGGAGATATTTAAACCGTTTACGGTGACGCCTAAGACCTCAGGTTTGAGACGGTCTCCATGACAGGTGGGACAGGGTAGCTTGATCATATATTGATCCAGTTCTTCGCGGACGTAGGCAGAACTAGTTTCCTGGTAGCGTCTTTCGAATTCGGCGGCGAGGCCCTTGAATGGTGTATGCCAGATGGTTGGTTTTCCCTGCGAATTTAGACCATGGATTCCATGAACGATGGTTCCGGTCCCCTCAAAAAGAATACGTTTTTGTTCGGAGTTCATTTTCTCAACTGGAGTCTTGTCGCTAAAACCCGCATCGGTCATAACCTTGGTGATGAGCCGGGCCATCCAAGTCTCTGTTTCAAACTGGGAGGCCAAGGGAACGATACCCCCTTCGCGGAGAGTGAGACTTGGGGCGAGGATTAGGTCTTTGTTTAGGGTGAGTTTTGACCCCAGACCAGTGCAGGTGGGACAGGCGCCGTCGGGAGAGTTGAAAGAAAAATAGCGGGGTTCGAGCTTTGGTAAGGAAATGTTGTCGAATGGACAGGCTAAATTTTCTGAGTAGAGATGGTCCTCTAAATTCTTGGGGTTTTCCGGAAATGAAAGGCTGGCGTCGGTGACAATACTGGCGATGACTTCCCCACCAGCCAGTTTGAGAGAAACTTCGATGGATTCAATCAGGCGACTCTTGTCAGTTTGGGTATCAATCCCCTCTCCTGCTTTGCTAATGACAATCTTGTCGATGACGGCGTCAATGTTGTGTCGGTTATTTTTGAAAAGATTCAGAGGAGCGTTGGTGTTGATGAACTTACCATCGACGCGGACAATGCCGATGCCTTTTTTGGCTAGATTGACCAAGAGGTCCTTGAATTCTCCCTTTTTGTTTTTGACTACTGGAGCCAGGATCATCAGGCGGACTCCTTTTTGTTTGGTCAAACTTGGATGTCTTTGGGTAAGCTCGTAGATGGCGTCGCGGATTTGGGTGACGTCTTGAGCCATGACTTCGCGCCCGCAGACGGGACAATGAGGATGGCCGGTGCGAGCAAAAAGTAAACGAAGATAGTCGTAGACTTCGGTGACGGTACCGACGGTACTTCTGGGGTTGTGACTCCCCTGCTTCTGATCAATGAGAATTGCCGGAGACAACCCCTCGATTGAATCGACGTCGGGTTTGTCCATCACCCCCAAAAACTGGCGGGCGTAAGAAGAAAGCGATTCCACATATCGACGTTGACCTTCGGCATAAATAGTGTCGTGGGCCATTGAGGACTTTCCGGAGCCGGACACGCCGGTAAAGACAACCAGTTTGTTTTTGGGTATGGTGAGATTGACGTTCTTGAGATTGTGTTGACGGGCACCTTTGATGATCAAATGAGTTGCCGGGGTAATTTCATCCATAACGGTCTATTTTATCTCATTAGACATGCGATTACCATTACAAAACCCGAACGTGTGATAGAATGTCGGCAATGAAATATGGTGAGCGTCCATTGTGCTATGGGACTCATGGTGAGTCTAATGGGTGTTTGAGTTGTGCTGTAAAGCCTGAATGTATCAATTACAAAACTGGTTCGGGTGAGGGTACGTTGATGGCGTCTCTTGAGGAATTTGGAATACTTTATGATATCGTCGTAAGAGGTTTAGAACCTGATGAATTAGAATTGCTTGATGAATTGATAGAGTCCGGTGGGTATATAGCGTCAACGGAGGATGATTATTATTTTGCTGGCAAGGTTCCGGATAAGAAACAGTTAGAAGCGGAGAAAAGGATGGAAATAAAAATGAGAGAATTTATGTGTGGCGTCAATAGGGAAAACCCGAAAGTTTGGCGGGCATATTCAATTATTGTACACGGTCTTAATCCGGTTGGAGTGGCACTAAACTAGGAGAGTTTGGCGATGAGGTCGCGGTACTTGGCGGCCATTTCAAAATCCCAGTTCTTGGCAGCGACCGTCATGAGAGATTTCATTTTTCGAATTAGTTTTTTCTTGTCTCCTAACGTCAAGGCTTCCGGATTCACATCCTCGGGACTTTTCCAACCGAACTCGGCCAGCTCCTTGATGCGAGCGCCTTTTTCTTTTTTATCTTCCCGTTGGAGGAGTTTTTCGCGGATGGATTTATTTATTCCGATAGGGGTGATGTGGTGTTTTTGGTTATATTCCAACTGATACTGTCGTCGGCGGCTAGTTACCTCCATCGCCTGCCTCATAGAGTCGCTGATTCGATTGGCGTATAGGTAAACCATGCCGTTGATATGGCGGGCGGCGCGGCCCATGGTTTGGATGAGTGAGGTGGGGTTTCGCAGGAAGCCTTCTTTGTCTGCATCCAAGATGGCGACAAGCGAGACCTCGGGGAGGTCAATGCCTTCGCGGAGAAGGTTGATACCGACGAGACAGTCAAAGTTTCCTCGCCGAAGATCGTCGAGGATGTCGGACCGGTCGAGGGTCAAAACGTCAGAGTGAAGATACTGGACCTTCAATTCCGTGACTTCCTCGATGTTTAAGATAGCCTTGATTTTTTCTTGATCTTTCAGGTATTCGGTTAAGTCTTCGGCCATGCGTTTGGTGATGGTGAGAATCAGGACTCTCTCACCTCTTGCTTTTCTTTCGATGACCTCACGGACTAAGTGGGCGATTTGGTCGGTGGTTGGGAATACTTTCACTTCCGGGTCAAGTAGTCCTGTTGGTCGGATTAATTGTTGAGCGATGGCCGGAGTTTTTTCGCCTTGGCTTAAATTTAGTTCGAGTTCTTGTGGAGTGGCTGAAGCATATAGAGTTTGAGGGGTTCTGGCCTGAAACTCAATGAAATTTAGGGGGCGGTTGTCGAGGGCGGCGGGGAGACGGAAGCCGTAATCGATCAAGGTTTCTTTTCGAGAGCGATCCCCTCGATACATTCCCCGAATTTGGGGAAGAGTGATGTGTGATTCGTCTACAACAGTAAGAAAGTTTTTTTTGCCAAATTTTTTGGCATTGTAGTTCATGTATTCTAGGAGGGTGAAAGGTGGTTCGCCCGGTGTTCTCTTGTCAAAATAACGACTGTAGTTCTCGATACCGTTGACGAAACCGAATTCTTCAATTTGGGCCAGGTCGTAGCTAACTTTTTGTTCCAGACGGTGGGCCTCCAGAATCCGACCTTCTTTTTTGAATCTCCCGACTTGATTTTTCAGGTCGTCTCTAATTTGTGAGATAGCTTCCTTTTGACTGATCGGATTAGTGATGTAGTGTTTGGCGGGATAAATTGTCGTAATATAGTTGAACGGATTTTCGGCGTCCTTTCTCTTTAATTCACTAAAGTTGATTGGGTCTAGTCTTTTAATACTTTCAATGGTTTTTTCACCGAACGTTATGGATAGAACGACCTCTTCATTGCTGGGATAAAGTTGGAGGGTATTGCCGATAAGTCTGAAGTTTCCGCGAGTGAGGTCGGTAGTGCTTCTTTGGTATTGGAGGTCAAGAAGGCGGTGGGCAACGTCAGTGCGGTCGATGATCTGGCCCTCGACCAATTCAAGAAAGTTTTTCTCGTATTCGGCAGGGTTACCAATGTTGTAGATACAAGAGACAGAAGCGACGACGATACAATCTGGCCGGCTAACCAGATTGGCAGTGGTAGAAAGACGAAGGCGGTCAATCTCGGCATTGATATCTGCCTCTTTTTCGATGTAGGTATCAGTCTGGGGAATATAAGCTTCCGGTTGATAATAGTCGTAATAGGAAACGAAGTAAGAGACGGCGTTCTCCGGAAAGAAGTCGCGTAGCTCCTGATAGAGTTGGGCGGCGAGGGTCTTGTTGTGACTGACGACTAAGGTTGGCAGTTGGGTGTTTTGGATGACATTGGCAATGGTAAAGGTCTTGCCGCTGCCGGTAACGCCAACTAAGGTTTGGTGTTTGTTTCCGGCTTCAACCGACTTGGTTAGGACATCAATTGCCTGAGGCTGATCACCGGTTGGCTGATAGGTACTTTTGAGTTGAAAATCCATAGGTGTATTTTAGCAGGAAGACGAAGATAGGGCGAAACTGCCACTTGACACCTTTGGGTATTGTTTGGTTATACTGAAGACATGGCAGTAACGCTTTATAGAAGACAAAGACAGATAGTCGATTTCCTGGGGCAATTCATCCAAAAGAATGGCTACTCCCCGACTCTTTCCGAGATTGCTGAAGCAATTGGTGTTTCATCTCTGGCGACGGTTCACGAACATCTTCAGGCTCTAATTAAGAAGAAGGTGATCCGAAAATACGAAGGGACAATCCGCGGAATTGAATTGATTGAGAAGCATATGTCAGAGACTCTTTCGGTCGTGGAACTGCCGATTCTTGGCTTTATTGCGGCTGGCCAGCCGATCCAACCGTATACCGATCCAGATGCGACCATGAGGATAGCGCCGTCGCTTGTTTCAGGAAAGAAGAGGGCTTTTGTTTTGCAGGTAAAAGGAACCTCGATGATTGAGGAAGGTATTTTTGATCGGGATTGGGTGGTAATCGAGGAAGAGGATTTGGGGAATGTCCGGGATGGTGATATTGTGGTGGCTCTTTTGGAAAACGGATTGGCGACCTTGAAACGTTTTTTTCGGGAAAAAACAAGAATTAGGCTAGAACCGGCCAACTCGAGTATGTCTCCGATTTACGCGACGAACGTACGGATTCAAGGCAAATTGAAGGCGGTGATTCGAAAATACTAAATCATTTTTCCCAAGATCGCTTCTTTCGACCAATTGAAACTAGGTGATCGAAAGCGCGTTTGAAGGATTCCTTCAGACCTCGATCTAGCTTGGTTTGATTTTCCGGACGTACCACTCTAGACCTTCCCGTGGTCCATTTTCGACTGCCTCCGTAGGTTTTGGCCATAGATTCAGTATAACAATTCGCTATTTAGTAATCACCCCTATTGTCATTCCGACCGTAGTGGAGGAATCTTGAAGATCCCTCGACTTCGCCCGCCTTCGGCGAGGCTTCGCTCGGGATGACACGGGAGAGCTATTCAACCCAATCGTGTATATATTTTGTTAAATCTCGTTTTTCGCTGTGCTGAATAAGGGTCTTGGTTTTCAGAATTTGAAAGGTTTCATGATAAGAAATTGCTGATTCATCATTTCGGAAGATGCCGGTAAAAATTTCTTGGTCGGTCCAACGGGCTTTGGTAATGGCTTCATAAACATCAGTTGGAGTTTGGGATAGATGTTTTACTCTCTGGCGGAACCAATCATAGCTATTCAACTTGTTGAAGGTGACGCAGGGCTGGAGCATCTCGACAAGAGAAAACCCCTCATGGTTAATGGCTGAGGCAATGATTTTGGTGGACTCAGGAATGGAGCCGGCGAAGGAGCGGGCGACGAATGACGCTCCAGAAAGAAGAGCAAAGGCGCAGGGTTCGACTGGTGTTTCGGTAACACCGAACGGGGTGGCCTTGCCCTTTGAGCCTTTCATTGAGGTCGGGGAACTTTGGCCGGTGGTGAGACCGTAGACCTGATTGTTGTGAAGAATGACGGTGATGTCCATATTGGCACGACAGGCCGAGATAAAGTGGGTCATCCCCTCTCCCAATAAACCTCCATCGCCGCCGATGACGATAACTTTTTGGGTGTGGTTCGCCAGCTTAATACCAGTAGCGGCGGGAATGGCACGGCCATGAAGTCCGTGAAGACCGTAAGCCTTGATTGAACTTCCCATATTGCCGTTGCAGCCGATGTCATAAACCATAACAAATTGATGTGTCTCTAAATTTAGTTGGTGTATAGCTGCTTTTAAGGCCGCCCAGATACCAAAGTCACCACAACCGGGGCACCAGGTGGGAAATATTTTTGTATCTAAATTAATCATGGTTCGACAAGCTCGTAATTAATTTGGCTGGATCCAGCGGGCGGCCAGTATCGTCTCCCAACCGGACTTGTATATCGACGCCCGTTTCTTGACGGATGAGTCTGGCTAGTTGATGGGTTTCGTTGTTTTCGATGGATATCAGCTGTCGGTACGTACCAAGAAGTTTATCTAAACCAGAAGGTAGTGGCCAGAGATAGCTGAAGTGAATGTGAACAATCTTCAAATTTTGGGCAACTTCACGGGCAATGTATTTGTGTGAACCCCAAGAAATGATGGCCTTGTCTCCAACCCCAGTCACTTCCGGTAAAGGAATATTTTTCTTTATTTCCTCAATCCGATGGAGGCGCCGTTCATTGTTGGAGATTCTTATTTGGACTGACTCGTTCACAAGTCCGGTATCTTCGTGTTCGTCGGAATTGGCAAGATACTCCCCCATTGGCATTCCCGGTAAAGTTCGATCATGAATGCCGCTAGGAGTGTATTGATAACGGGAAAACATTTCATCGTTTTTTGGTTTGGGGGAAATTACTGAAAGTGGAACCGGTTCAAGTGAAGAGAAATCTGGTATAGAATAATTGTTCTCGGCCAGATATTTATCGGAAAGAATAATTACGGGGCAGTGATAGGCCTGGGATAAGTAGAAGGCTTTGTGGGTGAGAAGATAGCACTCGGTTGGATCTGATGGAGCCAAAACAATTTTGGGAAATTCACCATGTCCGGCATTGATGGCGAGAAGGAGGT
>Ga0265292_1003193_pt1 | contig 10318 bp, 8 predicted proteins | sample Munlanlewell296A_FD_189080 | JGI IMG/M metagenome (GOLD analysis project Ga0265292, IMG submission 189080) | Leachate microbial communities from a municipal landfill in Southern Ontario, Canada - Leachate well 296A | ecosystem: Engineered > Solid waste > Landfill > Unclassified | place: Canada... | reverse complement strand
CCCCTTTTAATCATGGTAGCAAAGTAAAAGTGGAAAAGATTATCAGAAACCAAAACCCCAATCAAACCCGGGTATGTGCAAGCTTTCATACCTGGGTTTTTTTTCAAACAGAAACCGTACGGAATGCAGTGAAACCTACATTAAAAGGATGGCGGAGGGGGTGGGATTCGAACCCACGGGTTACTTCCGTAACGCTTGGTTTTCGAGACCAGCTCGTTATGACCACTTCGATACCCCTCCAGGGGCTTTGCATTGTCATTTTAACATTCATATAATACCCTTGCATGTCTAAGTTTAAAGATAAAGTTATTCAAATAGTTAGAAAAATACCTAAAGGAAAAGTAGCAAGCTACGGTCAAGTAGCTTTAATGGCTGGTATTCCAAGAGCTGCTCTTCAAGTTGGCTGGGTACTTCACTTATCTGGGGATGATGGAATAACTCCACGGTGGAGAGTAATAAATAATGCAGGAAGAATAAGTACAAAATGTATTGAACACAATGCAAATATTCAGTAAATATTATTAGAAAAAGAGAGAATTGTAGTTAAAAAGAATTTAAAGATTAACATAAATAAATACAGATGGGAACCGAGTATAAAAGAACTAAAACACTTAGGACTTAGTGATGAGTATATTTTTATGATTCAAGAAAGATACGAACTATAGAACAAAAAAACTACATTTTAGCTAATTTTTTAAAAGCCTCTTTGTATCTTTCAAGGATCTTGAGAGACAATTTAATTAACTCCTCTGATATATAAACAGTTTTGGTGGCTCCCCCTCCCATATTAATAATATATTTTATTTTCTTTGTCATACTACTTGGTGGACCGTACCAGAATCGAACTGGTGATCTCTGCAATGCGAATGCAGTGCTCTACCAACTGAGCTAACGGCCCATATCTGGTGCACCCGGAGGGACTTGAACCCCCGACTTCAGCGTCCGCAACGCTGCGTTCTATCCACTAAACTACGGGTGCATACAATAAACAAAAGAAAGGTATTTGGGATTATTATAACTTAAAGAATATAGTTATTCTTCGTCTTCAATACTAAACTTCTTAACAACCCTATCATATGCATTATCAAAAAATGACTTGGGTTCTACTTCCAAGAAGTGGAGGTATTTAATAAGTATCTCTTTTATCTTTTCTTTATTTGATGGGTCAAAAGAAACAAACAATCTTCCTGGAAATCCTAGTGTAGTATCTATTGCTAAAACCTCTACTCCTTCTCTTAATACAAAAAAGAATCTTCTTAAGTGATCCCAGTAGTAAACAGTATCTCCAATCTTTAATCCATGGCTGCTTAGCTCATACTTAGCTACTTCAGGAGTAAGTTTCATCATTGCCTGAACAACAAAGATTAAACTCCCAACAATTAAAATTACAAAGAACTCCTGCATAATTACAAGGAGAAGACCTACAAATATTCCAATAATAGTAAATGCCCTGATAAACCTCTTACTTATTCCTTTAACCTCATGAGTATGTGTTGATTCCCATGTTAGATATACTTCTTTTGGTATTTTTTGATAATCAAATTCTTGAACTTTAGAAGGTTCTAAAGAATCTTGTCTGCCTTTAATATCTAAAAACTCAGTTATGCTTGGAAGCTTCATAATCAAATTATACAACACACAACTTGAAATAAAACTAGAATAGGGGTATAAAACATAAACAACACAATAAGAGGAGAAGAGAAATGATAATGAGTGATGATATTGCTCTTAGTGCTAGAACGAATGGGCTCCCCATAGGGGTTCTTGAAGGTGGTGGTTATGATGACATTATGAGGCTGATGGTGGAAGATACTGTCTTGATAGCAGTCGGAGAACCGGACGGACCTTTGTTTGGAGCAATTATCAGCAGCAAAGAACAGTACAAGGATATTATCAAAAAGCACCCAAATATGGAGTTTAGAATGCTGCACGAATCGTACCTGCCAATTCACGTGTACTAGAAACAATAGGGCTGATTATTTAAATGATCAGCCTCTTTTTTATGGCGGAGGGTACAGGATTTGAACCTGTGGACCAGTTTAACCTAGTCACGGATTAGCAATCCGCTGCATTACCACTCTGCCAACCCTCCATAAGATAGACAGTGACCACATTATACAGGAGTACCTGCTGGATGAGTACATCAGATTAAGGTTAAAGCTTTTTACTTAAGGAAAAACACCTAACTTCTAATGCTCCGTTTTGGTATAAAATTTTAGATGCTTCCAAGAAAGTAGCTCCTGTTGTACTAATATCATCAATTAAAAGTATTTTCTTTCCTTTTACTCCTAAGTCTGAAAGAAAAGAATTACTAACATTCTTAAACCTTTGTTTTCTGCTAGAACTATGTTGTGATTTAGTATCTCTTATTCTTTTAAGAAGAGCGTTGTCTATCTCTAACTTAAATTTCTTTGAGAATGATTTAGAGATTACATCTACTTGATTAAAACCTCTTAGCTTTTCTCTTTCTTTACTTACTGGAATAGAAACAATAATAAAATCTTTAAGGTTATAATTCCACTCATAAGCTAAATTTATTCCCTCAAAAGATAGTCTTTTAAGACACATGAACAATCTAGAAGAGTACTTAGACTTTCTTACGCACTGCCTAACATTACCTCCATAAACAAAGACACTTAGCAGTTGGATGGGAATACCTGCTTTATAACAGTATTTGTGAGTCATACCATCAATACTAGGTTTATCACATACAATACAATGCTGATTTAGGAGTAATAAACAGTTAGAAATACAGTTTTCACAGAATACATCTCCTACAGAACCGCAAAACTCACATTTTGGTGGAAATAGCGCATTAATTATCTTTTCCATAAGTTATCCACATAAGTAATTACGTTGTTATTACAATACTCTATCACATTAACACCCATAGTTATGGCAGTGCCTGACCCTGTAGTTATGTTAGCAGCTAAACCAAAAATTAAAAGGTACCAATATCCAACGTGAATAGAAAAGAGTACAAGAAGGCATAATTTAACCCCTGAAAGTGCTTCTTTTAACAGGGGTTAATTAGGTAAGAAAGTGACAACTTCCTTTCTTTTCTTATCGTACACAACCTTTAATTCCGGATATCCTGGGATACTAACTCTCCATACTGTCAAACGATTTGATATTCTTCTTACAATCTGTGCTTCTTCATGTTCAATACTTTGTACTATCCTGATTCTAATTCTTTTTGTTAGCTTAATTCTGTACCTTTGTAAAGCTCTCTTGGCGCAGTGTCTCCTTTCTGCTAGTTTCTTTGAAAGCCTTTGACTCTTTTTCCGATATATCGACATTTTCTCTCCTCTTTACCTACTCTTTTTCTATATTTTACATAGACTAAAATCTTAAAACTTTGGTGGAGATGGGGAGAATCGAACTCCCGTCCTAATACTTTCCTACATAATATCTACAAGTTTAGTTGAATCTTAACTTAAGAAAGAAGGTGTTCAACTACCCTTAGACTTTCTGCAGGCTGTTTTCTTTGAGATTTATCCCTTGGCGATTTAGACTAGCCAAATCTAAACAACCTCATCCTGGTTTTATTAGACTCCTAAAAATTCTCCAGGCAGAGTTTTATGGAATCTGTTTTTGCTTATTTAATTAAGCATAAACATATGCCATTGCTGGCACAAATGCTTCTTTAGCATTTATTTTTTCGCTGGTGTTAAGGTACCCGCAAACCTACTTGCAACTATGCAAAACTGCATTAGTCAAATCCTGTGCATCCCCTTGTAAAAGTACTAAAGATAACGTAAGTGGAATGTAGTCTACAATAAAATGATTGTTAAATCAACCTAAAACCCTATTTCTCTTCTAAATTCCTTTGATTCTACATCTAAATCCTTCATTATCTGCCTATCCTTTGCTACTTGTTTTTTCTCAAACTCTTTTTTACCTTTAACAACTGCAAACTCTAGCTTTATATTGTTAGCTGCAAGAACTAAAGCTGTAGGAACAGCAGTTCTTCCCTTCTCTTCCATATCTCTAGCTAAATCCAGTATTTCTTTTTTATTCAAGAGAAGTTTTCTTTTTCTTTTTGCATCAAATACACTTACATTCGTGGATTGTCTTGAATATCTTCCTATCTGAAGATTGATAACAAAGACTTCTCCATCTTTAACTTGAATATAAGAACCTTCAAAGTCTGCTTTTCCTTCTCTTATTGCTTTTACTTCATAACCTTTTAAAACAATTCCAGCACTATACTTTTCTAAAAGTGTGTGATTAAACATCGCTTTTCTATTTTTAGCTAAAAGCTTTCCTTTTGGTGTCATTTCTTGGTTCATTTTATCAAGTCTTTGCTATAATAGATAACGGGATTATGAAAAAGAATTTTAAATTATTACTTACCATTACAGTAACCTTAACTGCCTTAAGCTTCTCACAGAAAACTTTGGCAGCAACTACCTATATAGAAGGAACTAGGTGTCCCGAAGCACCAAATAGAGCCCTATCATCAATATGTGGAATAGTAAAATCAGCAATGTCACAAACAAAAACTCTTTCTGACGGAACAACAGTAAATGCAGGACAACAGGGCATTGAGGGTGTTACTGTTTCAATCTATGAATGTGATAATTCATCTCCTACATGTAAAAAGAATGGAAACTTAGTACATCCATTTTCATCAACATGGACAAATGAAGAAGGAAGATTTTATGTAACTACAAGAAAACTTGATAGCGAAGTTGAGCTTAACGCTGGAGCCAATACCGTCAAAGCAGTAATCCCCTCAAAAAGAAGGTACTTGGTATTTACATGTGGAAAGATATTTGCAGGTCTGCAAATAATCCCATCTTATGTAAACCTTACTGAAATATTTCAAGAAGTGTCCTGTGCTCGTTCTGTATACAACCCTCCAATAAATAGACTTAAATTTGTTGATGATACTTACAGACTGTCTAACCAAATGGGAACTGATGAAATTGGTGCTGAACTTGATGCAAACGGGAAGAAACCAGGAGAAGTTGGTTATATAAATCACATGACAGTTCAAACATACTTTGATGTGAACAATCCAACAGCAGTTTCTAATGTAAAACTTCAACTAGAAGGAGCAGATCCAAGATTTACAGTACCAAAAGCAGGAGAAGGCACACTCCTAACAGATTACAAAACAACTTTTCCTGAAATAGGGGCTTATTGGTCACTAGATTGTCTTAAAAAGTATGAGAATACTCCTTTTCAAAAATTCTGTATGGGATTCAAGGGGGGCCAGTCCTCAGCTTCTAAAATGACAGTTGAAGAAGCTTTGAGTAAGCACGGTTTGGAGCAAAGCGGAGATAATATATACAGGATAGGTGGAAATCAAATAATTATGACTGCTGATGACTTTAAAAAAGGTTTAGAAAGTACTGGAGGAACCACTCTGCCAAGAGAAGCACAAATAGCTGTTTATGAAGAGAAGCTTTATTACGATCCTGACTTCGTAATCCAAAATAAACTACCAAACATTTCTCCCAAGGCCCATATTCTTTTCTACAAAGAATTTACAGCTAGACAAGATCTTGTGGAGTACGTTCAAGATCCAACTGATATTGCCCATTATATTCATGCTCAATTTTCAAACTGCGTAGGATCTGTTTTTTTAAGAAATGATGGTCAGGAAAGGCATGACAAGTATGCTACCTGCGATATATTTAAAAAATGCAATGAGGTAATTAATAACATTGATAATAGAAACTCAAGTACAACAAGCGGTCCTTCAAAACTACTAGCATCTCCTTTGGATTTCCAATATATGGAAGCCCAAGTTGATCCAGAAACTGTAATATGTACACTCCCAACTGCAAACACTGAGTATGGCCAAGGAATTGATGCCCAAGGAAGCGTAATAAGAATAAAGGATATACAACCACCTTGGGATCTTAACGCCAGCAAATATAGATTAGATAGTTCATATTGGTCCCCTGAGTTTTTGTTCTTCTTTGGAAGAAATAATGTTACTGCAAAGTTAGGGTATAAGTTTGAAAATATTGAGGATTCATATTCAACATCAGATCCCGCATGTAATAGAGAACCATTCAAAGCATACGACGAGGCAAATGGAAACCCAGTTGCTGGATGTGTATCCCCAACAATAACAAGCGGTGGAAAAAGACCTAATAACACACTCGCAGGGGCATTAGCAATGACAACAAGTGGAAATGATTTCAGCATGGGGCTACCACTAACTAGTTTTATGTCCACACCAAATAAAAACAGAGCTTACTACGCTAATGTTCTTGGAGGAATAGGAATATACACACTCACAGGAAAGCCAAGAGTATTAGGAGAATATTCAAATGTAAATTTCCCATCAGAAAAACTTATTACCAATCCAGAACAGGATGTTGCTGTATTAAACAATGCAGATTTCAAAGGCAATGAAGATCATTGGCCTTTTCAAGATTTAATTGCAAATGCAAGCCCGTTCAACATTATTGACACTGTTGCACGAGCTGGGGTGGTAGCATCCGCAGTTCCAACGGTTACACAGGCTAGAGATTATGGAACACATCTAGGCTATGCAGTTGCTAAAGATAATTCATCCCTTTACGGTCCGTATGGAATACATCTAACCATGGATGATTTTATAAAAGACAATTCTTCTCAAATTATAGATTACGATTATCAAAGTAAAACACAGGGATATGAACTTGAGATGAGAGATGGAACAAGGACTCCTACATCTGCAATTTATATGACATCGGCAGCGTATGCAAGGCACCTAGCATTAAAAGATACAACCTACAAAGGAAATAAAGGATGGGACTTCTTTGACAGCTTGCTTACTACACTGTATGGGGATGGAAAAGTAGATTTTGGAATAGCAACCGCAATATCAAATGGCTTTAAAGAACTTCTAAAAGCTATCCCTGTTTATGATATAAACACACCTATTGAAATATGGAGAATTGGAAAACTTATAATGGATAATAAAAATAAATCATTTTTTGATAGAAGAAATGCAGATACAAATCTAGGAGACCCTGGCTTTATAGAGGATTTAAAAACATGGGGGTATCTAATTTCTGAAGAAAATTTTATTGAAGAATTCCCTCTACCAATAGCTCCTGGCAGAGTTAATGGAACACACCTTCTTCCAAAGGATTGGGGAGGACAAACAGATAGGGCTAAAACTTGTTATCCATGGAATCAAATGGGATTAAATGGTAAATGTGAAACATCTGATATTGAATCAATAGATAAAATCTCAAGAACATGCAGGGTTGATAAATGTACAAGAACAACAACACGAGTAACATGCACCTGCAGAAGAAATACCGAAAGAACTATATACACAGTAAGCTGTCCAACTGATGTAAGAACTGCAGAAGTTTCAATTAGTGATGTTGCATGTGAAGACACAAACCCAAAGTCTGAGGATGACGCAAGAAGATTAATCTGTGCTCAAAGACAAAAGACCTGTTTAACACCACCTGATACTACATCTCTAATGGAGCTGCCACTACTTCTTCGAAATGCAAGAAATCTTCCAGATGAAAGGGAGTGTATTCAAGATACCTACGCTGGTGATATTAGGGCTAAGTGGGAGGTTATGGTAAGAAATGAGAGTAGAAATTTTTGTGGTCCTAATAATTTTACATACGAAATGAATAAATTTGGAATCAATAGCTTAGATATACACCAACCAGTAAATGCAAGAATTGAAGGTGGGGCACTAGGAGGGGGGGTTGGAACTCCATCCTGCCTTGTATCAAGAGCAGGTCCAAATACATGTGATGGTACATTAATTAGAGATTCCGCAATTAGAACTAATCAACAAATTGTAAGACTGGAAGATGACGCTATAAATGTAGATCCTATGGCGGCTGCAGACAATGAATTGAGGCAAAGTTTTAGATCACCACTTGAGCCAAGACTAACATACTTCCCTGCTGCATTTGTAACAGTTAATTCATCTATTAGGGACTTAGAGGCTAGAGATATTTCTAAAAGAAAAGATACCTTTGGCCCAGGCGGATCTGGCTCAAACGGCGCAGTACCAAGAAGCATGTTTAATGCTCCAATAACCTCTGAGCTATTACCCCAGTACAACCCCTTAATGTACCATTGTATCAATAGTACATTGGGATCAAGTGGTTTTTGGATTTGTGAATTTACTCCACCACCCAATCCGGAAATAATTGACATAAATGCAATAAAAGTTAAACCTGCGTGCAAACTTAACCCTTCTCCTAAATGTATTGAACTAATACTTGGAGAGGGAAATGAATTCTCTGATACCTTTATAAAAATAATCAGCGGTGCTGCATCAAGATTTAATATCCCAGCTTCTATGATTCTTGCTTACCTAAATGGAATCGGGAATGCAACAGGATATGGTTATTACTGGAGTACGTACGGAGAACAAGATTTGTATGATGTTAGTGCACCATGGTATGGAACATTTGGTAAATGTGATGATTTAGCAACATCTGCTGAAGGCCCTTTTGACTGGTTACTTAGCTACTTCAATCTAGCATTAACACAGGTAGGGGGCGGCGCAGCACTAGACGAGCTAGCTAGTGGAAGATCTAAGACTGCAAGTAGATGTAACTTCTTGGATGCAGTATATGTAGCTGCAGCAAACTTATCAAACAAAGATGGGGGGAGTTGCTCAGCATGGACATGGAATGATTTAACAAAAGGCAGGTTGTACACCATGACTTATGGAAGCAATAGAGTTGGGGCATACGCTAGTAGCACTCTATACGGTGACACCAGCAGATCAAGGGAAATATTTGAGGCTTGTAAATAATAGTTAATACTGATTAATGTCTCTTTTTCTTAACATCACCAAACAATAAGGTATCAATAGTGTTCTCTATTCCAATAGCCATGGAGAATCCAAAAATAACAATTATTAGAGGTGCTACAACTGTCATTATGGTTCCCCACCCACCCATTTCAGCACCAAGTCCACATCTGTAAGCACCAACTACAGATACTGCCATGAATAAAGTTAAAGGAATGATTATTCCCATTGCAAATATTGTAATTGCATACTTTGCCATTCTCACAAACCAATCAGTTATTCTAGCCTCACTTCCAGGAACTGTTCCTAAAGTAAACTCTAAAGGAGCAGTGACAATAGACAAGACCATTTTTATGTAAATAAGAATTGCTTTGAAATAAACAACTATCTTTAAAACCAAAACTACAAGTATAACTATTACAGTTATTACTCCATAAAAGAAACCAGTAAGGCCTCCCTGGCCAAGACGAAATGTTGCCATAACAAGAGACATGGTTAAAAGTCCCGAAGCGTTATCACCAAGAGAACCCCCCGTTATCCCAGCTAGAGCGTAGTAAATAATATCAAAGGCTCCTCTAAACACACCCCAACTTATTGCTGCAATAGTTGCCCCAATTGGGTAACTAAAAATGATAAGTAATAAACCAATAATTATCTTAGGGATTGCATATTGGACACTAACCACAAGCTGAGGATTAACTCTTTTCCTCATAATAATCATAAGTCCGGTATACAAAAGAACAATGGAAACAAGTCCTAAAGAGACATTTCTAACAAATCTCCAGGCCCCAAATGAAGCCTTGATAATTGGCAAGTTGCTATATGTTGGTGGATCTGCAGCTAGTGCTTTATTCACAAAGGGAACTTTGGAGATAGATTCATTCCAAAAGAAAGCTAAATTAACAGGAAGAGGTTCGTGTTTTGCAAAACCTTCAACTTTGTTGCTAAAACCCAGTAAACTACTCTGAATAGATCTGACTCCAATAGTGTTTGTAGCTTGTTTATTGGAATCATCCATAAGAAATGCCACATCATTAGTTAAAGCTGCACATTCAGCAGGAAGAGTACCTGAGCAGGGAGTAGTTTTTGCAGCACACATTCCACCTCCTAACGCAGATATGAGTCTTGCTTCTAGAAACGACTCACATTTGGAAGCTCTAGTAAGGTTTGTGCCTGTTAGATTTGTGAAATAGGAAATTAACATGGATGTCCAGAAGTTATCTGTTGTTCTTATGATATTTTGGTCCCATAAGTATTGGGATCTTTCATACATCATTTTATCTGCATCACACTCATCCGTTACTCCAACTCCCAATCCAGCACTAGCAGTGCCATAAGCCCCGTCACCACCATCTAAGTCAGAAGGATCCTCATATGGAACTGCAAACACTCTATAATTAGAAGCCACTAACAAAACTTGTAAAGAGATTAAGATAGAAATTAATAGTTTATTAAATTTATTCATTTTTTAAAAATAAGTGTCCCAACTACTACATAATTATTATAGAATAATATCATATGGCTAACAATCCTTTTTATCCAGGGTACGCTCCAGGAAAACCTAAAGAAGAT
>Ga0265292_1003191_pt1 | contig 10322 bp, 7 predicted proteins | sample Munlanlewell296A_FD_189080 | JGI IMG/M metagenome (GOLD analysis project Ga0265292, IMG submission 189080) | Leachate microbial communities from a municipal landfill in Southern Ontario, Canada - Leachate well 296A | ecosystem: Engineered > Solid waste > Landfill > Unclassified | place: Canada... | reverse complement strand
ATCGTCTTTCTGAAAGCTTTTGTACCCTATTTGTACCTCTAAAAAAAATATTTCTTTTAACCAATTGATTTACAAGCTATTTATATGATTAGTTACTTTCTGCATCGGAAAGTAACCACCTGTAGAGACGGAAAAATCAATACAAGAAGCCTAATAGCCACAAAGGAATCCTGTTATGGTGCCCGATTTCAATATCATCCAGGAATACAAAAGAATTATCAAAATCCCTGATTTGTCGGTTATCTTTGTTTTTACCTCCGATTTCGATTACGAATTTATTATCCACCAGGAAGTCTGCCTTTTCGTGCAGAAACACCTCATGATTTGCAGATAGCTGGTTTAACGCAAATGTTTCCCTCAAGTTCCCGGTATCCACCATTTCAGGGTTTAGCGCATAAAACAAGTTCGGGTTATTAAGAAATATTTTATCGGGTTTTTGCAACCGGCTAATGTACTTTTCAGGTTGATTAACAAGTTTTATCATTCTTGCTTTTTCGAGGTATTGAAAATACTGCAATACTGTTTGCCGGTGTAAATCTGTTTTCTTGCTGATTTTTGAAATATTGGGCTTAAATGGGACCGACGCAGCGATCACTTTTAAAAGAGTCAACATTTTTTTGCTCTGGGCGATATCGAAATTCTCAATAAACCTTAAATCTGTTTCCATAACAGTCCGGATGATTTGTTCAAGGGTCGTAAAATAATCCCGGTCTGGTTCCAGAAAATAGGGGTAAAATCCGCTTTTCAGGTAGGATGAAAAATGCTTTAAAACCGGAATTTTTTTGATGATCCCGGAAGCTGTTTCCACATGATCCCGGAAAATTTCAATTAACGGACATGCCGGTAATGAAATGATATCTGCCATTAGCAGATATTCTCTGAAAGAGAGTCCCGTCATTTCATACATTAATGCCCTGCGGCTTAAATCGGCATCCTGTTTTGTCAACTCGATGATGGAAGATCCAGAGAAAACCAATTTCAACTCCGGTATGGAATCATATATATTCTTAAATTCCCTCGCCCAACCGGAATATTTATGGACTTCATCCATATAAAGATATTCCCCTCCGTTTTTCCGGAATGTGTCAGCCAAATCATAGATACGATGATCGGCAAAATAAAGATCGTCAAGACGGACATATATAACTTCATGCCCCTCTTTTCTAAATTGTTGTAATTTTTGAAGCAACAAGGTGGTTTTTCCTGTGCCCCTGGCGCCAATGATGCCATTCATCCTCCAATCCCAGTTGATCCTTCCTATCACATCTCGTTGAAATGGATACTGAACAGACTGAATGCTTTTATTTGATTTTTCAAGAAGCTTTTCCATTGCCTATCAGACTATTAAAAAAAAAATTATCTTATTGGTGATTGCATTCACCAAAGATATACATTTTTTGGTGGTTCTGAACACCATTTTAACATTTTCTTATTTTATATGTTGACTATCAATGTTTTAAACAGGCTTTTTTCAATCTTGCCCGTCAAGTCAAGGATAACCTCTAACCTCTAACCGATAACCTCTAACCAACAACTTTTTCCCCTCCTTTTCTCCATTCCCCCTACGTTTCTGCATCTATATCTATAGATTTACCATTATGACACCTGAAGAATACAAGGAAACTATGAAAACCCTGGCTCAGGATGAGAACCTGCTGCCCGGCATTTACAACTTTTGCGACCAGTGGTGCGAAAAATGCGCCTGGCCCGATCGGGGATTCGGGAATTAATATTAGTTTTGTTGCCAGTAATGAGCTATCAAATCCATATTACCATTAGCATTATCAGCATGATTACAAGCTGATCGGGAAGGGTATGGACAAAATAAAATTAAAAACCTTCCTGAATGCTCAGGGAGGTTTTTTGTTATGGAGGTAAGGTTATGAAAAATGATTTGTCATTGGTTTATGAGGCCCAGCAGCTTCTCGAAGGTGTAGCTTCCCGAACACCGCTAGATTACCTGGAGAACTTCTCCAGGACATTGGATGGACATTTGTTTGCCAAACGCGAGGACCTGCAGGCGGTACGCTCCTATAAACTCCGCGGGGCATATGTTAAAATCGCCGGTCTTCCTGCTGAAACCCGCTCTCGTGGGGTAATTTGTGCAAGCGCAGGGAACCATGCTCAGGGAGTAGCCTATGCCTGCAACAAGTTGGATATTGCCTGTCGCATCTACATGCCGGTTACCACCCCGAGTCAAAAATTAAAGCAGGTCAGATTTTATGGAAATAGTCAGGCTGAGATCATTCTGATTGGAGATACTTTCGACGAGGCATATCGGGCCGCATTAGAAAATTCTCAAAAAACAGGACAGGCTTTCATTCATCCTTTTGATGATCAATCTGTTATTAATGGACAGGCTACCGTTGCCATGGAAATTCTCGAGCAAGCCTCAATACCGATCGATTATTTATTCCTTCCGATCGGGGGAGGCGGACTTGCTGCCGGAACTGCACAGGTTTTTAAGACTTTATCTCCAAATACCCGGTTGATTGGTGTTGAGCCCGAAGGCGCTCCATCAATGAAAATGGCTTTTGCAGCCGGGTTTCCAGTCCTGCTGGAATCGATCGATACCTTTACTGATGGAGCTGCGGTGAAGCAGGTGGGTGATCTTACCTACTCGATCTGCAAGGATTTGCTGGATGACATCATTCTGGTTCCGGAAGGATTGATTTGCGAAATCATACTCCGGCTGTATAACGAAAATGCAATAGTGGCTGAACCAGCCGGTGCCCTGGCTCTGGCAGGTGCTGTCCTGATGAAGTCGAAACTGTGGGGAATGACCAGCGCGATAGTTATTTCCGGCGGGAATAATGATATCACCAGATTTCCGGAAATAAAAGAACGCGCCCTTCTTTATGCCAATCTAAAACACTATTTTATTGTGAGGTTCCCGCAGCGCCCCGGGGCATTAAAACAATTTGTGCAAGACGTGCTTGGACCGGATGATGATATTGTTCATTTCGAATATTCCAAGAAAACATCCCGGGAGAACGGTCCGGCTTTGATCGGGATAGAACTGAAGAGAAGTTCAGATTTTGAACCGCTTGTCATCAGGATGAAAGAAAAAAACTTTCCGGCAGAGTATGTCAATGACCGGCTTGAATTGATGCAATTCCTAATTTAAATAAGTATTAACTTCACCGCTTATTAAACCTAAGTGTTATGAGATTTTCATCCCCGATACGGCTGGTTCTCTATATGTCAGCCGTTATATTACTGATTGTTACAGGTGTTTATCTTGCTTTATCCGGTGTTGGTCTGACCAGTTTCAACTGGAAATTCCTGATTTGGTTTGCTGCAGTCAACTTTCTGTTCCTGTTTCTTTTCCTGAGATCAGTGATGCGCAACTACCTGACCGAGAAATTCAAACTGATTTATAAAACCATTCAGAATCTGAAACTTACCAAGGAAGAGAAGCGGAATAAAAAGTTTGATATGTCAGGCGATGTTCTGACTACGGTGGAGAAGGAGGTTCAGGATTGGGCTGAAAGTAAACGGTCAGAAATTGAGCAATTTAGAAAATTAGAGGCCTATCGGAGAGAGTTTCTCGGAAATGTAACTCATGAGCTGAGAACTCCCCTGTTCAATATACAGGGATACGTCTCCTCATTGCTCACGGGTGGGCTGAATGATCCAACCGTAAACCGAAGTTATCTGGAGAAAACAGAATCAAATATCGACCGGATGATCGATATGATCGAAGAACTCGAGGTTATTTCGAGGCTCGAAAGTGGTGAGATGCAACTGGATGAATCACATTTCGACCTCTTTTCCCTTTGCAAGGAAGTTTATCATCATCTTGAAGATCTGGCGAAAACAAAAAACATTTCGTTGATTTTCGGAGCTGACACCAACCTTGGGTTTTTCGTGTATGCTGACCGGGAAAAGATCAGGCAGGTACTTGTTAATCTGGTGACTAACTCAATTAAATACGGGATAGATAATGGCCGAACCAAAATCAGCATCTATGATATGGTGGAAAACTATTTAGTTGAGATTTCGGACAATGGAATCGGTATCGAAGAGAAGCACCTTCCACGACTTTTTGAGCGCTTTTACCGGGTCGACAGAAGCCGTTCCAAGGCTGAGGGCGGAACGGGCCTGGGACTTGCCATTGTGAAGCATATCGTTGAGGCTCATGAACAAACGGTCAATGTCCGTAGCACCCAGGGCCTTGGATCAACCTTCTCTTTTACGGTGAGGAAAGCTTAAACCCGTTGCTTTTCTTACCTTTGCCCTAGAAAAACAACAACAATGCCTTTAAATAAGTTAAGAAATATTGGCATCGCTGCCCATATCGATGCCGGTAAAACCACAGTAAGTGAAAGAATCCTCTTCTATACGGGCATAAACCGTAAAATGGGTGAGGTACATGATGGCCAGGCCACTATGGACTTCATGAAACAGGAACAGGAAAGAGGAATTACCATTGCCTCTGCTGCGATATCCGCTGTATGGAAAGGACATCAGATTAACCTCATTGATACCCCTGGACATGTTGATTTTACCGTTGAAGTTGAACGGTCACTTCGCGTTATTGATGGAATGATAGCTGTCTTCTGCGCGGTGGGAGGAGTAGAGCCTCAGAGTGAAACTGTCTGGAACCAGGCTGATCGCTATAAAGTGCCAAGAATCGGCTTCATCAATAAGCTCGACCGTACCGGTGCTGATTTTTCAGAGGTGGTTACCCAAATGAATACAAACCTTGATGCCAATGCAATACCATTTCACATACCAATCGGAATAGAAGAAGATTTTCAGGGAATTATCGATATTATTGAACGTAGAGCCTATGCTTTTTCCGATCATGAAAGAATTGAGATGGCTATTCCGGATGATTATCTCGATCGTTGTGATGAAGCCAGGGCTTTTCTGGTCGAAAAACTGGCCGACTACAATGATGAAATCATGAACCTCTTCCTCGAAGACCAGGATGTTAGTTCAGAATTATTGAAAAAAGCAGCCCGGGAAGCAACCATTAAACTGCTGATAACTCCCGTTTTCTGCGGTGCTGCCTATAAAAATAAAGGCATTCAACTCCTGTTGGATGCTGTGATCGATTACCTTCCTTCACCACTGGATAAAGGTGCTGTTGTTGGAACAGATATTGACGATCCGGAAAAGGCGCATACCCGCTGCCCTTCCATAAAAGAACCATTTGCTGCGCTTGCCTTTAAATTGATCCATGATCCTTTTGTGGGACAGCAAACCTTTATCAGGATTTACTCCGGGAAATTAACCAGTGGAATGGCTATTCTGAATTCCACCAAGGGAAAACCTGAAAGGATTGGCCGTGTCATGAGGATTCATGCCAAGGACCGGGAGGAAATCCACGAAGCCGGACCAGGCGATATTGTTGCACTCATTGGAATGAAAATCACTAAAACCGGTGATACCCTTTGTGATCCGCAACATCCGATTTGCCTCGAAAACATTACTATTCCTCCGGCTGTTATCGAACTGAAGGTTACCCCGCTATCCCAGAAGGAACAGCAAAAGATGGGTGAAGCCCTGAAAAAACTGGCTAATGAAGATCCTTCTTTCAATATAAGGGTTGATGAAGAAACCAATGAAACAATCATTGCCGGTATGGGCGAACTTCACCTGGAAATCATCGTCGACCGGATGAAATATGAATTCGGAGTGGAGGTTGAAATCGGTGAGCCTGCAGTAGCTTTCCGTGAGACTATCCATGACGAGGTTGAAAGTAACTATAAACATTCCAAGCAAACAGGGGGGAAAGGGCAATTTGCACATACCGTTATGCGTATTGAACCGAATCCGGGTAAAGGCTTCGAATTTGTCGATAAAATCAAGGGCGGTGCAATACCCATTGAATATATCCCTTCGGTTCAGAAAGGTATTCTTAAAACTCTGGCGCTCGGTATTCTGGCCGGATTCCCGGTTGTTGATGTCAAAGTTGTTCTGCTTGACGGAGGTTTCCATCCGGTTGATTCCAGCGATATGGCTTTCCAAACCTGTGCATCCATCTGTTTTAAACATGGATTCATGAAGGCCAATCCCGTTTTACTGGAACCCGTTATGAGTGTCGAAGTGAATACTCCTGATGAATATATCGGCGAGATTGTTGGCAACCTCAACCGCCGCCGCGGTAAGATTGAATCGATGCGGCGTCACCGGAAAGGATCGCAGAAAGTTAATGGATTTGTCCCGCTGCAGGAGATGTTCGGTTATGCTACCGCTTTGAGGAATCTCTCCAGCGGTCGCGCCAGCTATTCGATGGAGTTCTTCCAATATATGCCGGTTCCACCATCCATGCAGCTGGAACAGCTTGAAAAGATCAGAAAAAACAAAAAGGAATAGATGTTATCGGTTGTCAGTTGTCTGTTATCGGTAACTGACAACCGACTGACAACTGACAACTGATAACTGATAACTGATAACTGTATGCTCCGAATCATTTCTTTCATAGCTGTTTTTGCTTTGTTCACCCAATGTGCCCCTGAAAATGTCTTTCAGAAGGATAAAACATTGATCCTTAATGCATTCGAACAAGGTGAATATACCATCGCAACAGAACTCATAAACAAATCGCTTAACAGATTTGGCCTTCAGAAAGATCAGAAAAACTGGTTAACAATCCGGCAAGCCATGATGGATCGGACCCGGCTGGATTTTTCCAAATCAGAGGAGCAGATCAAAACTCAACTATCGAAGTACTACCCTGCCCTTCCCGATAACCTTATCAATAGCTGGGAAAGTTCCGGCCACCTGGAGATGCGAAGGATCGACGGCGTCAAAAAGTATTTTAAGTATGCAGTTTCCAACCTGTTCAGATTAGATTCGGATGCCGCAAAGATCCGGCAAAATCAAACCGGAATTTCTGTTGATCCGCTTGATTCCATCCGGATTGAAAATACATCGGTTATAATTAAGGATGGTAAGCCTGGAACACCCGTTGAATCAAGGTTAATTACCATTGAGTATTCTATTACAGTTGATGCGGATGCGGTACCTGCCGGTGAAGAAGTGTTCTGCTGGATGCCGTTTCCGAGAGAATCAGGGCCCCGTCAAAAAAATGTTATCCTGATATCATCAAACCCCGATAAGGCCGTTCGCTCCACACCTGATTGCCTGCATTCTTCCCTCTATGCCATCAAAAAAGCAGTCGCCGGAATTCCTACCGTGTTTTCCTATAAGGCATTTTTTGAAATTTCGGGTCAATGGTTCAGACCGACTGACATTGAATCCGGGAAAACGGAAAAAACCGGTCCTGACATTGAGAAATACACCCGCGAAAAGCCGCCTCATATCGCTTTTACCCAATTGGTAAGGCAATTAGCCGACAGTTTATCGACAACCGAAACGAACCCGTTTAAAATCATCAGATCTTTCTACCACTGGATCGATAAAAACATTCCCTGGGCTTCAGCTTTAGAGTATTCCACCTTCGAGTGCATCCCGGATTATGTGATAAAACATGGACATGGCGACTGTGGAATGAAGACCTTTCTGCTGATGTCTATGGCCAGGTATAAAGGAATACCTGCCCGTTGGCAAAGTGGCTGGATGCTCCATCCCGGAGAAGAAAACCTGCACGATTGGTGTGAACTCTGGTTCGCAAAAACCGGTTGGGTACCGGTTGATATGTCATTCGGTTTACAAAAGACTGAAGATCTGACATTAAAAGAATTTTATCTTTCCGGAATCGATTCCTACAGAATGATCGTAAACGATGGCTTTGCTGAGGAATTCTATCCGCCAAAGAAATTTTACAGATCGGAACCATTTGATTTTCAAAGAGGTGAAGTTGAATGGTCAAAAGGCAACCTTTATTTTAACCAATGGGATTATAAACTAAATGTGGTATCAATTGCAAAAAAGAATCAGTAATCCATGGATTTTACTGATCATCCTTGGGATTGTAGTTTCGTGCAAGCCTGCACGCAATGATCTTGAATTATCAAAATTTCTGATCGATTCTATTCAGAGCCAGGTCATTCCGGACAGCAGGGTCGAAGTTTTTTCCATTAAAGCCTCCTATTCCGACAACGGAATTCTGCTCAAAGGAAAAACTACCAATTCCGAAGCTTTGGCTAAACTCGAAGCTCAACTAAAACTTCAACAGGTAGATTATATCGATAGCATTATCAGGCTTCCGGATCCGGCTTTAGGGGAAAAAACATGGGGATTGGTAACACTATCTGTAGCCAATCTCAGATACACTCAAGCTCATTCGGCCGAGATGGCCACCCAGGCTTTGATGGGAACACCGGTAAAGGTTCTTCAGGAGGAGAATGGCTGGTTCCTGGTTCAGACCCCGGATCAGTATATTGCATGGACCGAATCAGCTGGAATTGTACAACTGACCCAATCCGAAATGGAAAGGTGGAAATCCTCGGAAAGATTAATCTACCTGGCCGACAACGGTTTGATTGTCAATGCCCCTGATAAAAGCGCACTTCCCGTATCTGATGTTGTTATGGGAGGGATACTGGTTATCGAAAACAATGGAAAGGGCCGCGGTTCGTATGTTCCGGTCGAATTGCCGGATGGCCGGAAAGGGTTTATCAGCAGTGCGGATTGCAGAAATTTTAAAGAGTGGAGTGAACAGGTTTTACCCGATTCAACCGCTCTGGTAAATAGTGCCTTTAATCTCCTGGGCAGGCCCTATCTTTGGGGCGGAACATCCATCAAGGCATTTGATTGCAGCGGATTTACCAAAAGCATTTACCTGACGGGCGGCCGGATCCTTTCACGCGATGCCTCTCAACAGGTAAAGCAAGGTTCGGAGGTTCCCCGGAAGGCCATCTGGAAAGAATTGAAATCCGGTGACCTTCTATTCTTTGGGCGAAAAGCATCTGAAGAATTGCCCGAAAAGGTTGCGCATGTTGGAATGTATATAGGAGGTTCTGAATTCATTCACTGTTCGGGATTGGTCAGGGTGAATAGCCTGGATTCAACACGGACCAATTTCAAACCCTACTATCACACTAATTTATTGCACGTTAAAAGGATTATCGGTACTCAGTCCCTGCCTGTTTCATTTAAATCCCACACGTGGTATAATTGATATAAATGAAAACAACGAGGAGAAAATTCATTGCACTAACCGGGATCGCGGCTGCAGGATTATCTGCAGGTAAGAATGCAATTGCCGGTCGGGTTATGCAGCAAAAACCATCTAGCGGGAAAATTAGCCTGTTTTTTGAGCCCTATAACCTTTCTCTTAAGCATGTTTTCACCATAGCGGGCTCATCCAGAATCAGCACCCCGGTAATGCTGACCAGGATTGAATATAGCGGCATAACAGGTTACGGTGAGGCCTCCATGCCTCCATACCTGGGTGAATCCCAGGAAACGGCCTCACGATTCCTTTCCAAAGTCGACCTTTCAAGGTTTTCGGATCCCTTCCAAATCGAGGATATCCTTGACTACGTTGATCAGATTGATGAAGGAAACCGGGCTGCAAAGGCTTCCGTGGATATCGCCCTGCATGATCTCGTTGGCAAGCTGATCGGGCAGCCATGGTATCGGATATGGGGTTTAAATCCAAGCCTGACCCCGAATACTTCCTTCACCATAGGCATTGATACTGCAGAGGTAGTTAAGCAGAAAGTCGATGAAGCCTCAGGTTTTAAAATACTGAAAGTTAAACTTGGACGGGAAAACGACCGTGAAATGGTCCAGACTATCCGGTCGGTCACGAATGTACCCCTGGCTGTTGATGTCAACCAGGGTTGGAAAGAGAAGGAAAAAGCGCTCGAGATGATTTATTGGCTGAAGGAAATGGGAATAGTGATGGTTGAGCAACCTTTGCCCAAGGAACAGGTTGACAACATGGCCTGGTTAACCGCCCGGTCTCCGCTGCCCATTTTCGGTGACGAAGCTGTTCAGCGGTTACCCGATGTAGTAAAGGCTGCGGGAGTTTATCACGGTATCAATATCAAATTAATGAAATGTACCGGCATGCGTGAGGCATTTACGATGGCTAAAACGGCTAAGTCGTTGGGCATGACGGTTATGATAGGTTGCATGACGGAAACCTCCTGTGCAGTGTCGGCTGCGGCCCAATTATCACCTTTGGCTGAATTCGCAGACCTGGATGGCAACCTGCTGATTTCAAATGATCTCTATGCCGGAATGCAAATTAAAGACGGAAAAATCACCCTAAGTGACTTACCGGGTATCGGGATTCGAAAAATCTGATCGTAGAGACAGATAATTATCTGTCTCTTATATAACCTCTTTTGTCAAGCTGCCTCAAGTTTAGCGATTATTTTCTTTAGTTTGCTGATTTTCTTTTCGTTATGCTTTTTTTGAAAATCGATTAAAGCTGTTGGATTAAACGCTTTTTT
>Ga0265292_1003190_pt1 | contig 10325 bp, 10 predicted proteins | sample Munlanlewell296A_FD_189080 | JGI IMG/M metagenome (GOLD analysis project Ga0265292, IMG submission 189080) | Leachate microbial communities from a municipal landfill in Southern Ontario, Canada - Leachate well 296A | ecosystem: Engineered > Solid waste > Landfill > Unclassified | place: Canada... | reverse complement strand
GTCCATGCGCAGGGAGGTCGTCGGCCCGGCGGAGCCGATGGGGCGCCCGGGCGGAGCGGGCGTCGGCCCGACATAGTAGAGGATGTGACCTCTGAGCTCGACCGGCAGGGGCTTGCCCTGGTCGAGCAGGTCGACCATCTTCTTGTGGGCCGCGTCCCGCGCACCGTAGAGGACCCCGGTGATGCTTACTCGGTCGCCCACCTTCAGGCCGACGACGTCGGCATCGGAGAGGGGTGGGCGCAGGCGGATCACGTCGCTCACAGGATCGCCTCCTTGTGGCGGTGGGCGTGGCAGTCGATGTTCACGGCCACCGGCAGGGCGCCGATGTGGCAGGGCTTCGCCTCGATGTGCAGGGCGAGGGCGGTGGTCCCGCCCCCAAGTCCCTGCGGGCCCACGCCGAGTCGGTTCACGGCCGCGAGCCATTCCTTCTCGAGGTTCGCGTAATAGGGATCCGGGTTCGCCGTGCCCAGCGGACGGTAGAGGGCCTTCTTCGCCAGGAGGGTGACCTCCTCGAAGTTCCCGCCGACGCCCATGCCCAGCACGAGGGGCGGGCAGGCGTTCGGGCCCGCCGCCTTCACGGTCTCCAGGAGGAACTGCTTCGCGCCCTCCACGCCCGCGGAGGGGCTCATGATCTTCGTCTTGGACATGTTCTCCGCGCCGGTGCCCTTCGCGCCGACGACGATCTTGAGGTGATCTCCCGGGACGAGGTCCAGGTGGACGATTGCGGGGGTGTTGTCGCCCGTGTTCCCGCGGCGGAGCGGGTCCTTCGCGAGGGAGGCGCGGAGGTATTGTTCCTTCCAGGCCTCTCGGACCCCTTGGTTGACCGCGTCCAGGAGCCCGGGCTTGTCGAAGCGGACCTCCTCGCCCATTTCCAGGAAGACCACCGCAATGCCGGTGTCCTGGCACATGGGCAGGTTCTCCCGCTGGGCGAGCTCCGCGTTGTCCACCAGCATCGTGAGGATCTCTCGGCCCTGGGGCGAGGGCTCCTCCTTCGCTGCCTTGGCGAAGGCCGCCTTGAGCTCCGGATTGATGACCACGCAGGCTTCTTTGTAGAGGTCCCGCACCGTCTCGCGCACCCGGTCGACCGAGATGACTCGCACGCACTCCACCTCGGGGTCCGAGCCGGTGGTGAAGGACATCAACGTTCGGCCCGTGGAGTACTTATTCTGAGTATGGAGCCAAAGTTAATACGCGGGCTTTCTACTGGCCAACCCGGCGATCCCCGTGACCGACTATCGCGTCGAGAAAGACTTCCTCGGAGAGCTGAAAGTCCCCAAGGACGCCTACTGGGGCGTCCAGACCCAGCGTGCCATCGAGAACTTCCCAATCAGCGGGATCCGCTTCGGGCGGCGCTTCATCTACGCCCTCGGGCTCATCAAGAAGGCCGCGGCGGAGACGAACATGGAGCTCGGCCTGCTCGACTCGAAGATCGGCAAGGTGATCGTGAAGGCCGCCGAAGAGGTCATGGAGGGCAAACTCGACGCCCAGTTCCCCCTGGACGTGTTCCAGACGGGCAGCGGGACGTCCACGAACATGAACGCGAACGAGGTCATCGCGAACCGCGCGAACGAAATCCTCGGCCACACGCTTGGCGAGAAAGGGACCGTCCACCCGAACGACCATGTGAACATGGGCCAGTCCTCCAACGACGTCATCCCGACGGCGATTCATGTGGCTGCGCTCATCGCAATCGACCAGGACCTCCTGCCCGCCCTGCGGGAGCTCGAGGAGAGCCTCGCGAAGAAGACGAAGGACTTCGACCCTATCGTCAAGTCGGGCCGCACGCACCTCATGGACGCGACGCCGATCCGCCTGGGCCAGGAATTCTCCGGCTACGAGTCCCAGATCGACCACGGGATCCGACGGATCTCGGCCGCGCGGGCGTCCCTCTCGGAGCTCGCCATCGGCGGGACTGCGGTGGGCACGGGCATCAACGCCCATCCCGACCTCCCGGGCCGCGTCGTCGAGAAGATCAGCGCCGCGACGAACATCAAGTTCCGCGTGGCGGAGAACCACTTCGAGGCCCAGATGGCCCAGGACGCCCTCGTCGACGCGAGCGGCGCCATCCGAACGACCGCCGTGTCGATGCTGAAGATCGCGAACGACCTTCGGTGGCTTTCGTCGGGACCGCACACGGGCCTGCGGGAGATCAACCTCCCCGCGATCCAGCCGGGCTCGTCGATCATGCCGGGCAAGGTGAACCCGGTCATCCCCGAGGCGGTCATGCAGGTCGCGGTCACGGTCATCGGGAACGACGTGGCCATCGCCGTGGCGAACACCCACTCGAACCTGGACCTGTGCACGATGATGCCCGTGATGTCCCAGCGGCTCCAACAGAATATCGAACTGCTGACGAACGTCGCCCGCGTGTTCGCCCACAAGTGCATCGACGGGATCACCGCGAACATCGATGTCCTCCAGCACTACGCGGAGTCGAGCCCGGCCATCGCGACGAAGCTGAACCCGATCATCGGGTACGAGAAGGCCGCCGAGATAGCCAAGGAGGCCAGCCAGACCGGGAAGACGGTCAAGCAGATCGTCATCGAGAAGGGGATCCTCCCCGCGGACGAGGCGGAAAAGGTATTGGACCCGAAGCACCTCACGAGCCCGAGCAAGGACCTGCTCGGGAGCGGTGGCGGGTGACGTACCGTCGCGTGAAGGAGCCCAAGGAAGTCGTCGTGATCTTCAAGACCCATCTGCGGCCCGGGGCCGACGAGGCCGCTTATGGCGGCGTGTCGAAGAGCATGCACGATCTCGTCGACGCGATGCCCGGCTTCATCTCGATCAAGGAGTACATGGCCGAGGACGGCGAGGTCATCGACGTCGCGCGCTTCGAGGGCGAGGCGGCCCTCGAGGCATGGAAGGCCCATCCGGAGCACCGGGAGGCCCAGCGCCGCGGACGGGAGGAGTTCTACGACCGCTTCTACGTGCAGGCGTGCCGCGTGTTCCGGGAGTATGAGTTCTACCTGGGAAGGGGCGAGGGGGAGAAGAAGACCCAGACAGCGTCCGCCCACAGTCGTAGGCAGGCCACCTGAGTCCACGGTCATGGGCGGGGCCGTTCGGAGATTAGGCTCCGAAAGGAGGCCGCGAGCCCCTTTCCGCCCAAGTGGTCGAAGGAGCTCGAGAGGGCCTCCTAGGAAGCGGTACCTTTTTGAGAAGAATCTCGGAAAGAGGACGGAAGGGCCCGCGGGCGACTCAGCCGCCCACGAGCTTCGCGGTATCAATCTGGGCCTTCTGCAGTCGTCCGGAGTAGTCCACGTAGATGGTCTTCCAGGACGTGAACTCCTCGAGGGCGGTCGTCCCGGCCTCGCGGGTGCCCGTCGGCCCGGTCTCCTTCGTGCCGCCGAAGGGCAGCTGGACCTCCGCGCCAATCGTCGGCGCGTTCACGTACGTGATCCCGGCCTCGAGGTCCTGCATAGCCCGGAAGGCCCACCGCAGATCGTTCGTGTAGATCGACGAGCTCAGGCCGTACTTCACGGAGTTCGCGATGGCCACGGCGTCCTCGTAGTCCTTTGCCTTGAGCACGCTGAGCACGGGCCCGAAGATCTCCTCCTGGGCCAGCCTCTTCCTGCGGTCCACCGCGAAGACGGTCGGTGAGATGAAGAAGCCCTTGTCGTAGGCGCCGCCCTTGAGCCTCTCCCCGCCGGTCAGGAGCTTGTCCCCCTCCTTCTTCCCGATCCCGATGTACTCGAGGACCTTAGCCTCCTGGTCGGACGAGGCCACGGGGCCCATGTCCATCTTCTCGTCGATCGGGTTTCCGACCTTGAGCTTCTCCGCGCGCTCGACGAGCTCGTCGACGACTTGGTCGTAGACCTTCTCGTGGACGATCAGGCGGGACGCCGCGGTGCACCGCTGGCCCGCGGTCCCGAAGGCCCCGAACATGACGCCGTCCATGAGGAGCTCGAGGTTCGCGTCGTCCATCGCGATGATCGCGTTCTTCCCGCCGAGCTCGAGCCCGACCTTGATCATCCTCTTCGCGGCGCTCTCGTACACGTGCCTGCCGGTGTCCACGCCGCCCGTGAAGGAGACCGCGCGGATGTCCGGATGCTGGATGATGCCATCCCCCACGACGGACCCACTCCCGGTCAACATGTTAACCACTCCGGACGGGAAGCCCGCCTCGTCGAGGCATTCGACGAACTTCGCGGCGCACAGGGGCGTGAGGGAGGACGGCTTGAGGACGATCGGACAGCCCGCGATGAGGGCGGCCCCGGACTTCCATCCTGGGATCGCCACGGGGAAGTTCCATGGAGTGATGAGGCCCACCGGGCCCACCGGGAGGCGCACGGTCATGCACATCTTGTTCGGCAATTCAGACGGGACGGTCTCGCCGAACATGCGGCGGCCCTCGCCCGCGGCGTACTGGTAGAAGTCGATGGCCTCCTGGACGTCGCCTCGTCCCTCGGCGATGATCTTCCCCATCTCCGTGGTCACGACGCGGCCCAGCTCCTCCTTGCGCTGCTTCATCACTCGCGCGGCCTCGAGGAGCAACTCGCCTCGCCGCGGCGCCGGGGTCTTCCTCCACTTCTCGAAGGCGTCCTTGGCCGCCTTCACCGCGAGCTCGACCTCGTCCTTCGTGGCGCTGGGGAAGGTCGCGAGGGCCTCGCCCGTCGCGGGGTTGTGCGTCTCGAAGCGCTTGCCTTCGGACTTCCTCCACTTGCCGTTGATGAAGAGGCCATACTCCTGGACCATGTTCCCGTCACCGCGCCTCGAGGCAAGCCCGCGCTAGGCTAATACTTTGTCGTGGGAACCGCGGGAGTCATCCGTGGAACCCGTCTTCACGATGGCCTTCGCGGCCGCGCGAAGGTCGTCCGCCACGACGTCCGGCTGCCACGGCCGCACGTCCTTCGCGAACCGCTTGCGCCATTCCTTCGGGCCCACCCAAGCGGTCCGGCATCCGAAGGCCCGGCCCGTCTGCACGTCGAGGACCTTGTCCCCCACCATCCAGGCCATGCGCGGATTCACGCCGAGGTCTCGCGCGGCGGCGAGGAGCATCCCGGGCCGCGGCTTGCGGCACGCGCAGTCAGAGAGCACATGGTGGGGGCAGTAGTAGATCTCTGCGAGGTTCACGCCCGCCGTGCGGAGCGCTTTCAGCATCCGCTCGTGGATCCGGGTCAGCTGCCGCTCAGGCACGAGCTTCCAGCCCATCGCGTCCTGGTTGGTGACGAGGACGAGCCGCCAGCCCGCGTCCTGGAAGGTCCGCATCCCGTCGATGGCCCCCGGGAGGAACTCGAAGGCCTCGGGCGTCCGCACGTACCCGGGCCGCCCCCGGTTGATCACCCCGTCGCGGTCCAGGAAGACCGTCGGGCGGACGATTCGCTCCGCATCCCGCGAGAGACCATGCTTCCTCACGCGGAGGGCGCGGCGGGCCTCCGGAGACTGCAGGAAGAAATCCACGAGGCCCCACTTCGCGAAAGGGTTGCGGGTGAGGGTGAGGGCCTTGTCCACGGTGAACCAGTCCACCCGCTCGATCTCGTCGGGCTTGACGTGGAACCGCTCGGCGAGCACGTGGCCCCGGAAGAGGAAGCCGAGGGTGTAGGAGGGCTTTCCGGGGAATCCGGACACATAAACGTTCAGCGGACCATCGAGGGCGATGGGCACGCCGGTCTCCTCCTGGGCCTCGCGAATCACGCCGACCTCGGGGCCCTCGCCGTAGTCCATGAAGCCGCCCGGGAGGTTCCAGTGGCCTTTTGAGTAGCCTCGCACGGCCTTGACCAATAGGACGCGGTTCCCCTTCGAGAGCACAACCTCCGAGACGCAGTGAACCATCGAGGTGTAGATGGCTCGCTTCACCACGGAGTCGACGTCGTCCCGGTCGAAGATCGCGTCCCGACCGAGCCACTCCTCCGGATGGTGATCCAGCTTCGGCTTGACCTTGTACACGACGTCGGAATCGAAGGTCATCGTGCCACTGGGTTCGGCGTCGAAGGGGAGCCGCTCGCCTCGGCGGGGGAAGCGCAACGTGCGGCCGGAGCGGACGAGATACACCTGCCCGTCCGTCTCCGCGTACACGTGCTCACGGCGCCGCCTCCGAGGCATCGGGGCGCATCATGGCCCCGCGGCGTATTAACTCTCTCGGGGACCTTCCCTCGAAGCTGCCCAAGAGCCCGGTTCGCTCGGGCGGCCCGACCTCAATCCCGGATCTTCAGGGCCACGGACACGCCGTCGCGCAGCGGGAGGATCGATGCAATCATCCGTGGATCCTTCGCAAGCCGCTCGTTATACTCGCGGATGGCCTTCGTCTCCTTCGAACGACTCGTGCGGGCCACCTCGCCTCGCCACAGCACGTTGTCCGTCACGAGGAGCCCTCCGACCCGGAGCTTCTCGATGCACGGCCCGAGGACGTCCGGATAGCCGTCCTTGTTGATGTCGACGAAGATCAGGTCGAAGGGACCCTCGAGATCTTCGAGGACCTCCTGGGCGACGCCCACGAGGATCGTGACCTTCGACGCGACGCCGGTCTTCTCCAGATTGGCCTGGGCCATCTTCGCGGTGTCGGGGTTTCCCTCGACGGTGATGAGCTGCCCGCCCTCCGGGAGTGCGTGAGCGAACCACGTGCCCGAATAGCCGATCGCGGTCCCGAGCTCCAAGATTCGCTTCGCTCCTATGGTTTTCGCGAGGATGTGGAGGAAGCTTCCTTCCGCCGCGCCCACGATGGGCCAGCCTTCTCGGTCCCCCTGGTCCTCGACGCCCTTGAGGGCCGTGTCGCCGGGATTCGCGAGGGAATCGATGTAGTCGACCACGTCGGGCGCCACGATCGCCCAGTTCGGATCGCTCTTGCGGACCATGAGGGGCGACAAGAGGCCGGCGGTCATGAACGTTGTTCATTGACAAAGCTTCAAGAGCGCAGACCCGCCATGCGTCTTCGGGATGGGTCATGTGCAAGCTCACGAAGACGGATAGCCAGGTCCTCTCGTGGATTCTGGAGACCGAGTACGTGAATGAAATCTCCGAGCGGGGGTACGCCCGCCGCCCAAACCTCGCAATCCCGACGCCCCGCCCGGTCCCTCACTCGTCCAGAGGTAGCTGAAGCGGCGCACGGACCACGCCGTCGAGCTGATCCGCCTTCTGCTCCCAAAGGTTTGCTTTCTCCTCGAGCCGCTTGGCCTTTCCCTCGAGGTTGTGGGCCTTGAGCCGCGCCTTCGCCGCCTTGTGCCTGAGCTTCGCCGCCTTCGCCCGGTCGTGCAGTTCGTGCTCGGGGGAACGCACGGGCGGTGGAGGCAACTCCGAGGCTTCTGAAGGGTCGGCCGGCTCGCGGTCCCAGGGCTGCATCGATCAGGCGGAAGGGAGCCCTTGAAGCATAAGGGTTGTGGGCCTCGGCAGGCGGAAATACTCCGGCCGTATTCGAGCGGGTTCGTGAAGGTCTACGTCGAGGCGCACGGCTGCACCCAGAACTACGGGGAAGCGCGCCTCATGCAGGGGGCCCTCGCGGAACGCGGACACGTCATCACGCCGTCCGAAACGGAGGCGGACGCCCACGTCCTCGTCACGTGCACGGTCGTCGAGGCCACGGAGCGCAAGATGGTCCGTCGCATGGCGGAACTCGCCTGCTACGACAAGCCCCTCGTCGTCGCGGGGTGCATGGCCGCGGCGCAAAGGGACCGCGTGAAGGCGACCGTGCCTCGGGCGAGACTCTTGCCACCGAGGAAGTGGCCGGAGATCGTGGAGCTCCTCGATGCGGGCACGGTGTGCGGAGACCGCGCGGCGGAACTCGAGGCCCAGACCTTCGAGTGGCACGACGCGATCGTGCCCATCGCCCAGGGATGCGCCGGTCGTTGCACGTACTGCATCACTCGCGTCGCGCGAGGCTTCGTGAAGTCCTATCCCATCACGGACCTCGTGAGACAGGTGCGCGATCACGTGGACCGCGGGGTGAAGGAAGTGAAGCTCACGGGCCAGGACACTGCGGCGTACGGCCGGGACAGCGGGACGAAGCTTGCGGCCCTGCTGAAGGAGATCGACGCGATCCCCGGAGAGTTCCGCGTGCGCGTGGGGATGGCGGACCCGCTCACCGTCCTGCCGATCATGGACGAGCTCGTCGACGCCTACGCCTCGGAGAAGGTCTTCAAGTTCCTACACCTCCCTGTGCAGAGCGGAGATGACGCAATCCTCGAGGCCATGAAGCGGGAGTACACCGTGGAGGACTTCGAGATTATCGTCTCGGCGTTCCGTCGCGCGTTTCCCGAACTCACGCTATCCACCGACATCATCGTCGGCTTTCCCGGAGAGACCGAGGCCCAGTTCGAGAAGACCATGGACCTGATCCGCCGCGTGCGACCCGACATCGTGAACGTCACGCGCTTCTCCTCGCGAGAGGGCACGCCGGCGGCGACGATGCCGGGACCGATCGTGGGATGGCGCGTGAAGCAGCGATCGCGCCGGCTCACGTCGCTTCGGTTCCAGATTTCGCGAGGGATCCACGAGGCCCTCGTGGGGCGGGAGGTCGAGGTCCTCGTCACGGAGCCCGGCAGGGAAGGCACGCTCCTCGCACGCACGCCGGAGTACCGCCAGGTCGTCCTCCAGGAGGACGTCCCGATCGGCGAGTTCGTCCGCGTACGCATCGACGCGGGCCGGGCCACCGATCTCCTCGGACACACCGTGACCGATGGACTTTATAGGCCCGAGGAAATGCACGCACGCAGCCCCGTGGTGTAGTGGTCAAGCATTCGGGTCTTTGGAACCCGCGACGGCAGTTCGAATCTGCCCGGGGCTATCCCGATGAAGTCCTCCGCGCGACTCACTCTCACCTTCACCGACGCCGCCACGGCGAAGGCCGTCGCGGAATCCGTATCCCTGGACGACGAGGGATACATCCGCACTCGGCGAGCCGGGAAGGCGATCACCGCCAAGGCCCGGGCGGACAGCCCGATGAGCCTCCTGCACACCCTCGACGACTACCTGGCCTGCGTCAGCGTGGCGGAGCGGACGGCGGAAGCGGCACGCCCTCGCGCACGTGGGCGGCGACGCCGCGCTTGAAGGCGAGCATCTCCCGACGGTTCATCGCAGCCTGGGCGACCGCGCAGAGATCGTCTTCGGGGGAGACGACCGCCACCTCGTCGCCCGGACGCAGCTGCGGATCCGCGTCCATGACGAACTTCGCGAAGACGTTCTTCCCCTCCCGGTGGAATGGGACCGCGTCGGGATCAACGACCACCCGAAGGCGCGGCAGAGCGAAGGCCTTCACGAGGCGACGGGCTCCGGCGGCCTTGAGGGTGAAGAGCCCGTCCTCCGCGCGCAGGGAGAGGACATGCTCGCCGTCCACGATCACGTTGCGGATCTTCCCGGTGTTCTTGGAGACCACGTAGGAGACCTTGCCCTCCAGGAGCGCGTCCGCCGCGCCCCGCCCGAACTGGAAATCGGCGGTCGCGCGGACGCGGAGGAGGTTCCAGTCCACGTTCCGGAATCCCGGGGCGGCGACCTTCAGCTCGTCGAGGGTCGACTCCCCCTCCCACAGGAGGCCGAAGGGATAGCCCGCTCCGGCGGCCCAGCCGCGGAAGAAGACCTCGGCGGCCTCGAGGGCCTCCGGATCCAGACGGTCTGGGACGACGGACTGGGCGTTGGGCCACAGATGGTCCAGCTCCAGGGGCACGGGGCCCCAGAGGGACTTCACGACCGCATGGACGTCCGCTTCCTTGAGGACGCGTTCCACGACCGAGCGGTACCGCTCGCTGAAGGGACGCCCGCCCTCCGGCAGGACGAGGAGGCCCTTTGCGGGCGGGGCGGAATACCGTTCCTCCAGACGCCGACGGTAGCGATGGAGGATGGGACGGTGGGCCGTCTCCGGGCCGACGTAGTACAGGGCCCCACGGCGGGAGAGCGGCTCCGATTCCTCCAGGAAGTCGTTATGGCGACGCAGTTCGAACAGGGCATCGAGGAGGGCGGGGTGGGCCCGCGAGCGGCGTTCCACGAGCTCCCAGAGCTCCTCGGAGGCGATGGCCCGCCGCACCTCCCGGACCGCGCCGAAGGACACGTGGAGGTTGTGCTCCGCGAGCAGCGTCGTGTCTTTCGCGATCTCCGCCATGGAGTGGCCCGAGCACACCGGGCAGAGGCACCCGCTATCCTGCAGCTCGGCCGCGTGGCGCGTGCCGTCCGGGAAGAGCATGCGCCCGTCGCGGGCGTACTTCGCGTAGGCGGCGGAATCGAAGAGGTCGCAGCCCAGGAGGGCCGCGAGGGGGAAGACGAGCGGGTGGCCTGCGCCGAAGAGGTGCACGGGCTTCGAAGGGTCGAGGCCCTTCTTCGAGGCCACGATCACCCGCGCGAGGTCTCGGAAGCGGTAGGACTCCATGAGCGGCACGACGCCGCCGATCGCGGCCACGGAGATGTCC
>Ga0265292_1003189_pt1 | contig 10327 bp, 14 predicted proteins | sample Munlanlewell296A_FD_189080 | JGI IMG/M metagenome (GOLD analysis project Ga0265292, IMG submission 189080) | Leachate microbial communities from a municipal landfill in Southern Ontario, Canada - Leachate well 296A | ecosystem: Engineered > Solid waste > Landfill > Unclassified | place: Canada... | reverse complement strand
GGCTCTATCAGAGCCGGCCATTTCTTTCCTACCATATTTTAAGACGCTTCATGCCGGTCAAGGATTCAGCTGCAGCCCCACTCTCCCTTTCTTCCCTGTGACCACATCCAGGCGGCTGCCTCGACCTGCGCGTGACCGTCATATATGCTCTGCGAACCCCAGGGTGTGTTGGCCCAGGTTCCCGGATCAAACTGGAACAGACCCTTGTTGACTCCGTTGTCCGCGTAAGGGTCGCCCTTGCTCTCGCAGGACATCACGCGGTATAACGCAGACGGGTCCTGTCCGTATTTGGCGGCAGCGACAACCAGGTCCGGTCCCCACTGGCCGTAACTTGCCATAGCTTCCCTGTTCTTGCTCTCCTGCTCTCTCTGCTGCTGGAGCTGCTGGACCTGGGCGACATATACCGCCTTTTCTTTATCCAGTCTGCTCATCTGTATCGACTCGTCAAGCCTGCTGACACTCTCGCGCGCCGGACCAAAAAGCAGCCGGCTGTCATATTCCGGCTTTGTTTGTGCCGCCTGCGCAGCATAAGTGACAAAACCTGCGACCAGCAATCCAATCGCGACAACCATGATGACATAACGCATGCATCCCTTCCGGCCTTCTGGGGCCTTGGTGTTGCTTCCATAACGGGCAGGCGGCCGGCATGTTTGTATCCCCCGCCGGTCTTGAACACGGTGCACCCAAAAGGCGCCGCACCTGCCATTCATAGCTCAATGATCGATTTCCAGCCGTTGTTCACGTTGAAATGCAGCACTCTGCCACGGCCTGCGGCCAAAAGCCAGCATGAATCAGAAGGAGACGAGCGGAACAGGAATCAGGAGAAATCAGGAAGGCTGCCGGCACAAGACACAACCGGCGTAATCATTAAGTTGTTTTGGTAACCTGAGTATTGTAGGTGATATGGTATTAATACTCAAGGTAGTTTGTGACTAATGATACTTGTTCTGTGATGACTCGCACGGGCGAGGGAAGGTTAAATGCCGGTATCACATCGTTTGAAAACCTCCGGCTGGGCGCTTTGTAAGCCTGCGCGTCAATCAATGTCCACAACCATAATCACGCGGTAACACCGCCCATAATTGAAACGGGACAGCAAACCCGCCAGCGGCATCAGCCCCAGCACCGTGAAATTGTAGAAGAACCTGCTGCGGCTGATCCAACCCTTCATGAGGAAAGAGCGCAGGTGAAGATTGGCGTTTTTGTATATCGTGATGCGGCCGCGCCTGCCAAGACGCCTGAGCACTTTGTTTATCATCATCTGGATATCTCCCGAATCCGGCAGTCCATTTTCAAGGTGATCGCGGAAAAAGGGGTAGTCCTCACCTCGCACCCTACTGAAGCGCTCGTCGAGAATCCGGTCCTGGGCTTGCGCGCCCGCGCCGCTGGGTACGGCAATGATCACCATCCCTGATGCTGTCCGCAGTATCTCTGAGAGTGCAACCTCCCTGCCGTCCGGCGGGATGTGTTCCAGTGAGTCCACCGATATGACCGCGTCAAAGCTGTGATCCTCGAAGGGCAGGCTGTTAGCCGTGCCCGTGACCTGCTCCATCGCCGGGTTCTCCTGCTCAAATGACTGATCCAGTCCGGTAAGCTCGAATTCACGCGAGTAGGGAGTGATTCCCAGATCACCGGAGCCCACCTCGAGCACCTTTCTGACTCCGGCGCCCTTCAGGATACGCACGACAGGAAGATACCTCAACGCCACCTCGGTGGACTGGCCTGGATACTTTTCCATGAGTCTATCGACGATTTTTCCGGGTAGGGACATAAGGTGGATTATGAACCGCCAGCGTTCGAAAAGAAATGTCTGAAGACAGACTTTACAAATTCATATTTGGCGGAAGTTATGGAATGCTATTCGAACTTTTCGCTTCTGAATGAGTTGGAAAGTAGTGGATAATACAACTTAACGCCGGCGCATGTACCAACCGCGGCAAAGCAGGTGACACCTATAGCCGGAAACCGGCTGGGGGTTATCCCCGCCAAAGTGATTCTGCGATCGCCGGTTTACAATCCTTTTCTTTTACGAAGCCTTATCTACGGGATTGAGGGAGTCAATCTTGATCGGGTCATTGTCCGGCCAGTACAGCGTTAAGCCCTGATGAGAACCAGGCACCACATAATTAAACTTCATTTGATTAGTTGACGCACTATGGGAGTAAGCCTCGCGTCTCAATTCTTCGCCCTCTGCATTCGTGACCTTCACCGGTATTGTCTTATCCTTAAACGCAGTGTAATCAGCTTCGCTCATTTTGCATTCACCCTTACACGAAACCTCTATCACCAGTGCGCTGCGAGGATTACCTGATGCAGGATCTTTGGTATTTGAGAACCTCACTTTATCTAAAGTGATGCCACCGAAGGTTGACTTCAGCGTGATACCGGTCGAAGCGCTGGCTGTACTTGTTGTTGCTGTTGCGGATGAGGTTTTTACTGAAGCTGTAGCTGTTGTATCTGATGACCCGCTGTCAGAGCCGCAACCACCCAACATGGCTACTAGCGTGACAAGTGCCGCCAAACCGATTAGCTTTTTCTTTCCTGATTGCATTTAAAGCATCCTTTCAAGTTTAAGCCGTCCAAGACTCAGCATTACGCTCAACGTGCTTACATTCCCGTGACGAATCTCTTTTTCTACTACTGTCCAATTACCAGACGGTAAATTTTCTCGGTTGGTTCCAACAGAGTTGAGATTTTCTGCTGTAACTCATCATAATGAAGCATTGCTTCATCCTCGCTCATTTTTTTTATTTCGTTCCATCCTTCCACGTTGCCACTACTGTAGGTGACCTGTAACATTGCATCATCGCCCAGCACCGCAACCCCGGCGGTCGGTCCCAGAGCCACTCCTGTGGTTGTGTAAACATTCGACCCCAGATCTAAGGCTGGTTTCATGTGTCGCCCGCCTGGTTTACATACTTCAGCCTCTTTATTCACGATCAGAGGGTAAAGTTCTGTAAAAGGCTTGCTTTCTAATCCCTGATATTCGGCAGGCAATGGTGCTGGGCCTTTGGTACTTGCGGTGGATGAAAAAGAACATTTATTTGTTTGTGCTTGTTTGACATAGCTTTCCAGTAGAACACGCTTTGCCGCTTGTCCACGATAAATGGTAACCGTGACCAAGCTGTCTGTGGCTGTATTCCCTGTCATGGCCGTACACCCCTGCATGCCGCTCTTCTTATCTTCGGAATTTTGAACACTGACGACTTTTTGATTGATAATTAGCCCCAGCGCTTCGGCGGTAACGCGACCGCATGGATCATTTTCAGGAACAGCAACTGTTACGCCTTGATTTTGTGTCTGAGATGATTCCGAGGCGTCGGTTGGAACGACGTTTGCATTTGGGGCAGAGTTATCGGTAGCAGCGGTTGTATTGTCTTGCGATGCGCCGCAGCCGCTCAGAAACATTCCGAAAACAATAACGAACATAACAATTTTTTTCATCATAACCAGCCATTTCATGGAAATTAGTATGACTTACATTCGAACCTTTATTCTAATCATAATACTACAAATTAAGCTAGTGAACCTCTGATTGACCTTCCACCAGCTATCCTATGATGGAATAGCTAAAAGTCAACCAGGGAGGCTCCCTTGGTAGAATTATTGCATCACAAATATTCTGAGCGATTTGCTCTCTCGGGGTATCAGTAGGGATCTCACCCCATTTCTTACCCGGTGACATCCCGAAAAGCCAGTTGAGCGCATAATGTCTTTCCATAATTATCGATTGGTCTCATCGATAAGCAAAAAAAAATGGCTTAACAAAGCCATTTTCAAGGGTCAATTTGGTGGAGGCGGTGCAACGGTATTCGAACTCTGAGCTTAGTATTTTGAGTCGGTTGGAAAGAGTTCTGCACAGAGATCTATAAGGAAATCGAATAATCAAAACCCAGCGATTGTGCTATAAATACATTAGTGTACTTATGAATACGCATGCGAAGGGGGTTCTTCTTGGCTTTTAACTCAAAGACAGCCTGCAAACTCCTCGGAATAACCAGGCGTCAAATTGGCTATTGGGATGAAACACATTTGATTAAACCTTCTGTTCAAGAGGCAGGCGGAAGAGGCTCTGTTCGTCTTTATTCATTTGCTGATCTGGTTCAGCTCGCAGTCGTAAAATCTCTAATTGGTCAGGGCATCTCTCTGCAAAAAATCAGAAAAAGTATCAATTATTTAAAGAAAAACTTTCCACAAATTGAGAAACCTCTGGCGCAACTGAAGTTCCTCACCGACGGAAGGACCATTTTCGTTCTGACAAGCAATAACAAAGAGATTCTCAATACTCTTGCAGGGGGCCAGTTGGTGTTCAGCATTGCCCTGGGCCAGATAATTGAAAACTTAAAAGGCGAAGTAAAGAGCATCAGTCAGGATAGGGATTACAAGATCAAAGTTGGACGGAAAACATACGATGTCGTTCTCCACCCTGATCTCGAAGATGGAGGCTTTTGGGTAGAGTGTCCCGCGTTGCCTGGTTGCGCTTCTCAAGGCGATACCGTCGAAGAATCTTTGGAAATGATAAAGGACGCTATTGAGGGACACCTTGAGATTCTCAGAGAAAAAGCAGCCCACAATAAGAAGCTATCCCGCACAGCCTAAATGTCCGGCCTGCATAACCTCAAGCCGCAAAGAGTAGTTAAAGCTTTTGAAAAAGCGGGCTGGGCAAACAAAGGACAGATAGGTAGCCACGTAAAGCTCTCAAAAGAGGGAAATCCGAACATCCTCTCAATCCCTGTCCATAAGGGAAAGTCGATCAAGGGCGGGCTTCTCAGGGACCAAATAAGAAAGACCGGATTAACAGTTGAAGAATTCTTAAAGCTCTATTAAGAACCCGATCAAGGCGCGAAAGTTCGATTCCCGTCGGCTGTCGAGTTTCCGGGCTTGAAAAAATGCCTTAAACAAGGCATTTTTAGAGGTGTGAATGCTTGAAGAATTCTTTTTCTAGATCCAGCCTGCGGCGAGCGCCAACATCAACAGCGCACCGAGACCGATCCGATACCAGGCGAACGCATTGAGTTTGTGGTGGGCGACGAACTTGAGCAGCCAGGCTATCGAGACGTATGCGACCACGAAGCTCACCAGTGTACCGATAACGAGCGGTGCAATCCCAATCGTCTCGGAAAGCGCGTCCTTGAGTTCGTAGAGACCGGCGGCTGTGAGCGCCGGAATCGACAGGAAGAACGATAACCGGGTCGCGGTGACCCGATCGATTCCACGCAATAAACCAACTGAAATAGTCGCCCCGGAGCGGGACACACCGGGAATCAGCGCCAGGCACTGCGCGATACCAATCACAACCGTGTCTTTAAGAGTAAGTTGCTCCTCTGAACGGCTCTGTTTAGCGGCGTACTCGGCGAAGAACATCACACCGCTCCAGACGATTAGTGCACCGGCAACGACCCACAGGCTGCGCAGAGGACCCTTGATAATATCCCGCGCCAGGAATCCCACGATGCCGATTGGGATAGATCCAGCGATTATGTACCAACCAAGCCTGTAGTCAAGCACCCGCCGGTGAACTGGTGAAAACAAACCGCGAAACCAGCCCTTCCCCAGCTTCACGATGTCGCCCCAGAAGTAGACGAAGACCGCGGCGATTGCGCCAACCTGGATTACCGCCGTATAGCCGGTTACCGCCGGGTCACCGAGCGGCATGCCAAGCAACTGCTCGGCAATTGTCAGGTGGCCGGTGGATGACACCGGAAGAAATTCCGTGACCCCTTCAACGATGCCGAGGATAATTGCCTGCCAGATTTCCATTCAGTTTCCTGTGATCAGCCCTGACCGACGGAAGATGCGCATCCGCTTGGCGACGCCCTTCCAGGCAGCAGAGAAATCGTTATCTTGAGTTTGCCTTTATATTATACTTGCCGGGAACCCAGCCACCCACCTGCCAACCACAAAGCCACCATCATGATGAAAATCCCCAAATGCACATATCCTCGCCCGAAACGAGACGAACGAGAGTTCGATTCACACCGGGATAGCATTCACTCAGTGAGCACCGGGTTCAGAAGATGCGAAACGCCTGATCGCGATGACGCACCAGATAGCCTCGACGACTCCGAACGGCCATGCGCCCGAAAGAAAACCATAAGTGCTAGACAATGCACACCCTGCGGCAAAGCCCAAGACGAAGCCGCGACCTTGCGGCTCTAGCGTGTACATTACCATCATGAACGCTAGTGAAATCACACCGAAAATGGTAATCATCTTTTGAGCCTCCGTGATGAGAGCAAGCAGATCACCCGCTCTTTCTCGTCGAACAGTGTTTGAACATTTCCATATAGCATGTCCAAATGTCCCAACATTGCATATCGCGCTAAGTATAAAATTTAAAGAATTACAATGTACATCGTCAGCATTCGATGCGAGATCCGCAGGGCTTCACGTTAAAATCAAGATTGACCGCTCAAGGTTTGTTGCTGATCGGACATAGAATTTTTCTGTGGGAAGGCTGGCGAGAACACGAAAGTTCGATTCCCGCCTGCTGTCGAGTTCTCAGACAAGAAAAAGTGCCTTAAATAAGGCATTTTTCACAGGCAGAATGGTGGTGGAGGCGATGCAACGGTATTCGAACTCTGAGCTGAATATTTTAAGTCAGATGGAGAGAGCGGTGCAGCAGGCTTCCTTCTGACACCAGCGTTAAGCGGCACGCGTCTTTTTGCGCGTCCGACGACCATTGGTAGTGGATCTGGACGCTTTGTTAGCATTTGCGCTTAACGCGCTTAGCACTGCCTTTGGTTCTTTGGCAACAACATTGAGCAAAACCAGTGCTGGACCATGAGGCGTACGATCACCACGCTCCCAATGCCGCAAAGTACTTACACTTATACCAAATGCGGATGCAAATTCACTTTGAGACATACCAATATCCAAGCGAATATTCTTCACATCGAGAGGGGTGAACTCATGTACGATTGCTTTTGATTTATTGCCTTTGGCATGCTCTATGGCTTCATCAAGCCCTTTTTTAATACTTATATATGCGTTACTCATTTTTTCCTCCGTAGCTCTTTATTAATATTACCGTCAATTTCGCCAAATCATTTCGCTCTGCCTTAGTTAAATTCGCTTTCTCGCCTTTCCCAAACACGGTGAGCAAAAACAACAGCAGCGATTCATTATGAAAATAATAAATGACTCGAACTCCTCCACTTTTGCCTTTACCTTTAGCTGACCATCGTAACTTCCTGATACCGCCTGTTCCTTGTATAATATCGCCCGCAGCTGGATGGGCAGCTAAGTAATTGATAACACTGAAATTCTCATCCGCTGACAGCAGCTTAGAAGAATTTCGTTGAAATTCAGGGAGTTCAACTACAGTTTGCAAAAACTGAAGTATAATCCAATGGATTATAGACTGTCAAGGTAGTTAGTTGGAATTATTATCTACGTCTTTGGAAAATCATCAAGAAACACAAAAGTTCGATTCCCGCCGGCTGTTACGATATCGGACATGAAAAATGGTGGAGACGGTGCAACGCTATTCGAACTCTGAGCTGTCTATTTTATGCAGACTGGAAAGTTCAATAAGGCGGGATTCCGCTTCAATAAGGCCGAAAATTAAACAACGCTGACTTTCCTGATTATTGTCCAGCCCGGAAGCGGATTGCCAATCAAACGGTTCAATTCACGCCGGCAGTCGGATATTTGGGTTGAAATTGTCAGAGCCGGGGAAAATACCAACGTCCGGGTATTTCTCAAACCAGGAGGCAGCAATGGCGGACCAGGAGCAGATGACCGGTGAACAGCGGCTGGCGCGGATCGCCGATGTAAAGGCGGAGATTCAGGAGCTGCATAAGCAGATGCCGATGTGCACCGGCGCTGATGTAACCAAGCTTGAGTTCAGGATCACGGAACTCGAAGACGAGTTGGTGGACCTGCGCAAGGCCGGCGGTTCGTGAGCACAAAAGTTCGATTCCCGCCGGCTGTTGGTTTTTGGGCACGAAATAATGCCTTAATCAAGGCATTTTTCAGGGACTAGATAATGGTGGAGGCGGTGCAACGGTATTCGAACTCTGGGCTTAGTGTTTTGAGCCGTTTGGAAAAAGTGATACGGCTTCTATTGTCCGCTTAAAGCTTTAATCGGTACGGCTTGATCTCTTTTTACCCATTCTTTTTCCGCCCTGCGCTCGCGCTTGTTGGCGACGCGCTTCCAGTCCCGCAGATGCTTCCACCATTGTGGCGCGGGGGTTAGTTGTCCTTTTCGTTTGTGAGCCATAGCTTGTTCCCACGGTATCTTTCGCTGTACTTATTTTTGCGCGATAACCCGCTCTGCCTCGGCCACAAACTTTTTCGCCGCTTCCAATGTGTCCTGCGCTTCTTCGCTGGATGGTGAAGTAAGCTCGCGATAATCTGATTTATTCCTGAGATCGAAGGCGACGCTCAGCGAGCGGGCAATTTCCTTATCGAATGTTCCATCCTGCACGTAATGTCCATGGAACAAGCGAATTACTCCGGAATGCTTTGATGCGCCAAGCTCCTTTATTGCGAGCAGCGCCAGGGTTGCGTAGAACATCGCATAGTAAGCCCGGCTTAGAGCACCGCGTGATTTACCACCCTCCAGCAAAAGAACGGCTTCTTCTATCGATTCGCGGGCCTCATCAAGCCGGTATTCGACAAGGATCTTCAGGTCATCATTCAAATCTTCATCCCCTCTCGCTGAACCGTCTTGTAAAGCGGCGAAATCAATATGGATGGATTTTCGATGTCCTTTTGAGAATAAAGAATCGGAGAAATAAGTACACCGTGTTCCAGACTGATATCAAAGGAAAGGCCGTAAATTTTTTTCTCCAGTTTCCAGTCGATTTGGGGAATGACGATGAAAACATCCAGATCCGATTCTTCGTCGCCCTCTCCGCGCGCACGAGATCCGAAAAGGCGCACGTCCAGCGCCCCGAAGTCTGCCACCAGGGCATCTCGAAAATCAGTTAAAGCCTTTTTCTCATTCGTTGTCAGATTCCCCATGAAGCTCCCTTTTGAAAACCATTATATCTTCATGCGGACACCTTATGAATGTTTCAACAGAATTTGCCAATATTCAGCCAACCAAAATTAAAGACGGGGCTTTGCGTTATTTCAGTTGAGACGAAAGTTCGATTCCCGCCGGCTCTTACGATATTGGATAAGAAAAAATGCCTTAAACAAGGCAGTTTCAGAGGGCAAAATGATGGTGGACCTTATGGGATGCTATTCGAACTTTTCGGTTCTGGATGAACTTATGGCGGCGGTTTCTGAATAATTCAGCAGCTTGTCCTCGTCTTCGGTTATGCCGCAGCTTCTTGTTCAATGTCCCAGCCTGGAAACACCAGAACGGCAGGATGGCAATTCAGGGCGCGAGCGAGAACTTTTGCCCTCTCCACCCCTAGCTTCACTCTATCGTTCTCTATGGCAGAGAGGGTCGACTGAGGAATGCCGGTCAGTTCGGAAAGCCGGTTTTGACTAAAGCCCTGAAGCTCTCGAATTATCCTCACCGATTCTCCCACCGAAACCTCTATTCTCTTTTTTGCTTTCTGATAATCCTTCATTTTTTCCTCCGGTAATCGTGCGCTGTCAAATCGACAACTTCGACCAGGACTTGCTGTGCCTTTATGCGGTAAATAATTCTGAAGCCAAGTCCCAGCCTTGAAGATCTATGGCCTCTCCACTCTCCCCTTAGGCTCTCGTCGTGAAAACCTTTGATCTTACGTAGTCCGGAAGGACCGGAGACCATGACGATGTCTTTCCATTTCTCATAGCGCTTTAAGACTTCCTTTGGCGCTTTTTTAAGAGATTTATCGGCCCGCCGGTGCTCATATACTTCCCACATAACATATTTATACTATACTGTTTTTGTTATATCAAGTCCGTATGCAAAAGAAGTTCGAATCCCCTATGGTCTCATCGATATAGGCACAAAAAAATGGCTCAACAAAGCCATTTCTAAGGGTCAAATTTTGGTGGACCTTATGGGATGCTATTCGAACTTATATATCTTGAATGAACTTGAGGAAGCGATTAATGAAATCCATGCATAATACAAAGATCTACAGCAAGGATCTTATCTGTGCCTCAAGCAATATTGCGCAAAAAGTATTATTTTTAATAATTCGCTTGAATTTCGCTGTCGACTAATCCTTTTAATTGCTTGTAGCCAAAGCTCGGTAGCGGCTTCCCGTTCACAAAAAATTCAGGGGTTTTTGTAACATTGAGGACCTTCGCATCCGCAAGATCCTGCTGAATGAGTTTTGTTATTTCCGGATCATTCATGTCCTTTTTTAGTTGTTCCATGTTTAATCCAACGCCGGAAAGAAACTGCCATACTAAGTCAGGCTGTGGATTGTTA
>Ga0265292_1003187_pt1 | contig 10331 bp, 9 predicted proteins | sample Munlanlewell296A_FD_189080 | JGI IMG/M metagenome (GOLD analysis project Ga0265292, IMG submission 189080) | Leachate microbial communities from a municipal landfill in Southern Ontario, Canada - Leachate well 296A | ecosystem: Engineered > Solid waste > Landfill > Unclassified | place: Canada... | reverse complement strand
GATGAGGATATTCTCTTATTTCAGAAGTATATATTTTCAAAGCATTAACTTTTGCATCAATTTCAGTTTCTATGTTTACATAGGTGTTTGGTTTAAACTTTTCTCCCTCTAACTGCCATTCTGTTGAAGATAAAACCTCAAATGAATATATTTCAGAAGGACTATTTTCATTGCAAGGTCTAGATGCAGTTATTACAGATCTAAATGTTATTCTATGATCTAAGTTTAAATCATTTTCATAATGAGTATAAACAACATCAGGTCTTATTTTACTAAAATATCTTTCAATTATTTTAACTATATCTAAAAAATCAACTGAATCAGATCTTTGATCAGGAACATTTTCAAAAAAAACTTCCTTAAAACCGATAGTTTTTCCAGCCATTAAAGAGTCCTCTCTTAAATTGCTTATTTCTTTTTCATTAGAATTATCTCTGCTTAATATTCCTTGTCCTAGAATTAAACAATAAGTTTCATCTCCAGCATTAGTATGTTTTTTTATTGTTCCTCCAACTCCCAAAATCTCATCATCAGGATGTGCGACTATAACTAAAATTTTTTTAACCATATGGATATGTCCTTGCTCTTTTTACAGCCTCTTCAGGAAAAGCATTCCAGTCAAGTATTTTTCCATACTCTGTTCTCTTGCTTAAATCTTGATGAACTCTTGGAGCAATTCCCTTCTTGAGTAAAGGAATAAAGGTTTTTAATAGTTCTTTTTCTAAACCCATTGCTTCTTTATAAAGTTGGGTTGCTGTTGCGATTCTTGGAGAAGATGGAAGAACCCGTTGACCAATTATATCTCCAGTATCCATGCCCCCATCTAAATAAAAAAGAGTTATTCCTGTTTTGTCAAATCCATGTAGAATTGCATTTGCTAGTGGCACAGCCCCAGCCCCCTTTGGCAACAGAGATTCATGAATTCCAATAAACCCATTTTTTGCCGATTTCAAAAGAGGTTCTCTATAAATTTGTTGCCAACCAAGAGAAATTATATAATCTGGGTTTAGATTTTGTATGTTTTCTGTATAATCATTTATGTTATTTTGTACAATAACCCTATTAACATCTTTAATCCAAGGATATTTTGAATCATCCACCATTTGAACACCTTCCCAGCCCTTGCTTTTTTCTCCTCTAGTATAGAATCCAACAATGTTTTCTCCCATTTCATGTAAAACTCCAACATTTTCAAATGTGCTTTCTATTCCGCCAATACATACTAGTCTAAGTTTTTTTACGTTTTTCATTTTTATTATTTGCTCTCTCTAAAATAATTTATATCTGCAATATTTTCTTCAAGCGAGGAGCTATTTTTTCTTGGAGTTTCAATTGTCAGAGTTTTTATCTTGCTTTTTAATATTATAGTTTTTATTAAATTAAAATTGAAATCACTTTTTTCTAAATATACTGGAGATTCTCTTGTATTTTTAGTCATCCCCCCACTTAGGTGAAAATGTAGGGGTTTTATTTTTAGAAACTCTTTAAATAATTTTTCAGGTTTTTTCCCTAACTTAGTAGAAACTGTATAAGCATGTGTAAAATCCAAACATAAGCCACAGTAAGCAGGAACAACATTTCTTATTTCTTTAGGAGTAGAAAAAAACATTTTTTCATTTTTCCAACCATAAAAAGGGTTATTTTCTAAAAGAATTGGAAATTCTAGGCTTAACATTTTAAGAACTTTAAGGCTTTGTTCTCTACTGCACTTAGGATTTTCCAGATATCCAGGATGCAATATCATAAAATTTCCATTAAGTTCTTTAACAAATTTTATTGCTCCTTTAATATTTGATATATTTGACTTTTCTTTTCTAGGGTCTGCAATATTCACCCCACAATTTTCATAAGGTCCATGAAAAGTATAAGGGATTTTATAACTTTTAAAATCTGAAATTGCTTTTTTTAATTTAGGCTGATTAATCACGATTTCTACAAAGTCTATGGTCTTATTTTTAAACAAATCATAAGCTCTTTCAATTAAATAAGATTCAGATGTTCTTATTCCCAATCCAATTTTTATTTTATTATTCATTTTTAAAAAAGATATTCAAAGATTTCAAGATCTTCTTCTGTCCTTACATAATTAAAATTATTTTTCTTAAAAAGAGCAAGAGAACCAACATTTTTCTTTTTAATTTCAGCAATAAGTTTTTTTATTTCCATTTTCTTAGCTTCTTCAATTGTTAGTTTAACTGCTTTGTTTCCAATTCCTTTTCCTTGATAATCTGGATGTATAGAGATACTTATTTCAGTAGAATCTTTTTCAATATCTAATCTTGTCTGTCCCGCCCTTTCTTTATTATAAAGAATAACATATAGTAATCTATCTTTTTTCTCATCCTTTAATATAGGGGTTATCCAATTAATATGCTCTTCATAAGTTATAGGACAGGGGTTCTTGAAATATTTATACACTTCAGGGTTATTTCTAAGCTGAAAAAGAAAGCCTATATCTTCTTTTTCTGCTTTTCTTATTTTTATTTCTTTGTCTAAATCAATAATTTTTTGCTTTAAATCCATGCTTCTATTCAAATGTTCTATCTCACTGTTAGTATTTATTTTTTCTAATTCTGGATTTTTATCCAAGAAATCAACAACTTCTTCAATACTTATTATTTTTCCTGCTTTATAAAGATTGTCGTAAATAATACTTAATAATTTGAAATCTTCAGATGTATCAACTGTCAATCTTAAATTTGGTCTTTTGAATTTTTCAAATTCTCCCTCTGCCATTAAATCTTCAATCCTAAACATTTCAGGATTTGCATAAATGAAAGCAGTTACATGTTCTCTATGGATTTTTTCAGTTGTTAAATTCCATTCTCTTTCTAGTGCCTTAAGAGAAAAAATCTCTAGATCTAATCCTCTTGGAAAACTTCTTTTTCTAGCATTGCCAATATAATCTATATCCCTTTCTTCAAAAATATTAAGACATTTATTAATCAATCTTGGAGAAACCAAAGGACAATCAGAAGTTATCCTAACAATTACATCCAACTTAAATTTTATTGCAGCATTATAATATCTATCTAGAACATCATCTTCACTCCCCCTATAACAAAGATAGTTGTTTTCTTTACAAAATTCTTCAATAACATCATTCTCTTTGTTTATAGATGTAGCAATTATAACATCATCAACATCTGCTTTCTTACATCTTTCAACAACATGCCATAATATTGGCTTTTTAGCTAGCTCCAGCATTATTTTATTAGGTAGCCTAGATGAACTCATTCTTGCTTGAATAATTATTCCTGTTTTCAATTCCATAACAGATTCATCTACTTAAGAATTTTTAAAGATTCCTATACTCTACATGCTAATATAGGCTATAAAAGTTTATAAATCTGTTCGGGGTTTAGTGAGCATGATAGTTATAATTGACTATGGAATGGGCAATCTAAGGTCTATAGAAAAAGCATTAAGGAAAATAAATGCAGATTTTATAATTTCTAATAAAATAGAAGATATTGAGTCTGCAACACATCTTATTCTTCCAGGAGTTGGTTTTTTTGAAGAAGGCATGAAAAATCTAGAAAAATTAAAGCTTCTTGAAGTGATAAAATCTCAAGTAATTAATAAGAAAAAACCAATTCTAGGAATATGTTTAGGGATGCAGCTTTTGTTTAAAGATAGTGAAGAGGGTAATGTTAATGGGATAGGTTTAATCGACGGACATGTTAAAAAATTTAAATTTGAAACTTCAGAACTTAAAATACCTCATGTGGGTTGGAATGAAGTTTTTGGAGGAGACTTTTCAAAAATTAAAATCTTCAAAGGAATTGAAGAACACTCAAATTTTTATTTTGTGCATAGTTATTATGCAATTTTAAATGAAAAAGTTCAATGTTCATTTACAGACTATGGCTCTAATTTTATCTCAGCAATTCAAAAAGAGAATATTTATGGGACCCAATTTCACCCAGAAAAAAGTCAGAGAAAAGGACTTGAAATACTAAAAAATTTTGTTTCAATAAAATGTTAAAAATAAGAATAATTCCATGTTTGCTCTTTAGCAATAGAACCATAGTAAAAAGCGTAAACTTCAAAAATCATAGGATGATTGGAGATCCAACAACATGTGCAAGAGTGTTTAATGAAAGGAATGCAGATGAGATGATTTTTCTTGATATCCTAGCTTCGAGAGAAAATAAAGAGCCTAATTTTACGATTATTGAAGATATTGCCAACGAATGTTTTATGCCCCTAACAATAGGCGGAGGAATTAGAAATATGAATCATGTTGATAAATTATTTAAAATAGGAGCAGATAAAATATCAATAAATACTCTTGCTGTTAAAAATCCAAATTTCATTAAAGAAGTTGCAAAAAAATATGGTTCACAGTCAATAGTTGTTTCAATAGATGCTAAAAAAATTAACGGGAAATATAAGGCCTTTATTTCTTGCGGAACAGAAGAAACAGAGTATACGCCTGTAGATTTAGCAAAAAAAGCAGAGTTATTTGGCGCAGGAGAAATCTTAATTAATTCAATAGATAATGATGGTCTAATGAATGGATATGATCTTAGTCTTATAAAAGAAGTTTCTTCATCTGTAAAAATCCCTGTAATTGCAGCAGGGGGGTGTGGCTCTTTACAAGACTTTGTTGATGCAATACAATTAGGAAAAGCAGATGCAGTTTCTGCAGCAAGCATATTTTTCTTTATTGGAGAGAGCATAATTACCGCAAAAGAATATATGAAATCAAAAGGCTTAAAAATAAGGCTTCTCTGATAGAAAAATGAAATACTGCAAAAGATGTTTGTTTCCTGATACAAAACCAGACCTCTACTTTGATGAAGAGGGGGTTTGTGATGCTTGTAGATCTGCTGAAAAAAAGCACAATGCTGAAGAGGGAATTGATTGGGCAGTTAGAGAAAAAGAGTTTAAAGAGATACTTGATAAATATCGTTCAAAAGACGGTTCTAAATATGATTGTATTATTCCTGTCAGCGGAGGAAAAGATAGCACATTCCAAGCATATGCAATGAAAATTATACATAAAATGAATCCTTTAGCAGTAACTTTTGATCAATTTGATTCAACAGAAACAAGTAAACATAATCTTGATGTTTTAAGAAGTATAGGGGTAGACCATATTCATTTTACTATAAACCCGAATATAGTAAAAAAACTTGTAAAAAAAGGACTTAAAATCGTTGGTGATCCTTACTGGGTAAATCATGTAGGGATATTTACTATTCCTGTACATGTTGCTATCGCATTTAATATCCCTTTGATAATTTGGGGTGAGAATTCTCAATTAGAATATGGGGGTCCTGTAACAGACAGAAATAGAAAAGTGCTTGATAAAAGATGGAGACAAGAGTTTGGAGGAATGCGAGGATTTAGAGAAGAAGATATGGTTGATGATGAAATTAAAATGTCAGATTTAAAATGTTTAATCTATCCTTCTGATGAAGATGTTGCAAGGGTTGGTGTTACAGGGTTATTCTATGGATATTTTTTTAAGTGGGATACTGCAAAAAATGTCGAGATATCTAAAAAATTCGGATGGAAAGAACTTCCTCAAGCTCAAGCCGGTTCTTGGTTAAATTATGAAAATGTGGATATGAAATTTATAGATATTAGAGAGCATTTAAAATGGGTTAAATTTGGATATGGTAGAACAACAGACCAAGTTAATATTTACATAAGGAATAATAAGCTTACAAGGGAAGATGGGTTAAAAATTGTCAAGGAAAGAGATGGAAAAATAGAAAATAAAAAAGAATTTTGTGATTATATTGGAATTTCTGAAGAAGAATTTGATAGAATAAGAGATGGTTTTGTTAATAAAGATATATTAGAAAAAAATGATAAAGGAGAATGGATTTTAAAAAATCCAATTATTTAAACATGACAGAACAATCAGAAAAATGGGGCAGTGATTTGGGAACTGATTATTCTGACAGAAATCCAAAAACAATTGCAGAGATGGATTCGTTGTATACTTCTTACTTTGGGATTACAAGAACTACCTTAAATAAAGAATTTCTTGAAAACCTTCCAAGAGATATAAGAATTCTTGAAGTTGGAACAAATGTTGGAGCTCAATTAGAAGGACTAAAGAACTTAGGTTTTACAGATTTAACAGGAATTGATGTTTCCAAATATGCTTTAGAAATTGCCAAAAAAAATTGCCCTTATGCTAAATTTATCGAAGCATCTGCATTACAATTACCATTTGAAGATAAGTCTTTTGATTTAGTTTTCACTTCAGGAGTCTTAATACATATTTCTCCATTAGATGTTGGAAAGGTTATAGACGAAATGTGCAGAGTATTAAAAAGATACATTTGGGTTTATGAATATTTCTCAGAAAAAAATCAAGAAATTGAATATAGAGGAAATAAAAATATGTTATGGAAGGATAATTTTATGAAGTTATTCTTAGATAGGCACCCCGATTTAAAGGTAGTAAAAGAAAAGAAATTAAAATATATTGGTACTGATAAGACAGACCAGATGTTTTTGTTAGAAAAATCTTTTTAATTTAATAATTTGTCTATAAAATTAATAACTCTTTCAGAAGATTTATTGTCGAGACTAACAAATTCTTGTTTTAATAATTTTTCTCTTTGATTAGGATAGTTTCTGTCATTAGATTTACTATTTTTAATTGCTTGTTCCAATTCTTTTTCAGAATATACCATTTTTACAATCTTTTTGTTCGTATATATATTAGATTTATCTAAGTCTTTATAAGAAAATGAGATTACTGGTTTGTCTAAAAGAATTGCCTCTAAACCCATAGTCGTGTGGCTAATTATTACTATTTCTGCGGAATTGAGTAACTTTAAATTATCTGTGCTTTCTATAATCTTAATATTCTTAAAATTTTCTTGCTTAGAGATTGTTCTTGGAAGATTATTCATTTCCCAACCAATTCTTGTTTTAATTATTAATTTATATTCAGGGAATTTTTTTAATACCCTCAAAACAGATTTTAAAACTTCTTTTTGTCTTTTTTTAGTTAGTTGAATATCAGGAATAGCCCCCTCTTGATTTACAGCATCTGCTAAATACAAAACTATCTTTTCCTTGGAATTTTTCTTTATATAGCTATCATATTTAGGATATCCAGTAACTTTTATCTTGTCTCTAGAAACCCCATTTTTTAAGAACCATTCTTTTGAAGAATTACCCCATACTAAGATGAAATCTGCCCCCATAGGAATAAACCCCTCCTTTAGACCTATTGCTCCATGTTGCATAATCACAGATGGTATTTTAGAAATTTTACAGACTTCAATAAAAGCTCTTTCAAAAGGTCCAACACTATTGTCTAAAAATAAAAGATTTATCTTTTTCTCCTTTATTAGAATATACATCTTATTGATTAAACTTGCCATTTCAGGAACACTTCCTATAAAGTTATCCAATTTAGATTTCAATGATTTTCCAAGTTCTTTTTCTATTTCAAATTCTTTTGGAATATCTAATTGATTTATTTTTTCTTTTAATCTTAGAATCTCATTTTCTAATTCTTTAGATAAACTTGTTTTTATTGGAAATTCATAAAATGGGATATACTTTCTATTTACAATAAAGCTTTTTTGAAGATTTTTATAAACCCTAAACCAAGCATTTTTTTTATCTGAGGATTTTATGATATTTTCAAATGCACTTTTATTTCCACAAAAGAATATTTTCCGCCCTGAATTTTTAAACATATTTAACTTAATTTTTGAATATATTTTCTGTATGATTCCAAATGTAGAAAAGAAATAGTCTTTCCTAATTTTTGCGTTATTATATTCACATACTTTAATTTTTCCTTTAAATATGTTGCTGGTAATTTTAGGAATATAATCCTTATTTGATGAATTCTTATTCTCAAATACTACAATCTCATCGGGTCTTTCTTCATTAATTATTCTCTTTAGAAGTCTGTTATATTTTTTTAGTGAAGCAATAACACAAAGAATATTTAAGTAATACAAAGATACAAGTTCTACATCCTTATACCAAACACTTAATTTTTGAATTATCTTCTTAGCAGATTTAACAGAAGATGGGTAGATTCCTCTATAAATCTTATCATCTTCAAAATCATCTTCTGTTTTAAATTTTATTTTATTCTTTAAAAGAAATTCTTCAGGAGCAAATGTAAATGTTATTGGAATGCAATTTCCCAATCTTTTTCTATTCTTGAGATACTCTTTAGCCTGAAAGATATTTTCTATTAAAACTAATTTTTTATTTTCCATATTTTTTATTTATTAATTTTATTACTTTTAACAATCTCTGTATATATTCTAATATCTTCTTCAGCAACCTCTTCCCAAGTAAGTGTTTTCATTTTTTTAATATTTTTTTCTAATTTTTTTCTTAGATTTTTATTTTCTATGAGCTCCTTTATACCCTTACTAAAATCTTTAGTTAAATATGCATTTTCTTTGTGTGTGAACAAATATCTTGGCCTACCATCAAAAGCAAGTATTGGCTTCCCAGCTTTGATATATTCAAAAAACTTAAAATTACTATCTTGATCGCTTGTATTAACAAGTATGTCTGCCTGTTTTAATATAGAAGGAACTTCTTTAGAGTTTATATATCCCATAAAATGAACATTTTTATTTCCTAATTTTCTAAACTCTTCATTTGTTTTTCCGAATAAGAAAAGATCACATTTTAATCCTTTAACAGCCTTTATTATTTCATCTACTTTTTTATATTTGTTCTGTTCTCCAAGATAAATAACCTTTAAATTTTCTCTTTCGGTTTTTAACTTATCTAAATTTATAGTTGTTTTTTTAACATCCTTACTAACTCCATGTGGAACAAAGTATACCTTTTTCCCCATTTTCTCTGCAATGCTCTTATTGTAGTTACTCATCGTAACAATATAATCTGAAAATTTTACTACAAACCACTCCATGAATTTGACAATAGAATATGGATAATTTGTCATTTGCTCAGCATAGTAATCCTCCCATGCATGAAGTATTGGGCATTTAACTAATCCGAATTTCTTAAAAATTACAGGAACCATTCCAGCAGGAACCCAACCTGTCACAATTATATCTGGTTTAAATTTGAGGTAATGAAAATAAAAAGAGAATAAATCTTGTTTTCTTAAACATAAAATTTGATGTTTCTTGCTAAAAATATGCGTAAGCATATTCCATCCAGATTGCCCTTCTTTGATACTATAAACTCCCTTATTAGTAACAATCATAATTTTCATTATTCTAAATAGGAATATCAATATATAAAATATTCGGCTTAGGTATCAGTAAGATTTAAAATAGATACACTATATCATATTAAATGAAAAATCCCCTAATATACGCTAAAAGATGCATTAATTTTAGAGATAGTAATAGAACCCCAGCATGGGTTACTTTTTTTGTAACAAAAAGATGCAATGCCAAATGTAAACATTGTTTTTATTGGAGAGAAATAAATAAAAAAGAATACGAAATGACCTTGGGGGATTTCAGAAAAATTGCTAATTCTTTTAGAAACAAAGCAGAAACAATATCAATTACAGGGGGGGAGCCATTTATGAGAGATGATATCCCTGAAATATGTAGAATATTCAAGAATAAGACAAGGAATATAACTATAGCAACTAATGCAAGTCTCACTGAAAAAATCTATCCAGCAGTCAAAGAAATATTAAAAATTTTAGATGGAGAGGTAAAATTAAAAATTTATATCTCCCTAGATGGGGACAGAGAATTGCATAATAAAGTAAGGGGTGTTCCTATCTTTGATAAGACTATAGAAACAATAAAAAAACTTAGGGAATTTAAAGAGATAGAATTAAGAACCCAAACAGTTATTTCAAAAACAAATTATAAGTACCTTGAAAAAATAAATGATGTGGCTATGAAATTAAAAGTGCCCCATTCATTTTCAATAGTCAGAATGGGCAATGTTGGATTAAATGGTATAAATCAATGCAGTCCAAGAGATTTAGAAGCAGGAGGCGTTCCTCCATTAGAAGAATTAGACAGTATATATTCAAGAATGAAAAAAATCCTCAAAATTAGAGGAGAGAACTTGAATTCTATTCAAACAAAAGATTATTTAGACACATTAAAATATAGTATTAGTTATCTTAAAGGCAAAGAGAATAAAAAAAGAGTTCCTTGTTTAGCCGGAAGAGCAATGACTGTAATATATTCTAATGGAGAGGTATCTGTTTGCGAAATGTTAAATCCTTTTGCTAATTTAAAAGATTATAACTTCGATTTTCATAAATTATGGGATTCCAAAAAAGCAGACAAGGTAAGAGCTTCTATTAAAAACTGTTTTTGTACACATGGTTGTTTCATCGGCCCAAGCGAAGTTTATTATCCACCATTTTTATT
>Ga0265292_1003186_pt1 | contig 10333 bp, 10 predicted proteins | sample Munlanlewell296A_FD_189080 | JGI IMG/M metagenome (GOLD analysis project Ga0265292, IMG submission 189080) | Leachate microbial communities from a municipal landfill in Southern Ontario, Canada - Leachate well 296A | ecosystem: Engineered > Solid waste > Landfill > Unclassified | place: Canada... | reverse complement strand
TCACTGATGTCCGAGTAAAAATAGGCAAGCATACCTGAATAAACCGATATACTTGCCATCTTTGCCTAAGTTTCAAATTTAGGGCTATGAGCAAAGATAAAACAAAAAAATTAGTCGGACAGCCGATAATGAATCAAATTTTACGATTGATACCCAAGAGTAAAATAGCCGACATTGCAAAAGACACTCAATGCGATCGGTATTATAAAAAAATACCATTGATGAAGCATCTTACTACAATGCTTTTTGGCGTATTAAGCCGATGCAATTCAATTAGAGAAATCTGTGCAGGAATGCTATTATGTGAAGGCAAGTTAAATCATATTGGCTTAGAAAAAGTAATCCCCAAAAGCACATTCGCGGATGCAAATAAAGATCGGAGTAGCGAAGTTTTTGAAAGATTGTATTATAGCTTAGTAGAAACATATTCATCGGTTTTGTCGGACAGCCGAATAATAGGACTAAGCATAAAGCAACTTTTTGCTGTTGATTCCACCACGATAAGATTATTTAGTGATATACTCAAAGGCGTAGGACGCAACCCAAAGGGTGATGGGAAAAAGAAAGGTGGAGTGAAGGCACATATGCTCATTGATGCAAAAGAAGGAATAGCAAAGTTTGTTCGGATAACAGCCGCAAAGGTTCATGACAGCACTTTTTTAAAATTCATTGATTTGCCCAAGAACAGTTTTATTGTTTTTGATAAGGCATACAACAAATACAAAGTTTTTGCAGAATGGACCAGTCGTAAATTATACTTTGTAACGCGAATGAAAGATAACGCAGTATATAAGGTTGTGAAAGTAATACAGGAAAACGATGTTCAAACGGGCGTAATAAGAGAAGAAAAGATAAAGCTGGAATATAAAGATGGGAAATATGTCAAAACCGTTACATTGAGACGTATTACTTTCGTGGATGACGAAAACAGACTGTTTGTTTTTATTACAAACAATTTGAAAATATCAGCAGAAGAAGTGGCTTTGATATATAAAAATCGTTGGCAGATAGAATTGCTTTTTAAAAAGCTCAAGCATAATTTTCAGTTGAGATATTTTATTGGAGATAGCGAGAATGCTATTAAAATCCAAATATGGGTAACGTTAATTGCACACTTACTTTTAAGTATTATCAAGAAAAAAGCAAATATAAGATTTGCCTTTTCAAACATAGCTACAATAATACGTTTGCATTTAATGAGCTATGTGGATTTGATTGAATTCTTGAAAAAGCCTATGTTTGCATGGCGGGTTAGTAATCCTGTGCCTATTTATCAGTTTAAATTATTCTAAAATTTAGTCGGACAGTAATGATAACTAATCTCAAAAATAGCAATTATCCAGCAAGTTTCAACTCATCTGACGATATTCCCATTTGGATAATCTGTCGTTGCATTTTTTTTATTCGCAGGTCTCTTATTTTCTTTTTGTACTCTTCATTGTCAATTGTTTTAAATTGTTCTTTCCTTGTGAGCATGTTCCATATTATAGTTGCTAATTTTCTTGCAGTAGCAGTAATGGCAACCATCCTTCCTTTCTTGTATGCAACACGATGAAAGAATTCACTTAAAGGATTATCTTTTAGATTTCCAATTACATTAGCTGCATTTCTTAATGATTCGGCAAGCCTGTTCTTTCGCTTTGGAGTATGGCTACTCAACACTTTCCCTCCTGATATTTTGTTGTTGGGGGCCAAACCAAGCCATGAACAAAAGTGTTTTGCAGTAGGAAATTTGGACATGTCCAATCCAACGAACGCTAACTATTGGCTTGCTATATTACGGTTATTTCTACTATATCAATAATGCTTGCAATTATTCCATCATACAGCCCTGACTGCCGTCAGGCAAGTTATAAACATCTCATTGTAAATATATTGAGATTTTTGCCCGCCTGAACGCCTGCCTGTCCGGTAGGCAGGGACGGGCAGGCAGATCCGTTTATAAATGCTTATGCTATTTCGATACTTTCTTTTTTTATCTCATTCAAAAAATCATCGCCCTGTAGATAATAATACGTCGGATATGGATGAGTTTCTATAATCGGATATTTGATATTTATTTTTGAGAATAATTTTAAATTTTCAAAAATGTTATCTGTAAATTGGTCGGAAACTAACAACAGGTCAATATCTGACCATTCGTGGATATTATTCCTTGCAAAAGAGCCAAATAAAAGTACTTTATAAAACGATAAGCCATTTTTCTGACAATCATCAACAAATGACTTTGCTGTATTTATTGCTGTTTCTCTATTAACCATAGTCTTAAATGATTGGCTTGTTCAATTTTTTCTTTTGTAAACTTTTCATTGCAGATGTTAAGCATTTTTGTAATATATTCAGGATAACGACCTTCCAATTGAAAGCGGTTTAAATTTAACATTAATTCGCTTTTATCTTCCGGCAACACAATCGTGGTTTGCGAAAGAATGTAAATCAAATTGTGAGTCTTAGGTGGAATATTAGTCTCATTATACTTTATCCATAATGCCTTGCATAATTTTTCAATTACTAAATGAGTATAAAATAATGACTGTAAATACTTTTTCCCCCGAAATAAAGTATCCACAGCTTCCCAATCGTCCAGCGCCTGTTCTGTCCAATAGGCAATATGTTCTGCTTTCGTTTTCATTTCTACAAAATTAACATTTTTTTATTTCATATCTTTTATTTTTGGGTAAATAATATTCCCCGGAAGGTGGAATTTTGATTTTCAATTTACCCCGTTGAATATTTTTTTTATTATTGTTCCGCAGAAAACAGGATTTATTTTACGGGGTGAATGATTTTTCTGTAACTTGCAAACCTAAAAACAATAAGAATATCTTTATGAAAACTGTTTTAATCACAGGCGGTGCGGGCTTCATCGGCTCCCATGTTGTAAGACGATTTGTAAAAAAATATCCTGATTACAAAATTATAAATCTCGATAAGCTCACGTACGCGGGAAATCTTGCAAACCTGAATGATATTGAAAATGAAAGCAATTATGAATTTGTAAAAGGCGATATTGTTGATGGCGATTTTATCAACAACTTCTTTCTGAAATACAGGTTCGACGGAGTTATTCATCTTGCAGCCGAATCGCATGTGGACAGATCAATAGTAAGTCCCATGGATTTTATCATGACGAATATTGTGGGAACAATAAATTTGCTGAATGCTGCAAAAACCTTATGGAAAAATAATACCGAAGGCAAAAGATTTTATCATATTTCTACAGACGAGGTTTATGGCTCTTTAGGCGGGGAAGGTCTTTTTACTGAAACAACAGCTTATGATCCACGCAGTCCATATTCCGCATCTAAAGCCAGTTCTGATCATATCGTAAGAGCATACTTTCACACCTATAAACTGCCTGTTATTATAAGCAACTGCTCAAACAATTACGGCGCAAATCAGTTTCCTGAGAAGCTGATTCCTCTTTGCATCAATAATATTAAAAACAGCAAGCCCTTACCTGTTTACGGAAAAGGCGAAAACATACGCGACTGGTTATGGGTGGAAGATCATACAAGCGCCATTGATCTGATCTTTCATAAAGGACAAACCGGCGAAACATACAATATAGGCGGGAACAACGAATGGAAAAACATTGACTTAGTGAGGACGCTATGTAGAATTATGGATAAAAAACTTGGAAGAGTTGAGGGAGAATCGGAAAAGCTTATCACGTTTGTAACTGACAGGGCGGGGCACGATCTCCGTTACGCCATTGATTCAGGCAAGTTGCAGAAAGAGCTGGGATGGAAGCCCTCGCTGCAGTTTGAAGAAGGACTTGAAAAAACTGTTGAATGGTATCTTGCAAATGACGAATGGCTTAACCAGGTTACTTCCGGAGAGTATCAGAAATATTATGAAAATCAATATGTTAAAAGATAGTCAATGGTCATTGGTCAATAGTCATTCGTAATTGGATAAAGAAATGGGCATCTTCAACAATCTTTTTAAATCTGACAAATTAGAACAGCCTGTTGATCTTTCCCTCATTTCAACAGATATGCATTCACATCTGATTCCCGGAATTGATGATGGGGCACAGACGATTGAAGAATCCATTGATCTTATCCGTTCACTCTATAACCTGGGATATAAAAAGATTGTTACTACTCCGCACGTCATGTTGGAGTATGCTAAGAACACTCCTGCAATCATACACAGCGGGCTTGAAAAACTAAAAACAGCTGTTGCTGAGGCACAGATACCGATGAGTATTGAAGCAGCCGCAGAATATATGCTTGATGATGGATTTGCTAAAAAATTCCGTTCCGGTGAATTACTCACTTTCGGAAAAAAATATGTGTTAATCGAACTGTCTGTTTTTATACCGCCCGACTCACTTTTCCAAACGATATTTGATTTGAAGCTTGATGGCTTCAATCCTGTTCTGGCTCATCCCGAAAGGTATTTTTACTGGCATTACAATTTTGAGCATTATGTATCGTTAAAAGACAGGGAAATCCTCTTTCAGATCAATCTTCCTTCCTTGTCAGCCTATTACTCTCCTGAAGTAAAAAAGATTACCGAAAAACTTATTGATAATAATATGGTTGATTTTATAGGTACCGACCTGCATAGCAATGCATCCATCATCCAAATTGAAAAATGCCGCTATTTTAAATATCTTGAAAAGCTTGTTAATTCGGGGAAACTCTTAAATAAAACTTTATAAAAAAAACAGGGCTTTTACTCCTTGCTTTTTCATTCATAAAATTACAAATCCCTTTAAATCCTTATAGCATCTTAATCGCTGCGAAGCAGAAATTATTCTTTTGAATAATTTGAGTTAAAGAAGGAAGATATTGTGTTCCGAACATTGTTTTTTCATATCATCGGACCAGATGCCTGACTGAATTTCACCGATATGTGCCTTTTTTAAATAGAACATGCAAAGCCTCGACTGTCCGATTCCTCCTCCGGTTGATAACGGAAGTTCGCCGTTCAGAAGGCGTTTATGAAAATAAAGATTTTTTCTGCCTTCAGCCCTTCTGATTTTTAATTGCAGCAAAAGCGCTTTATCATCAACCCGAATTCCCATTGAAGATAATTCGAACGCACATTTTAATAAAGGATTCCAGACAATAATATCGCCGTTAAGACCTATATTGCCGTTTTCTGAAGGAGTTGACCAGTCGTCATAATCGGGCGCTCTGCCGTCGTGGGGTTTTCCATCTGATAAATCACCACCGATTCCAATGATAAAAACAGCGCCGTATTTTTCTACAATCCTGTCTTCACGTTCTTTTGCTTCCAGCGAAGGATATTCCTTTGCCAGATCTTCAGAGTGAATAAAAGTAATGTCATCAGGAAGAACCGGAGCAAGACACGGGAAACTGTCATAAATAAAAAATTCAGTTCTTTTAAGCGCTTCGTAAATTTTTCTGACAATATATTTCAGAAAACCGAGTGTACGCTGGTTTTCATTTATTGATAATTCCCAATCCCACTGATCAACATACAGAGAATGAAGATTGTCTAGTTCTTCATCCGGGCGTATTGCATTCATGTCAGTATAAATTCCGTATCCTGGCTGAACATTCAGGTCGGCAAGCATCAGTCTTTTCCATTTTGCAAGCGATTGCACAATTTCGGCTTCTGTTCCGGGCATGTCCTTAACAAAAAAGGACACAGGTTTTTCTACGCCGTTCAGATCATCGTTAATACCAGTTCCCTTCAGCACAAACAAAGGCGCGGTAACGCGCATCAAACGCAATTCGGCAGAAAGGTTTAACTGAAAGAAATCTTTGATAAGTTTAATACCCTGTTCTGTCTGCTTTACATCAAGCAAAGAAAAATATCCTTCAGGAATGATAAGTTTTTTCATTGGGTTTGGCTTTTATACATGAAACGGGATACCTGCCTGACGGCAGTCAGGTTTACCCCTTCTAAAGTATAAGTAAGCTCTGTTATATTTCTATCAATTGTTTATTCTTTTCTTCTATAGGGAAATTTGTCGTACACCCAAATTCCACAAATTCTTTCGGATAATGACTCATGTCAATGTCTTCTTTTTCAGGCACGAGAACTATTCCCCATTGCAGCATGACGTTTATACGAATTATAACGCCATTTTGCAGCTTCTTCAGCAGCTTTGAATAATTCTTCTGCTTCTTCGGGGAAAGATTTTTTCAAAGAAGAAAACCTCACTTCACTGTTGAGAAAATTCTGAAATTCCGACCAGTTGGGTTCCTTAGAATCAAGAATGAAAGGGGTTTTCCCTTCTTTTTCTAACAGCGGATTATAACGATACAAATGCCAGTATCCGCTTTTTACTGCAAGATCAGTTTGCTCCTGTGTTTTTCCCATTCCTAATTTCAAACCATGATTAATACAGGGAGCATAAGCAATTATTATAGAAGGACCAGGATATGCTTCGGCTTCTTTTATTGCCCTGAAATACTGGCTGTTGTTAGCTCCCATTGCTACCTGTGCCACATAAACATATCCATAAGAAATTGCCATCATGCCAAGATCTTTTTTTCTGATTCTTTTTCCTGATGCGGCGAATTTTGCTACAGCTCCGATGGGAGTCGATTTCGAAGCCTGTCCACCTGTGTTGGAATATACTTCAGTGTCAAGTACCAGCATATTTATATCTTCACCGGATGCAAGAACATGGTCAATACCGCCATAGCCAATATCGTAAGCCCAACCGTCACCACCAAACGACCATATAGATTTCTTAACGAGATATTGTTTGTAATCCATGATCTGCTTTGCTATAGGGAGGTTGCTGCCTTCAATCAGTTTCACAATTTTTTCGGAAGCGATAATGGATTCTTCCGCTTTGTTTTTTGAATCTATCCACAACCGGAATGCCTCTTTCATTTCAGCGGGTATCTCGGTTGATAAAGATTCTTCCATCAATCTTTTTATACGTTCTCTTATCTTGCTAACGCCAAGAGCCATCCCAAAACCATATTCGGCATTGTCTTCAAATAATGAATTTGCCCATGCAACTCCTTTTCCGTTTCTATTACTTGCGCGATAAGGAGTAGCAGGAGCAGAACCTCCGTAAATAGATGAACATCCTGTTGCATTGGCTACCATCATGCGTTCACCGAACAATTGAGTGATCAATTTAATGTATGGTGTTTCACCACAACCGGCGCATGCTCCGGAGAACTCAAATAAGGGTTGTGCAAACTGGCTGTTCTTAAACGTTTTGAATTTATCAAGAATATTATCCTTATATGTAACATTATTGGCAATGTAATCCCATCTTCCAATCTCTTCGGTTTGCGTGCCAAGCGGTTTCATTTCAAGGGCTTTTACTTTCGACGGACAAACGTCAACACAGTTCCCGCAACCCGTACAGTCAAGAACACTTACCTGAATTCTAAACTGATACCCTTCTAATTCTTTTCCGATAGCTTTCAAAGTAGCTGTGTTTGCAGGTGCTTTCTTCAGTTCATCTTCCGTGAAAAGGAATGGTCTGATAACAGCATGAGGGCAAACAAAAGAACACTGGTTACATTGAATGCAGTTTGCAGGAATCCATTCAGGAACATTAACAGCAATACCTCGTTTTTCATATTCTGTTGTACCGGCAGGAAATGTTCCATCTTCACACCCGTTGAATGTGCTTACCGGAAGACTATCGCCTTTCATTGAGTTGATAGGTTCAACCACGTTTTTAATAAAGTCCGGAATATTTCTGTTGTCTTTAATAGGTTTTAACTCTATGTTTTTCCATTCAACAGGTACTTTGATCTCTTTAACCTCGCCGCCTTTGTCAATAGATGCGTAGTTCATATTCACAATATTTTCGCCTTTGTTGCCATAAGTTTTTTGTATGGCTTTTTTCATTTCTTTTACTGCCAGATCATAAGGAATAACATTGGAAACCTTGAAGAACGCAGCCTGCATGATAGAGTTTGTGCGGGTGCCAAGACCTATTTCTTCTGCAATCAGAGTGGCATTTATCACATAAAATTTAATTTCATTCTCAGCCATGTATTTTTTAATATGGTCGGGTAACCTGCGTTTGGTTTCTTCTTCGTCCCAAATACTGTTAAACAGGAATGAACCTCCTTTTTTCAAACCTTTCAGCATATCATATTTATTAAGATATGCAGGAACGTGACAAGCCACAAAGTCCGGAGTGTTCACAAGGTACGGAGAACGAATCAGGTTGTCGCCGAAACGTAAGTGGGATACGGTAATACCGCCTGATTTCTTGGAATCATAAGCAAAATAAGCCTGGCAATATTTATCGGTAGTATCTCCAATAATTTTAATGGAATTTTTGTTAGCGCCTACGGTACCATCGGCGCCTAATCCATAAAATTTTGCCTCATAAGTTCCTTTTGGTGTAACGCTGATTTCCGGTAAAAGCGGGAGTGATATATTGTTAACATCATCCACAATACCTATTGTAAAATGATTCTTTGGGTTAGCCGATTTCAGGTTTTCATAAACTGACAGCATCATAGCCGGTGTTGTGTCTTTTGAACTTAAACCATATCTTCCGCCTATGATCATTGGTTTGTTTTCTGTTTCATAGAAAACATCACGGACATCAAGATATAAAGGTTCTCCGTTTGCGCCAATTTCTTTTGTCCTGTCAAGTACACAAATCTTTTTTACTGATTTTGGTAAAACATTGAAGAAATATTTTTCTGAAAAAGGCCTGTACAAGTGAACAGAAATAAGGCCCAGTTTTTCGCCTTTTGCGCTTAAATAATCTATTACTTCTTTTATTGTTTCGGTAATGGAACCCATTGCTACAATTACATTTTCAGCATCTTTAGGTCCATAATAAGTAAAAGGATGATATTCTCTGCCTGTAAATTTCGATATTTCCTTCATATATTCTTCCACCATATCAGGAACGCCATCGTAAAATTTATTTGCAGCTTCACGTGATTGGAAATAGATATCAGGATTTTGGGCAGTGCCGCGGGTTATAGGGTGTTCGGGATTGAGAGCCCTGTCTCTGAATGATTGCAGCGCTCTATAATCTAAGAGAGATGTCATTTGTTCCATAGAAATAGCTTCTATTTTCTGCACTTCGGCTGAAGTACGAAAACCATCAAAGAAATGCAAAAAAGGCACTCTTGATTTGATAGCTGTAAGATGCGCTACTCCTGCAATATCCATGATCTCTTGCACGCTTCCTGTTGCCAGCAGGGCAAATCCGCATGAGCGTGTGCTCATCACATCGCTGTGATCGCCGAAAATAGAGAGAGCCTGAGCAGCCACACTTCTTGCAGAAACATGAAAGACACCGGGTAATAATTCACCGGATATTTTATACATATTTGGTATCATCAGCAGCAAACCCTGTGAAGCTGTATATGTTGTAGTAAGCGCGCCGGCCTGAAGAGAGCCGTGAACAGCGCCTGCAGCGCCTGCTTCTGATTGCATTTCTGCTACTTTTACGGTATCACCAAAAATATTTTTTTTATCGTGAGCAGCCCATTCGTCAATATATTCCGCCATCGTGGATGATGGTGTAATGGGGTAAATAGCTGCCACTTCGCTGAACATGTATGCAATGTGTGCCGCGGCATAATTGCCATCGCATGTTATAAAATTTTTCTTTTCCATAATAATTAATTTAAAAATTCCGTATTACTGTTGTCTGATTAAATTATTTAGTATCTGTCCATAAAGTCAATACAAAACGTCATTGCGAGGAGTTCGCCGCGGCGAACGACGAAGCAATCTATTGACACACAATAATTAGATTGCTTCATCCGTCAGCCGACGGATTCGCAATGACGACATTACGGACAAACACTAATTAGAAGACAGGAGCATTTTTTGTATTCGGTAAGGGACTCGAACCCTTATTCATAGACTGAGAATCTATTTTCCTAACCTTTAGAAGAACCGAACATTAAAATATATACTCAGAATGGTATAAAATAATACATTTCTTTTGAATCATCCCGCACATGCGGGATTGGTCTACAGCAGCCGGTATTGACAAATGGTCAATGGTTATTGGTCTTAGCAGCCAGTTTAGTAATTGGTCATGGTCTTTGGTTTTTTTCTGGCCATTAACCATGACTTTTGACCAAACCAGCAGCCCTGACTATAAACCAAAGACCTATTCAAAATGTACAGATTTATCCCGTTTTTAGTATAACATGGCTGATATGTTTAATAAATAACCAAATCAACTGACGCGGCGAAGATAAATATAATACCTAAATTCACAAAATGAAATCGCATAAAAAAATCCCAAAATAATGTAGGTTAACAAATAATTTTATATTTCAAATTATTAATTCTAAATTTGCACCCATAATTTTAATCAAACGAAAAAATGGCTGTTATAGGAAAAATCCGTAAAAGAGGTGGGATAATTACTATTGTTATCGGT
>Ga0265292_1003185_pt1 | contig 10336 bp, 9 predicted proteins | sample Munlanlewell296A_FD_189080 | JGI IMG/M metagenome (GOLD analysis project Ga0265292, IMG submission 189080) | Leachate microbial communities from a municipal landfill in Southern Ontario, Canada - Leachate well 296A | ecosystem: Engineered > Solid waste > Landfill > Unclassified | place: Canada... | reverse complement strand
ATCCGACACCCACGGGGCGAAAATCGGAAAAATCCTGTTTTTTCAAGGGATTAGGAGGAGAAAAATCTTGACGGGGTAAGGAATTTGCCGTTATTTTGCCCATGAAGTGGGAGAAAGTGGGATGACTCCCTAAATAATGGGATTAACACATGTTTCGTGGGCGATACCACCATCAGATAGATTCAAAGGGCAGGATTTCGGTCCCGTCCCGCTTCCGGGAGATCCTTGCGGCGGGCTCTGACGACCGCGTGATCGTCACCAATTTCGACAACTGCCTCTGGGCCTATGCCCTCCCGGAGTGGCAGGACCTGGAGCGGAGGGTGGCTGCGCTGCCGCAGTTCAAGGACGAGGTGAAGGCGCTGCAGCGGGTCTTCATCTCGGCAGCGTCCGAATGCCAGATCGACAAGCAGGGCCGGATCCTCATACCGCCCACGCTGCGCGATTATGCAGGCATCTCGCGCGACGTGGTGATCGTAGGCATGACGAAGCGATTCGAACTCTGGTCGCACGAGCGTTGGGAACAGGTCTTCCGCGGCGCGCAGGCACGGCTCGAGGGCATGGGTGCCGCGCTCGCGGATCTGGGGTTATAGCCATGTTCGAGGTAAAAAGATTTCACGACATATCCGTGGTCGGAGTGAACGGCGAGCTCTCGCGCCGCAATGCGCACGTGCTCGACGAGGTGCTACGTTCGCTTGCTCAGTGCGATCAGCACAACGTGGTGCTCAACTTCGAGGGGCTCAGGCACCTCGATTATCAGCTCGTGCAGCGGATCGCCGAGCGCATAGTGGAGTTCCAGTGCGACGGCGGCGATCTCAAGATGGCTGCGGCCAGCGGGTACGTGCGCCGCATCCTCGAGGCGATGGGCCTCGATGAGGAGATCTACTCGTCGGTCGAGGACGCGCTGCTCGCATTCCTGGGCGAGACCCCCGACGGGGAACCGCAATGACCGAGGAGCAAGCGCTGGGAGACGGGACGAATTTTTTACACGAGCCCGTGATGATGCGCGAGGCGGTAGAATTCCTCGGGGCAATGCCGGGGAAGCTGATCGTTGACGCGACCGTGGGAGGCGGCGGCCACGCCGCGAAAATCCTGGCTGCCACGGCGCCTGATGGAAGGCTCATCGGAATCGATCGCGATCCGGATGCCGTGGAGGCGGCAAGATCCCGCCTCATGTTTGCCGGTGCACGCGTCACGATCGTGCAGGGCAGGATGGCCGAGCTGGAGAGCGTCCTGGCCGGCCTTGGCATCGAGCGGGTCGACGGGATCCTTGCGGATCTCGGAGTATCGAGCTTCCAGCTGGATATGGGAAGCCGCGGTTTCAGTTTCAGGAAGGATGCGCCGCTGGACATGCGGATGGATCCGCAAAGCGGCGAGAGCGCGGCGGAGCTCCTTGAAAGGATAGATGAAGAGGATCTCCATACGATCCTCCGGGAGTTCGGCGAGGAGCGCTTCGCCGGAAGGATCGCGAGGGCGCTTGCGGGCAGAAGGATCGAGAGCACTGGTGAACTTGCGGCGGCCGTGATTGCCGCGGTTCCCGCGCAGGCGCGCAGATTGAGAATACATCCTGCGACGCGCGTGTTCCAGGCGATACGCATAGCGGTAAACGACGAGATGGGCGAGCTGGACCGTTTTTTGACATCGGCGCCGAAGATCCTCACCGCGGGCGGCAGGCTGGTGGTGCTCAGCTACCACTCGCTCGAGGACAGGCGCGTGAAGCACGCCTTCCGCAGGCTTGCGGCGGAGGGGGATTATTCGCTGCCGGTCCGAAAGGCGGTCAAGCCCGGGGAGGCGGAGGTGAGGGTGAATCCGCGGGCGCGCAGCGCGAAGCTGAGGGTCCTTGAGAGACTATGAGCACAATTTCGATGATAAGCGCGGTGAGGCGGCAGCCCATCGCGCCGAAGAGCGCGGCGGTCAGCCGCAGGTATCTGCGGCAGGCGCTGTCCCTGCTTGGAATCTGCGTTGTCCTGGCGCTGCTCTACGTTTGGGCGCGCATACAGGTGATCCAGCTGGGCTATGAGGTGAGCCGCATACGCAAGGAGACCACGGATCTGGCGCAGCAGCGGGATATCCTCGAGGCCGAGGTTGCGGTGCAGAAATCGCCCGAGCGGTTGTCGAAGGTCGCTGCCGAGCGCTTCGGCATGCGGCTGCCGAATGGCGACGAGGTCGTGATCGTCCAACGACCCTGATTAGTGACGAGATAACGATGCCGAGGTTTAGAAAATCAGAACGGCCGAACGAAGGGCGAAGCGTGAAGCGCGTTTTTGCGATCGCCGCTTTCCTCGCGCTCTGCTTCGGCATCCTGATTTGCCGAGCTGTTGCGTTCCATTTGAAGGACAACGCCGCCATCGAAAATGTGGCGCTTCGGCAGTATCGCACCGCGGTGCGCGAAAGCAGCATGCGGGGCAAGATCCTGGATGCCGCCGGCCGGGAGATGGCGATCGACGTCACGGCGGATTCGATCTTTGCAAATCCAAGGGAGATCAAGGGCGCGGTAGAGGCCTCGGGCAAGCTTGCCCAGGCGCTGCATGTGGATCGCGCACAGCTCCTCGACAGGCTCAGCTCCCAGCGAAAGTTTGTTTGGGTGAAGCGACGCGTGAGCACGGCCGAATCCGAAGCGATCAAGGGGCTTAACATCGAGGGAATTTACGCGATGCGCGAGAGCAAGCGCTCGTATCCGAACGGATCCGTAGGGGCGTCCGTGCTGGGCGCTGTCGGTTTCGATAACGAGCCGCTGGGCGGCGTCGAGCTCAGGTACGACGAAGTGCTCGCCCAGCACACGCAGTCGCAGGACATGAAGCGCGATGCGAGGGGCCATCTCTACCTCTCGCCCAACGCCGAAGATGGTGATGCGGAGTCGAAAAATATCGAGCTCACCATCGACAAGACGCTGCAGTACATAGCGGATCGTGCGCTCGCCAAGGGAGTGACTACCGCGCATGCGCGCGCTGGACAGGCGGTGGTCATAGATGTGCGCACCGGCGCGGTGCTCGCGATGTCGAACATTCCGACATTCGATCCGAACGAGTACGACCGCTATCCGCTCGCGAGTTGGCGCAACAGCGCGATTGTCGAGCCACGTGAGCCCGGCTCCACGTTCAAGGTGATAGTGGTCTCGGCTGCCCTCGATGCGGGGGCCGTGAAGTCCGATGATACCTTCAACTGCGAGGGCGGCTCTATAAAGATAGGCACCAACATCGTCCGCGATTCCCACGCGCACGGAAAGCTGTCGGTCGCCGACATCATCAGGGTGTCGAGCAACATCGGCGCGTACAAGGTAGAGCAGCAGTTGGGGCAGGAGCGGGTGGAGAAAGCGATCAAGTCGTTCGGCTTCGGCAAGGAAACGGGCATCGACCTTCCCGGCGAAGCGGCAGGGCTATTGTCGCCCCGATCGAAGTGGTCGCCTATCCAGTTCGCCACGATCGCGTTTGGACAGGGGATAGCGGTAACTCCGCTGCAGATGTCGGTGGCGTTTGCGGCGATCGCGAACGGCGGAAATCTGATGAAGCCCTATGTCGTCAAGCGTATCACGAACGACAAGGGCCTGGTGCTCTTTGAGACGACTCCGCAGGTCGTGAGCCAGCCGATTGGAGAGGCCGCAGCAAAGGTGATGAACGGCCTGCTCAGGAGGGTGACGCAGGAGGGAGGCACGGGCACTCTCGCGGCGAGCCTCGAATACCAGATGGCCGGCAAGACGGGCACTGCGCAGAAGGTAGATTCGCGGACAGGAAGATACGCCGAGGGAAGATATTACGCATCGTTTGTCGGTTTTGCGCCGGCGGATTCGCCGCGCATAGCAGTCTTTGTCGGAATCGACGAGCCGCGAGGCGCGTACTACGGCGGACAGGTGGCTGCGCCGCTCTTCAGAACGATCGTGGAAGAGTCGCTGCATTACCTCAAGGTGCCCTCTACGCTCGTGACGACTGCGCAGGCGTTGCCCACGTCGGCCGCCGTGGAAGAGTTGGCTGTGGTGGCATCAGAGGAATCGAAGGCCGACCCGGTCGTGCAGCACAGCGACGGCACGTGGCGACTGCCCGACTTAACCGGCCTCACGATGCGCGGCGTGCTTGCCGCCGCAAAGGACGCTGCGATCGATTGGGAATTCAAGGGGAGCGGCGTTGCGGTGAACCAGAGTCCGTCGCCCGGGAGCGCCGTTGATGCAGGGACGAGGTGCACGGTGGAATTCAAGCCGATGATGTGACAGCCGTAGGCTGTCATCCTGAGGCAGAGATATAGGACGCGCTCGCCGAAGGATCCCCCGGATTCAATGGGATCTTTCGAATGGATACAAAATGAAACTTGCAGAACTGATCAGGGATATTGAGGTGCGCGAGGTGCGCGGCAGCGCCGAGGTCGAAGTGAAGGACCTGGCGTATGACGCCTCTTCCGCGGCGCCCGGCGACTGCTTTGTAGCGATCAAGGGCTCCAAGCGCGACGGCATCGAGTTCGCGCCGGATGCAGTGGCGCGCGGTGCAGTGGCTGTGGTGAGCGAGAGGCCGGCCGAGTTGTGCGGCGATGCCGTGAACGTCATCGTTGAAAACGCGCGGCGCGCGCTCGGGATGATGTCCGCTCGGATGCAGGGCGATCCTTCCGCCGAGATGACGCTCGTGGGGGTCACTGGCACGAACGGAAAGACCACGACCACCTATCTGCTCGAATCGATCTTTGCGGCTTTTGGACGCTCGCCGGGCGTTATAGGCACGGTAGAATACAGATATGCCGGCAGGCGCATACCGGCTCCGCACACTACCCCGCAGTCGCTCGACCTGCAGCGGCTCCTGGGCAGCATGCGGGATGCCGGCTGCCGCGCGTGCGCCATGGAGGTCTCATCCCATGCGCTTACGCAGGATCGCGTGGCCGGCTGCAGGTTCGATGCAGGGATCTTCACCAACCTTACGCCCGAGCATCTGGATTACCACAACGGCATGGAGGAGTATTTCGCGGCAAAGGCGATCCTCTTCGAGAAGATCCTCTCCGAGGGAGGAAAGCCCGCGGCGTTCGCCGCGATCAACGCGGACGATCCCTACGGCCTGGAGCTGGCGAGGCGCTGTCCGGTCCCGGTGACCCTCTTCGGTCTCAAGAACCGGGGCGACGTCATGGCGAGCAACATGAAGTTTGATGCCTCCGGGCTGCGCATGCGCGTGGAGACCCCGCACGGCTCGTTCCAGTGCAGATCGAGGCTCTGCGGCAGCTTCAATGCGCAGAATATCCTCGCTGCGACGGCGGCCGCGATCGGGCTGGGTATTCCGCTGGAAAAGATTGCCCAGGGGATCGAGGGTGTTGCGTCGGTGCCCGGCAGGTTCGAATCGGTCAAAAATAATCGCGGGCTGCTTGCGCTCGTCGACTATGCCCACACGCCGGACGCGCTCGACAACGCGCTGTCTCACGCGAAGGAACTCGTGGGAGGAAAAGGCGGGCGCCTCATCGCTGTCTTCGGCTGCGGCGGGGACCGCGATCGCAAGAAGCGGCCTCTCATGGGCCGCGCCGCCGCGAGCCTCGCGGACGTCGTGATAGTCACCAGCGACAACCCGCGCAGCGAGAGCCCGGAGACGATCATAGAGGAGATACTTCCCGGCGTGCGTGAAAGCGCGCCCAGGTTCGCAGGCGAAATAGGCTATGAAGTCATAGCGGATCGCCGCGAGGCGATCGGCAGGGCGGTCTCTATCGCGCGCGCGGGCGACGTGCTGGTAGTGGCCGGCAAGGGGCATGAGGATTATCAACTCATGGGCGATAAGCGCCTCCATTTCGACGATCGCGAGGTGCTTGCGGAGTTTTTAAAGGCATGAACGAGGCTGACTACATGAAGTTCACTCTTGGCGAAATATCGAAGGCAACGAACGGGAGACTCGTTCAAGGGGATCCCGACCGTTTGTTCACTTCGATCTCCATAGACACGCGGAAGATCGCGCAGGGCGATCTGTTCGTGGCGATCTGCGGAGCCCACTTCGACGGGCACGAGTTCCTGGGCGACGCGGCGGCCGCCGGCGCCGACGCGGCCGTCGTGCACAAGGGCGCGCAGATTCCCGGGTCTCTGGCCGTCGTCGAGGTCGAGGACACGGTGAACGCGCTGGGCGACATCGCCGGCTGGTGGCGCAGCCGCTTCGCTGCGCCGTGCGTGGCGATTACCGGCAGCAACGGCAAATCCACCACAAAGGAGATGACGGCCGAGGTGGCCTGGGCGCTGGGCCCCGTCGTCAAGACCGAGGGAAATTTCAACAACCTCATAGGCCTCCCGCTCACGGTCTTTCGGTGGGACGACAGCCATCGCGTTGCGATACTGGAGATGGGGATGAACGCGCCGGGCGAGATCAAGAGGCTCGCGGAGGTCGCGCGCCCGGACGTCGGCATCATAACGAACGTGACCGCCGCTCATCTGGAAAAACTTCATACGGTCGAAGCGGTGGCGCGCGCAAAGGGCGAACTCTTCGAGGCGATGGACGGCCGCGGCATCGCTGTCGTCAACGCGGAGGATCGCTGGGTGCGCGAGATGGCCCGGCATCACGCGGGAAAGAAGATCACCTTTGGAATGCAGAACGAATGCGACGTGCGCTTCATGCACATGGACACGAACGGTCTGGACGGCATCGAACTCGCGTTCGCGGCGTGCGGCCGGGAGTTCAAGGCAAGGCTTCCGGTCCCGGGCGCGCATAACGTGATGAACGCCCTGGCCGCCGTCGCGGTCGGCCTCGCTCTTGGAATCGATCCGGCTGCTGCGGCCGAGAGGCTCTCCGCATTCAAGCCGATGGCCATGCGTTTCGAGCGGGTGCAGCTCGCTAACGGCGCGCGCGTGGTGAACGACTCGTACAACGCCAATCCGGAGTCGATGCGCGCCGCGTTTCGGACCGTGGGCGCGGCAAAGCGCGCCGGCAGGTTCGTCGCCGCCCTCGGCGACATGCTTGAGCTAGGCGAGACCTCGGCCGCCCTGCATCGGCAGCTGGGCGAGGATGCAGCGCGCATGGGCGTGGAGATGCTGTTCGTGGTCGGCGATTTCGCTGATGATGTGGCGGAGGGAGCCCGCTCCGTCGGGCTCGCGGGCTCGCAGGTCGTGGAATGCGAAGACGCGGAGGAGCTCGCGCGCGCGGTCGAGGCCGATCTTCGCGCCGGCGACGTGCTGCTGGTCAAGGGATCGCGCGGCATGAGGATGGAGAGCGTGGTCGAACACCTCAAGAATGAAATAGGGATGGGATAAGAGAATGCTCTATTATCTATTATATCCGTTGCACAACGAGATCGTAGGCATGAACGTGGTGCGCTACATCACGTTCCGCACATTCATGGCCACGTTCACCGCGATGGCGATATATTTCATCTTCGGTAACCGGATGATCCGCATGCTGGCGTCCAAGCAGTTCTGGCAGACGGTGCGCAATGACGGCCCCATCACCCACATGGACAAGCGCGGCACCCCGACCATGGGCGGGATCCTCATCTGGATAGCGGTCATCCTGTCAGTGCTGCTCTGGTCGCGGTTCGCCGAGCCTTTCGTCCTCATAGGCATATCGATCGTGGTCTCATTCGGCATAATCGGCTTCCTCGATGACTACCGGAAGGTGATACTCAGGGATGCGAAGGGGCTTCGAGCGCGCTGGAAGTTTCCGCTTCAGCTGCTGGCCGCCCTCGTCCCGGCGCTCATACTCTTCGACACGGTCGGCCTGTCGCACGAGCTCTCCCTGCCGTTCTTCAAGGGGTTAACGCCGGACCTCGGCATGTGGTACGTGCCCTTCGCTGTGCTCGTGATCGTCGGCGCGTCGAATGCCGTGAATCTAACCGACGGCCTGGACGGGCTCGTGAGCGTGCCGTCGATAGTCGCCTTCCTCGCGTATGCGATACTCGCGTACGTCTCGGGCCACGCGGCCATCGCGAATTACCTGTCAGTCCAGTCTGTTCCTGGAAGCGGGGAACTCGCGGTGATGTGCGGGGCGGTCGTGGGCGCGTGCATCGGGTTCCTCTGGTACAACGCCCATCCAGCCTCGGTCTTCATGGGGGATGTGGGCTCGCTGCCGCTCGGGGCACTTCTGGGCTACGCGGCGGTCGTGACAAAGAACGAGATACTGCTCCTGCTCATAGGCGGGATCTTCGTCCTGGAGACGGTCTCCGTGATCACGCAGGTGATCTCATTCAAGTTGACCGGCAAGCGCATCTTCAGGATGGCGCCGCTCCATCACCATTTCGAGCTCAAGGGATGGAGCGAATCAAAGGTCATAGTGAGATTCTGGATCATATCGATCGTGCTGGCCCTCGCGTCGCTCTCGACGCTGAAACTGCGGTAAAGCTGTGCGTTCGTGGTTTTTACGAACGAACTAACGCACGACGTTATTGTAACGACGGAATTAAATTATGCGCGATCTCAGGAATAAAAAAGTTCTCATAATCGGCCTCGGCCGCTCAGGGCTGGCTGCGGCGAGGCATTGCGTTGCCGCGGGTGCCGTCGTGACCGCCACTGATAAGAAGCCGGCGTCGGAACTCACGGATGCGCTCGCTGCCCTTGACGGGATGGGAGTGAAATTCGCACTGGGCGGCCATGACCCGGCGCTCTGCGCTGAGAGCGAAATAATCGTGATAAGTCCGGGCGTGCCGCTCGAGTTGCCCGGCCTCTCGCTGGCGCGCGAACGCGGGGCGGCTATCATAGGCGAGCTTGAGCTGGCGGTGTGGGAGATCTCAAAGCCCGTGATCGCGGTGACGGGCACGAACGGAAAGACTACGACCACGGCGCTTATCGGCCATCTGCTGGAAAACTCCGGAATCAATGCGTGCGTCGCCGGAAACATAGGCACCCCTCTGCTCGACGTGCTCGCGGACGCCGATAAGGCGGATTATATCGTGCTCGAAGTCTCCAGCTTCCAGATAGAGACGACCCCGTCGCTCAGGCCCTACATAATGATATGGCTCAACGTGACGCAGGACCACCTGGATCGCCACGGCACGTTCGAGAACTATGTGGCCAGCAAGGCGAGGCTCATGGCGCAGGTGCCGGAGGACGGCTTCGGGATCTACAACGCGGCCGACGAAGCGGTCGCTCAGGCAGCCATAGCTCAGCGATGCAGGCTCATACCCTTCGACGCGACGGGCAGGCTCTTCGGCGCGCACCGCGCTTCCGAACAGAGGGCAGGCCGCGCCTGGTACGGCGACGGGGATCTGTGGGTCTACGCGCCGGACAGCACGCCGAACCGCTATTCGCTGGCGGACGTGAAGCTGGAGGGACCGCACAACCGCGAGAACATGCTCTCCGCCCTCATGACTTCGGAGCTCGCCGGCGCCGACCCCGCGGACCTGGCCGCAGCACTCAATTCGTTCAAGGGGCTGCCTCACAGGGTGGAGTTCGTGGCAGAGCTCAAGGGCGTGCGTTATTACGACGACTCGAAGGGAACAAACGTCGGAGCCACGATCCGCGCCCTGGAGGGATTCGCGGAGCCGGTGGTGCTGATAGCGGGCGGCCTCTCGAAGGGCGCAGACTTCGCGCCGCTGGCAGGGCACGTAAAAGGCAAGGTCAAGAAGCTCGTGCTCATCGGCGAGGCGGCGCCGGAGATGGAAAAAACGCTCTCGCCGTTCGCGTCGACAGTGCGTGCGAAGAGCATGGACGAGGCGGTATCGATCGCCTCGCGGGTGGCGGAGCCCGGCGACGTGGTGCTTCTCTCTCCTGCGTGCGCGAGCTTCGACATGTTCAAGGACTACTCGGACCGCGGCAGGGCGTTTGTAGATGCGGTAAATGGGATCGACAAAGCCGGCAAGGCCAGCAAGGCGTGAGGCCGGCGAAGTGTATATGAGAGGGTTTTAAAAAAACATGAGTTCTAGATATTCAGACATAGACTACCAGCGCGTCCATCTGGACACGGCGCTGCTGTTCTGCACGATCCTGCTCGTGGGCATCGGCGTGACGATGACCTACAGCGCCTCCGCGGTGCTGGCCCGCGAGCACTTCAACGATTCCTACTTCTTCCTCAAGCGCACCATGATCTTCGCGATGCTGGGTTTCTCGGGCATGGCCGCCGCCACGAGCATCTCGTACACGCGCTACCGGACGCTCTGCTACCCGATCCTCATAGGCGCGCTGGTCCTGGTCGCGGCCGTCTTCATACCGGGCGTAGGGCGCACGATCAGCGGCGCCAATCGCTGGATAAGGATAGGCTCGATTGCGTTCCAGCCTTCCGAGCTCGCAAAGGTGGCGATGATAATATTCCTCGCATACTCGCTCGAGAAGAAGGCCGACCGCATCAAGAGCTTCACGGTCGGATTCCTGCCGCACATCCTTTTCATGGCCGCGGTCTCGGGCGCGATACTCGTTCAGCGCGACTTCGGAGCGGCCGCCACGATAGCCGCGATAACATGGTTCATGATGTTC
>Ga0265292_1003184_pt1 | contig 10345 bp, 10 predicted proteins | sample Munlanlewell296A_FD_189080 | JGI IMG/M metagenome (GOLD analysis project Ga0265292, IMG submission 189080) | Leachate microbial communities from a municipal landfill in Southern Ontario, Canada - Leachate well 296A | ecosystem: Engineered > Solid waste > Landfill > Unclassified | place: Canada... | reverse complement strand
GCGAATCATCCTTGGAGAAAGTATCTGAAACTAAAACGAAGAAACCAGGAACAGCCAATCACTGTTCCCTAAAACCGGACATTTCTATTTTGGTAACAATAGGACATTTCTATTTTGGCTTGACAGTCCAGCAAAATGTATTGACATTAAAACAGACGGTGTGATATAAAAGAAGTCTTTTAAGATATATTTTCATCTGGAATTATCCGGCAAGGACGTACTCGATGGCGAAAATTGCCCCTTTCCGGGGGATCATCTATAATCAGGGCAAGGCTGGCGCGATCGACACTCTCGTCTGTCCGCCTTATGACGTCATTTCCCCGGCTGAACAACAGGAACTTTACCGAAAAAGTCCCTACAACGTGATTCGGCTCGAATACGGCCTGACGAGCCCTGCCGATGGCGACGAAGACAACCGGTACACCCGGGCAGCCGCTGTTCTGAAAGACTGGTCCCGGTCAGCGGTCCTGCAAGAAGGCGGAGAACCGGCCTTTTCTATTTACGAAATGGAGTACAAGGCCGGCAAGGACGCCAAAAGGCTGCGCGGCATTATCTGCCTGGTCAGGATCGAGGATTACGATTCGGGCATTGTGAAGCCCCACGAGACAACACTCTCGGGACCCAAGACCGACCGGCTGAACCTGCTGCGCTCTTGCAAGGCGACCTTCAGCCAGATATTCTCGCTTTTTTCAGATCCCCCGGGGAACGTAGCAGGCATCCTCGCGAAGGTCACACGCAAACCAGAGATGGAAGTGAAGCACAGCGACGGGGTGACCCACCGCATCTGGTCTTTGATCGATAAAAACGATATTGATGCGATCGTCCGCGAGCTGGCGGACAAGCACATTTTCATTGCCGACGGCCATCACCGATACGACACTGCCCTGAATTATAGAAATGAACGACGAAAGGCAGCGGGCTCGTTCACGGGCGAGGAAGGCTTCAACTATGTCGCCATGTTCCTGGCACGGCTGGAAGATCCGGGGCTTACCATTCTTCCGGCGCATCGGGCACTCTTCAACCTTACGGACTTCAACGCTCAGAAGTTCGAGGATGACCTGAACAAGTACTTCGATATCGAGCGCATAGATTTTAACAAGAGGTCCGAGTCCAAGGATCTGCTGACGGTCCTGGAGACCATGGCGCACCGCGCGGACCATGCACACGTGTTCGGAATGCGGATAACGGGAGAGCATAGCTACTATTTGCTGACCCTGCGGAACGAAGCTGACATGGATGTTCTGCTGCCGGCCAAGTCGCCGGCATACCGGAGGCTCGACGTCTCGATCCTGCACCATCTGATCATTGACAAGCTGCTCGGGATCAAGATGGAGACCCACAAGATGGGTCTCAATATAGAATATATCAAGGATGCTGAAGAGGCGGACAAACGGGCGCACGATAATGCCGCCGAGATCATTTTTTTCATGAACCCCACGAAGGTGCAGGAGGTGAAGGAGGTGGCAACCACGGGCGAGCGCATGCCCCAGAAGGCCACGTACTTTTATCCCAAGCTTCTGACGGGGCTGGTGATGCATAAGATTGAATAGGGTCCGGGGTCCCAGGGGTCTGGGGTCAGGAAATGCCGAAGATCGGTTTTCCCGGCCCCTGTACCCTGGCCCCTGGCTATTGTGGTTCTTAATTTGATCCTCAAGGAGGCTACCATGGCGGTAAGAGTTGCAATCAACGGATTTGGACGTATCGGCAGGAACGTGTTCCGCGCATCGCAGAACAACAAGGACATCGAGATCGTCGCGATAAACGACCTTACGGACACAAAGACGCTTGCGCACCTGCTGAAATGGGACTCCACCTTCGGCGAATTCAAGCATGACGTCAAGGCAGGCGACGGCAAGATCATAGTGGACGGCAAAGAGATCGCCGTGCTGGCAAAGAGGGATCCCGCTGAGCTTCCCTGGAAGGACCTCAAGGTCGACATCGCTCTGGAGTGCACCGGCCTGTTTCTGGACAAGGTGAACGCCGGCAAGCATATCACCGCAGGCGCCAAAAAGGTCCTGATCTCCGCTCCTGCCAAGGACCCGGACGCGACTTTCGTGATAGGCGTAAACGAGCACACGTACGATCCCAAGGCGCACCACATCATCTCGAACGCCTCCTGTACCACGAACTGCCTCGCGCCATTCACCAAGGTGATCCATGAGAACTTCGGCATCGTGCACGGCCTTATGAACACGATCCACTCCTACACCAATGACCAGAATCTTCTCGACCTGCCGCACAAGGACCTCCGCAGGGCCCGCGCCGCGTGCATGTCCATCATCCCGACCTCGACGGGCGCAGCCAAGGCAGTGTCCCTCGTGCTGCCGGAGCTGAAGGGAAAGCTCGACGGCATGTCGCTCCGCGTGCCCACGCCGAATGTGTCGGTCGTGGACGTGGTGTTCGAGGTCTCGAAGAAGACCACCAAGGAAGAAGTGAATGCCGCGCTCAAGGCCGCAGCCGACGGAAAGCTTAAAGGCATTCTCCAGTTCGAAGAAGCGCCCCTCGTCTCCATCGATTTCAAGGGCAACCCACATTCTTCCATTATTGACGCAGCGCTCACAACCGTCATGGAAGGCACCATGGTGAAGGTGATCTCCTGGTACGACAACGAATGGGGCTATTCGAACCGGCTGCGTGATCTGGCTATCCTGGTGGCGAAGAAGGGACTCTAATAAACAATAAATTTCAAATGACAAGCATCAAATAACAAATAAGCTCCAAGCATCAAGCATCAAATTTTAAACATTTCGAACATTGATATTTTGAATTTGAGTATTATTTGGGATTTGTGTTTTGGGATTTGAAATTTTCACCAAAGGTGACCATGGATAAGAAAACCATCGAGAAGGTCGATCTGAAGGGCAAGCGTGTCTTCATCCGCGCGGACTTCAACGTGCCGCTTGACGAGAACGGCAATATCAACGACGACACCAGGATCCGCTCCACGCTTCCAACGATCAACTACGCGCTCGACGCGGGCGCCAAGGTGATCCTCGCGTCGCACCTCGGACGGCCCAAGGGCAAGCCAGACGCCAAATACAGCCTTGCGCCGGTCGCCCTGCGGCTGAACCGGCTTCTGAATAAAGAGGTGAAATTCGCCAAGGACTGCATCGGCCCTGATGTGGAGCATCTGGTCCAGGGCATGCGGCCCGGCGACGTGCTGCTGCTTGAAAACCTCCGGTTCCATCCCGAGGAAGAGAAGAACGACGAGGGATTCTCCAAGGCCCTCGCCGCGTTCACCGATGTCTATGTGAACGATGCCTTCGGCACCGCACACCGCGCCCATGCCTCCACCTACGGCATAACCAGGTTCGTAAAGCAGTCGGTGGCTGGTTTTCTCATGAAGAAGGAGATCGATTATCTTCAGAAGACCGTTGCCAATCCTGTGCGGCCTTTCGTGGTCATCCTCGGAGGCGCAAAGGTCTCGGGAAAGATCGGGGTGATTGAAAATTTCCAGAACAAGGCGGACAAGATCATCGTAGGCGGCGCCATGGCATTTACCTTCAGCAAGGCACGGGGCCAGGAGGTGGGCAACTCCCTGGTGGAAGAGGACATGCTCGAGATGGCACAGCGCCTCAGAAAAGGCGTTCGTGACAAGGGCGTCAAATTCTATTTGCCGGTGGATTTTGTTGTCGCAGAGAGCATGGAAGACGGGGCAGCGACGAAGATCGTAACGTCCCAGGAGATCCCCAAGGGATGGATCGGTCTCGACATCGGCCCGGCAACGACCCGGCTCTTCGCAGAGGCGATCCAGGATGCCAAGACCATCATCTGGAACGGTCCCATGGGCATGTTCGAAAAGGACGCCTACTCACGCGGGACCTTCGCGATCGCGCGCTCGGTTGCTGACGCGTACGCGACCACGATCGTGGGCGGCGGTGATACGGATGTGGCAGTGCACAAGGCAGGCGTGTCCGACAGCATCTCGTTCATTTCCACCGGCGGCGGCGCATCGCTCGAGTTGCTGGAAGGCAAGGTACTGCCGGGTCTTGCGGCCTTGACGGACGATAAGGAATAAGGATTTTTTTACCATGGATGAACACGGATAAACACGGATCATATCCATTAAGATCGTCAGCTTCTGTGTCCATCTGTGTTAATCCGTGGTTACTCATAAAAAGGGGTATCTTATGAATCCAAAACGAAAACCGATTATCGCGGGCAACTGGAAGATGAACAAGACCTCGACCGAGGCGCGTGATCTCGCAAGCAAGCTCATTCCGCTCGTGTCCGGCGTCAAGGACCGGGACATCGTGCTTGCCCCGCCGTTCACGTCGATCCCGGTTGTGGCCGAAACCATCAAGGGAACGAACATGTCACTCTCTGCCCAGAACCTGTTCTGGGAGGAAAAGGGGGCGTTTACCGGCGAGATTTCCGCAGAAATGCTGTTGGATTTAGGCTGTAAGTATGTTATTATAGGCCACAGTGAACGCCGGCAGTATTTTGGCGAGACGGACGAGACGGTGAACAAGAAGGTCCGGCAGGCCCTGAACAAGGGGCTGTTGCCTATTGTCTGCGCGGGAGAGCTCCTGAGCGAGCGTGAGGCCGGCAAGGCCAACGAGGTGATCGAACGCCAGGTGGTCGGCGCGCTCAAGGGCGTGGCCGCGGCCGAGATGCAGAAGATCGTTATTGCCTACGAACCGGTCTGGGCCATCGGCACCGGCAAGACCGCGACTCCGGACCAGGCGAACGAGATCCATGCCTTCATCCGGCAGAAGATTCAATCGATGTACAATGTTGATGTCTCCGGCGCGCTCCGCATCCAGTACGGTGGCAGCGTGACGCCCGAGAACGTATCAACGCTCATGGCCAAGCCGGACATCGACGGCGCGCTCGTAGGCGGGGCAAGCCTGAAACCGGAGTCGTTCGCGGCGCTGGTGAATTTTAAATGACGATTGTGTAACCACAGGGAACGCCGAAGGGAGGCGTTCCAGCTTGCCGGCTGACCGGCTTGCAAGCCTGTTAGCCAGCTTCCGCAGTCTTTGCGGAAGTGATATTTTAAGGAGGTAGTAATGTTACGAGTATTTTTAGTTTCGCTCCATGTTCTTGTCTCGGTCATTTTGATCTCCATGGTTCTTGTGCAGAAAGGGAAAGGCGCTGACATCGGCGCGGCCTTCGGCGGCGCTTCCAATACCGTCTTCGGCCCCCGGGGCGCTCAGAGCTTCCTGTCCAAGCTCACCACTGGAGCGGCGATTATTTTCATGATCACCTCGCTCACCCTGGCGTTTACCACGGCCAAAACGAGGAGCTCGATCATGGAAGGCGTGAAGCAGCCGACGCAGACTTCGCCGGCAACGCCGCTCACATCGCCTGTACCAGCTGAGCCGGCTCCGGCAAAATAGCCGCACCTGGATTTTTGACTGATGCGCATATCACGGGGTAGGCCTTGCCTACCCTTTCTTTTTGTTTTCGCCATGACAACCAAGATAACAGAAAAAAAGAATCTTTCTTCACCACAGGGAACACAGAGGACACTAAACGAAAACAAGAAATTGTTTTCAGCTTCCTCACGACTTACCCTGTGTTCTCTGTGGTTACGCTTTTTCGTTCTTATCATCGTATTATTTCTTTCCGCCTGCGGTCAGAAGGTCGAACGGAATCCGAACACCTTTGTCGAGAGCTCCATCGGCGACGCGCGGAGGCTGAATCCGGTCATCGCGAATGACGGCGCATCCGGCACGATCAACGACCAGCTCTTCAACGGTCTCGTGAAGTACGACAAGGACATCAGGCTTATCGGCGACCTCGCGGAACGATGGGACATCACGAACAGAGGAAAGACCATCACCTTCTTCCTCCGCAAAGGAGTGAGGTGGCACGACGGTGTGGAGTTCACGGCCGAGGACTGCCTCTTCACGTATCAAAGGCTCATCGACCCGAAGGTGGCCACGCCCTACAGCAGTTCGTACATGGATGTTTTGAAAGCCGAGGTCGTGGACAAGTACACATTCCGGGTGACGTACAAGGAGCCGTTTTCTCCCGCGCTCGAGAGCTGGAGCATGGGCATACTGCCGAAGCACCTCCTCGCGGGCAAGGACATCAACTCCGACCCCTTCAACCGCAAACCTGTCGGCACCGGGCCGTACCGGTTCAAGGAATGGATTGCCGGGCAGAAGATCGTACTCGAGGCGAATGACGATTACTTTGAGGGCAGACCGAAGATAGACCAGTTCATCTTCCGTGTCATCCCCGACAGCTCCACGATGTTCCAGGAGCTGCTCTTCGGTGGTGTGGACATGATGGGGCTGAATCCGCTTCAGTATCTGCGGAAGAGCGAAACCCGCAGGATCAAGGAGAATTATGTCAAGTTCCGGTATCCCGCCAATGCCTTCACCTATATGGGATACAATCTCACCAGTGCCTTGTTCAAGGATATTCATGTAAGGCAGGCGCTCTCGTACGCCATTGACCGCCAGGGCATCATCGACGGCATCGTCCTCGGCATCGGCAGGCCGTGCACCGGTCCGTACGCGCATGTTTCCTGGGCCTATAACCCGAACGCCCGGAGCTATAACTATAATCCTGAGCGGGCGCGCCGGATGCTCGCCGAAGCCGGATGGAAGGATGCTAACAGCGACGGCATTCTCGAGAAAGATGGCAGACCCTTCCGTTTTACGGTCATGACGAACCAGGGAAACAGTGAGCGCATCCGCACCGCGGAGATCATCCAGCAGAACCTGAAGTCGGTCGGCATCGATCTCAATATCCGCGTGATGGAATGGCAGGCGTTCCTTGAGCAGATCGACAAGCGGTCCTTCGACGCCATGATCCTCGGCTGGAGCATGAGCCGCGACCCGGACCTCTACGATATCTGGCATTCGAGCAAGACCAAAAAGGGTGAATACAACTTCATCAGCTATAAGAACGCCGAGGTAGACCGTTTGCTCGTGGAGGGCCGCCGCATCTTTGATGTTGAAAAGCGCAAGAAGATCTATTACCGCATTCATGAGATCCTGGCCGAGGAACAGCCCTATGCGTTTCTCTATGTGCCCGATGCAACGCCGATCGTGCATAAGCGGTTCAAAGGCATTGTTCCCGAACCGCTCGGCATCTTCTACAACTTCCGCGAGTGGTATGTGCCGCAGAACCGGATGGAATGGTAGATTTACAACAGTGCGGAGTGCGGAGTGGGGAGTTCGGAGTGGGGAATGTGAAGTTCGGAGTGCGGAGTCGTGTGATTGAGATTTTCAACTCTGAACCCTAGACCCTGAACCCAGTACCCTGACCCTTTCATTATGACTATTATCAACGTCCAAAATCTTACCAAGCAGTTCAAATCCCTCACTGCCGTCGACGGAATCTCGTTCTCGGTCAATGAAGGCGAGGTCTTTGGTTTCCTCGGCCCGAACGGCGCGGGAAAGACCACGACCATCAACATCCTCTGCACGCTGCTTTCTTCCTCATCCGGAACAGCTGAGATCGCAGGCTATGACTGCGAAAAAAACTCCGACGGAGTGCGGACATCCATTGGTCTCATCTTTCAGGATACAACGCTTGATGTAGGCTTGACCGCCTACGAAAACCTGAAGTTTCATGCCTACCTCTACAACCTTGACCGCAAGCTCACGGAGAAGCGGATCGACGAGATGCTCGACGTCGTGGAGCTTCAGAGCAGAAAGCACGATCTTATCAAAAACTTCTCCGGAGGCATGAAGCGCAGGCTTGAGATAGCGCGCGGGCTTCTTCACTATCCCCGTGTGTTGTTCCTGGATGAGCCGACCCTCGGGCTCGACCCGCAGACGCGGAATACCATCTGGGACTTCATCAACGCTCTAAGGAAAAAAGAAAAGATCACCGTGTTCATGACCACCCATTATATGGAAGAGGCGGAGAACTGCGACCGTATCGCCATCATCGACCACGGAAAGATCATCGCGCTTGACACCCCGGCCCGGCTCAAGGCAATGGTGCATGGCGACGTCATCCATCTCATGACTACTGATAACAGTTCGGCCATCGAGGAAATCCGGAAGGTCTTTGCCATCACCGCACGCGAGGAGAATGGCGGATTGGTGTTCGAAACAGAGAAAGGGGACGAGTTCATACCGAAGCTGCTTCGTTCCCTTCCCATGCCGACCGTGTCCGTCAGTCTCAAGAAACCGACGCTGAACGACGTGTTCCTGAAGCTTACCGGCAGGATAATCAGGGATGAAGGTCTTGCGGATGACAAGGAAGTCACGCGCGAGTTCGTGCGCAGCCACCGGAGGGCGCAGCGATGATCCAGTGGCGGCCCGTGTACGTCATCTGCCTGCGGGAATTCATAAAGTTCTTCCGCGAGAAGAGCCGTCTCCTCGGCACGCTCGCACGGCCGGTGCTCTGGCTTTTCGTGGTCGGGAACGGCATGGGCTCGCTCATCAGGCCCCAGGCCGGGTTTTCCTATCTCCAGTTCATCTTTCCCGGTATGATCGGCATGACTATCCTGTTCTCGTCCATCTTCTCGTCCATTTCGATCGTGTGGGACCGCGAGTTCGGGTTCATGAAGGAGATGCTCGTCGCGCCCATCTCGCGCCTCTCGATCGTCATCGGCAAGACCATCTCAGGCACCTTGATATCCGTGGCCCAGGCGATCATCATCCTGGTCCTCATTCCGTTCCTCGGCATCCACATCACGGTCATGCAGTTCATCGAGGTTGTTGCCGTGGCTCTGCTCGTCTCGTTCTGCGTCACCTCGCTGGGGATCCTGATCGCAGTACGGCTCACGTCATTTGACGGGTTCAATATCATCATGAACTTCCTCGTCATGCCGATGCTATTCCTGTCCGGCGCCATGTACCCGGTCACCTCCATGCCTTCCGCGCTTCGGCATCTTACCCTGATCAATCCTCTTACGTATGGTATCGACGCGTTCAAACATGTCCTGCTCAGAAACGGCACACCGCCTCTTGGACCCGAATTCTCTCTCTCACTTGACCTCTTCGTCGTAACAGCAATATCGATTGCCATGCTTACTCTTGCGGCGCTGTCGTTCAGAAGAAAGGAATAGCAAGGTTCGGATATTCGACCTGCCATTGCGGGCTAATAGGCAGCGTAGAGGCTTGATTGTCTTGACCATTTTTGTTCGCTACCGAGATATCCCCTTTTGGGGGGCATCCTAAAGTCTGATAGTTATAACCCTAATCCCATGCGGGTGGGATCTGGTTCCAGCGGTTTTCGGAAAATCCTTGCAAACGACGGTAAAATCGGTATAATGTCCCTGCACACCATTAATGGAACAAGGCCTTTCGCTTTGGAACGGGATGTCGTCCGCGTCTCATCATCGACTACTGACTCCTCCTGCTCTCACCCTTTTCTTACGAAAAAAAGCGACAGCATGCCTGGTTGGCGAATGATGCGGTTTTGTAATCACCCACGCGAGTCCGCGCCTCTCTCTTCGGAGACGCGGCGTGACCGCGACGAAGACGTAACGCGCTGTGCGGCAACGACCGTCAGCGCGAACATAAAATTATACAAGGAGGCAACATGGCGAAGAAACTGTATGTCGGGAATTTGTCGTATAACACCCACGAGGAGGATTTGCGGGAGGCGTTCTCAAAGATCGGCGAGGTGCTGTCCGCCACGCTGATCGTCGATCAGACGAACGGCAGGTCCAAGGGATTTGGTTTCGTGGAGATGGCGTCTGACGAGGACGCGGCCAAGGCGATCACTTCCATGAACGGCACGTCATTCATGGAGCGAACGATCACGGTGAACGAGGCCAAGCCGAAGACTGAGCGCTCGGGGTCCGGAGGCGGCGGCAGGAGTGATCGCGGCGGACACGGCGGCGGAGGAGGCAGATCGTGGAGATAAGGGTCCAGTCCCAGAACATTGAAAAGGCCCTGCGGGACTTGAAGAAGAAACTCCAGATGGACGGGCTCTTCGGGGAACTGAAGAAGCGGCGCCATTACGAAAAGCCCTCGGTGAAAAAGAAGATGAAGCAGCTGGAGGCGGAGAAGCGAAGGAGGAAGCTCCTTAAGCGCGCGAGGCCATCCGGTTCGGGGCCGAGGCCGGGACGGCCGTCGCAGTCATCCGCTGCAGCGAGCAGCCACGTCTGAAACTGAGGGAACGCAGCGGCCGAAAAGGGGTATAGCTCTCGGGAGAGCAGCGGGCTGGTTTTTTGTCCGGCCCGCCCTCATCGAGGCGCGTCTCAGTTCGTACCTTTCATCCTGACGCGGCGCGGCAGCTTCACCGCAAGGTGCAAAGAAGGAAGTAAAAAAAACGGAGAGCAAGTAGAAATGATCCCTTAGCAGGCTGTTGAAAAAGTCTTTTTGTGGTTCGACAGGCTCACCACGAACGGATAAATACGAATAAATTCAATACACGCTCCGTTCGCCCTGAGCCCTGAGCTTGCCGAAGGGTCGAAGGGTAA
>Ga0265292_1003183_pt1 | contig 10351 bp, 10 predicted proteins | sample Munlanlewell296A_FD_189080 | JGI IMG/M metagenome (GOLD analysis project Ga0265292, IMG submission 189080) | Leachate microbial communities from a municipal landfill in Southern Ontario, Canada - Leachate well 296A | ecosystem: Engineered > Solid waste > Landfill > Unclassified | place: Canada... | reverse complement strand
AATCGAGGGCCAGCAGGGTGGATTCACCCTGGTAACCGTCGGACTTCAAAGCCTCGGCAACGGCGGCAGCCACGTCCGCGGGCAGGCCGCCGCAAGCCGCTTCCTTCATCTCGGAACCGCTGGCCGACACGCGGACAATTCGCCACGCGGTGGTTCCCTGAATCAGGACCCAATGGAATTCAGACATATCTCAATTCCCCTTATTGCCCTCTCTCTTCAGGACGAGCTTTTCGCCGTTGGAACGAACGGCCACCCAGTCGGCCTCGATTTCGAGAATTTCGATCTGGTTTGGCGCTTGCCCGACGCAATCGCCAACGCGACAGACTCGGATCACGTTGGGAGGCATGGCCAGCATGGCCAGCGAATGTTCCAGCTCGATGGCAGTGCCCAGCAACTTGATGGGCAACGGCGGCGGCTGTGGCGCGACAACCGGCGCCGCGACGGCCGCCGGCGGGGGCGGATCGAAAAGCGGTCGGCGCAGCGGCTTTCGCCAAACCTGCTCGAAGTCTTTCAACGCGGGGCATTGAAAACGTCCTTCCACGGCCTTTGTCGGCTTCGAGTCGGTGGTCTGGGACGCGGGCTGGCTGATGTCGCCCGCCGACCCGCATATCGCCCAAGAGAGGGCCAAGGCGGCGCCAAGCCACAGGAGCCCGGCGGCCGCTTTAAGTCCGATTCTTAATTGCCGTACGCGCATCGATGCTTCACCATAAGAACGAGAATACCGGCTCGCTGTCGGATGGAGCGATACAGAGCCAGGCGGAACCATTCTTGGTTGGAGATGTCACCCCCCACAGCGAATAACATTGAGACTTATCCGTCACGAGTTCTTGGAGCCGGCTTTGGTCTTTTTCCGTTGCGCTGAGTTGGCCGAGCATCGCTGCCAAGGGAGTCTTGGCGCCAGCGGCTCGGACTTCCAGAAGCCGCTTGACCACGATCGGACTGACTTCCTTTTGGCAGACTCGCTCGATTGCACGGTCGGACGCGCGGCGAACATTTAGTTGGCCGCCTCCCCAACACGTCAGTTCGTTGGTCAGAGCCGCCAGATTCTTAGGAGCGTCGGCATCCCGCATCTCGTCCAACGCGAATACTTGACCCCAGCTATCGAAAGCAGCGAGCGTTTTCGCATCCGCCTTCCGAAGGTCTGGATGAAGACAGACCCGGAAGCCGGCTTCCGCGCTCAACTTCCGCAGGAAGGTCAACACTTCGCCGGCGCCCTGTTGAGCCAACACGTTGAGATTCACCTTGGCGTTTTCGTCAGCCAGGATCAACAGGAGCGTCATTTTGCCCAATTGCACTTTGGCGGCGATCCGATAGACATTTCGTGCGGTGGCCTTTTCCTGATCGGCCAGCTCATCCCGGCGCTGGAAGATGCGTTCGGCTCGGAGAAGAACGCTTCGCTGGCAACTCAGGACAGCCCAACGACGCTGCAAATCCTCCTCGGCCGAGACGGCCTGTTCGGCCATCGAGAGGCTTCGTCTCGCGATCCCGACCGACAATAGCGCGACGATCGCCAACAAGACCAGCGTCAAGAGCAGGACAAAGCCCTTGCGACGCCGTCTGACATTTCGCCGGAGGCGATTATCGCAGGCAAAACACTTCATCCAAGACAACCTCACTATCTTTATCTTCGGGTCCCCGCAGGACGATTTGCAGGCGGTCGGGAATCGAGCCCCACTGTAGCGGCTTGTTGTGCGACCACACGCTGCCGCCGGTCTCCTCCTCCTCGCCAGTCTTCACGCACCGCACGGTCATCGTGCCTACGCCATCGCAGACCAATTCGGTGCGTTGGCGATCATCGTCGGTCCCATTCTGGTGTAGTTCGCGGCGCACGAGCCAGTCGCGGGCGTTTTGACGACGCAATTCGTAAATCACCTCCGCGGGACGATGGGTAACGGCGCCCGTCTGGAAATCGCACCCCGCATATCCCGTCAACTGAAGCTTGGTCCGCGCGACTCTCATGGACCGCGAGTTGGCTAGGTCCCAGCGCAACTGCTCGAGGAGTTGCTCTTTCCAAGCTGGCGGAGTACGATGGTCATCAAGGGCGCGTCGCTCGACCGCCAACAAACGCAACACGCCGGCCACGGCCGTCATGAGCACGGCCGCCAACGCGGTCGCGGCCAGCAACTCGACGAGCGTCATGGCCGCCATGCGAGACGCCGGGCGACCACGGAACTTAGGGCGCACCATCGACTTTGCCTTTCGCTTTCTCAGCTTGCTCATCTTCGCCGGGCAGTGCCTTCGGCGCCAGAACGTCGATGGACAGGATCGTCGTCCGGTCGGGTTGGTCGAGCGGGGGCAGGATCTCCAGCCGCACTACCTGCGACGCCAACAGCTCCGCACCCGGGTCAGAGATAAGCCGTGTGCGCCAGCAAAGCTGTCCGGCGCCCGCGAACGAATTCTGGGCAGCGACCGGGATCCGGCCGGATTCTTGGAACCACTGAGCCAACAGGGCGTCGGCAGCCCGGACCGCCGCCAGGCGCTGTCTGGCTTGTCGCACCTGACGGACATGATGACCATAGGCCGTCAGACAGCCCACCAGAAGCGAAGCGAGCAGCGCCAGGCCGGCAACCACTTCAATGAGCGTTAGCCCCCGGCGGTTCCAGGAATGCAAGCAGCGAATCGGTGTCATCTTCCCCTTCCGTTCGAACGACCTGCCCGGTGATTCCAGCAACGATGAGCCACACCGATTGCCCGGCCGGCCCGCGCAGCCGGAGGGCGTAGGTGGCCGAGCGACCGTGTTCCGACATGGGAATCGTCATCGCGCCGGCATGCGTGCGCTTTCCGCCGACGGCCAGGCAATCCATGTTGGCCGCTCGCGCGACCAACACCTGTTGCGGAACGCCGTGCGCGCCCGGGTCGGCGACCGCCAACGAACCGGCGTCCAGGTCCACAACCAAGTCGGCGGGGCGGCCGAATCGCCGCGCGTGATCCCGCACCCTGCGATCCAAGCTGGCGAGGCGATCCACGGCGCACTCGAAGCGGGCCGATTGGAAAGGCGCGCGCAGACACACGGCAGCCAACAGCGTCAGAGCCGCCCCGATGGCCAGCACGGCCGAGATTTCAATCAGCGTGAATCCGCCGCGGCGCATGCTACTTGCTCGGTTGCTGGTCGTTGGAAGTGATGTCTTGGTTGGGCCCGTCGCCGCCTTCGCGGCCATCCGCCCCGTAGCAGATCAGGTCGAAGGTCGCGCTCTTGCCAGGGTTGTTGTATTGATAGGGGTTTCCCCAAGGGTCGCGAGGCGCCTTGTTCAAGAGGCCTTCCGCGAATTTCGGACTTGGTTTCGTAAGAATCTCGATCCCCTCTTCATTCGTCGGATAGCGGTCGCAGACCGCATAGAATGCCTCGATCGCCTCGCGTACCTTGGCGATTTCCACTTTGGCCGCATTTTGCTTGCTGTAGATCAGATAGCTGCGCGTCTTGTACGCCACCAGCCCCGAGAGCATCCCCAGAATCACCAGGACGGCCATCAACTCCACAAGCGAGAACGCTCTCCGCCAGCGGCCTAATCGATCAGGTTTGAGTGACATTGCCGGCCTCCAAGATGGGAAGAATGGTTGCCAAGAGAACGAACCCCACGAAAAACGCCAGTGTCAGAATCAATATCGGCTCTAGGGCGGCCGTCAGACGCTCGGAGCCGCGAGCGACTTGCCGATCGTAGTCGGTCGCCAGACGTTCGAGCATCTCCTCAAGGCGTCCGGATTCTTGCCCAACCGCGAAAATCCGCACGGCCATGGGAGGAAAGACGCCGGTGCGATCCAGAGCATGGCCGATTTCCCGCCCTGCTCCCACCTCCCTGCCGATTTGGGCCAAGGCATCGCCGACGGACGTATTCTCAAACGATCGGCCCGTCACCTCCAGCGCCCGCAAGAACTCGACGCCGCTCTTCATGAGCGTGGCGATGACCAGGGCGATTCGGGCGATGGCTTGTTTTTGCGCCATCCCGCCGATGAACGGGATGTGCATGAGAAGTTTCCACCAGAGACGCCTGCCAGACGCCGTCCGCGACGCCGCCCCGAGACTCGCCGCAAGCGCCGCCGCGACGATGCCCAACAACCACCAGTATCCGACCAGAAAATCACTCAGGCCCTTGACGACCTGCGTTGCCCAAGGCAGCGGCCGCCCCGCCTCCACGAGGTTTTCCAGCAACGTCGGAATTACGAAGGTCATCAAGAACAGCGCCACCGCGATCCCGACCGCGAGGACGAAGGCCGGGTAGGTCAGCGCGGCAATCACACGATCCTTCAGCGCCAGCGAACGATCCTTGAAATCGGCCCACTGGTCGAACACCGTCTCCAACGCGCCGGAGTTCTCGCCGACCTCGGTCATGTGAATGCACAAGGGATCGAAAATATGCGGTTGTTCCATCATCGCTTCAGCCAAACTGACGCCGGCGGAAACCCGGTCGCGTATGAGCAGCAGAGAGGACTGCAGCTCCCCTCGCTGCTGTTCCGAGATCGTGTTCAAGGCGTCCACCAGAGAAATGCCCGCTCCCAACAGCGTTGCAATCTCGCGGACGGCCGTCGTCAACTGGGCCGCGTGTCGGTTCGTACGGCGCCGTCGCGAGAACGCGGGGCGGGCGACCGCGGTGTGCTCCCCGAGATTGTGGATCACAAGTCCCCTGGCGCGCAGAACATCCCGCGCCGACCGCGGCGAGTCGGCGGCGATCGTTCCGTCGACCGCCGTCCGCTGCGCGTTGAAAGCCTTATAGGCGTACACGGGCATGGTTTACAACTCCGCTTTCAATGTCACGCGACTCACTTCGTCCATCGTCGTGCCCCCGGAGCGGATCTTGGCCAACCCGTCCTCGCGCAGCAGCCGCATCCCCTTGGCCACGGCCGCGTCGCGGATTTCCGTGGCATTGGCGCGAGCTTGAATCCTGGCCTGAATCGCGGCGTCGACCGACAGCAACTCGTAGATGCCAACCCGCTCTCGGTAGCCGCTGTGACGACACGCCTCGCAACCCTTGCCTCGCCAAACCGGCCCGGCGCCAAGCGAAGCGCGTTCGACTCCCAACTGTCGCAATTCCAGATCCGAGGGCTCATGGGGGGCCGCACAATCGGGACAGATTCGCCGCACCAGCCGCTGCGCCAGCACGGCCGTCAACGAACTGGCCACCAGGAATGGCTCGATCCCCAAGTCCAATAACCGCGTGATGGCGCTGGCCGCGTCGTTGGTGTGCAATGTCGAGAAGACCAGATGCCCCGTCAACGCCGACTGGATCGCCATGACGGCCGTTTCGTGGTCGCGGATCTCGCCGATCATGATGATGTCGGGGTCTTGACGCAGCACGTTGCGCAGCCCACGGGCGAAAGTCATGCCTTTCTTCTCGTTGACTTGCATCTGGCTCACGCCATCGAGTTGGTATTCGATCGGATCTTCCAGCGTGAGGATGTTCAGGCCCTTGGTGTTGATCTCCTGCAAGACGGCGTAGAGCGTCGTGCTCTTGCCGCTGCCGGTGGGGCCTGTGACCAGAATCATCCCATGCTCGAGACGGATGATTTCGCGGAAGGCGGCCATCGTCTTCGGCTCCATCCCCAATTGTTCGAGGGTGTAGAGCCGCGCGCTCTTGTCCAACAGGCGCAATACGATTCGTTCGCCAAAACTCGTCGGCAGCGACGCGATCCGCAGGTCGATCAGGCGGTCCCCCATTTGCACGGTGGCCCGGCCGTCCTGCGGAAGCCGCTTTTCGGCGATGTTCATGTGCCCAAGCACTTTGATCCGGCTGATGACTTCTTCCTGAAGCCCCTTGGGCACCTCGAACGCATCAAACAAGATGCCGTCGATCCGCAGCCTGGTGACCAGTCGGTCCTCGTAGGGTTGCACATGCACATCCGATGCTCGCCCCCTGACCGCCTCGAAGAGGATCAGGTTCACAAGCCTAATAACGGGCGCCCGACCGGCCACGTCCAAAAGATCCTCGCGAGCGCCCAGCCGGGCGATCTCCTCCAGCACCGTTTCTTGATCCAGAGACTGCAAGAGCTGCTGGGCCTGTCCGCTCTGTTGCTGGTAGGCCGCATTGATCGCCGACAGAATCTGTTGCGGATGCCCCAGCCGCGGCTCGACGGGCCGACCCAGGTAACGCGAAACGACGTCCAACTGCGGCCAGCCGGCCGGATCTCCGATCACCACGGCCAGCCGGGGACCGTCGCCGGCCAGCCCTAACATGCAGTGCTCCCGAGCGAAGGCGATGGGGATCCGTTCCACAAAATCGGCCGAAGCGGCGTAGGAGGCCGCTGTGTCGAGAAACGGCAGTCCCAAGGCAGTTGCCACCGTTCGCGACCGTGCCTCGGGGGCGAGTCGCTGATGCGCCAGCCACGTCAGCGGCGGCAATTCCGCGGAGCGCCCGTTCCCATTGCCGATTTCCGAGCCGCCCAACTCCGCAACCGCACGCGCCAAACGCGAGCCGACCCGACCGTTCGAGCCATCCGACCGCGAAAGCTGCAGGAGATTATCGGCCATGGAAGAGAAGTCCAAGGAAGCTAACGCATCATGATCGGCTCGCTTCGAGGAAAAGTGGCGGGGATGCGCGCTCCTTGCGCATCCCGGTCGGAAAGATACTTCAAATCTTTGAACTTGTCGTCTCGCAGAATTGTCGGACGCAAGAACACAAACAGCGTTGAGCAGTGGTTGTCCTTGGTGCGAATGCTTGTCAGCAAGTTGATGATCGGAATGTTTTGGAGCCCCGGAACGCCTTGAACATCGCTGGAGTGGTCGTCTCGGTTCAAACCGCCGGCAATAATCGTATAACCGTCGGGAATCGTGACGGTGCTCTGCACCTGGCTGATCTGTCGGGGCGGCGGCAGATTGTTCGCGCTTGTGCCGCTGAAGCTGCTGAGCTGGAGCTGGAACTCCAATTGCAGATGGTCTCCGTCGCTGATGTGCGGCGTGACAAAAATGGTCACGCCCGCGTCTTGGTTTCCGCCCACGCTGGTGGTGGCCACCGTCTGCGAGGCATTCACGCTGGCGAACGGAATACTGAGCACGCTCTGCAACTGGCCGGCGACATTGTCGTTGACCAACACGCGCGGCGCAGCGACGATTCTCGCACGCGACTCTTTCGCAAACGCCCGTACGATCACCTCGGCCGTTGTCGGATCAATCAAGGCCCCGTTGAAACCGGTGCCCGGAATCAGGGCCAGCGCTCCGGTAACGGGGTTCGGCGTGCTCAGCCCAAACGAAGTAAAGGTCACCATCCTGCCGGCGTTGCCGCCGCCAAGTTCCACCCCCAGCGAAAAGTTGTTGCTCGTGTCGATCGACACGATCTTGGCCTCGATCAACACCTGCGGCCGTCGACGGTCGAGCGATTGGATCAGATCCTCGTACATCTTCTGCATGGATGGATCGACCACGACGATCAGACTGTTGGTGTTCGCATCGGCCGTGATTCTGGCCCCGCCCGGCAACTCCATCGACGAACCGCCCTCGCGACTGCGCGATTCGCTCCCATTGCGGCTTTGTTGTTGCGTCGGGTAATTCGCCGGCGGCGGCTGTCCCGGGGCTAGCGGCAGTCCCATCGCCCCCTGCGATTGTCCGACCACCGGCGGAGCGACGGGGGTAGGCGACGTTTTTTTCTGGACGGTCTCTTGTTCGACCCCCGCGATCGACCGTAGCGTATTCAATACCTCGTCAGCCGTCGTGTTCTTAAGCCTATAGATCCGAAGCGAGTAACGGCTTGGCGGGGTCTGCGCGTCCAACAGCCGGCGAAGCTCGCGCACCTGGGCATGGATGTCCGGAGACGCCACCACGATCAAAAGGTTCGCGTCCTTTTCCACAACCGCGCGGTACAGTTTGGAGTCGGTGGCGCCCAGGAGATCGCGGACATCCTTATCGAGACGCTCGGCCGTCATGTATCGTAGCGAGTAGGTCTCCGTCGATATGTTCAGCGAGGCGTCGAATCCGTCGATGATCCCCAGAATTTCCTTGACTGTCGCGGCTTCGCCAACGACGACCACCTGATTGGTCCGCACGTCGGCGACCACCTCGTGGGCGGGAGGACGGCTCGGATCGCCTTGAGTTTTCTGCTTGGCCTGCAACACGCTATTGACGTATTGAGACACCGTCTGCGCGTCGCCGTTCCGTACGCGTACGAACTCCACGGCCACGGTCGGCCTCGGTTGATCGAACAGGGCGATCAGATTGGCGATCCGCTTCACGTTGGCCGGATAGTCGGTTACGATCACGATGTCCGGGACCTTCATAAAAACGCTGTTGGCGCCGGGCGAGGTCAAGAACGGCTTGACTAGCGTATCCACTTTTTGCGGATCCGCATACTTCAGGACGAACGGTTGCGTGATAGCCTCGCCACCTCCCTGCTTGAGCAACGCGCCTCCGGCGTCGCCGGCGCGAGCGATGGCCGGCAGCTTGTCGCCAAGCACGATCCGTTTCCAACCCGACACGTCGCCGTCGACCAGGGCCAGCCCCCTCATCTTCAGCGCGCTTTGCAGAAGCGGCAGCAGCGACTCCACGGGGATCTTGCCGGGCGCGCGAAGGCCAATCTTCTTGTCGCCCATCTGCAAATCGTCATATAAGATATTGACCCCCAACCGCTGGCTCACAAATCCGGTCAGAACCCGAAGCTCCACCTCTTCGGGCAGATTCACTTCGATCATGCCCGTCGGCGGGGCGGCAGATGCTGCAGGGGCGGGTTCCTTCGCCAACGCCGTGCGAAAGTCGGCTTCATCGTGGAAGAGAACCAAAACCAAAAGGGCCGCTCGCAACAATCGCCAGGGTCTGATCCATTGACGCAACAATATAAACATCCACCACCAACGTTCTGAAGAACTGTGGGATGAAAAGCATCAAATCAAATTGCATAGAATAGGCCACAGCACCCATGTGGCCGTATGTCCAATCGTCTTGAATCCTGGCCACCCTTGATCTAGCATCCAGACTTACATCATTACCGCATGACTTGCTATGGCGACAATGGGCATTTTGTGTATGGTGTGGGCATCATCATGATGTAACCGTTCACGTCCCGGAGAGCAATGAGGGGACCGGTTGGTGTGGAAGATGAGCTTTGACAGCGGCAGTGACGAAGGGCCTTGTCAAACTTTTCAAGCGTTTATTATAACTGAACTTTCGCAGATTTTCTGATGGATTTTGATATTAAAAAGTGTCTGTGTTTGCAACCGGCATAGTACGAGATAACGAAACAAAGCACCCGCCGCCGACAACCAGATGGCGTCAAGCCGCCAAAATCGATCGTACTTATAGATCTACACGGTCGCGCAGAGTTTAGGAATACGCAAAAGTGCTATTTTCATGCCAATTTCTCGTATCGCCGTCATTGGGGCAATCTGACGGCTGGTGGACACCTGTGTTCAGCGTAAATCCGGACGCCATGTGTCGCACCGGTGCGGAACTTGCCTCGGGCACTCGCCCGATCTTTCGAGCGCGGCAGACTTGCGGCCAGCACCAATGCAGTTCGAATCATACCGGACAATCAATTCCTCCACTGGCTTGGTGATAGACCTGTCTTCCGCTTAAACACATTTGAAAAGTGAAAGGGGCTCTCGAAAGCCAACGAGTTCGCGATTTCCTTGATGCTCAGGCTCGTTCCACGGAGCATATGCTTGGCCCGCTCGATCCGCAGTTGGAGGTGATATTGGTAGGGAGACAGCCCCGTGTGTTCTCGAAACATGCGGTGGAAGTAGGCAGTGCTCAGGCCCAGGGAGGCGGCGAGTTTTTTCATGGAGGGAATCGCCTCCCTTTCGGTCTTCAGGAGTGACTTCGCTCGGCAGATCAACTCGTGCATCTGGCTGCCCGTCCCGTGACCACGCGAGGCCCCCAACACGACCGCCAAAATCTCCATGACGTTGGCGGCCAACAGTTGGTGGAAGTCAATCGGCTCCGACCGGAGTCGGTCCAGAAGGGTTATGTAGGCGCGCAGAAGCGTGTAGTCCTGCCCCGCCTTTAGCACGGGCGTCTGAGAGGAGAGAAACCCATATTCAACGAGTCGTTCCATATACTGGCCATTAAAGCCGACCCAGTATTCGTCCCAACCAATGTTTGGGTTGGGGTGATAGCGGTGCCACACGCCAGGAAACAACAGGATCACGCTGCCTGCAACTACCCTCTTAAGGCCGCTGGGTTTCGATTCGAATTCCCCTTCACCGCGGGTGATATAGAGGGCCTGATATTCCGACAGTGATCGACCTTGGCTCAGCGAGAACGCATAGCCGCAGGGGTGCCCGGGCCGAGGGTAGGGATCGCCGGGGATAATCGCATTGAATCCTCCCGCAGTGACATATAATCCCCACTGCTCTGCTCGTTCGCTAATCGGGAGATACCGGAAAAAGTCTTTCCCGCAATTTGGCATGGCTGAGCCTCTCACCCGACTGTAACCCA
>Ga0265292_1003182_pt1 | contig 10352 bp, 9 predicted proteins | sample Munlanlewell296A_FD_189080 | JGI IMG/M metagenome (GOLD analysis project Ga0265292, IMG submission 189080) | Leachate microbial communities from a municipal landfill in Southern Ontario, Canada - Leachate well 296A | ecosystem: Engineered > Solid waste > Landfill > Unclassified | place: Canada... | reverse complement strand
CATATCTAGTCTCCACAACTGCAATCGCCGTAGAAAATACGCATAACTTCGGTGGTGGCACCGTACAACCAATAAGCGAAATTGCAGCGCTGCGCAAAGGCGCAGATGCGCTGGGTCTGGCCCTTCATTTAGATGGCGCCCGTATTTGGAACGCGCACATTGCAAGTGGCGTTTCCTTTCTTGATTATGGCAAGTATTTCGACACAATCAGCGTGTGCTTATCTAAAGGTTTAGGCGCTCCCGTCGGTTCAGTGATGCTCTCAACTAAAGAGCGTGTAACAAAAGCTCGCGTATGGCGCAAACGCTATGGCGCTGGAATGCGACAAGTCGGAGTTCTGGCCGCTGCCGGTCATTACGCACTCGACCACAACATTAATCGTTTAGCCGATGATCATCGCCGGGCGAAAGAAATCGCATGTGTAATTGCTGCAGTAGATTCCTCACTTATTGATCCAGCAACCATTGAAACAAATATTATTGGTTTAGATCTTACGGCAATGCCCTTTACTGCCACCGATTTTGCAAAACGCTGTCGTGAAGCGGGTTTATGGATTAGCGCACTTGGCCCTAAGTATGCGCGTTTGGTTACTCACTTGGATTTTGATGATTCTCAATGTGCCGAAGCAATTGAAATTTTAAAGAAAACCCTCGTGGCGCAATAGCCATTGCTTTTTATCGACACCGCAAGCATAATTTCCTAACGCTCCTCCAGTTTTAACTACGCGATGGCATGGCACAACTAACACAATGGCGTTATTGGCACATGCACTTCCGGCAGCTCTAACCGCGGCCGGCGAGCCTGCCTTCTGGGCTAAATCAGCATACGAAATTACTTTTCCAGCTACAATTTTCCGCATCGCTTTCCAGGCCGACTGAGAAAATACTGCACCTGGCTGGCGGACTTTTATTGCGTTAATTGCCGATAGGTCGCCATCGAAATAGTCAAAAATTAAATCGGAGATGACTGGAATCGATTTAACTGTTTTCGTCTCAACATTAACTTTAAATTCAGCAACACTTGAGAGATTGGCGCCAATAAGGATTTGATCATCAGCCAATAAATTTAGGGTACCTATTGGGGTCTTATGGGAGGCGATAAATAAGGGCACTGTACAAAATTAGCGGTCGCGCAACATCTCGGCAACTAAAAATGCCAATTCGAGTGATTGCGCGTGATTAAGACGCGGATCACAGGCGCTCTCATAACGCGTTGCCAAGTCTTCATGCGAAATCTGCTCGCCACCGCCTACGCACTCGGTGACATCATCGCCCGTAAGCTCAATATGTATCCCGCCCGGGTGGGTACCAAGTGCCTTATGAACCTCAAAAAAACCCTTAACCTCATCCAAAACATCGTCAAAACTACGTGTCTTATAACCAGATGGTGCCTCATAGGTATTGCCATGCATTGGATCACAGACCCACAGGACTTTAGCGCCGGATTTTGTAACTCCATCGACTAATGCAGGCAGGGCCTCACGGATCTTGTCCGCGCCCATTCGTGTAATGAAAGTAAGTCGGCCTGGCTCACGGCCTGGATCCAATTTTTCAATTAAAGCAAGGGCGTCATCGACCGTTGACTTTGGTCCAAGCTTTACCCCGATGGGATTGCGGACCTTGGATGCGAAATCAATATGCGCGCCATCTAATTGACGAGTGCGCTCCCCTATCCAGATGAAGTGGCCAGAAACATCATATGGATTTCCGGTTCTAGAGTCGATACGTGTTAAAGCCTTCTCATATTCAAGAATCAACGCTTCATGACTTGCAAAGAAATCAACAGATTTAAATGACTCTGGATCAACGCCCGCCGATTTCATAAAGGCAAGAGCGCGGCCAATCTCATTGGCCATTTGCTCATAGCGCTCACCAATCGATGAATCGCGGATAAAACCCTTGTTCCATTCGTGCACTTGGCGAAGATCGGCAAATCCACCTTGGGTAAATGCGCGTACTAAGTTCAAGGTTGCAGCCGATGTGTTATACACACGCACCAAGCGGTGTGGATCTGGTGTGCGGGATGCCTCATTGAACTCTAAATCATTAACGGCATCACCACGGTATGCAGGAAGGGTTATATCCCCCCGAGTTTCCATGTCATTGGAGCGTGGCTTAGCAAACTGACCTGCCATACGGCCAACTTTTACAACTGGAAGGCTGGAGTGGTACTGCAAAACAGCGGCCATCTGCAAGATAGTTTTGATGCGATTACGGATTGAATCAGCAGTGGCTGCGGCAAATGTTTCTGCACAGTCTCCACCCTGCAACCAAAATGCCTTTCCATCTGCAGCTAAAGCGATGCGTGCCTTTAAATCATCACATTCACCGGCAAAGACCAATGGCGGGAATGATTTGAGTTCGGCCACCGCAGCCTTGATTGGTGCCCCCTCTGCCCCACCCGGCCAGTTAGGTTGCTGGGCGGCAACAAGGCCAGGAGTAAAGAGAGTATCTAGGGATGGGTTCATGGGCATAAGAGTAGAGAGTCCGGGTAAAACCGCGAAGTGCAATTAACCAAAGAAAATCTCAGACTCCTTATAGAGCTCAAGTGGGACCAGCTTGAGCTTTTCAGTGGCAGATACCAATGGAACTCGTACGATATTGGTACCGTGAAGTGCAACCATCTTTCCCCAATCACCTTCGTGAGCCGCAGTAATTGCATGAAGGCCAAAGCGAGTGGCAAGTACGCGATCAAAGGCCGTTGGTGATCCACCGCGTTGAATGTGTCCGAGTACCGATGTGCGGGCCTCTTTGCCTGTTTTGGCTTCGATCTGGCCTGCCAGCCAATCCCCAATTCCAGACAGCTTTACATGCCCGAATGCATCAAGGGTTTGATCCTTAACGGCCATATCGCCGTCCTGCGGAATCGCGCCCTCGGCAATAACAACAATCGGCGCATAATGTGACTTAAACCGTGATTCAACCCATTCGCAGACTTTGTCCACTGAGAACTTTTGCTCAGGAATCAAAATACATGCCGCACCACCGGCAAGACCTGAGTGAAGTGCAATCCAGCCAGCATGGCGACCCATAACTTCAACGATTAATGCTCGGTGGTGTGACTCAGCTGTCGTGTGCAAGCGATCGATAGCTTCAACTGCGATATTTACTGCTGTATCAAAACCAAATGTGTAATCAGTATTGTTGAGATCATTATCAATTGTCTTTGGAACACCAATGACTTTAACGCCAAGGCCATCAAGCTTTGTCGCAACACCAAGTGTGTCTTCGCCACCAATCGCAATAAGGGCATCTATACCAGCTTTAGCTAAATTTTCTTTAATTCTTTCTACGCCACCCTCAATTTTAAATGGGTTCGTGCGTGATGATCCTAAAATTGTTCCCCCACGGGGCAAAATTCCCCGCGTTGTTTCAATCGTCAGCGGCATGGTCAGGCCTTCAAGTGGACCTTTCCAGCCATCGCGAAAACCAACAAACTCATGCCCGTACGCTTTAACGCCCTTTCGGACAACTGCACGGATTACAGCATTTAAGCCTGGGCAATCTCCGCCACCAGTAAGCACACCAATACGCATTTTTAACTCCACTAAGAAAACTTCATTGAAGAAGGGCCCGAACGATCAAAATGCCCTACCTGTGGTCAACGCTGACTGACACAGTCTAGCCTTGCGACATGGCTAATCGACAAATCATCGCTGGTGTGGACTCATCAACCCAGTCCGTAAAAGTAGTTATCCGTGATGCCAATACCGGTGAGTTACTACGACAAGGCCGCGCACCCCACCCTGATGGCACCGAAGTGGCTCCAGCCATTTGGAAATCGGCACTAAATGCTGCGATAAAAGATGCTGCTGGCCTTGATGATGTTTCTGCAATTTCAATAGCTGGCCAACAACATGGGATGGTTGCATTAGATAGTGCTGGCGATGTTATTCGCCCAGCAATTTTATGGAACGACACACGATCGGCGCAGGCAGCCCTTGATTTAAATCGCGAACTCGGAGGCGACTCGCAGATTGCACGCAAAGTTGGCTCAGTTTTAGTCGCATCATTTACCGCTACGAAGTTACGTTGGATGGCAGATAATGAACCCGAGAACACGGCACGTGTTGCCGCAGTTGCCCTACCTCACGATTGGCTGTCTTGGCAGTTACAAGGTGGAAAAGATCTAGAAAAATTATTTACAGACCGAAGCGATGCATCGGGCACAGGATACTTTGACCCAACAACTTCGCACTATCGCGAAGATATTGTGCGTCTGGCACTTCGACATGACTTAGAAGTGATACTTCCGAAAGTTGTTGCACCTTCTACCTTCGGCGGGACAACAACTTCAGGGATTCCAATCGCCGCAGGTGCGGGCGACAACGCTGGCGCTGCCCTTGGTCTACAAGCACAGCCCGGTGATGTTGTCATCTCCCTAGGCACAAGCGGAACCGCCTTTGCGGTCTCGGATACACCAACCCATGATGCAAGCGGGGCAGTTGCCGGATTTGCCGATGCAACTGGGCGCTTCCTGCCTCTTGTCTGCACACTCAATGCGGCGCGAATTTTAGATGCGGCGGCGCGAATTTTAGGGATATCACATAATGATTTAGGTAAATTGGCATTGACATCAAAGCCAGGTGCCAATGGTTTAACACTTCTGCCATATTTTGAAGGTGAGCGAACACCTAATCGCCCCGATGCAAGTGGAGTCTTTGCTGGAATGAATCTAAATAATTCAAATCCCGCCGACATCGCACGCGCCATGATTGAAGGAATGTTGTGCGGCTTGACTGATGCCGTTGATGCACTCGTTACATTAGGAGTTAGTGTTAATAGAGTTCTGATAATTGGTGGTGCGGCAAAAAATCCAGCAATTCCAGTTATAGCTAGTGCTCTAATGGGGCGCGAAGTTGTGGTTCCACCAGCCGGTGAATACGTCGCCGATGGCGCAGCCAAGCAAGCTGCTTGGGCGTTACTGGGTCAGATGCCTACGTGGGATCTTGGTGATGTTTCACATCATTCATCAACGCCGACACCACATGTAATGAATCGGTATCGCACATTGCGCGACAACACGGTGGACTGGAAAAAATAACTACGCTGTGACTCGCACACCCTTGCCTACAACGATAATTCCGCCCGGGCTGATAGTGAAACGTCGGCGGTCTCGCTCCAAATCAACGCCGACTTGGGCACCAGGTTCTACAAAAACATTCTTATCAAGAATCGCATTTCGAACAATAGCCTTGTCGCCAATATATACCGATGGCATTAAGACTGAGCCTTCAACAAGGGAACTCTGTCCGACTGCGACGTCATATGAAACAACTGAGTTATGCAAAATTCCGCCGGCGATGATTGAGCCCGCACCGACGATTGAATCATGGGCCACGCCACCCTCGCTAAATTTTGCAGGCGGTAGTGATGGTGGATTTGTAAGTAACGGCCATTCGCGGTTATAAAGATTAAAGATTGGATGCACAGAAACTAAATCCATATGTGCATCGTAATAAGCATCAATCGAACCTACGTCGCGCCAATATCCCTTATCGCGATCGGTTTCACCCGGTACAACGTTATGGGCGAAGTCATAAACTTTAGCAACTCCGTTTTTGGTTAAGAAAGGAATAATGTTTGCGCCTAAATCATGGCGTGATTCAATATCTTCAGCATCAATCATCAGCGCTTCTTCCATCACATCACGCTTAAAAATATAGTTTCCCATTGACACTAAACATAGATCTGGATGACCAGGCATCGCAGGCGGATCGATTGGCTTTTCATGAAAAGCCTTAATAGAGACTCCATCTTCGGCAAGTTCAATTACGCCAAACTCATGTGCCTCTGATTTCGGCATTCGAATTGCAGCAACGGTTATTCCGGCGCCAGACTCTACGTGCTGCTCGAACATTTGACCTGGGTCCATGCGATACACGTGGTCGGCGCCAAAAACCAATACATGTTCAGGATTCTCGTCGTGAATCAAATTAAAGTTCTGCAATATCGCATCGGCGCTACCGGTGTACCAGCGTGGTCCAAGTCGCTGTTGGGCAGGCACTGGGGTGATGTAGTCACCAAGCAGAGCCGACATGCGCCATGTTGTAGTGATATGGCGGTCAAGTGAGTGCGATTTATATTGTGTAAGCACTGCAATCTTTAGCATATCGGCATTAACAAGATTGGAAAGAACGAAATCAATCAAGCGATATGAGCCACCAAATGGCACAGCTGGCTTTGCACGATCTGCAGTCAGTGGTATTAAGCGCTTACCTTCACCACCGGCAAGGACTATTCCTAGCGGAAGTTTAAGTTTTGCCATGTGCTAACGATAGCCTGTACCTCTTAACCGGGGTAGGGGGACATTGATGAGCGATCTGAAAGTCGGCATCGTTACTAAAGAGTGGCCCCCCAATATTTATGGCGGAGCTGGTGTTCATGTTCTGCAATTAACGCAAGCACTTCGGGAAGTCAACGGTATCCGTATCGATGTTCACTGCTTTGGTGGTGCACGCGATGATGCCTTTGGATATGTCACCCCTCCACAATTTAATAATTCTAATTCGGCAGTGCAGGCACTTGCCACTGACCTTGAAATCGCAACACACTTAGGAAATGTTGATGTGGTTCATTCACATACGTGGTATGCGAATATGGCGGGACATATCGCAGCATTACAGTACCAAATCCCCCATATTGTTACTGCGCATTCACTTGAACCTTTGCGCCCATGGAAAGCCGAGCAGTTAGGCGGCGGGTATGCGATATCTTCATGGGTTGAAAAAAGCGCGTATGAGGCGGCTTCAGCGATTATCGCAGTTAGCGATGGAATGCGCGCCGATGTACTTGCAGCGTATCCGGCTGTAGATCCGAACAAAGTTGTTACGATTCGAAACGGTGTAGATACAACACGATTCGCGCCGAACCACGATTCTTCAGTTGCCGAAAAATACAGCGTTACTGGTCGATATGCCATATTTGTTGGCCGCATCACCCGCCAAAAAGGTTTAGTACATTTACTGCGCGCGTGGAAAAACATTCCTGCCGAATATGGACTAGTAATTGCAGCAACAAGCCCTGATGAGGATGGAATCGGCAAAGAGGTAGCAGATTTGATCGCTGAACTTCAAAATCTACGTAAAAATATCTGGTGGATCAAAGATATGTTGCCCCATACCGAACTCACTGCGATGTTAACGGGGGCAGATCTATTTATCTGCCCATCGATTTATGAACCGCTTGGGATCGTTAACTTAGAAGCGATGGGCTGCGAAACCGCAGTTTTGGCCTCACGCGTTGGTGGAATACCCGAAGTTGTTGCCGATAAAGAAACGGGCGAGCTCGTCGATTACAACGGTGAGGCTTTCCCATTTGAACAGGAACTAACGGAAGCGATTATGCGTTTAATGTCACAACCTGAACTACTTACACAATACGGTGTGGCTGGCAGAGTACGCGCAGTGAAAGAGTTTGGGTGGGGCGGCGTTGCACAAGCGACCATCGCTCTCTATCGCCGAGTGATTGTCTAAATGACGCGTAAATCGTGGATCCAATTTGGAATCGTTGGCTTTTTGTGGGGAATCCCTTATCTTTTAATGAAGGTAGCCGTTGCCGATATTCCACCACCTCTAATTGTCGCTGGCCGGACATTCATAGGCGCGGCAATTTTGATTCCCCTTGCAATTCACAAGGGGACTTTCAAAAGCGCAATACAGGGAATTAAATATGTACTCCCCTATGCATTTCTAGAAATGGTTGGTCCATGGATTTTAATTACTAACGCTGAAAAAGAGATCTCCTCTGGCTTAGCGGGTCTACTTGTTGCAACCGTGCCAATTTTCGCAACAATTTTTACATCGATGCGCGGAGACCACTCAGTCTGGCAACCCAAGCGAATATTTGGCCTAGTCGTTGGCTTTATTGGAATTATTGCTCTAGTTGGAATCGAATCTATAACAGGTAGTAGCAATCCCAAAGCCATCGCGATGGTTATTCTCGCTGCGGTTCTCTATGCCTATGCAATCTTAATGGTGACATCCAACTTGCCTGGCGTTGATGGTGTTGCAATCAATGGTTTAGCTATGGCTATAACGAGTCTTTTCTATCTTCCAATTGCCATTCTGATGTGGCCAAGTAACCCAGTCTCCTTTAACGCCATTGCATCTCTTGTTGCACTCGGTGTATTTTCCACGGCGATTGCATTTATGCTTTTCTTTATCGTTATTGTAGAAATCGGACCTGCCAGAGGATCGCTGACTACATATGTCAATACCGCAGTCGCCGTTATCCTCGGAATTATTATTCTTCATGAACCAATCACTCTTGGAATTATTATCGGACTACCGCTGGTTTTACTCGGCTCTTATTTAGCTAGCCGTAAAAGTACGTTAGTTGTTATCGCCGAAGCCTAAACGCTCCAGAAGCTTAGGATCACGCTGCCACTCTTTTGAAACCTTGATGTGCAGACCAAGAAAAATCTTGGCAGCTAATGCGCGTTCGATATCGGCGCGGGCACGGATACCTATCTCTTTTAACCGCGTGCCTTGGTGCCCTAATAAAATCGCGCGCTGTGTATCACGCTCAACGTGGATAGTTGCATGAACATCGTAAAATGGGCGCGATCCCTTTTCTTCTCGCTCGCCGAACTCGTCAATGGTCACCATGATCGAATGAGGCAACTCCTCGCGTACATCTTGTAACGCCGCTTCACGGATAAATTCGCAGATTAACTGTTCAATCCCTTGATCACTTGTTGTGCCAGTCGGGTAATACGCAGGGCCTACGGGGAGATTCTTACCGATGAGCTCATTCAATAAATCAATCTGACTATGAATCGCAGCTGATACCGGAATGATTTCATCCCACACAAAACCCTGTGCAAGTGCCATGATGCCAGCAAGGCGCAACGCTAGTTTTTCCTTAGAGATTAAATCTGTCTTAGTAATAACTGCGAACTTCTTTGCCCGTGGATGTTTTGCAATTTCTTGTGCAATATAGATATCCCCGGCACCAGAAGTTTCATCGGCAGGAATACACATAATGACGATATCGACCGAATCCATACTCTGATCAGCAAGGGCATTTAAACGATGCCCCAGTAGGGTCTTGGGCTTATGGACACCCGGTGTATCGACAAGGACAGCTTGAAAATCAGTGCCATGGACAATGCCGCGAATAGCGCTGCGCGTTGTATTGGGATGATGAGATGTAATCGCAATCTTGCTACCAACCAACGCATTGATAAGCGTAGATTTTCCAACGTTTGGGCGCCCAACAATGGCAACGAAGCCCGAACGTAAATCACTCATGGCGCTATTCTCTCATCGATTGGCACCGACAAACTCCACTGCATCTGCCACAGATGTAACTATCTCTGCAGCCCTTTCTCCAATTAAACGATGACAACCCTCACTTGTTGGTGAATTAATTGGACCCGGAATCGCCATGACGGGACGCAATAGTTCGGCAGCATCACGAGCGGTGCGAAGTGAGCCGCTACGAAATGCAGCTTCAACAACTAATGTTGCCTGCGAAAGGGCTGCGATTAATCGATTGCGTGTCAGAAAGCGCGCAGGAAGCGCTGGGTGACCTGGCATAACTTCCGTAACAATTGCACCCACTTCGCAAATTTCGCTAAAGAGACGTGCATTTCCTGCCGGATAGTTAACATCGATTCCAGATGCGATTACGGCAACAGTACTTCCCTCAGCGATTAAGGCACCCTTGTGAGCAAATGAATCGATGCCATATGCCCCGCCACTAATAATCGCCCATTCACGATCGACAAAACCCGCAGCAAAATCACCGGCAATACGTGCACCGTAGTTTGTGGGGTTTCTGGTGCCAACAATTGCCAAAGACTGCATCGATAGTGATGCCAGATTCCCCTTTGCTATTAAAGCGATTGGCGGTGCTACTAAATCTTCTACTGAAAATGGCCACAATGCATCACCAGGTATTAAGAAATCTGCATGGGCACCGTCAATAGAGGATAAAACGTGATCGACCGACGTCGCTTTAAGTGTGGTAATTAATCGCTCATATTTGATTGCATCGTATGAACCGCTTTGGATTCTTTCATAGATTGTTAAAGCATTGGAGGCGAAAATCTCCTGCGACCAAAAAGGATGCCCGCCCTCTATTGCGCTAAATAGAACTGCCCTGGCTTCGCGCTCGTTCATATCTCGATGCCTCCGCGCATCCCATGAGCTTGGGTCACATCGGCCAGCGTTGGAATCGCATGACCATGAAGATCGGCAAGGGTCCATGAGACACGGGCGATCTTGTGCAGACCCCGTGCTGTTATATGTTCGCGCTCAAGTTCATCATGTAAGAAATTCATTGCCATACGTTCGGGTTGAAAAGTTGTACGAAGTGCGCGCGCTGGAATCTGCGAATTAAGGCTATAG
>Ga0265292_1003181_pt1 | contig 10354 bp, 8 predicted proteins | sample Munlanlewell296A_FD_189080 | JGI IMG/M metagenome (GOLD analysis project Ga0265292, IMG submission 189080) | Leachate microbial communities from a municipal landfill in Southern Ontario, Canada - Leachate well 296A | ecosystem: Engineered > Solid waste > Landfill > Unclassified | place: Canada... | reverse complement strand
TTTAATTTTGATGAATGTACGGTATAATGCGATAATTGGAAAACAAGACCCAATGCCGCAGCAATAAATAGCATACTTGTACCACCAAAACTAAGTAGTGGTAGCGTTATGCCAGTTAATGGAAAAATACCCATCATTGATGCCACATTTAGAATAACATGCGCACTGAACCATCCAAATACACCTGCGACTAATAATTTCAGTCTTACATCTATCAAATGATCCATAACCTTTAACATTCGCATGAGAAGTGCTGTAAATAACGATAATATTATTACAAGACCTATAAAACCAAATGTTTCTCCCATGATTGCAAAAACTGAATCATTTATTGCTTCAGGTAAATATCCTGTAGCCTGAACACTATTACCTATCCCAACACCGAATATACCACCTGACCCAATTGCGATTTTTGCATGTTCAATATGATAACTATTTGCGTCACTAACTGAAGAACTGTCACCTTTAAAGTATGTGCCAATACGTTCAATCCGATGTGGTGCACTCACGATAAATATTATGCCAATAGCAATAAAAATCATAAATATTATACTGCCATTTTTTTTATTAATACCTCCAATAAGTAGCATTGAAGCTATAATACCAACTAATGATATACCTGTTCCTAAATCCTTTTGAATTACAATAATAAATAGCATTGAAATAGCTGTAATAATTGCAAGTGGTATTAGTGTTGCATGAATATCATTAATTTTCCCTAATTTAATTTTTGCACCTAAAAAACCAGCTGTAAACACTAAAACTGCAAACTTTAAGAATTCTGACGGTTGTAAACTACCAAAAGGCCCTAAATTAAACCATCGTGTTGCCCCTAATGATTGTTGAGCGATACCTAAATTTGCCCAACCAGCGATTGCCAACAATATACAAGAACCAATTGCAAAAATTAATATTTTTCCGCTATTTTTTGTTATGAATGTATATGGAATTATTGACATAGCTACAAAGGCTAAAAGCGCAAATGTTAAACTAACAACTTGTTTTAAGAAGAAATATGTACCACCGTAATCACCACCATAAGCATTATTTAGTACATTAGCGCGCTGTGGCCCAATGGCGTACATAATGATTAAACCTAACAACATTAACAAGCCCATATAAAGAATTATCATATAGTCAGGTCTATGACGACGAATTAAAGTAATGTCACCATACTGAGCTTCATTAGATATGGCCGATAAATATTTATTACGTCGATTTGCCATCACTCTAAATACTACCTCCTGCCATAGCAATTAATACTCCGACAAATGATGCTACAACAGCAATTACCCAAAATCTCATTGTAACTTTTGTCTCAGGCCAACCAGAAGCTTCTAAGTGCTGATGCACAGGTGCAGAAATAAATATTCGCTTATGAAATATACGTTTACTCGTAATTTGAATTAAACTTGAACCAGCTTCGGCAACAAAAACTACCCCAATGATTGGAAGTAAAAATAAAGTATTCGTAAGCATTGCAACAACTCCTAGGGATGTACCAAGTGCAAAACTACCTATATCCCCCATGAAAAATCTAGCAGGATATATATTAAACCAAAGATAACTAAGTAATGCACCTACGACAGTGAAACAAAAACCAGCCAAGAAAATTTGTGATTGAAAAAGTGCAATAATACCAAACGCTACATAACTAATAGCAACCAGACCACCAGCCAAACCATCAAGACCGTCACTAATATTTACTGCGTTACTGGTTGCAACAATTGCGAAAGCAAATAATGGTATTATCATCCAGCCAAGCATGAAATCGCCTAAAAATGGGATATTTATTGATACAGCACCAAGTTTTGCATAAAAAAACCAACCCAACATTAAACCAATAGCTGTAATCATAAGAAATTTAAGACTTGAGCGTAGGCCTGCAACACCTTTTCCTTGACCACGGACGTTGATAATATCATCAAGTAGACCAACAAATGCACCACAAACAAGTGCTGCAATTGGTAACCACGTTTGGCCTCTATTTAGATTGAATGTAAGCGTTATTGTTGTTATAGCAATAACAAATATAATCCCAGCCATAGTAGGTATATTACGCTTGAATTTATCGGCATGCAGTTTTGTAAATATTTCTAATTTTTCACCAGTTGTACTATTGGTACGTTGTTTTTTCCAAAATTTATATCTGTAAGCAATTAAGGTATAAAGTGGTGTTAAAAGCATAGCTAACACAAAAGCCCCTACACTCAACGCAAAAGTACCTGTTAGTTCATGTGTTAGTTCAATTAATGTATAGCTGTGCATTTATCATCCCTTCGGTTGTAGCTCTAAATAATTTAACATCCAGTTAGAAATATCCGTAAATATAGGCATTGCATCATAATTACCTGCAAATTCTTTATGATCACCAGATACCTGTACCATTATGACATACCTACTCATTTCTTCACTACCACCGTATCCTAAATACGTTGCAATCGTTTCGTCAGTAGCATATGTACCATTTTTTGCAACTTGTGATGTCCCTGTTTTACCACCTACGTAATAGCCAGGTTTATCAACGCCAGCAAAATTTGAATTTCTAGCAATCTGTGTCATTTGACGCACTTGATCAGCAGTAGATTTTGATATTGTAGCTGTTGGGTCTACTATTTTATTAGTTACATATTTTCCATTATTATCTATAATCCCAGATATTACAGTGGGTTTATAATACTTACCACCATTAACAATTGAGCAAAAGGCTGATGCCACTTGTATCATTGTTACGTCCATACCCTGTCCAAATGCCATTGTGGCATAACGAACAGCGTTTCCATCAGCAGAAGTAGGAGGTATTATTGTACCGGTAACTTCCCCATCAACCTCTAGACCAGTAATTTGTCCCAAGTGAAATTTATTGTAGAAATAATCGTACATAGTATTTCTTGCACCAATCGTAATACTTGATCCATCACCTAAACGTTCAGCAACTGTAACAAAACCTGTATTTAAAGACCAATTCATAGCATGTTGAAATGAAATCGTTCCAGTTTGGCCATAAGAAGCATTAGAAATTGTCCTGTCGTCAACTTGGATGTGATCTGTATTTACATAGGTTGAATCTGCAGAAACAACACCCTTATCAATTCCTGTCGCCATTGTTAATGTTTTCATATCAGACCCAGGCTCATAAGGAGCAGATACAACATTATTATTAAAACTAGCTGCGTCAGTGACTTCATTAAATTTTGCTGGATTATAAGTTGGAAGATTTGCCATTGCAAGAACTTTCCCAGATTGAGGATCCATTACAATCGCACTCCCCCTAGTAGCTCCAGTACGCTTTAAACCGTCAGTCAAAGCTTGTTCAGTGTGTGATTGAATATTTCGATCAATACTTAGCACGATATTATCGCCGTTCACTGCGGGCTTATTAATATTATTATTTCCAATCGTAAGTGGAACATCGCTGACATCTGTAACTGATTGCAATAGGCCGTCTTTTCCTGTTAGTCGTGAATTTAATTTAGCTTCAACTCCATATCTGCCAATACCACCAAAATCTACAAAACCTAATGTTTGAGATGCAAGAGAACCTTCGGTATAAACTCTTTGCGATTCTTCCTGAAACCCAACGCCCATTAATTTCAACTTTTTTATTTTATCGGCTTGGACTCTTGAAATTTTAGTAGCTAGTATTTGATAACGGCTATTCCTTTTTTCAAGTAATGATTGTAAATTATCACGTGCATTGCCACCAGCTATCTGTCTGATTGTGTCTATTATTTTTTCATTATCATTTGTCATCTGTGGGTCTGCAAATACTGTATATACTGTTTGGTTCATAACAATAGGTACTGGCGTATTGCCATCAAGAGCATAGATAACACCTCTTTTAGCAGGAATTGTTAAACGTTTTAACTGTTCTTTATTTGCTGTATTCACATAATAATCGTGTTGAATAATTTGCAAATAAAATAACCTTACGACAAATACAGTCATAAGACTAAGTAATATAGCCGCTAGTAACTTTGAACGACTACCTTTTTGTAATTCTAAATTCATAAGCCTATTGAGATATATAATCTGTAGTAGCTGGTGTTGTCATAGTTGAAGCAACACTACTACTTTTGACAGTTTCGAGTGCTGTTAATCTAGCATTTTCTATTTGTAAATCATTTTTTTGAGTATTTAACTCAGCAATCTGACTATCAATTTTTTCGGTTGCATAGTCAAAACTAGTTGCTTTTGTTGCTTGTGTTAAATATATTAAACCAAGAACCGTAATCATAAGTGCAACAAGTACAGTATGAGCTACAGGGCCTAGTTTAATAGCCGATGCAAAAGCTACAGTATTTTGGTTTCGTGACCAATTCTTTTGACGTCGACTGTTAAAGGTCTGAGTGTGTTGATAAGACATTATATTTATAACTTCTGTTTATGTTTATGTTGGTGACCCTGTTCGCAATCACTTTAAGAAAAAGCGAACAGGGATTATTTGTACTATTTTACGTGGACAGTAACTACTTGAGCTATATCCGAATATTGTACCGGAATGTGAATTGGCATGGTGTTTTGCCCTTTCTTTTATTTTTGTTTTATTTTTTCACTGCGACACGTAGTTTACTACTTCGTGCACGCGGGTTGTGAACATCGTTGGCACTCCCAGTAATCGGTTTTTTAGTCAAAGGTAGAAGTTCGGCTTCATAGCCAGATTCAAACTGTTCTTTAAAGTAACGTTTGACTAACCGATCCTCAAGACTATGAAAGCTAATGATGCCCACTCGCCCGCCTGTTTTTAATAGGTCGGGCAAGAGTGGCAACAAGTCTTCAATTTGCCGTAGCTCATCGTTGACTGCAATCCGGAGTGCTTGAAAGGTACGTGTGGCAGGATGGATTTTTTTCCATTTGCCACTATGATTTTTTTTGATCAAATCGGCGAGTTCCCCAGTTTTTAACAGTGGTCTATTTGCGATAATCGCAAGCGCGATAATCTTTGAGAACCCAATTGGCTCTTCACCATATTGAGTAATGATATGCGTCAGTTCTTCTACCGAGGCGGTATTAACCAGCGTTTTTGCGCTTTTACCTTGGCGTCGATCCATCCGCATATCTAGCGGACCACTATTTGTAAATGAAAACCCTCGTTCGCTCTGATCGAGTTGTGGTGATGACACCCCCAAATCAATCAGAATCATGTTAAATTTCTGACCTTCTTTTATTAACTGCTTTGCAGCAGTAACAAAATCAGTATGCAGAAGCCTTGTCCCTTTGTTAGATAGTGTTTTCAAACGTTTTATAGCGTAATCGTCACGATCAACCAAAACAGATTCGGTATAATTGCCAGTAATATCTAAAATTCGATTAGCATGACCACCATATCCAGCAGTTAGATCAAGATAATTCTCGTCTTTCTTCGGATTTAGTGAATCTAGCGTCGATTCTAATAAAACTGGAACATGTAATGAATTTTGTGGTGGATGTTCTTTAGTACTCATTCGTCTCTATAATAACATAGAGAACGATTCGAGATCACCTAACTGGTAGTTAAAGCTGTTTGTTTTTAACGTGTTTGTTTTGTTTATAAGTTTCCGAACAATTTTCACAGTGATTGCAAAAAGCAAGTCATAATCTGCTATGATCCTTCGGTTGAGAGACTTATGTGTGAGGTGGAGTTTTTTGGGAGGTGTGTTTTTTTGAACAAAGAGCGCGGATTTTTGATGTGGTCCGTAGCCCACTGCCTAACTACCAGATAGTTGATCTCGAGAGTTTTCTTTTTATCAGATAAATTTTTAAAGTACGGTCAACTTAATTACCTAAATATCAGCGTCAGGTGGCATTATTCGCCAATATGTACCTACCCTGACTGCAACCAGTTCTCGACTTATTCCGGCATAGTCAAGCAAGTGTTGCTCGATTGTAACTCGACCCTGTTTTTGGTCAAGTTCTGCCTCTGTTTTACCGCGTCTGAATCGAACAGTTAGATCAGCTATTCTCTCGTCGAAAATGCTACTACCTAGTTCTGGTTCAACTTCTTTATCCCAAACTTGTTTTGGATAAAGATGCAAGTACTGGCCAAAGCCTCGAGTTAGCACAACACCGCTAGCAAATTCATTTCGAAGTTCTGTCGGTATAGTTAACCGATGCTTGTCGTCAAGCTTTCGTTCGAAATAATCTATGCCTGCCATATTACACTTCTTCTTTGGCTCCGCTTAGGTTATTAATATTAGTGGTGTTTGTTTGTTTTGGTGGTGCTACCCACTTATTTCCACTAAGTTAACTATACTACCCACCATTACTCACTTCAACCCCTAATTACTATTAATTAATATTCGTAGACAAAGTTATTCACAGTTTTGTGGATAACCATTAGTATTAACAGATGAAATACTTGAAATATTGAATACCTAATTATAATTAAAATTCTAGGGCAATTATTTCGTTAATACGGTTAACTATTTTGACACTAATTGGTAGTGAATGTATTTTTTGGTTATATCTATCTCTAGAAGAGCCTAGCACTAAATAGCCTCTTACGTTTGACGGTAATTCGTCAAATGCAACAGCCTTATCATCAATCAAAATAATTTCTTTGGTTATCCTTGGTTTATCGTCAAGAAAATATTTTTTAGGTATTAAATAAAACCTATTCTTATTATCAAACCATTTTTGAATATAATTACATTTGTTGGCTTTTCGAACGATTTCTAATGGAATATCATTTATTCCTAATCCTTTAATTTTTATCATTTGCCAACGTTTGTCACCAAAACTCATTATGCAAAAATTTTGATTTGAATAATTTAAATAATTCAAAAATTCATTGGCTCCTGGCTCAAATAGACTATTCTTTTGTATACTTGCTTGATTTAAATACATTTTCTCTATAGTATCTAAATCTACTGAGGAATAGTTTTTCTTTAAATGCTCAAGTGGACTAAATGTTTTTCCATCTGATTCTGACTCTTTACGCATCGATACAAATAACTGCCTATCAACTATTGATAATTCATGAGCTACTTCTTTTAAAATATTAAAACTCGCGTCAATATTGCCTATGCATCTATCAAAATCAACAACAAAAAATTTGTCGATTCTTTGGATCATTTATTGTTACCCTCATTTGTTGATTCATAAAGCTTTATTATAGCCTCAGCTACAGCCGTGGCATCGTGACGTATTAAAGAACGTTTAGTAAGTAATAGATCTGATGTATTTTTTGAGGCCATTTGACCTAAGAATTCACCTGAAATAGCTTTGTAGGTTGCCTTTTTTAGTGTCTTTTTGTCAGTTTTTACTAAAAAGGCATTCTCTTCTTTATATTTTTGTGCGACTTCTTTAGAAGGAATTTGTTCATTATAAATTACATAGTCCAAAAACGGTTTTCCCACAAACCGTTCGATTTCATTAGCGTGATCGCTAACGGTGAAACCTTCAGTCTGACCATTTTTTGTAACCAAATTAGATATATATATACAAACTGCTTTTGTATCCTTAAGAGCCTCTGCAATACCATCAATTATCAACAGTGGGCCTAAAGATGAATATAAATCACCAGGTGCAATAACCACCATATCTGCTTTTTCAATTGCTGATATGGCAGTAGGGTTCGCATTAGCAGATGGGATTAATGATAGTATAGCTCTGCGAGGATCATATTTGAAATAATCAGCTCCAATAACGCGTTCACCGTTCAAAATAACACTTGCTTCTGGCCATTCCATTTTGAGCCTGACATCATCAAGAGTAGCTGGAATCACCATTCCATTGACACGTAAAATTTCCGAAGCAGTTTTTACCGCTTCACTAAAACTACCAGTCATCTTTTCGAGTGCTGTTAAAAAAATATTTCCAAAAGGATGGCCACCGAATGTCCCCTCTTCAAAACGATAATTAAATAAATCCCTTATTTTTGGGGAGTCACTAAGTGCTACTAGACATTGACGAACATCACCTGGCGGCAAAGTACCTAATTCATCGCGTAATATTCCTGTGCTTCCACCATCATCCACCATATTTACAATCGCTGCTAATTGTTTTGTATGACTTTTTAGTGCCGAAAGAAGAGTAAAACTACCTGTTCCCCCACCAACTACTGCAATTTTTATATCATTTTTTTCAAAAGGTTCGTTCATATCTAAATATTATACTCTTAACTTAAATATCTAAACCATAATAATTGTAGATTTTATTTATCAATAAATATTTTGAAAGCTAAATAAAATATATAGGCTATCACTATAACGATAGTCAGCCATGATAATCGATGTTTTAATCGTCTACCTGGTTCTGAAATAACGTTACTTACACGACTACTTATCCTTTCATCTGCATAATGTATAGTATTAGAAATTGTTTTAATACCTACGGTATCAATTATTTTGAAAATTTTAATTAATACTGATTCATCCAATAAACTAAACGGAAATTTTGAATAGATAAATAGTTTATTATCAACAACTTCTGCATCAAATGTATTTGATTCATCAATAAATAATGACATCAAATCAGGTGTGAATACATATAAAGCATCTCTTTCATACTCTTTAGGAGCATATAAAGTAAAATATTTATCAAAATCACCTTCTAATGATAATCTTTGATTATTTTTGAATGAAACTGGCAAATTTGTCAGATTAATTCCAAATATATTTGTATTATTTGATTTTGAATCTAGTACCATATGCGGTAAATTACGATTTAGTTGAATCATGATACAGCCGTTTTTTACTTCACGCTGACTTTTACCCGATCCAATTGTATATTTATAGTTTAAAATTTCAAATATAGTATTTGTTTTGTTTGTTAGTTGATAATAGCCTTTGCGTTGTCTACCAATATTAAAAATCATGCCTTCATAATTAGTATTTAAAGTTATTGGATTAAAAGTTAACCCATTCGCCTCGGCAAAACGATTTATACGGACATATCCTGTCCATTTTTGATTCTGATATTTAAAATATATAAATATACAAATTACTATTATTACAATAGTTAACGTTGCGAAAAATAATACATATTGCCAACCCAAACCCAATAGCAATAATGCCACTATCACAAAAAAAGGTATTACAGATATAATTAATAATAAATAAAGCATTATTTGAAAATAACTAGAATTTATTGAACCGTATTGCTTTTTTAGATTGAGAATATCATTATTACTTACTATACTTTTAAGTGGTTCATAGTTTCGTTGCATGATTATAATTGTACTATATCTTCACCAAAATGTTTTTTTAAACGCATAGTTATTGAGCCTTCATGACGACCTAAAAGTTTACTCAATTGTTTAACCGTAACACCGTTTTGAAATTTTTCTTTTAATAAACCGTCTTGATTATTATCCCAAGGCTTATATGCATTTGGATATGTTTCACGCATTTTAGCAATTTTATCTCTCCAACTACTAGGCTTATTTTTTGATTTTTTAGGTAATTCAGTTTTACGATTTTTTGCCATCTCCTCTAGATAAGAAAATTTTTTCAGATCTTTGTTGGCTTTTGCGCGTAAAGAAATATCAATTGTTTGTGCATTCTCACTAACCTGAAGAGCCATTCGATTAATTCCAGATAAATACAAACTGTTCAAATTTTTTACTCGACTAAGTGCAACATAGCCCATACCTTCAACAAAAGCTTTCCTCAGATCAATTTTTGCTGCATCAAGTGTCATTCCTTGAGATTTATGAACCGTTATAGCCCATGCTAAACGTAATGGAATTTGTGTTATACTTGCACGTTTCTTTTCTCCATCACGCAATTCCCAGGTTTCGGGTAACATTGAAACAACTTTACCATTTTTAAACTCGACAATTGGATATTCTGTAACTGTATCAAAACCAATCACTATTCCAAGACTTCCATTTACATATTTTTTATCTGAACTATTTTTTATCGCCATTACTAACGCACCCTTTTTTAAACGCAAAGTTGCAAGTGCCAAGACTGATCGTTGCAAATTTTCAACATAATTTTTACTGCCAGTTGTTGTTTGAGTATAAAAAAGCTCATCACCATCTAATAAATTTAGACGTACATCATTTAAGCGATCAACATCAACATTGACCGTATAAAGTTCTGTTATTAATTCATTATCTGCAGGCTCTACATCAATTCGCGCTAGTAATTTTTCAGCGTGATTACGACGTAATTCACCAGACCGCATTGAGTTTAATATATTTAGTAATTCTTCGTCATCTTGTCTATACTGTTCACTTAAATAACAGATTGTAGGATTAAGCTCATGCCATACTTTACTATTTACTACAAAACCTCCTGCGCGTGAATCACCTCGATTGATTGGTGGTAATTGAAAAAAATCACCACTCATTATTATTTGAATACCGCCAAATGGCTCATCACATTTGCGTACTGTCCTGCAAACCTCGTCAACCATATCTAAACGA
>Ga0265292_1003180_pt1 | contig 10358 bp, 9 predicted proteins | sample Munlanlewell296A_FD_189080 | JGI IMG/M metagenome (GOLD analysis project Ga0265292, IMG submission 189080) | Leachate microbial communities from a municipal landfill in Southern Ontario, Canada - Leachate well 296A | ecosystem: Engineered > Solid waste > Landfill > Unclassified | place: Canada... | reverse complement strand
CCTTGAGCGCGAGCGGGAGGAGTCCCAGCGCCGTGACGATAACGAGAAGCAACTTCGCGAGCAGCTCGAGAAGGACGCGCGCGAGTTGGAGGACGCACTCCGCAACGCGCCAGAGCGCGAGGTGAAGGACGCTATCGTGGACGAGCTGAAGGCAGCGGGCCTCTTGCGCGAGACCGCCCAGGGACTCTCGGGCACGCTCCAACTGATCGACCGCTTCGCGTCGCTCGTGTACGAGGACGAGATGCGCACGATGGGTGGCCGCTCTGGCGCGGCGACCGGCGAGTACGCAGAGGGCGAGGGCCACTACATCCGTGGGCCGCTGCGCTCAGCCGTGGAGACGTCCCGCATGGACATCCTCGCGTCACGCATCCGTGCGCGCTCGCGTCACCCCCACGTGAAGCACATGGTGGACGACGACGTCGTCGTGTACCGCGAGGAACGCACGAGCGCGATGCACGTCGTTCTCATCGTGGACCGCTCGGGCAGCATGGAGGAGAACGGCCGGCTTGATGCGGCGAAGCGCGCCACGCTCGCGCTCCACCACGCCGTGCGCCGCCGCAACGCGCGCAACCGCGTCGATATCCTCCTTATGGATACAAGCGTGAGGCCCGCGACGCTGCGTGACGTTTGGGAGACCGAGCCCACGGGCTTCACGAACACCGGCGCCGCGCTGCGCCTCGCGCGCGAGCTCGCCCGGCGCAGGCACAGCGATCGCCTCCTTGTTTACCTCGTGACTGATGGGTTGCCCGAGGCGTACACCCGCGCGGGTGAGGATGTGGCGGGGCACCCTGACAAAGCGATGGCGTATGCGAGGGAGCAAGCAAAGCTCCTGCGCCGCGAGCGCGGGCTCGCGGGTTTCGTCATGCTGCTCTTGGAGCCGGAGGACGAGCGCTACGTGAAGGCAGCGGAGGCGCTTGCGAAGGAAGCGGGAGGCCGCGTGCAGAAGGTGGACCCGAAGGAGCTGGCCTCCACACTGCTTAGGAGCTTCGAGACGACGCCGTCAACGCTGCGTGTGTGAGCGATTGGCTTGAGCCGTGCCAGTCCCACGAATCACCAAGACGCAAAGACGCCAAGACACCAAATGCTGATAGCCGCATCCTCACGGACTTCCCTTCCCGTCTTGCCACGCTCCGCAGTGCGTGCAGAACGTGGATCCCGCGTCCAGCGGCGCGCGGCACTCGCGGCACAGGCCCGCGGTGACGCTGCCTACTCCCGACACCGCGCGCCCACGGTGCGTGACGATGAGCACGATGATCGGGCCGACGAAGCCGGCGCCGCCAAGCACGAAGAGCGAGGGAATGAGGGGCGCCGGGTCGTATTGCGCGACGGTGCCCACGACGTGGTCCGTCGGCACGAACGTGATGTTGCGCTCGGTCTCTGCCTTCACGATGAAGCCGGTCTGTCCTACCGCGAGCGCGTTGACATCCACCGTCACGTTCTCGGCGATCGTGGCGTTCCCCTCGACGTGCGTGAGGTCCGTGAACGTGAGGGTCTGCGGCACGAAGGATCCGTTCGCGGTGGGCGCGACGAACGCGAGCGCGTGGACGATGCTCGCGTTCCTGGATTGTGCGGGGAAGCTCGTGCCTGGGTCCGCCACGAGGAGCAGTGCCCCCTCGGGAGCGCCGGCATCGGGTGCTGGTTGGAGGAACGTGGGCACGAGCGTGGGAGCGGCGATGGGCACGACGAGCGCGCGCATGCCGGCGACGGGGTCGGCGGCTCCTGGCAAGCGGGTGGCGCGCTCCATGTCTGGGGTGACGGTGACGGAGAACGCGGTCAGCACGCCGGCAGACACGAGGACGACCAGCGAGATCACAGAGAGGAGGATGAATCCCCAGCGACCGCGTGCCACGAGGCGGGAGAAGGGACCTTACTCTTAGGCTTGGTGGGCCGCAAGAGCGCAAGCACGAGCACAAGCGCGACCGCGAGCGCCTCGCTCAGACGGACCAGGGGATCCGGCTGCGCACGCCAGGTGGTATCCGGGCGAGGATGCGCGTTCGCAGCTCCGTCCCGAAGGGCGGGTGGCCCAGCGCTTCCTCGATGAGGTTCTGGAAGAGGATGGGGCGCTCGAACTGGGGCGCGTGGCCGCACTTGGGGATCCATACGAGGCGCGAACCGGGGACGCCCATGTGCCAGCGGTGCGCCATGATCGGGGGGATGAGGCCGTCGCTTTCGCCCCAAAGTATCGTGGTCTTGGCGCGCACCTTGGATAGCTCCTTGTCGTTGATGATGTCAGCGCGGTGCGTGGAGTTGATGAAGTTGACGACGGCGGGCGAGCGGAACATCGACGCGACCTCGCGTGCGACGATGTTCAGAGCGGCCGGCGGCTTGTGCATGACGATCTTGAAGAAGCGCCTCACGTCCGTCTCGTGCTCGATCCGCAGCATCTCGAGGCTGTCCCACATGCCCTCGTAGGCGAGGCCCGCGGATTCGACGAGGACGAGGCGTGACGCGTCGAGGCCATCCAGGTGAGCCCGCGTTGCCACCCAACCGCCTAGGCTGTGCCCCACGAGGCCAATGTCGTTCCCCGGGCTCTTGGCCTTCACGACCTCACGCACGACGCTCGCGTGCTCGCGGATGCTCAGGAACCCGCGATCATCGTGTGGCGGGGACCAACCGTGGCCCGGCAGGTCGATGGCGAGGACGCGGTCGCCACGCCAAGCGAGGAGGGGAAGCGTGCGGAACCAGTTGTTCGCCGTGTCGCCCAAGCCGTGGAGGAGCACGACGGTGCGGTGCGCGTCGGTCGGGCCGGCCGCATACACGTGGACGGGGTGCCCATCGACTTGGACGAACGAGTCCTCGACGCCTTGGCTCACAAGGAGCTGGCGGACGCGTGCGTGAAGGAAGCTTAGGGCCTTCGCATCGGACCACGCGGTCCACTCTCGCACACTCATCGATGGGTCGTCCTCGCTCAAAAGCCGTTCCCCACCAATAGTAGGAGTGAACCCATGGGGCGTCACGGGTGGAGTACGAGCCACGTCTCGTAAGCGCTCGCAGCAGCAAGCACAGCGCTGCTCATGATGAGTGGCACCGCAAGCGCCTGCAGGGGCGCCAAGAGGCTCCATTCGTACGTCCGGGTAGGCACGAGTGTGCGCAGCTCGCGTGCCGACGGGACGACCAAGAGGAGGACGCCTGCTGACTCGATCACGAAGAGGGGAAGCACGCGCGCGAGGTCGAAGCGGTCCGACGCTTGGAGCAAGAACTCGAGCCCCACGAGGAGGCCAACGATGACGGCGCCCGAGAGGAGCGTCGCGATGTGCTTGCGGTTGTGCTTCTTCTTCTCGAGCCACACGGCCGCGAACCCGAAGCCAGGCACGATGCACGCGAGCCCCAGATTGTGGATGAACACGTACAACGTGAAGAACACGGGGCCAAGGATCGCCGTCATCTGGAAGAGGAACCCAAAGGGCTGCTGGCCCGTGAGCGACGGGATGACGATGTCGAACACGCCCTGCATGAGGCTGATCGTGCCCAGACACGCCAGGAACGCGAGGATGGCGCCTGGCCACCTGGGAAGAGCGACCTGGCGTGGCGACGCGGCAGTGACGTTCGACAAGGGAAGCCTGTCGAGGGGGTCGTCAAGAGGCTAAGAATGTTCCTGGTCTCGGGTTGAACGGACCAAGCGGCAGCAAGCCGCGCGGGCGCGCGCTTGTCGGCGCCTCAAGCCGCTTTGGCCGCCGCGGCGGCCTCCGCGTCCTGGGACTTGCCCTTGATCTTCTTGAGGCGGAACACGTTCTCGCGCTCCATCTCCTCGAGGCGCAGGCGAATGAAGTCGCGCGCCTGCTCCAGCTCAGGGATGACCTTGAACTCGAGCGCGTTCACGCGGCGCTTCGTCTTCTCGATCTCGTCGAGCATCTTCTTGATGGACGTCTCGACCTCGGCCGCCTTGATGATGGTCTCCACTAGCTGCTCGTAGCGGTTCGCGGCCTCGTCGATCCTGGGGCTCGTGCCGATGACGCCGTAACCGCGCTCCAGAAGCGGCGTGCGGACGGATTCGCCCGAGATGGTGGGAACGACGACGCCCATCACGTTCTTCTTGCCCGTCTTGATGCGGGGCGATTTCACGAGCGCCATGGCGGCGCTTCTGATGGGCATCGCGCCCTCGATCGCTTCCGCGATGTGGACGGCTTGCTGGCCCTTCGCGTAGTTCTCGCCCACTGACGCGCGGATCTTCTTCGCGTCCTCCAACATCTTGAAGAACTCCATGATGAGGCCGTCACGCTTCATCTTGAGGAGCTTGTAGCCCTTCTTCGAGAGGACGATGCGCTTCTTCAGCTCGATGAGCTGGGAGCGGGTGGGCTTGACGTCCTTGAGGGCCATGACTGCCGCCGATTCGCGCGGGCGAAATAAAGGTTCTGACCCACGCGGATTCATTGTATTACGTTCGTAATACATACTCGCCAGCGTCGCACGTGCGTGCGTGCGTGCGGCTCACGCGGGCTCGCCGAACTCGCGCTCCAGATGACGCACGGCGGCCACGGAGAGGAAGGCATCCGTCGCGACGAGGCTGAGCGCCACGGCGAAGCATAACAGCGCGCCCGTGAAGCTGTAGATGGGCCAGCGCGCGCTGTCGATACCAAACTCGCTTGGCAGGAGGATGAGGAGCGTCGTCGCGATGGTGAACACGATGGCCAACACGCCCATGAGGATAGCATTGCGCAGGATGACGGCGCGGCGCACGTGCCGCGTGCGTTGCCACTTGATGTTCTCGCGGTGCGCGTCGGTCGCGCTGGGCAGCTCCTTGGCGAGGACGCGCATCCGGTCGATGACGCGGAACAAGCGCGATTGGGTGAAGTTGAGGAAGATGGCCGCGCCGTTCACGAGGAAGATGGGCGCGAGCGTGGCTTGGATGAGGGTGACCGCGTCGGACGCCATGCAGATATCGATGCGGACGCATGGTTTGACGCTTGTGAGTTGACGCGCGATTTGGTCCTTCACCACGGAGACCGGAGGAGGGATTCCGTGGAGGGAATGCCCAGGAGAGAGACGGAGTCCGCGTTCTTTGTCCGGGCGCTTGCCCTCCTCCGTCTCTCTCCTGACCGTTGCCAATCAGGACTCTCGTCTCCGTTCTCCTCGTCTCCGTGGTGAATCGTCCGGAGACGCGGAGGGGAGACAACCTTCTTCCGAGCAGCTACCAGTCGCGATCTCGTGGTCCTCGCCGAGAAGGTCGGCAAGAAACGCAACTTCGTGTCGGGCTTCCTCCTGAGCCTCGTCACTGCGCTCGTGTACGCCGTGTACTGGAACTACCGCGCTCACAACGAGGTGTACCGCCAGTTCGAGCTGCAGAAGGAGGACCGCGACGAGGGCGTCGTGTGGTTCATCCTCGGCATCATCCTGCCACCATTCCTCCTCGGCTACTGGTGGCTCATGGTGTCCAACGTGCAGTACGCGCGTGACCGCATGCGTTTGCCGCGCGGCATCAGTCCGGGGCGCTTCATCGTGCTCGCGGTCCTCGCGTTCGCTTCCTACATCGGCGCCGTGCTTCTCGCCGTGTACGCGTCCACCATCGACACGGCGACCGCCGCGCCCGAGCAAGCACGAGCGTCGCTCGCCGCCATCGGCGGCACGGTCGCGTTCGTCCTGCTCACGCTCGCCTTCGGGGGGGTCGCGTACCACCGCCTCCAGGGCGACATCAACGGATTGTGGGACGCTTACGATCGCCGCATCATGGAGCTCCAGGCTCCCGCGGTGGCTTCTCCTCCGCGGCCCGCGGCTCCTCCGGGCCCGGCGATGGCTGCGTGGGCCCAGTCTCCGGCAACGTATTATGCGGACTTGACGCCGCGGGAACCTCCGCAGCCTCCACCGTGAGCGCAGCGTGACCGTGGAACGGGGGGAACACGCGCTCCAGCTCACGCGCGACGCGGGGACGCAAGCGATCCCTCCCAGCCGCGACGAAGAACGTGAGGACGAACGCGGCGATCGTGACGACAAGCGGCCAACCGAGGCCTATGATATCTGCCCCGCCCATGAGAAGCGCGAGGATGCCGAGCAGGACGGCGCCGAAGTTGTTGGCCCAGTGCAGCAGCGTGGAAGCGACCGTGCTCATCCAGCGTGCACGGGCATCGGGAAGGGCTTCCACAAGCGAGAATACCGACATCGAGAGGCCGCACGCGGCAGCGTGGAACAAGGCGCGGGCCACGTAGAAGAACGTGGCCTCGTCGCCGTAGGAGAGGAAGTGCTCCATGACGCCAAACGCCGCGCCCGATGCCCACCCGAAGGGCAAGCGCAGCCACACGGGACGCACGCGCAGCACCGTGACCACAGCGAGCGCGAGCCCAAGCTTCGCGAACTCCTCGAAGACCGGGGCCCCCACGACGAGCTGACGGAGGAAGCCGCGCTGCGCGAGGATGCCGATCCAACCCAAGAGGAAGAGGATGCTCGCGAACACGAGCGGGTCCTTGGCGAAGCGCACGGTGAACGGTTCTTCCTCCACGCGCGGGCGGTCCTCCCCATAGAAGACGATGCCAGGGATGGACGTACCCCGCCCGTGGCGTGGTGGCCACTCGATCGGGGCAGGGCTGAGGAAGAACGCTTCGTTCTCGATGCTGGGCGCGTCCTCCTCCATGCAGCAAGCGAGCGCGCGCGGGCCGCTTGAGGCTGGCGCCCGGAGGTAACCGAGCACGACCGCTCGCTCACGCCGCACGCTTCGTCTTTCATGCCGTGCAGGATTATGGCGTGAGGACACCACGGCGGATGCATGCGTCGGGCCTTCCCGCTCGCCCTCGCCATCGTCCTCGTCGCCGCGCTTCCCCCGCTCTTGAGCGCGGGCACCCCGCAAGGCGCCGCGATGGCTTGGCGCTCGGCGCTCATCATCGACTCAGCGACGGCGCACCCAGCAAAGATGTTCGAGGCCTTCGACACGGCCAGCCTCAGCCTGTTCGACTTCAATGGGGACGGCCAACTCGAGATCGTGAGCCTCAACGACAACAACCACGCGTACGTGCTGGACTCGCGCACGGGTGCCGTGCTATCAGAGATCGTGACGACGCACCCAGGCGGGGACAACTGGCCAGTGCGCGACATGAATCCGATCGCGACTGGCGCGCTCTACGGGAATGGCGTCCCGTGCATGGTGATCCCCAATGGTGCGGCCTACTTGAGCGCGTGGTGCTACGACGCGGTGGCGTCCAACGCCACGAGCTTCAACTTCACGAAGAAGTGGGAAGTGCGGGTGGACGCGGCACTCTACGAGCGCGATTTCAAGACCGCGCACCCCTGGATGTTCGACCCGGACGGCAAGCTCAACAAGACGTACGAGTTGGGACTCGATGGCAATGCCTTCATGGCGAGCGTGGACGGGCCCAATTCCCCGAAGACCGTGTTCGTCGAGACGGACGGCTACCCCGGGCAGCTCGCGTTCGCCGCGGACGGTTCGTACCGCTGGTCCCACTCGTGGTACGACGGGAACGCCGGCCCCAAGGTCCTTGACATCGACAAGGACGGACGCAAGGACGTCTGCTTCGCGAGCGACGCGGGGGAAGTGGCGTGCTACGACGCGAAGACGGGAGGCGTGAAGTGGTCGTTCCACGCCCGCGATCACGGCGCCTACCCGGGCAGCATCCCGGTCTCGCCAGGCTACTTCAACCTCTACGGCGACGGCAAGTACGAAGTGTTCTTCGGCGCGAGGAACGCCGTGTACGGGAACAACTCCACGAGCATTCCCAGCAACAGGGATCCGACATACGACCGGAACTGGATGAACGAGACGCACGCGCAGTGGTTCTTGCTTGATAGCAAAGGCGACCTCGTGTGGAACGTGTCGTACGATTGGATGAATCCACTTGCGTACAATCACCCCGCGGCCACCGACATCAACGGCGACGGCGTCCTGGACCTCGTGAGCCTGGATTGGAACACGATCGGCCACAAGCCTGGGGAGTGGGAACCGACGAACCGCCCGAGCAACCTGTTCGCGCTCGACGGACGCGACGGCTCGGTCCTGTGGCGCACGTCCGTTGGCAGCTACTGGTCGAACAAGGACTTCGTCATCGGGGATGGGACGGGCGACGGCAAACTAGACGTCATCATCTCGGAGCCCAAGTGGGGAAACGAGGGCATCGGCCTCTACGATCTCTACTCAGGCAAGAACAAGGGTTGGTTCCCCACGGATTGGGCCGGCCAGACGCGCGGCCCCGTCGCGGGGGACCTCTACGGTGACGGAAAGCTCGAACTGGTCGTGCCCATCTCGCGGCACGCGCCGGGCACGAACTACCGCTCGCTCGACGTGGGCTGGCGCGAGGGCGCGCTGCAGATCATCGCGACGGACTCGCCATACAAGGTCACGTTCAGCGCGAACTTCCTCCTGAGTGACGACCAAAAAGAGACAGTGACGCACGGCATCACGGCGCGCCCACCCACCCCGACCACGCCACCCACGCCGACGCCCACGACGACGACGCCGGTCGTCACCACGACGCCAGCGAGCACGACGGCGCCAGTCGTCACGACAGCCCCTGCGAACGCAACGCCTCCGACCACGAACGCGAGCCTCACGGCCCCACCGCCGACGAGCAGGAACACGACGACCACCACGAGCACGCCGCCGCAGACAAGCCCTGGTCCGTCTGCAAGCACGACGACAACGACGACGGCCCCCGCTCCCAGCCAGCCGCTCCAGCCGGCGGTCGGCCTCCGCGTGCCAGGCCCCACGCTTGGCATCATCGTCGCGGCCGCGAGCGCCGCCGTCATCGTGGCGCGCCCTCCACGGCGGTGAGCGGCCGCAGTTTCTTCTACAAGTGGGCCATCCCATTTCATGCTCCACGAAGCGTGCTCGCGCTGCGGCCGCACGCTACTGGAGCTTCGGCGCGACGCGAACCGCGACTCCATGCGCGGCTCGGCGCCGCTGTGCCAAGTGCCCCGCTGCCCACTCGTGCAGAAGGTCCTCGGATTCGAGGATGCGCCGGCGCACCCCGGCACCGAGCTGATGGGGCCTTCCCCTCCTGCGGTCTTCGTGGGCCGCTATGGATACCCCAAGGTCGCGCTTGGCCCCCTATTGCCACCAGCGCCAGAGATGGCCGCGCCCGGCCTTGCAGAAACTCCCGCAGAATGGGCCAGGAAGCTCGACATCGCTGACATCCTCGCGATGCGCTCACGCCTCGTGCGGAGCAAGGCCACGATGGACGTCACGTCGCCGCGCGACCAAGCGCACGCGCTGGAGGCCAGCCGCGCGCTCGCCATGACGGACAAGCCTCTCGACACCGAGGTCACGCTGAAGAAACCGCCCAAGCTCGACTTCGAGCCCAAAGTGGACGGCTTCGCCGCGCCCATGGGCCCCAGCGTCACCATCATCGATGCGCGCGTGCTATCATCACCCAGCGTGCCGCGCAAGGTCGATTCCATCGTGAGCGACATCCACGCGGACGCCGCCACCGGCACGATGGAACTGTACGACGGCGGCATCTCGGCGTACCACATCCAACGCCTGCTGAGCGTCGGCCTCCTGGGGCAGGAGCGCCGCCGCAAGCTCGTGCCCACGCGCTGGAGCATCACGGCGACGGATGATATCCTTGGCAAGCAGCTCATCGAGCAGGTGAAGGGGTTCGCGACCGTGGATGCGCCGCTGGTCTTCTCCGCCGACTTGTTCGGGAACTACTTCCACGTGCTGCTGATGCCGCGCGTGTGGGCCTACGAGATGATCGAGGCGTGGCAAGGCGACGACGGATGGATGGCCGGGCACGACCTGGAGCCGTACGCGGGCCGCGCATCGTACGCTGATAGCATCACGGGCGCGTACTACGCGGCGCGCTTGAGCGTGCTGGAATGGCTCATTGAGCAGCAGCGGCAAGCCAGCGTGTTCGTCTATCGCGAGATCACGGAGGACTACTGGGCGCCCCTTGGCGTGTGGGTCATCCGCGAGGCCGTGAAGATGGCGATGCAGGGCAAGGGGCTCGTGTTCGAGGACATCGCGAGCGCGGTGAGGCACATCGCGAGGCGCTCGCGCAACGGCGATTGGACGAAGACCATGGTGCTACCGAAGGAAGCTCACGCGCAGCGGACGCTGCGGGATTTCCTCCTATGAACAGCGTGGGACTTTACCAGCATGTCTCCTGCACGTGCCGAACGGCCCTCTTCGCGTTCTTCGCGCCTTCGCGTACAAGAAGTGGGTCATCCGCAAAGGCGATCGTCCAGGAACCCCAGAGACAGACGAGTCCTTATCCTGCGGCCACTCACTTAGAGAAACCGTGACTCCCCGCCAGAGGCCAGCAATCATCGTTGGGGCGTTCGCGCTCGTTGTCCTTCTACGTAACTGGTCACCTTTCTGGCACGCTCGGGCGGCGCTAGCATAGGTCGCACCGGCAACGCCTCGACGCAAACCGAAAACTCTAGGTCAAGTTCAGCTATCATTCCTTTGTGCCTCACGA
>Ga0265292_1003179_pt1 | contig 10358 bp, 13 predicted proteins | sample Munlanlewell296A_FD_189080 | JGI IMG/M metagenome (GOLD analysis project Ga0265292, IMG submission 189080) | Leachate microbial communities from a municipal landfill in Southern Ontario, Canada - Leachate well 296A | ecosystem: Engineered > Solid waste > Landfill > Unclassified | place: Canada... | reverse complement strand
CGACATTAAATATATTTTTCGTCTTTCGACGAAGAATGAATTGTACCTTTTTCTGGTCGAGCAGGTATTGGATTAGACATGAACTCATTGAGCATATTCTTAATTTCGGTGGTTCTCCTTTTGGTGGGCGTGGTGTTCTTTCAGTTCCTCGTCATAAGAGGATCACGGTTGAAGAACGACTTCTTGGAGGAGCGGAACTCCGGACTTCTCAACGATCTTCTCGAAGCGAAAAAACCGACACTGCAAATGCGACCGTTGTCTGGCAAGCATTCACACCTTGCGGCGAAGGTTCGGATAACTAGCGAGGGATATCTTGCCGTACCCATGAACCCGGATGACCGTACCATCGAACAAATTCGTCGACTTGACCAAAATATTATCGATGGCTTCAGCCCTCTCGCAGGGCAGGAAATAACTGGGCTTGATCCGAAGTTCAGTTCCTTACTGGTATTGGGCGCCGAGTATCGGTATAAAAAAGGGCAAGAATGGTAGTCGAGTTTTCAGGGCTTAGGTCGATATATCTGCCATGCTGACGCGCAAAGATTGCTGCGTTCGCGTGGCAGTTTTTGTTTTGTCTTTATGCTAATTTTACTAAAATAGCACCGATAACAGCGATGACTGTTGCAAATATTTTCCTTTTTACATTTTTGTTTTCATTAAAAATATAAATTGCCAATACTGCAACAAAAATACTACTAGTACTTCTTATCGGATATGCAATAGAAAGTGGGATATCTGGTAATGAATATAATGAAAGTAAACTATAATATGAGGCCGCCAGTAAAACAGAAGCAATTAAATAAACTTTTAAATTTTTCTTAACTTGATTATTGTAAAAATTAAACCTTCTTGCATAGTGTGGTAATAAAATGATTACCGGAATCATTAACATTAAGAAAAAGTAAAATAATTGATTAAATGTCCCAACAAAAACTTTATCCAACAAGACTGCTCCAGCACTAATTAGAGTTGAGATTATACAAATCAAAATAGGTTTCATTCCAATTTCTTTTCTAATATGGATATTCCCACTGATAAATAGTGTAGAAAAAACAATTAATAAAGTACCAAGCATAGAAAGTATGGTAACTTTTTCAGACAAAAATATAATACCAAAGGCTACAACCCAAACTACCTGAAATTGAGATACTGTAGAATAAATAGTTACTGGTACATTTTTTAAAGCATAATTTGAAACAATGCCTGAGGCTGCTTGCATAATTCCAGATCCAATGAAGCCAAGTATTAAAAATGTAGGTAGAGAAAAAAATAAAGGTAAGCTTTTATATATAAAAGGAAAAATGGCTATACAAATAAAGATATTACCAAAAAAGAAAAGCGAAAATGAATCGACTCTATTTAGACCGTATTTACTATATAAACCATTGGCTGTTCTTGCAATAATTGCCAGTAATAGAAGCGAGATAGAGCCTATTAGCATAATATATTTAGTCTAGCATGTCTTAAAAGATACAAGATACAAGATAGAAGATACTAGAAGCAAGGAGAATGGAGTAAGGAGTATGAAATACAAATGCGTTCAATAAAAATTTAAAACTAAAAATTAGAAATTATCTTGTATTTTTGCCACATGTTATACTTTTCTGATGAAAGAAAATCACTTGGCACTTTATCGTAAATATCGACCACAAACTTTTTCTGATGTTGTCGGACAGGAGCAAATTGTTGAACTTTTAACTAGCTCAATTAAACAGAAAAAAATCGGCCATGCCTATATGTTTTGTGGTAGTCGAGGAACAGGCAAGACTACCGTTGCGAGAATTTTCGCACATGATATTGGATGTAATCCAGAAGATATTATTGAAATTGACGCAGCTTCAAATCGTGGAATAGATGAAATACGCGAACTCCGTGAGGCAGTACGTACGGCACCATTTTCTTCACCGTATAAAGTTTATATTGTGGACGAAGCACACATGCTCACAAAAGAAGCAGCGAATGCACTTCTTAAAACTCTTGAGGAACCACCAAGTCATGTTGTATTTATTTTGGCCACAACTGACCCAAATAAATTACCACAAACAATTGTTTCTCGTTGTCAGAAAATTAATTTCAAACAGCCGGATAATAAAACTCTTGCAGATAGATTGGTACATATTGCAAAAGAGGAAGGATTCGGGTTGCCTTTGGTTGCTGCAGAAATTATTGCTCAACACGGTAATGGTTCTTACCGCGATGCCATAGGGATACTTGAACAGTCTCTTATGACAGCCCATAAAACTGTCATCCTAGAGGATGTTAAAAATCAACTAGGCACTCCAGATAAAGAATTATTAATTTCTCTATTAGAAGCTCTTTGTTTAAAAGATGGGAAACAAATATTGGAAATTATAGAAAAGTTAAATTCAAATAATTCTTCTGCAATCAAAACCTATGATGAGTTTCTCGAAGTATTACGTCAAGGATTAATTATTCGTGTTGGCGCAAGTGAGGAGAAAGGGGAATTGGCAAGACTCGCGAAGGAATACCCCCACACTATTGGTTCAAAAACCATTCTAGAATTACTCGATAAGCGTCATTTGCTAGAAGTATCGGATGTCCATGCTTGGACAGCTTTTAGAGCGGTTTTGTTATCAATTATCGAAGTATAAATATATAAAGATAATGTTTGTGTTTATGAAGCAAGTTATATAGGTGGGTTTGTGGATTTTTAGACTAGTTATTAGCCAATAGGGTATAGCCACTAGTGAAATACAAATACGGAATATAAACAAAAAGAGTCGCGCCGTAGGCGCGACTCTTTTGAATTCCTAAACCCTATTGGCTAGTGGCTAACATCTGGGACCTACTCTTGCTCCAAAAATAACGCCATCACAGTTGCACCAAGCCATGAGATAGTAGAAACTCCACCACTAATAATAAGCGGAAGCTTTTGACTAAAAGTTAAAGACGCATAAGTTTTTGTTGTAGAAGTCTTAGAAAGAAGTCCAATTACAAAACTATTGATAAATAAAGCTACAACAAATCCCATTTTTATAAAAAACTGTGGGCGAGTAAATAAATATTCTCTTGTTGGCCAAAATAATACGAAGCCAGTAAGTATCATAAGTATAAGTCCAATCCAAGTTCTATTGTGGTATTTTTTAACTGTAGTTGTATCTAACATGGCAACTTTTCCACGTATCCAATTAAATCCCAAATGATCAGCATGAAAAACATTCCAAGCTACGAAGGCAAGTGCTAAGAAATGAAGCGGTAAAAAAAATTCTGACATAGTTTTTTATTATTGAGTAATCGTTCCTATTTTATAACGTGCTAAAACTTTCATATATTTAGATTTTCCATTATGTTCATTCATAAAACCATTTGTACCATCACCTCCGCACATTGAAAGTATCGCACTCTTTCCTCCTGGATGTAGATTTACCCACATTGTTAAATCATAAACTGACCCAGAAACTATTGAATAACAACTAGAAGCATTATTGTGTGAAGAAATATCTGCAATAGTGTATGTTGAGACTTTCTCAATCGTTGTGCCAGTTACAGTATTTACTGTCGTGCTTACATTGGTTGTATTAGAACCATTCTCTGTTTGTGTTACTACTTGAGAATCTTTGACGTAAGTTTTTGGGGCATATTTTATAAAATTATAATAATACCAACTACCCAAAATGGCTAATGTGATAAGTATAATAGCAAAAATTGTCTTTTTCATATATTGTAATAAGTTATTACTACAGTATAACCCATTTTATTTCATTTTTAGAATTATTAGCAAAGTAGTACGGAGAAAGGAGTACGAGAAAATACGAATTTTGCATCAGTATGTATTTCGTACTCCATACTCCATTCTCCTTGCTTCTTTTATCTTGTATCTTACTGCTTACTCACATTTTTAATGTTACACTTTTACCATGCTTAGACTTACAAAACATTTTAAAGATAATTTGGCCCACACAAGTACCCTTATCTTTTTGGCAGGTTTTATTTTTGATGCTTTTATGTTGCCAGACTTGGAGCATCCACTGGCTCGTTATGCTGTTTTTAGTTATTTATCTATAATTGCAATTTTGATAATGTTTCGCGAGTGGTGGGTTTCAAGAAATACTGCGAGCGAATTCGAACAAAAAGTTTATTCTATCGTTACATTTTGTATTTCATATTTTTCTGGGTCAGCACTTTCTTTCGTTTTTATTTATGCAGTTCGTAGCGCCCAAATATCTGTTTCTTGGCCATTGTTTTTAATTCTTATTCTTTGTATTTTTGCTAATGAATTTGTTTCGACACATGATTTTAGATTTTCTTTGGACGTTGGTATATTACTTATTGCCGCACTTTTTTATATAGTATTTAATACTCCTCTTTTTCTTAAAGTTCAAAATGATATGACTTTTGCTATAAGTATTGGATTAACTGTCCTTATTTTTCTTTTTTATATATTCTTATTAAAATTCTCTTCCGAGAACGCCTATAATCAAGCAGGACGTGGTTATGCTTTGGCACTTGGTATTCCAATGTTCGTGGCTATGCTTTATTTTTTAAATGTTTTACCAGCCGTTCCACTTTCACTTAAAGACGCAGGAATATATCATTATGTATGGAGAGATGAAAATGGTAATTATAATATGCAAAAAGAATTAGATACGCGAAAGTTTGCTAAATATAGAACACCTACATATCATTTAACTCCAACGGATAACGGTGTGTATTTTTTTAGCGCAGTAAATGCACCAGCTGAATTAACTGCACCCATTTCTTATGTATGGGAATATTATGACAAGACAAATAATAATTGGGTTGCATCTGGCGAACCAATAACTTTCACTTTAGCGGGAGGAAGAAGCGATGGCTATAGAGCTTATTCTCAAAAAGAAAATATTACGGAAGGGTTATGGCGAGTAACGGTGAAGGTGGACAATAATCGTATTGTTGGAAGATTGAAATTTAATGTAGTGAAGGATAACGCCGTACAGTTAGTAGAGACGAGACTTTAGTTATTTGAATGTTAAAAGTTAGGAATTGAGATAAAATTTTTAATTTCTAATTTTTAGTTTTTATTTAAAAATACAATGCTATATGATTTTGTATTCCATTAAAAATTAAAAATTAGAAATTAAAAATTCTTTTAATATTTCTCTCTATATTTTTGCATCTAACTACTAACTCTTAATCTTACAAATAACCTTTAACGAAGCAATGTCTTCCTTGCTCAAATAAAGCGTATTACTTTTATTTAATGAATACATAATAGAAGTTGGGTTTGTATTATGGTCGACTCCTAAAGCATGTCCTAATTCGTGTGCTAGAACACGCGTTAATTTATCTTGTGTACTAAATTCATAAATATTTATAGTATTAGTATTTGGGCCATATGTTCCTTCTTGAAATTCTTGCCCAGCCGTTTGATTTATTACATCTATGTTTTGATTTGCCGTAGCTACTAATAAATTATATTTTTCTATGAAAGAATTTATTTTATCAGCAGAATTATTAATTGCTAATCTTTTTGTTTCAAGAATTTGTTGAGCTTTAATTAAACTGTCTCTTTGTTGTGAGAGACTATTATAAGTATCAGATGGTGCGCCACCTTGGTTATTCCAGTAATCTACTTGTGTAGAATATTTTGTTTGTTCAACATTAAAATTAGCAAGTTCGTCAGCATAAGCTTGTTTTTTTGTGGCCAAATCTTGCATTAAAGTCTCATATTCTTTTTTGACTGAACCTGCGAGTGTATTTGTTTTTTCAACATCGGCTTTTAAGGTACTATTTATTTGGGTTGTCTTCTGTCTATTATCATAAATAAGATTAACGGTTAATTTTCCATTACTATTATATTCAAATAAATCTTTACCAAGTGGTTTTGCCCAAATTTTTGAAGCAGAGACTAATGTAGATTTTAATTTTGTTTCAGATAGACCAAAACCAGCATCTATCGTTCCTATTTTATATTGTATAGGGGAGTCGCATGGTTTAGGTTGTAGGAAATTAAGGTATACAAAAACTGCTACCACGAATGCCATCCACCAGAGATTGTTTCGTAAGAAGTTCATGTATTAATTATAGCATTTGGACAGACAGTTAGGTGTTAGAAGTTAATATTAATTCGTATTGCTGTAAACTGTTGACTGTAAGCTATAAGCTCTTTTTTAATCCCATTCTTTAATACTTGCACCTTTCATTTCCGTCTTAGTAGCTTTACGAATATATTTCTCATTTCCTTTTGGAATTATGGGGATATGTTTAATATCATAAATTGTTTCTGCTATATTCCATAAATCTTTGTCGCTTGTTTGCCACTTTTTTCCAAAGCGATTTAAATTGATTGGATTAGAATATCCTAACAATGTTTTCTCTCCATTTTTTGTTAAAAAATATTCATGAAAATATGATAATGCAAGTTCACGAATTGTCTTGTAAATTGGGTCGCGATACCTTAAAACAGAATGATTAGTTTTACTAATCGCACCCCAAAAGCCATTATATTTATACAAAGCTACAACGTGGTCATAATCACCTTTCCTTACCTTTAAGCTCATGACAAGGGGATTTTGGCCTTGCAAGGCTATTGCAGAGGCTGCGAGCATAGCGCCCTCTATACAATGGGCCTTTTTCTCCTTTAAAACACGAATGGGAGACATGCAAGTCTCACCACTTTTTTCATAATTAAAAGGGATAGAATCCAAGTAGTCTTGGATCTTAGCAGGGGTATTTAATTGTAAAAGTTTATTTTTCATTGCAGACGGAGAGTGGTAAGTGTTAGAAGCCAAAGGTAAGGAGTTGAGGTAAAATTTTTAATTTTTAAAAAGATACTAATACGAACCAAGACACTGGATTCCAACTTTCGTTGGAATGACACAGGGTTTGTATTTTTTCTTTCAACTCCTAACGTCTAACACCTAACTTCTAACTATTGAGCCAGTGGTGCCAAATACGAATTCAAAAATGCTGGTATAACAAAAATTAATCCAATTGTTGGAATTACTATTACTAGAATTGTAATCCACATTGTAGTTAGAAAATACTTTCTTGTTTTTTCTACTGATTCTAAAATCGCATCAATCTTTGTACTTTGTTCTTCTAATTTTGTTTTTATTTCTTGTTCCATATAAATTATTTTTTTAATTCACTAATTTGTCCAGTTTTTGCATCATAATTTATCCATAGACTTTTTCCGATAGATGGAGGAGTTGTCATTGGTTCGCTGGCTTTTCTTTCTACATAATTAAATAGAGCAACGCCGTCATGGATTTCTACAGTTTGAGGTGCAATTCTATCACCTAAAAGGATGGTATTCGTTGGTGTATATTTATCATCATTACTATTCATTGCTAGGACAGCATAATAAAATGCACCACTTCCACCAGGATTATTCACAAGAAGTATCACTGCATCATTTTTACCATCGCCATTTAAATCTCCGTAAACTGGCTCACCAAAAATAGATAAAGTATTTTTTGTTGCTGAGTCAGGAGTTATTTCATTGCTTGCAACCCCAGCAACTAAATTAAAACTTTCACCATTGACAACATAAGTAAGATTTTTTACATCCGCAGTCATTTTACTCGGGGTGTCAATATATATATCATCATTAATAAAATTAAATTTATAAACACCGATTAAACAAACAACCGCAATTACACCTACAATCCAAAACGTAACACTTTTTATAGTTTTCATTATCATGTATTTAGTATATCAGTAAGATACAAGAAGCAAGGAGAAAGGAGTATGAAGTACGAAATGTACTCTGACACAAAATTCGCATCTAATCTTACTTCTTTCTCCGTACTACTATGCCTCCGTTGGTTGTGAATAAATAGAAAGTAGGGCAAATAATAAACTCATAACAAGAGGACCTAAGAATATTCCAATTGGGCCAAATAACACAAGTCCACCTAAAACAGAAAGTAGAACAAATAGGGGATGAAGCTGTAAATGTTTTCCAATTAATTTTGGACCCAATATATTATCTACAAGTCCAACAATTAAAGTTCCCCAAATGGCAAGCCCAATTGCTGGAGTTGTATTTCCAATTGCAAAAAGATAAAAAACTGCTGGCACAAGTACGATAGCTGTACCGATACGAGGTACTAATGACGCGATAATGGCAACACTTCCCCATAGAAGCCCATTTGGAAGTCCAAATAAATAAAAGCCAATAGTCATTAATATACCCTGTAGAAAAGCAATAACTAAATTTCCTTTTATAATTGAGTTCACGGCTGACTCCAAGCGTTTAAAAACAGTCTCATCATCAATATCATTAAGCGGACTTAATTTAATTATAGATTTTTTTAGTCTCTCTCCATCTTTGAGTAAGTAGTAAAAAGATATAAAGAAAATAAATAAATCAAGAAGAAAAACAGAGGCACCAGAAAGAGCTTGCCCTAAATTACCAATCATCCAAGAGAGAACTTGTTTAATATAAAGAGTAGTATTGTTTGAAATATTAGTAAAGTAGTCTTCGGTTCCTGGTATAATTTTTTCTGATGTTTGTCCAATATTATTAATTATAATAACAAGACCATTTTGTTTATCGTCTACTTGAGAAAAATTTCCATAAAGTTGTGCTGCTTCACGCGCTACCTGTGTTCCCAAAAATGTTAGCGGAATAATTATACAAATTATACTTAGAATAACTGTAATGGATGTTGCCGTTGCTTCATGTCCACCGATTAACCCTAATATTTTTTTATAAACTGGATGGAGAACAACAGCACAAATAACTGCAAGTACAAGAGTTGCTAAAAATGGTTTAAGAACGAAAAATGCCAAAACTAACATCCCAGCCAAGATTGCTAAAAGAAAAGGATTTTTTGTTTTTATGTTTGTCATAATTTTCTTGATGAGTTTTTAATTATATCTAAAGTATATACCCAAAAAAGATATATTTCACGTATTAACTCGTTAGAAGTTAGAGGTTAGGGGTTTAATTCTGAAGTTCACCATGTGTGTGTATTAGAATTTGTATTAGGCCTCTAACTTCTAATTTATCCAGCTAAGGCGGTGACTCCTAACATTTCTACTCTTGGTTTCTGATTTATGCTAGCTAAATACAATTCCTCAACTTTTTCTCTTGCCCAAGGAGTTTTTCTTAGAAATTTTAAACTAGAAGAAATACTTGGGTCAGTAGTAAAGCATTTTATTTTAATATCAGCTCCGAGTTTTTCAAAACCATATTCTTTTACTAGATATTCAAGAACAGTTTTAAGAGTCTTTCCATATATTGGATCATTTGGATGTTCATTCATATTAATTTTGAAGAGTAATTTCTTCTATATATTTAAGTACAATATCTTCCACATTTTTATCAAAAATTACTTTATGATGCCCGTGGACATTAACGCCAATATTTTTCGCACCATCTAAATAGCTACCTTTCTCTGCCCATACATGATTATCATATTCTGGACAGATAGAAATTATTTTATTATTTACTTCTGTGTGCTTTTCTAAATCAAGAATAATTTTACTGTCAGTGTTTAATTCTTGTATGGAATCTAATGGTAAGAGTTTTGCCATAGATGATCCAGAAAACGGTGTAGCAACAGAAATTAATCCTAATACTTTATTATCTTGATTTTGATGAGCTAATAAATATTTTCCTATTAATCCACCCTTACTGTGGGCTATTAAAATAACTCCTTTTAAATTATCTTTTTTAGTATCAATCTTTTCTATGACGTCTCTTAATTTTTTAGTAGAGTCTGGAATTTTAAAAAGGTTATAACCTAGTTCTGGAACAATATAAACTGGATGACCAGCTAGAGATATTTTATCACCGAGAGTTTTCATAAAGCCCCATTTTCCTAAAATACCAGGAACTAAAATCACAGGTACTTTATTTTCTAAAACATAATCAAGATAATGTTTTGGTGGTTTGTGATAGATAAGTGAGGTAACAGAGCCATGTATCATATATCCGTAGTCGACCACCCAAGATAAAATTTTTTTATGTAATTTCATATTAAAAGTATAGCAAATTTAATTTTTCTTTCTTAAACTTAATATAGTAATTAGGGCAGCTGCAAGAACAAAATATATTGGGTATAGAGCATTACCAATATCAAATGAAGCAATGGCAAAAATATTTAATACGGCAACTAAAAATGATAAAGTCCAAGCCAAAGTATCCTCTGTTCCAGGATTTAACCAAGTTTTTCTGGCGATAGTTAATGTACCCATGGCATCGACAAAAACATTTAATACGAGAGCATATATTGGATTTTTGGTATATATCCATAAAATTAGACCTAAGAGTGAAACCGCAAAGCATGCGTAATCAAATTTTGAAAAAGAAAAGTAACCAGTTTTAAAAGAAATAGCAATAACGAGTATTTGTCCAACAATATAAGTCATTGCCAACCAGACAGCCTGCCAAGCCCCAAGAGCTA
>Ga0265292_1003177_pt1 | contig 10365 bp, 16 predicted proteins | sample Munlanlewell296A_FD_189080 | JGI IMG/M metagenome (GOLD analysis project Ga0265292, IMG submission 189080) | Leachate microbial communities from a municipal landfill in Southern Ontario, Canada - Leachate well 296A | ecosystem: Engineered > Solid waste > Landfill > Unclassified | place: Canada... | reverse complement strand
AGTCGCCATGTTTCAATTTCGTTAAATAATTTCAGAATTTCGTTGTGTTCATGAACCATGCCTTGAATTTGTTTTTTATCTGCTTTAACAAAGTTTTGCTCGAGATTAATGTTTTCGTTTGCCATTTCTCACTCGCTTATTTCTGGTTTATCTAAATTTGATTTATCAAAAAACTCTACTTCATTTATACCCACCATTTTGCAAAATCGAGTTGCATCCGCAATAGCTTATTTGTGGTCTGCGAAGCTATGCGCCGATTCAATTTCGCCAGAAAAACCGGCTATGTTGGCGTAAATGACTTTATCCTTCTTTGTACTAATTCGCCAATCAACCGTACCATTAGCACCATCAAAATATAAATTGATTTTTACTTTCATTTCTTTTCTCCCTTTAGTTATTAAAAAAAATTATAGCGGGTAGAAACGGTTTCCAGCGAGTTTCATAAGCTCGCCTTATGCAGTTCGACTCTGCCACCCGCTACCATATTGGCAACGCCGCCAAAATGCTTAATCTAAGTTCAGCCAATGAATTGTGATTCTAAACACAAAATAAAACACAAAGACACCAATAGCTATTTTTAGACACCTCAAAAGTAGTGTCTCATAATAGCTGTTGTTCGTTAAAACACCATTAATTAGTTTGTTCAAAAAATTACGTGAAGATTCTTTCTTCGCTTTCTCAAACAATTTGATAAGTGGGTTCAAGCTTTCGTTTATCTGTTTCAAAAAATTCATAAGCCACCTCAGTCAAAAATTTCTGTTATAGTTATTAGTGAATCCGAAAATTCCGGGTGGTCAGTCCGAAACGTATCTTCCGCGTCTATGGCATTCAACCCGTACACAACGAAGCAAATATAGCCCGATATCGTATGTACTTTAACTCTAAACTTTCTCATAAAATCACCTTTTGTCTAATACGGGCAAACAAGCCCGTTTCGGTTAATTAAACCTCATCAATTAGACTTTTTAATAGCTTCCAAAAATTCGTATATATCAACAATCGCACTGTCAATGTATCGTTTCTGTGTTCTCTTATCTAAAATCTGTTTTTTAGATAGCATATCCTGTACTATTAAGTCTATCGTGTACAATCTATTTGCGATAGCTTTTGTACACTTTACGAGATTTTCTTTCTTTCTCACTTCACACCTCCGTCAGTTAGTTTAATTAGCCCCTTGCCGGATAGCGAACCCGATAACTCCAAAAAGTTACACGGGAAAAATTATTACTCTACATCGAACATATAAGAGTTTATTTTGTCAATCGCAACAATAAGACTATCTATTGTGCAAATTTTTTCAAAATGTTCAATATCATTATAAAAATATTCTTCGTCACAATATTCTTCATATTGTGATAATTCAACCGCTGAACCTTTCAGCGAGTCATTATAAACAATTGATTCTACTTTGTTCATCTTTTCACCTTTTTGTTTTGTTAATGAATTATGTTGCTATCTTATATATATCATCTATTTCTTTATTAAAGAATCATACAAAAACACAATAAGCGCAAATAAAAAGATTAAATAACCTGCAATACCAAGCCCGATCATTAACATGTAATAAGCCGTCATTTTGATTTCCTCTTTTATTTTGTTATACTTTATATATCATCTAACATGCCAAAGTCCAAAATTGTACCAAAATAATAACGAATGTATTAAAGCAAGATAAATTGCATCAAACCAGCACAAAACTGCTTCAATTCAAGATAAACCAATAATCTTTATTATGTAAACTTGGTAAATATTACGTGTAGCAAAGTACAAAGTTACCTCTTATAAAGAGGTTAATTTAAGATTGAATATTTCAATCGAATTAGTAAAATAAAATAAAAATATAAGTTAAATTAAATTTTAGAGGTAAAAATGGCGTTCGTAAAAGGACAAAAGCGGTATCCGGGCGCTGGAATTAAAAAAGGTCAGAAACAAGAGAAAACCCTTTTATTCGCCGGATTGACAGAAGACAATAAAAGAGAGATTCTCGAAGCTGCGATGAAGTTAGTCCGTAAAGGGAACTATCCAGTAATAAACAAGTTACTCGATAAAATATTGGCTAACGTTGCAACAACAGTAGAGTTGAATATGAACGGTTTAAGTACGTTTATTAAAGACTTGCTAAACGATAATATCGAGGCTCCAAATACTACCCAGTATGTTCTAAATCACAATTCAGGACAAACGGAACAAGATTAAGTGTTTTAGTACGTGCAAAAGCCCACCTAACCAATATTCAGTTTTTAGCTTATTTTATCATTTTGCTGATTTTAGCACAATGATAATTTAGCGTAAAAACGCAACAAAGTGTCAAAAAACACGGGAAAACACTTTTGAGATAGAACTATGAAATTACTACCTAAACAAAAAGAATTTTGCTTTGACATTAAAACACCACAGTTGGCATATCTAGGTGGCTATGGATCAGGCAAAACATATGCGGCTTGTATTAAGGCTTTGTTGCTATCCGGCTACAATGCAGGCACTGCCGGCATGTTGGTCAGTCCTACTTTCCCAATGCTAAGAGACACAACCCGCCGAACGTTTCTGGAGATACTCGAAACGAACGAGATAGGGTTTAACTTCAAGGCAACAGAAAACAAAATTATCCTTAATGAAGTTAATAGCGAAGTTTGGTTCCGAAGTGCGGACGATCCAACAAGGTTAAAAGGTTCTAACCTTGCATGGATCGGACTTGATGAACCGGCTTTAATGCACGAAGAGGCTTATAATGTATCTTTGTCAAGACTTCGCGATCCTAAAGCGGGCGCAATACAATTATTTTTTACCGGGACGCATGAGGGCTTTTCTTGGCTATACGATAAGATCGATAATAATCAAAGCGATAAGATCAAGGTAATCAGAGGCAGCACAAACGAAAATAGTTTTTTGCCTTCGATGTATGTTGAAAGTCTTTATGATAACTATGATGAAGAACAAATTAAACAATATGTAAATGGTTATGCAACGCTAATTAATAAAGGCAGAGTTTATTATTCATTCCATCGTGAGTTTAATTTACACGATAAAGACTACAATCCAAACTTACCAATAGTTTTAGCGGTTGATTTCAATATTAATCCTTTGTGCTGGTCAATCATACAGAATTATGGAACGCAAGATTTTGTAATTGACGAAATAATCTTGCACAACAGTAACACAGAAGCGGCGAGCAACGAAGTAAGAAGACGTTATCCAAACGCGGACATTTACATATATGGAGATTATAGTGGAACGTTCAGACATACTTCAAGCCCAACAACAGATTATGAGATTATGAAAAGCATTATCTATCCCGCAGCCGTTAATATTAAGCCAGACCCGCCGGTTATTAATCGTGTTAATAGCGTTAATGCACGATTCAAAAATGCTAAAGGTGAAAGAAGATTATTCGTGCATAGCAAGTGCAAGCATACAATTAGAGACTTTGAGCAAGTGAGTTACAAAGAGGGCAAACGAGAAATTGATAAAACTAACTTAGACTTAACACATATTAGCGATGCAATAGGCTACTATATTGAATATGAGTACAGCTTAAAAGGCAAACCAATTGTCAAACAATTTTAGAGGCAAGCATGAAAAGTATAGTCAAGATTGGCAACTACAATGATTTAGATTTTACAGAAGAAAGAATCTCTGAAATTGAAACGATTATCAACAACCAAGTTAGAGAGGGCGAACGGGTTGGAATGTTAGTTTTTGATAAAATACTTTTCATGTTTGAGCCGGTGATATGGGATTTTGATAACGATGCAAAGATATATCCGGTGAAACAAATAACTACATTGCATAAAAGTGTAATTGAGAAACCACATTTATCAATAGTGAAATAATGAGCGATACGAACGAAAAAGATTTTCTGATTGAAGAACTGCTACTACTTGAGAGCAATATCTTTTTGTTTCTCAATAGACTGCTTAGTGCAAATAGAAACAATGCCTTGATAATATTTAGTACAGATTTTAACCAGTTGTTGAATGATGCTGGACTTAATAAAGTAGTTAATAAGTTAGAAGGCGAATATACCAAGATTGTTTCTAAGGACGCTGATATAGCAAAGTCTTTAAACGTAACCATACCAAGAAACTTAGATGCTTTGCAGTTCTTAATGGAAACCGATGCAGATATATTGCTGAACGATACAAAGAATTTTACTAATCAACTCAAGAAAAAGGTTTTGACTGGCTTTGCTGATAATCTTAACTCATCACAGATATTAAGTTTGATGAGTGAGACAAAATTAACACAGCCGCAAATGTTAGCAACGTTGAACACTGCACAAAGCCAGTTCAGAGCCGCTTCAATGGCGACATTGTTCCAAGATGCACCGGAGGTAAGATTTAGACTTGCTCACGTAATGGACAACCGGAATAGATGCCAATGCCGTGCAGTTTATCTAAATCAAAATCGAGAGGGCTACACAAAAGCGGAAATTGATAAGGGTGCATGGACAAAGTTAGCAAGAGAGTTTTGTCCAAAGTTTGACGGTGAATATAGTTTTATAAATCGTGGTGGTTGGAATTGTAGAGGATTCATACAAGTGGTGAAATGATAAACAGAATAGTTTTGTGGTACTTAAAAAATAAGTTAGAGCGGGAATTGATGAAGTTACAAATAGCGGCAATTGAATTGCAGTTATTACAGACTAAGCAAGTTAAACAACAGATTGAAAAACAAAGTTTAATATATCTAAATTGACAGACGAATTTAACATAGGGCTTACGGACGCTGAATGGCGCAAAGTTGGGGCTTATGCCAATTCGCTAATTCAGAACGATATGACTGCTGGTAAATTCCAGAACGGGAAAAGTAACTTACAGTATATTAATCAACAGTACAAGAAATACAAAGCGGCTGGTTTTAAACATCTAAAATATAAACAGTCTATTGCTAACCCAGAGACGGGCGGATTAATAAAAAGTAAAAAGGTTGCCGGTAAACGGAAGCAAAAATTATTTGGTATGCACGGTAAAGCGATTGAATCCACTAACACTGCTTTTGTTGACATGACACTAACCGGAAAATTGAAGAAGAGTTTAGAAATAATAAGAAACATTCCCAACGGTATAGAGTGCGGCTTCACCAGAGAAAATGCTGTAAAGATTATTCAAGGCAACAACAGATACAGTAGGCAAGTGGTAGGGCTTTCGGAAGAGAATGTAGAAAAAGTAAAAGTGTTCATAGATAACTTAGTTTTCGAGAAGCTGAACATTCATAGAGAGATAAATATTGAAGTCAAATTTTAAGTCTGTTCATTTTTACGATGAGACGTATGCACAGAATATTTTATTTTGTGTAGGTACTCAAAAGGATACTCAAAAGTATGTTAAAAGAAATTATAATTTAGATTTAGACTTTAAGGGAAACGAAGGCGGGAAGTGTTTTGAAGTTAGAGGTTACGGTATAATTATTTGGATGCCGATGTTTAAGAAAGAGGCTCAATATTTAGGAGTTTTAGCACATGAAATAACTCATGCGGTTGTTTTTGTTTTTGATGTAGTAAGTATAAAAGTTGACGCAGATAATTCAGAGCCAATGGCGTATTTAATGGAATCATATACACGAAGATTTTTACAAGAGTGGAACAAACTATGACCCAACAAGAAATATTAAGTTTGGTATGGAAGAAAAACGTTCACGACCAAGACAAAATTCGCAAAGCCGAACAAGAAAAGAATTACTATTACTATATTGGGAGTAAGAACGAGTTAGAGGGCTATTTGACAAACGCTTTATCTTTAACTTATTCTATTGATGACATTACAGATATGCAGTTGAATTATGTTAATCTAACCAAGAAATTAGTAAACCAACTCACCGTCATTTATAAAGAAAAGCCAGACAGATATTTGGTTGATGCAGCCGGAAAGAAAGTAGAAAAGCAAACCGAATATTATTTATCCATTCTTCCAGAAGATATTAACTTACAAGATAAAACCGCACACAGATACGGGAAAGTTTTTGGCACTTCCTTAACACAAGTATATTTTAAGAATGGCAAAATAAGGTACAGAGTCCACGCCTCACAGAATTTAGATATTAAAACAGATGATGAAGATACAAAAGAGTTAGAATTAGTAGCTTATGAGAAATATTACAAAGATGAAATATTCACGATAATCTATACCGCAGACGAATATTTTAAGGTGGATGCAAATGGTAATCCTCAAAAAGATAAAGAAAACCCTAAGAACCAAAATCCAATCGGGATGCTCCCATTTGCAAGATTTTTTACTGAGCAAGGTGAAGGTTTTTGGGGTGAGGGCGTAACAGATGTAGTCAATACTAACGAACAAATAAATTTCCTTTTAACCAAATTAATTAATCGGGATTTAATTATAGGTTCAGAAGGAACGGTTTTAGCTACTAATTGCGGACTTAGAAAAAAAGGGCTGAAACCTGACGATGAAGACGGGGTAAAGAAAATCAAGATAGGTATCAAAAACCCTATTGTAGTGGAAACAGATAGAACCGATATACCAGCCCCAAACATACAGCATATATCTTTTCAACCACAGATACTTGAAATTAGGAATACGATTGATTGGTATATTAAACTGATTGCATTAAGCAGAGGGTTAAACCCCAATTCGTTTTTGGCAGACGTACAAGCAACAAGCGGTTATTCAAAGATTATAGATTCGTTAGAGCAATTAGAATTTAGACAAGAAGATTTAGAGAACGCAAGAATATTCGAGCAAGAAAGATTTGAGATTACAAGAGCAGTAAATAATTATTATGCTGGGACACAAGAAGGTAGGGACGCTAAATTGCAAATGATACCCGAAGATTTGACGTTGGTATGCGACTTCGCAGAAATTGAAGTACAGAAGACCCCGCAAGAAATTAGAGACGATAGACTTTTCGCTTGGGAGAACAATCTATCTACACCCGCCCATGCTTTAATGGAAGACAATACTGATTTAGATTTAGAAACAGCACAACAGCAAATAGAAAAAAATAAATTAATCAATGACGAACTTAAACGTAAAACTACATTATTTGAATCAGTAATACAAAAGGAACAAAATGGACAAATCGCTAAACAATAACAGCGCAGAGATTATTGAATCGGTTACACCAGAACCGCAATCTGGCGAGAAAGTACCTCTTTCTGAATTAATGTCTGAACGCAAAAAAAGACAAGATGTTGAAAAACAACTTGCAAGTATTCAAGATACCTTAAAACAAGATGCAGAAGCAAAGTTAAAAGCTCAAGGTGAATTGCAAGAACTCTTGAAGTTGAAAGAATCTGAATTAGCTGAAAAGAATAATCTTGTGAATACATTAAAAGCTAAAGCTGATGCTTATGACCTTTTAGAGCAAGAAGAAAGAGAAGCCGCTAAGAAAAATCTTGGCGTAAAATGGGATGATGACTATAATCAAATTCCTATTAAAACACTCCGTAAAATAGTTGCGAATTTTAACATACCAAGTGCGGTAAAGATCGACAATGGTAGCGGAGCTCATATTACCAAAATTACTTTAACAGAAAAACAAAAGGCGGAGAGAGACTTGATGTTCGGAAATATCTCGGATGAGGAAAAACGAACAGAAAGTTATATTTACGCTAAAAATCTTAAATAGGAGAAGATATGGCAAGTTTAAAATATCGTTGCCTAAAATTGAATCCGATTACCGAAGAAGTTGCGGTAGCCGCAAGTCAATATTTTAGACACAACGGAATTAACTTGGTCTATTTGGATGGCTCTGGTCATGCAACATTAGCTTTAACGGCTACTGCTACATTATACGGCTATGCGATAGTACCAAAGGGTAGAGGCGCTGGTTCTGATGACAATTATTGGAAGTCCAGTGCAACAGCCGGGAAAGATAAAATTCAAGTAGTTACTGTTTCCGCTAATGCAGATGCAAAGTTCTTGTTGCCGGCGGGTGGAACTGCAATTGGCGATACCACAGTAACAGAATCTATGAAAGGAAATGCTTGTGATATAGTAGCTGTTAATGATGGTACGGCTACCTTTGTGGACGTTGATACAAGCTCAACAGATGTTTTATTAATTGTCGGCGTTGGTACAGAGGTTGATGGTGGAGCCGCTACTGACGTAATTGTAAAATTTAACATAGCCAAAGTACAGGCTGACACTTAATAGGGAGATATTACAATGACAAATAGAAGTCTAAATACCGAACTTTTGCAGAGAGATATGTACAAATATATGTTTGAAAAGTACGATCCACTCCCAAAAGTATTCCCGCAAATCTTTGAAATGCGTGATACAACAGCCGCTTTTGAGAAAGAGACAACCGGAATCGGATTGGGTGGTCTTTCTGAAAGAAAAGAGGGCTCACAAATCATAGCATCTAATCCACTTGAAGGATTTACTGTTTACGGTAAACCGAGAACTTGGAGCGATGCTTTTGAATTAACAATGGAATTTACAGAAGATACACCACCGGAAAAAGTAGCTAATATTGCTCGTGCGTATGCGGCTACATGGGCAGAAGGTACTTTAATTACACAAGAAACTTTCTGCGCCAATTTCTTCAATTATGGTGGTCTTACTGCTGGTTATGATAACTTTGACGCTACTATTACTGGCGTTATTGATGACCCAACCGGCGATTTAGCTTATGACGGATTACCATTTTTTAATTTGACTGGCAACAGACGCTATTCTAAAGCCGGTGGAAGTTATTATAATGGATTAGCCTTGTCTTTAGATAATACAAATCTACAAACAGCTTATCTTCATTATACAACTAACAACAACCGAAACGAAAGAGACCAAAAAATCTCCTTGCAACCGGATGTACTTTTAATTCCAAGTGCATTAAGATTTACTGCTAAATCTATTCTTGAAAATGATTGGGTTGGCGGAAATGCAAATCTTGATAAAAATACAGTCCAGAATTTAGTACAACCTTTAGAATGGCAGTATTTATCTGATACAGATGCTTGGTTCTTAGGTAAAAAGCAGAAAGGGCTTGTTTTCTTAAACAGAAGACTTCCGGTTATTGATTTCTACACAGACCCTAAAACTAAAGCTGAATTTGTTACTATTGACACCCGTTGGGGTGCTTATATGAACAACTGGCGTTATTGGTTAGGCTCTAATTTCGCAACATCTTAAAAGGAGGAACAAATGTCTTATACAAACTTCCCTAACGGGATAACAAGTATGGGCGTTCCTATTTTAGGGACTGGGATGCCTTTGATGTGCGGAAATGTTTATTTCGTTGACCCGGATGCCGGAGACGATACACATTATGACGGTAAGTCTGCCGACAAACCATTTGCCACAATTGACAAAGCGTTGGATTCATGTACTACTAACAATGATGATGTTATTGTTCTAAGTACGAATACAACACACACGTTAACCGAAATGTTAACCATTTCGATTAATAGAGTTCACTTTGTTGGCGATATTTTCGGAAGACAATACGGTCAACGTGCAAAAATCTCATTAGGTGTAACTACCGCTGTGACAGATGTATTTGCTGTTAAAAATACGGGAGTGGGGAATACATTCACCGGGATTAAATTTATGTGTTCCAACACATTGACCCAAAACGTGGGTACGGTTGGTGAAGGTGGTGAATATGCTGTTTATAGAAACTGTGAGTTCTATAATTCGGCGAAACTTACTTCCGATACTCATGCTGAATTAATCCTTAATGGTGATTCTGCACAATTCTATAATTGTACTTTCGGTTCTTTAGCCGATGCGGTAAGCGGGGATAAAATTCGTCCAGCCGTTTTATTGACTGCCGCTACTGTAGCTGCCGGAAAAGTTTCCAGAGATGTTATGTTTGATAATTGCAGATTTTGGAAACAAGCCGGTGGAACCACGACTGCCTTTATCAAAGGCGCTGCTGCCGATGTAGAGCGTATTATGGAATTTCATAATTGTCAATTTATTGCAAATGTATTAGGCGCTGTACCGGCGGTTGCTATTGACGTAGCCACTTTAACAGTAGGTGAAATCATTTTAACTGGTGATACTTGTGCTATTGAATGTACCAAAATTGCAACTGCAACTGGAGTTATTAATTGTACTCCTCAACGTGTGGCAACAGCAACAATAGGTATCCAAGCAACTTAAAACTTGGGGCTATTAATTTAGCCCCATTATAAAAGGAGTAAATATGTCTGAACAGATTATAAGTTCTTTTGTGTTAAAAGCTAAAGAAGAAAAACTTGCTCGCGCAGAAAAGGTAAAACAAGCAGAACGCAAAATTAACGCAGATGAAAAATTGGTGAATCCGGCTGAATCTGCCGAATTACAAAGAACCGGCGCTGTTGTGGTGGCTGTATTTGAAGTCAATGGTATTAAGAAACACAAAATCAAACTTTCAAAATTATCGAAGAAAAATGAAGCAGCAGCAAGTTAGATATTATGG
>Ga0265292_1003176_pt1 | contig 10373 bp, 13 predicted proteins | sample Munlanlewell296A_FD_189080 | JGI IMG/M metagenome (GOLD analysis project Ga0265292, IMG submission 189080) | Leachate microbial communities from a municipal landfill in Southern Ontario, Canada - Leachate well 296A | ecosystem: Engineered > Solid waste > Landfill > Unclassified | place: Canada... | reverse complement strand
TTGGCATATTTTTTGCCCCTTCTTTTTTTTGTTTTATTTTTTCACTGCGACGCGAAGTTTTGCGCTTCGTGATCGCGGATTGTGAACGTCGTAAGTGGCTCCGTCGAGCGGCTTTTTGGTCAGAACCTCAAGGATGGCTTCGAACCCAGCGTGTTGCTGTTCCTTGAAATACTGCTTTACCAGCCGATCTTCTAGGCTATGGAAACTGATAACCCCTACCCTTCCGCCCGGTTTCAATAACTGGGGTAATAGTGGTAGAACGGCTTCAATCTGTCCTAGCTCGTCATTGACAGCAATGCGGAGCGCTTGAAATGTGCGCGTGGCGGGATGGATTTTTTTCCATTTGCCACGATAATTTTGTTTGATTAGGTCAGCTAGTACATCAGTGGTCTGAATTGGCCGCGCGGCGATGATTGCCTGGGCAATTCGTTTGGCAAATCCGTATGGTTCTTCGCCGTAGCGAGTAATGATACGAATCAGCTCGTCGCTGGATGCCGTATTGACCAATGTCTCGGCTGAGACAAGTTGGCGACGATCCATGCGCATGTCGAGCGGGCCCTGATGTGTAAAAGAAAAACCTCGTTGACCTTGATCTAACTGCGGTGATGACACCCCAAGATCCACAAGTACGATATTGAACTGCTTGCCTTCTTCAATCAGCTGCTGGGCAGCATTTACGAAATCGGTATGCAGTAGTCTGACTCCCTTCGTCTCAAGATCCGACAAATGCTCGAGAGCATAGTCATCACGATCGACAAGAACAGAGTCGGTGTAGTTTTCTGTCTGCTGTAAGAAGCGTCGGGCATGACCCCCGTAGCCGGCCGTCAGGTCGAGATAACTCTCGCCTTCCTTCGGCTGCAGTGCGTCAAGTGATGCTTCAAGCAAGACAGGAACATGTATTTGTGGTGGATGTTCTTTGATACTCATAAACTGGTGGTTATTATATACCAGCTTATTCGAGATCACCTAACTGATAATATGGGCTTTTTATTTTTTGGGTGTGTTTGTTTTTGTATAAGTGGCTCACTAGGCCAACGGGGGTTACTATGTAACTCATAATCCACGGGCGTAGTGAGCTTGAGAGACTTATGTGTGAGGTGGAGTTTTTTTGGGAGGTGTTGTGTTTTTAAGAAGGTGCAACGACATTTTTAACGTGGTGTCGCAATCCAGCTGCCCATATTACCAGATAGGTGGTCTCGAGGTATCTTTTACTATCTGACCAAATTATTAACGTACGATTTATCTAATCAAATTTCGGCAGTGGGCGTTAAAATGCGCCAATAGGCACCCGCCCGTACAGCAATTAGCTCCCTATCAATCCCGGCGTAATCGAGCAAATGCTGCTCTATCGTCACTCGACCCTGTTTTTGGTCAAGTGCCGCAGCAGTTTTGCCACGCCGAAAGCGAACGTTGAGATCAGCAACTTTCTCGTCGAGAATGCTGCCACCAAGTGCTGGTTCCACTTCCCTGTCCCATACCGTTTGAGGGTAGAGATGAAGATATGGACCAAAACCTCTGGTAAGCACAAGGCCGCTGGCAAATTCATTTCGAAGCTCTGTCGGTATTGTTAACCGATGCTTGTCGTCAAGCTTTCGTTCGAAATAATCCATTGCCTTTGTTGCTACCTTGCCTAGTGGAGGCTTTATTTGATTATTTTTTAATGTTTTCTAGTGGTTGTTTGTTTTATTGGTGGTGTTACCCACTTGTTTCCACTGGCTTAACTATAATACCCACTGTTACCCACGACAACCCCTATTTTAACGAAATTTCAAAAGAGCTTATGGCTTTTTCCACAATTATGTGGATAAGTAACCTAAATAACAGTGGTGAGGTCGACAGTTCCTTTTGGCTCAAGCGTGGTATTTTTAGCTATAGAAATGTAGTGTTATTGATGAAGTTGTGCTTCTCGCGATGGAAAATCTCCTGAAAGCTTTTTACCGGCGTCACATTTGAGGGTACGGGACCCTCTTGAGACAATAGTAATTCCCCAAACTGCACCCAATACCCACGGGCGAATGGTGCGGGTAGTAAGTTCGTAAAGGCCGTAGCTTTATCATCAACAAGAATAACTGTCCGTACCTGAATTAAATTATTACTGCCCATCGGTATGGTGTACAGCCCTGCGATCTCATCCCACCATTTTGCAATATAGTCGGCTTTGTTTTTATGATCGACAATCATAGATGGTATGCTCTCTAGGCCAGCAGCCTGCAACTTCGCGAGTTGATTGGTTTGCCCTCCATACGTCATGATCATGTGAGGTATAGCAGCATCCTGCAACTTCGCGAGGAAAGCCCGAGCACCAGGAGCTAGTAGTGTATCACTCCCCAAACGTTGAGCCTGTTCGATATACTGAGCGAGCAGCTGATTACGCTGCGATTCACTAAAACCATTCTGTCGCATTAGCCAGCTGATACTATCAAATGAGCCGCCGCTCGCTTCATGTTCCTGGCGCGCTTTTCTAAAACTATCTGGATGGACGATACCGGACATTACAACGACATCATCTAGAACGCTGTAGGCTCGATCAGTGATCAGACACCTATCGAGATCGAGTACAAACAGCCGATCATAGATGTTAGTGTGGTTGGTGTGTCCTGCCATATACCTCCATGATAACTCGCGCAATTGCCTTTGAATCATGACGTATTAGCGTACGAGAAGCTGCTATCGGGTCTGCTTTGTTAACTTTTTGCCATACTTCTCCCGAAAGGAGGTTGGCACCGAGAGCGAGGTAGTGCGCTCCTTTAAGGCTACTCTGGTCGTATTCAACACTTAGTTCACCTTCGTTAGCATATTTCTTCAAGAGTTCTTCTGATGGCTTCTCAGTATTGTAAATGACTGCGTCGAGAAATGTATCACCAGCCAAACGTTCAATCTCCGCCGCATAATCATGCACCTTAAAGCTGTCAGTCTGACCCGGCTTGGTCACAAGGTTACATACATAGACCTTCATGGCTTTAGAGTGAGCGAGGGCCGCACCGATGCCAGGTACAACAAGAGCTGGAGCTAGACTTCCGTAAAGATTCCCTGGTGCGATAACTATCATATCCGCCTGCTCAATCGCTCGCAAAGCTCGTGGGCTGGCTGTTGCCTCTGGTTCAAGCCAAAAATCTGGTCGGTGGCTCCCGAAATCAGTTTGAGCAATCTCAAACTCGCCACGTATCACTTCCTCTTTCTGGTTGCGCATGGCTAGCTTAACGTTTGAGTGCGTAATCGGTTCGACAGTACCGGTAATATTGAGGATCTCACTGGCAAGTTCAATTCCCTCGGCAAAATCACCCGTCATCTTCTCAAGAGCAGTCAAGAACAAATTACCAAAAGCATGGCCTTTGAGACTACCACTATCAAAACGATAATTAAACAGGTCACGAACTCGCGGAGAATTACTAAGTGCTACTAGGCACTGCCGGATATCCCCTGGTGGCAGCGCACCCAGTTCGTCCCGTAACATGCCCGTACTGCCGCCATCATCCGCCATATTAACGAGTGCCGCGATCTGTGTAGTGTGGTCTTTGAGAGCCGACAGCAACGTGAAGCTCCCCGTTCCGCCACCGATAACTGCTATTTTAACTTGTTGGGGTGCAAACGGTTCGTTCATCGCTATTTTTCCTCCTGCCGCATTATCTTAATGATTTTACCAAACCAGATTGCGCTCGGTTGCGGGGTGCGTTTTTTGGTTGCATAATCTACCCGAACGAGGCCATAGCGTGGCCATTTACCGTACGCCCATTCGAAGTTATCGAGCAAGCTCCAGTGCAAGTACCCGCGAATATCAACACCCTCGTCGAGGGCTTTTTGCATACCGACAAGCTGCTGGGTAATAAACCAGCGCCGGCTACTATCGTCACTATCTGCCAGACCAGATTCCGTGACAATAAGCGGTAGTTTGTACTTCTGATACAGCCGCTCCAGGACGTATTGAATGTGAAGCGGGCTCAGGTCCCAGCCGACGTCACTGACTCGTTCATTCGGGCTATGAACGCGGTATCCGTAGACTCGATTACTAAAATAGAAGTTTACACCCAGCAGATCACAATGCTTCACGACCTTTTTCAAGAAATAGTCATCCTGCATATATTGCATGGCATGAGAGCTCGCCTTACTGAGCCAGGCATTGTCACCGGGATAAAAGTACATCGAGTTGTGGGCGATCGTTACCTTGTAGCGCCGATTCATGCCGTGAAGTAACTTGGCCGTTTGGCGATGCGCCCGTGCCAAATTGTTCAGCACTCGCCAGACCTTATATTTCTTGTGGACATAGGCTGGTGGCCAGTGGTGCTCGTGATAACTCTCCAGCGCATAGACTGTCGGCTCATTCATCGTCACGATGATCCTGACGTGCGGGCCCAGCTCGCTAATTATTTTCTCCGCATAGCGCGTGAAATACTTAATATTGCTGTGCTTTTCAAACCCACCCTTGGCCGCAAACCACACGGGTAGCGTGAAGTGAAATAGCGTCACGATCGGTTCAATACCGAGCGCCTTCAGGCGCGCCGTGTACTTTTTGTAATGTTCAATCGCTTCTGCATTCCAGCCACCCTCTTCCGGCTCTACTCTTGACCATTCAATACTAAAGCGATAGGCATTCATATTTAGCTGTTTGATAATCTGAAAATCTTCTTCGTAGCGATTGTAGTGGTCGGTCGTATCACCTGATACGTAATTGGCAGGATTCTTCGCCTCAGTCTTTATATCATCCCAATTCTCAAGATCTTTTAAAACGTACTCAGCCTTCGTAGCCAGTGCTTTGGCATTCTCGAGCTCCCACACCGTCCATTGATTATGACCGTGACCCTCTACCTGATGTGAGCTCGTGGAGGCACCCCAGAGGAAACGCTTCGGAAATGTCGGCACGGACTTTTTCTGCATATGTATCCTATTATACAGGGTCGACGCGCTAGCGTATAATAGCCTCGTGGTCACCCGTATTTTCAGAATTCTTTGGCGCGGTCTCATTTTCCTACTGGGAAGTTTGAGTCTATGGTTTATCGTTACTAAATTTATCCCGTATGTTGATCGTCGCGTGCCCCTGTTCTTTGCTTTGCTTGCCGCCTACTGCGTCCTGGCATATCTGGTCATCCCTAGCCTGATCCGGCTATTCCGTCTTGTTATTAAGCCCAACCACATCCCCAACTATGTAACGACGGGTGACGGCTGGCCATCCGACCCGGTCAATATTGCTATTGTTGCCAAGAACAAGAAAAGTCTCGTCCAGGCCATGAAAGCCGCCGGCTGGTACCGAGCCGACGACCTGACGTTTCGCAGCGGTCTACGCGAGCTTCGCTCTATCATCATGAACTCGCCCTACCCCGCCGCACCGCTCAGCAATCTCTATCTTTTTGGACAAAAGCAAGACATCGGCTTTGAGATACCAACCAATCGCACCCAGAGTGCTCGCACCCGACACCATGTCCGTTTCTGGCGAGTCAGAGATCCCCGCGATCATCACGTCGCCGCTCATCCACATTTGTCATTCTGGCAGCAACAGCTCCGCAGCATACTCGGCGGACGAAATGAAGTGTGGGTCGGCGCTGCTACCGAGGAAGTCACACCACTTGATATTCAATGGTACACCGGACGTCTAACACACGGCGGCAGCCACAACTCCGATCGTGAGAGAGATTATATTATTCATACTTTGCAAGACGCCAAACAGACCAAGCGCGTCTTTGGCACCAAGCCCGGCGAAGAAGTCACCTTTCGCGGGCAACAGTTCCGTACGATTTATGTGACCGATGGCTCTGTTAAAGTCATCGAATTAAAGTAGAGCCTAGCCCTGCGGAATCCCCTCCGAGACAGACTAAAGGCGAAACGCGAGCTGTGTTACACTTCAGTGAACACAGCGGAAGTGGTCTGTTGAGCGAGGGGTTCCAAAGGGTTAGGCGAAATAAATGACTATACGGCGATGTCGTCGCCAAAGTGTTTCTGTAGTCGCATCTTGATCGAACCTTCGTGGCGACCGAGTATTTTCGATAGCTTCTTTATGTCTACTCCATTTTGAAAGTCTTGTTTCAGGCGATCATCGTCGGCCTTCTTCCAGGGCATATAGGCCTTGGGGTGGGTTTCACGCATTTTGGCGATCTTTTCCTGCCAGCTCGACGTCGGTTTTGATTTTGCCGGCGGCTGTTCCTTACGCTTCGACGCCTGCTTCTTCAGATGGGCAAATTTCTTTTGGTCCTTATCGGCCCGTTGACGCAACAAAACGTCGATTTGCCGAGCATCTTCACTCACCTGTAGCGCCATGCGGTTAATGCCGACGAGATACAAGTTGTCTAAATTTTTTACTCGGCTCAGGGCGACGTAGCCCATACCCTCAACAAAAGCTTTGCGCAGGTCAATTCGCGCGGCATCGAGCGTCATGCCCTGACTCTTGTGTACGGTAATCGCCCAGGCAAGTCGGAGTGGAATCTGTGTAATGCTGGCACGTTTTTTATCACCATCACGCAGCTCCCAGGTGTCGGGTTGCATGGTGACCGTGCGGCCATTCTTAAACTCGACTATCGGATACTCAGTCGCCGGCTCAAATGCCGTTACAATGCCAAGGCTGCCGTTGACATACTTTCGATCGAGCGCATTCTTCACCGCCATGACCAGCGCGCCCTGCTTCACGCGCAGCACCGATGGCGCCAGGACGGAGCGTTGCAGGTTTTCGACATAATTATCCGACCCGGTCGTTGTCTGTGTATAAAATAGTTCGTCACCATCAAGCTCGGCAAGTTTCTTTTCGTTCAGCGTATCGACATCGATGTTAACAGTATGAAGTTCAGTCAAGATGGCGTCTTCATCAGGCTGTACTGCAACACGTTCCAGAAGCTTCTCAGCGTGGTTGCGACGGATATCACCGGCCCTGAGAGCATTGAGAACATCCAGTAGTACCTCGTCATCCTGGCGATGTTGTTCACTCAGGTAGCAAATCGTCGGGTCGAGTTCTTGCCAGACATTGCTATTTACCACGAAGCCGCCAGCCCTAGAGTCGCCACGGTTAATTGGCGGCAGTTGGAAAAAGTCACCACTCATCACAATCTGAATACCGCCAAACGGTTCGTCTTTTTTACGAATGAGTCGGCAGGCCTCATCGACCATATCCAGGCGGAAATCGTGCAGCATCGAAATCTCATCAATGATCAGCACATCAGTTTTTTCGATAATTTCACGACGACCCTTGGCTACATGATCGGCAAAGCCTTGTGGGATAAAGTCTGATACACCAATGCCTGCCCAGCTGTGAATGGTCGTACCGCCTAGGTGGGTGGCTGCTAGACCGGTCGTCGCCGTGACCGAGACGTGCTTGCCTTCATTCTTTGCTAATCGAATAAATTGATTGAGTACAAAAGTCTTACCCGCCCCTGCCGGACCGGTTAGTAGCACGCTCTCGCCTGCTAGCATTATTTCTAGCGCTAACCCCTGATTCATCTACTATTAATTATAACACTAGGAGACGAGAGAAAATCATGTCGCTACATGATTTTCCGAGTGACGACGTGTTACATCTGTGTCATAGCACAGATATAACGTACTATTTACGGTATTCAGGATTCGAAAAGCCGAATTTATTGCCGTCTTTCCAGGCTTTTGCCATATTGCCGTAGGCTGGTACGCCGCCGGCGTCTTTCAGCATCCGTGCAAAGTGCAGCGTATTCCAGGTCATAAAAGTAATGTGACGATTCGTAAAGTCATTTTCTGGGCCACCCGAACCTTCGTCGAGATAGCTCGGCCCCGGCCCGACTTCGCCGATCCAGCCAGCATCGGCTTCTGGCGGAATTGTAAAGCCAATGTGCTGGAGGCTATAGAGAATGTTGCTGCTGCAGTGTTTGACGCCGTCTTCGTTGCCGGTAATCATGGCTGCACCTACTTTGCCGTAGTACACCGCCTGGCCTTTGTCATTCATGTCCCCCGAGTTGGCATACAGACGTTCGATAATCTTCTTAGTTTCCGAGCTGTTGTCGCCCAGCCAAATTGGCCCAGCGATAATCACGATGTCAGCCGCCACGGCTTTTTTATACAGTTCTGGCCAGGCATCCTCCGCCCAGCCCTCTTTCGTCATGTCCGGCTGCACGCCAGTGGCGATAGGGTGATCAATCGTCCGAATCACTTCGACAGTAGCTCCCTGCTCTTCGTAAAGTTTACGGCTGGCATCGATCAAACCCTCTGTATTACTAATCGCTGGTGATTTCTTCAGTGTGGTATTAAAAAATAACACTTTGATATCATCATATTTCATACTCACTCCCCCACTTTCTATTCCTATTATAGCCTTACAAATAGCTATCTGTGTCTTTGAGACAATTACAAAATATATAATGATATAGTAGTGTTGTGAATATCACAATCTACCATTGAGTTTTTGGCTTGAAGTGCGTCAATTTCTTTGTCGACTGATTCCCTACTGTTTCCATTGGTCAAGCTTTGTCGAATGTTGCTGCTCGCACATGTTTCCGTCACCCGTCGATATAGAGGTACGAATGCCATAGCCACGACAACGACCACTACCACTGATGAAACTACTGCTAGTATTTTCTTCTTACTGAGTGCTGTATTGGTTTTCTTCATATCATCATAATAGCAAGGAAATCCACAAAGTGAACTAACTAAATCTTACTGGTCCCCTGAGCTCACCATAAATATCTCGACTTCTTAGGCGTAAAGAACTATAGCGACGACCATCAATATGTAGACGAGTACCCACAGGGTGCCTTCAATAATCAGCGGCAGTAGCCTCTCGCTCATAGCATAGATGACAAACACCGATCCGAATACTACATAGAGCAGCCAGCTGAGTAAATCGAGGCTTTCGACGTTATGTGCAGTGTAGACTTTAATCAGCTGCGGTGTCGCAGTAAGGGGGTACGCTAACGAAACAAAGTACATGATCTTTTCGATCGGTCGATGTTTCTGGGGTCGATTACGCTTTTTCTTTGCGTGAAGGTGTTTATGGATTAGCATAGCCTTACGAGTATAGCATCATTACGCTTATGCCAAACACTCGGCACTGGACGTACTTTACGACTCAAACGCTACAGAAGATATAAGACGTATGTCGCATTCTGGCTACATCCCATGAGTGGGTCTATCGCAGGTTTATCACTTTTCTTAATCTCATCCAGGCTCTGCCCAAATATTAGATGGAGCCGAACCGTCGGATTTGAATCTGACGGGCATCCGCTTGTCGTTGTGTACGATCCGAGCGGCACCAAAAGCCCAATAGCAACGACTACGGCTATGGCAAGACCTATAAGACTAATTTTTCTTTTTGTGTATATCATAGCGCTAGTATATCAAATAAAAAAACCTCGGATAATCCCAACTAATGCGACGACGAGCCAAACGGCATTCAGAACCATAGGTTGATAATCTTTTTTTGCGAGTGATGAAATGATCACCGCCAGCAGAATAGCCACTCCAAGCACGCGCCTAAAATAGCTGGTACCGTCTGTTAGTTCAAGATATGCCCATACAAACAAAACAGCACTGCCTAGCAACGATAAACTAAGATGTAAATTGTTCTCAGGTATAAATTTTGTGAGAATAATAATTGCTATCCACGCCGCAAGTAGCACATTAGGAAACGCAACAATCGCCCACTTGCCGTCCTTGTACTTAAAAAACAATTTTTGTATTTTTGAAAACTTCCCCCACTCCTCTAATGTAGCAAATGCATCTTAAAAGACTCATGTAGAACTCTCGGTCGTGAAAATGCCTGGACTCTTGCCAACATTCATCGCGCACGGCTATACTAGCCGTATGAGGAAAAGCAAAAGCGGTTTCACTATTGTCGAACTTCTTATTGTGATTGTCGTGATAGGTATCCTTGCTGCAATTTCAATCGTTGCATATAACGGTATACGTGATCGAGCTACCACAGCTCGACGCCTCAGTGATATGGACGTCATTACAAAAGCATTGGAAATATACAAGACTCAAAAGGGCTACTATCCCGCAGTACAGAGTAATAGTACGGGAGGATGGGAAAGAAGTGCCGTCAGTCCACAGAACTTTTTGCAAGCCCTCAAATCAGAAGGTATCCTTGCCACCGTACCGGTCGATCCAATAAATGCAGCTCCCCAGGGAGCTATGGGTCCTGAAGCGACATTTACAAGCTACACCTATTACCTCTACCCTGCTGGATTTTATGAATCATCAGGTTGCCCCACCTCTAGCGGTGCTGTGTACGTTCTTTACATACAGGATCCCGGTAAATCAACCGCAGATTCATCACCCGGAATGAGTTGTGCCGCGATCGATGGCAAGAACTGGGGTAGAAGTACTGGCACTGTGTACTGGAAAGGTCAGTCTACCTACTAACCTCGTGGTGGTTCACCCCTGGGTTCGTCGAGAGGTTTTTTGCTCTTAATCTCGTAGCGTTTGCCGGT
>Ga0265292_1003175_pt1 | contig 10379 bp, 7 predicted proteins | sample Munlanlewell296A_FD_189080 | JGI IMG/M metagenome (GOLD analysis project Ga0265292, IMG submission 189080) | Leachate microbial communities from a municipal landfill in Southern Ontario, Canada - Leachate well 296A | ecosystem: Engineered > Solid waste > Landfill > Unclassified | place: Canada... | reverse complement strand
TCATCCTTGTCGGCCGTCGGTCGCTGCGCTATAATGCCTGGGTCATTCGGGGCGTGGCGCAGCCCGGCTAGCGCACCTGCATGGGGTGCAGGGGGTCGGCGGTTCAAATCCGCCCGCCCCGACACGAGGGCCGTCCTTGCGGACGGCCTTCGCCGTTTGTTGGTGACGTTCCCATTCGCCGAACTCTGGCGCGCCTGCCTTCCTGTGATCAGTCGCTCCATGGGCTCGCTGGCAGACTCCCGCGCTGGATGGCGCGGGCTGGCCCGGACCCCGGATTGGCGCAACGAGCGCCGCGACCGGTGCGTGCTCTGACGCGCGACTCAACGACACGCTGGCCGGACCCCTCGCCCCCTACCGCCCCGGCTCAGCCCGGCCTACAATCCCCCGCATGCCTTTCCCCCGGGTGCAGCTCCTCGCTACCTGCCTGGTCGACGCACTCTTCCCCGGGGTCGGCGAGGCCGTCGTCACGAGCCTCACGCGCGCCGGCGTCGAGGTCACCTTTCCGCCCGACCAGACCTGTTGCGGCCAGCCCGCTTTCAACGCCGGGTTCTGGGACGAGGCGCGGCGCATGGCTCGGCACACGATCGATGTCTTTCTGGCCGAGCCGGATCCGGTCGTCGTCCCTTCCGGTTCGTGCGCCCAGATGATCCGTCACGGCTACCTCGAGCTGTTCGCCGACGACCCGGCCTGGCTCGACCGCGCACGAGTCTTGGCGGAGAAGACGAGCGAGCTGAGCGAATTCCTCGTCGATCGGATCGGCCAGGTTGAGCTGGGCGCCTCGGCCAGCGCTCGCGTCGCCTACCATCCCTCCTGCCACCTGCTGCGCGGCCTCGGCGTCGACCGCCAGCCCCGGGCGCTGCTAGGGGCCGTCGAAGGGCTCGAGGTTCATCGGCTGGAGGCCGAGTGCTGCGGGTTCGGGGGCGTCTTCGCCATCGACGAGCCCGACCTCTCGGGCGCCATGCTCGATCGCAAGTTGACAGCGATTCAGTCGGCCGGCGTGACCGCCGTTGTGGGCTGCGATGTGAGTTGCCTGATGCAGATCGAGGGCGGCTTGCGCAAGCACGGTTCCGGCGTGCGCTGCATGCACCTGGCGCAGTTGATCGCCGGGCAGGAACCCGGACTGCGATGAGGGCCGCCTTCCACCGCCGCGTGCGCTCGGCGCTTGCCGACCCTGCCCTGCAGCAGGCGCTCGACCACAATGCCGACCGCCGGCAGCGAGCCCGCCTGACCGCACTGGCGACGCTGCCCGATGCGGAGGCGACTCGGCGACAAGTGGCCGGAATCCGCCGCAATACCCTCGACCAGCTCGATGTGCAGCTGGCCACGCTGCGAGAGAGGCTGGCCGAGAACGGCTGGCAAGTGCACGATGCCGCCTCGGCCGAAGACGCTTGCCGCCTGGCGGTCGACATCTGCCACGAGCATGGGGCGACCCGCGTCGCCAAATCAAAGTCGATGGTGACCGAGGAGATCGGCCTGAACCCGGCGCTCGAGCGAGCCGGGATTGAAGTTGTGGAGACTGACCTGGGCGAGTACATCGTCCAGCTGCGCGGCGAGCCGCCGGCGCACATCATCTCCCCGATCGTCCACCTCACGCGCCAGGACGTAGGCGCGCTGTTCGAATCGCGGCTGGGGATCCCCTACACCGACGACGTGGCGACGCTGAACGCCGCGGCCAGGCGTACGCTGCGCCCGGTGTTTCTGGACGCCCAGGTGGGCGTTTCCGGCGCCAACTTCGCCGTCGCCGAAACGGGCACTCTCGTCCTGGTCACCAACGAGGGCAACGGCCGCCTGGTGACGCAGGCGCCGCCGGTGCACATTGCCTTCGTCGGGATCGAGCGCGTGGTGCCTGCGCTCGCCGACCTGCCGCCGCTGCTTCAGCTGCTGCCGCGTTCCGCCACCGGCCAGCAACTGACGTCGTATGTCAGTCTGATCCAGGCGCCCCGCGCAGCGAACGATGCCGATGGGCCGTTGATGCGCCACGCCATTCTGGTGGACAACGGCCGCACCCAGATTGCCGGGTCCGATCTGCGCGAGTCACTGGCCTGCATCCGCTGCGGCGCGTGCCTGAACGCCTGCCCCGTGTACCGCGAGATCGGCGGGCACGCATACGACAGCGTCTACCCCGGGCCGATCGGCTCGGTCATCTCCCCCGGGCTGTTCGGGCTTGCGTCGCACGGCCATCTGGCGAAGGCCTCATCGCTGTGCGGTGCCTGCCGCGAGGTCTGCCCGGCCGACATCGACCTGCCTACCCTTCTCCTGCGCTTGCGCCGCGATTACGCGCAGCATGCGAAGCATGCGAAGCATGCGCAGCAGACCTGGTGGCTCCGGGCTGTGATGCGCGTCTATGCCTGGACGGCCTCCAGCCCACGACGATTCGGGCTTGCGCTCCGCGCCCTGGCGTGGGGGACGCGCCTCCTCCCCGCACGCGCAGGGTGGGCAACGGGCCTGCCCGGCCCGTTGAGGGCGTGGACCTTGACACGGCACTTCCCGGCCTTCCAGGCCATCGCCTTTCGCCGCCGCGTCCGGCGCCTTGACCTTGCCGCGCATCCCGTGGGTCGCGCCTCCGGCGGAGAAACGCCGACCCGCCCCCTCCCGCGCCCGATCGAGGACGAGGACCTGATTGCCCGGTTCCAGCGCGAGCTCGAGGCCGTCGGAGGCGAGGTCCAGCGTGTGCCGGCAGCCGGTCTTCCAGCCGCCCTCGCGGATACCGTGCTGGCGGTGGGTGCCTCCCAGGTCTTCCTGGCCTGGCAAGGCGGGGCGTTGCTGCCTGGGTTCCAGAGCCTGGAGGAAGAGCTGCGCCGTCGAACCGCCGCGCGGCTGCTTCCTGGTAGCGATACGCGCGTCGCGTGCTCATCGATCGAGCAAGCGGCCGCTTCGGTCGGCGTGACCGCTGCGGTCGCGGCGCTGGCCGACACCGGAACGATTCTCGTCGTCTCCGGCCCGCAGGGGGCTCAGGACGCGTCGCTCCTGCCCGGCGCGCACGTCGCCATTCTCTCCGCCCAGGACGTCTACCCCTCACTCTCCGACTGGCTCGAGCACGGCGGGCGCTCGCTGCTCGCCGAGCGATCGAACGTCACGCTCATCACCGGTCCGTCGCGCACGGCCGACATCGAGATGATGCTGACCATCGGCGTCCACGGTCCGTCGCGCCTGATCGTCCTGGTGTGCGACGGCGCTTCGCAAGACCCGCGGGAACCCCGGCCGTGACATACCAATCGCCCGCGCCGGGTCTCGCCATCGCCGTCGCGATCCTGGGGCTGAGCTCACCGCGTTTCGAGCCGAGGCAGGTGAGCCGTGGAGGGGTTCCTGACCGATGACCATCTCGCCCCGCGGACGCCGAATCCGGATTCGCCCCGCGCTGGTCCTTGACGAGGCGCACGTCGAATGGCGGTTCGTGCGCGCCGCCGGTCCCGGCGGCCAGAATGTGAACAAGGTGGCGTCCGCGGCCCAGCTGCGCTACGACGCGCGCACACACTTGCCCGCCGACGTCTTTGCCCGGCTGCGACGAATCGCCGGCGGACGCCTGAGCGCTGAAGGCGTGCTGGTGCTGACGGCGCGGTCGGAGCGGACGCAGTCCCGCAACCGCCGCGAGGCGCTCGACCGTCTGGAAGGCCTGCTGCGGCGCGCGGCGGAACCGCCGACGCCGCGCACGGCGACCCGGCCGACGCATGCATCGCAGCAGCAGCGGCTGGACACCAAGCGCAAACGCGGGCAGGCCAAGTCGCGCCGTCGAAGGCCAACAAGCCTGGAGGAGTAGCCTCGGGAGTCGAGGCACGCCGGCATGGGAACCGGTCACCGCGGCCGCCTCCCGGCCCCGAGTTCAGGAAGCAGCGGGGATCGCGCGCCGAGACCGAGGGACCTGGGTGACAACTCCGGAATCGTCCGTCAGACCCAGCGTGATCTATCAAGCCGCCAAGTTGGGCGATATCGCCTGCCTGTTGGCGGAGTTCGAGCTGGCCCGGTCTCCTCTGCGCACCGGTTCTGCCCCTGGGCGGGTGTACGGAGTCAGCGGCGGCGCATTCCTGGCGTTGGCGGCCGGGCTCGAGTGGGCTGCCCGAGCCCGACCCGAGCGCTGGCAGGCGGCAGCACACGCCATGCGCGACTTCGGCGCGTACCTGGAGACTGCCCCGAGCCGCGCGCTGCGAGCGCGGAATCTCAATCCCTGGTACGGCCCCTTCAATCTGTTGCCGTTGCGATCGTGGGTCGCCGATCGCCTGCGGGCTTACGGGGCAGTGGAGGACTCCCGGCTCTCCGACCTCGGTGTGCCGCTTTATTTGTGCGCCATCGACCGGGACGGCACGTTCACTCTGCTCGGCCCGCAGGATGATCGGCTGCAGTTCCAATACCACGCCGTGCGTGTCGGGCCGCCGCGCGACGCGCCCATCGTCGAGGCGCTGGCCGCCTGCATGAGCACGCTCCTCTCGACCGCGCCCGTCTGGGTGCGCGACCGGCGAGGCGGCGGGCAGTGGCTGCGCGACGCACGCCCGGCCGTCGTGGACGCCGGTGCGATCGTCGCCGACCTGGAGGCCGCCGAACCGCGTCCCATCGTTCGCACCCGCCCCCACGCCCCGCTCCGCGCCTGGTCCCTCAACTGGATCACGTCTTCCTTTATCATGCACTCATCCAACGAGCGGAACCAGACCCTGCTAGCCGCACACTATCTCGACTTGCTGGCGCGGCACCGCCTGCTCCAGCGGCGCGTCGCCGCGCTCGGGCGGGCGCTTACGCCGGCGGGGACCCCGTCGGTTGTCCACGTCGACCTGCCTTACGTCGGCAGCACCGAGGCCTTCACCAACATGCGGCAGTCGGCCCAGAACAAGGAAGCATTGATGTCGCACTTCGGCGCGCTGCTCGACGGCCAGCTCGATTCGTTCGACTTCCGCCAGCCGGCGAATGTGATCTACGGCGCCGGAGGGTTCTCCGGAATCCTGGCCGGGCTGGTGACGACGCGCGCCGTCGACGAGGGTTTCGCCCGCGCCGGTGGGCGCGTGCGCCAGGTCTACAGCGTCTCGGCCGGCGTCCTCAACGGTTTCTTCCACGCCATCCAGCTTGCCGCCGCCCGCCGGCCGGACCTGTACACGCCGGCCGCTCGCCAGGCCCTCAGCGACCTGGAAGCTTTCGTCGGGTCGGTCGAACCGAAGCGTGTGGCGGCGTTGAACCTGAACCCCGTCCGGTTCTGGAAGGGCTGGGCGAACCTTGCGCCGATGGAGGCCTTCTTCATCGACCGACTGCGCGCCTACACCGGCGCCGGGGAGCCGGACAAGTTGACGTTCGACGACTTGGATTTGCCGCTGACGGTGGCGGCGGCGCGCGGCGACGGCTTCACCGATTTCCTCGGCCCAAGCCAGCCGCAGCGCAGGATGCTGTTCGGTGGACGGAGCTGGAGCCCGATCAACGCGCCGGTCGTGCAGGCGTTGGTCGCCGGCTGGAGCATGAACACCTACATCCATCCGACGGCGCTCAACGGCCAGGAGTATCGCGACGGCGGCAGCACGTTCTACGACCCGGCGCTGTTCGTCGCCTGCATGGACGAGACCCCGGTCAACCTGCTCAACATCCACCTGGATGAGCCCGAAGGTCACTCGTACAACCTTCCCGAGCGCCCCAACCTGCTGCGCCTCCTGTTCGACACCCACAACTACATCTTCCCCGAGGAGCGGCGTCGCATGCGACTGCTGACCGATCTGCTGTTCGAGCACCTCCGACTCCGTCAGGCATACTCCCAGGCGACCGTGGAGAGCCTGCCGGACTTCCGCCAGGAGTGGGCGCTGAGCCGCGAGGCGGCCGGGGAGCCACTCCCCGAGGCCATGTGCCCCGGGGAGGGTTAAGCATGCCATGGGGGATCGCGGCGAGGCATCTTTCACCGGATGCACGAACCGCATCGCAGCCAGGGCCAAGGGCGGGGATCGTCCTTCGGCCTGATGGTCGGGCCGCAAGCGACCCAACAATCCCGACCGGACGGCGGCGGATTGCCACGCCTGACCTTCCGGCCGTCACCATCACCCTGATCGGCGAGGAGACACCGTGACCGCATCGACGCTGACCGAGAAGCTGACCCGAGCGACCAAGCTGGCCTACGGCGCCGGCGATTTGGGCGCCGCCATCGCCACCGCCATCAACGGATTCTTTCTCAACGCCTTCCTGCTCGATGTCGCCGGGCTTCGCCCGGCAATGGCGGGCAGCATCTTCCTGATCACCAAGCTCTGGGATGCGGTCAACGACCCACTGCTCGGCATGTTGAGCGACCGGACACGGACACGCTGGGGCCGGCGGCGGCCGTGGCTGCTGTTCGCCGCGATCCCATTCGGCGTGTTCTTCTTCCTTCAGTGGAATGTCCCGCCGCTGAGCGACGCCGGCAAGTTCTGGTACTACCTGGTCGTCGCCATCCTGCTGGACACGGCCTTCACCGCCATCAACGTCCCTTACGCCGCGTTGACGCCGGAACTGACCCACGACTACGACGAGCGCACCAGCCTGTCGTCCTACCGGATGTCGTTCTCGATCCTGGGAGGTGTACTGGCCGCGTTCTTCCACACCATTCTGGTCGGGCTGTTCCCCGAGGTCCGGGTCGGCTACATGGTCAGCGCCGCGATCTGGGCGGTGTTCATCACCGTGCCCAACTGGATCACCTTCGCCTTCACCCGCGAGGTGCACTTCACCGAGGATCGGCCGAAGGGACCGGGCTACCTCGAAGGGTTGAAGATCGCCTTCCGCAATCGGGCGTTTGTGCTGGTGACGCTGATCTACCTGCTCTCCTGGCTGAGCATCCAATTCGTGCAGACCAACCTGATCCTGTACGTGCGCTACTGGATGGGCGCCGAGGCGCAATTCGGGCCGCTGATCCTGGCTGTCCAGTTCTCGTCGTTCATCTTCGTGTTGATCTGGACCCGGGTCAGCAAGAAGGCAGGCAAGCAGCGCACCTACTACCTCGGGATGGGAGTGTGGATCGTGGTGTGTCTAGGGCTGTTCTTCGTGCAGCCCGGGCAGTTGTCGCTGTTGTTCATCCTGGCCATCCTGGCCGGCGCCGGCGTGAGCATCGGCTACATCATCCCGTGGAGCATGATCCCGGACGTCATCGAGCAGGACGAGTTGGAAACCGGTCAGCGGCGCGAGGGGATCTTCTACGGGTTCTTCGTCTTCATGCAGAAGCTCGGCCTGTCGCTGGGGCTGGCGATCTCGAATTTCATCCTGGAGGCCGCCGGCTATGTCACGCCGACCCCCGGCGAGCCACTGCCGGTCCAACCCGCGCCGGTACTGCTGGCGCTGCGGTTGTTCGTCAGCTTTGCGCCGGCGGTAGTGCTGCTGCTCAGCTTCTTCGCCGTCCGCGCCTATCCGATCACGCGCGAACGTCACGCCGCCATGCGGGCGCAATTGGCGCGGCAGAAGCCGTTCCCTCTTCAGGGCAGCTGACCGCCGACTCGTCTCGGAGAAGAGAAGTCCAGCGCAGGCTGCTTCCGTTCACCACAACGCCGGTCGCGAAAGCAGCGCCGCCCCCGGGTCGATCCGGTGGCGGCGCTCGATTCGGGCTGTCGATCGAGGTGAGTTGGAGCTTTCCAGGTGTCTCAGCGCACCAGCAGGATCAGCGGCGACGCCAGGCAGGCGCACAGGGCCAGCAGCATGAGCAGCGCCAGCAGCGAGCAACAGCCCCCACAACATCCGTTCCCGTCACGCATTCGTCCCTCCGTGCGGCCCGGTCCGCCCTCCGGCGCGTTGGCGCGCCCCCCGTGCGGGAGTGACCGCCGCCGCACGGTCAGCCTAGTCGATTCGGCAGATCCGATCCAGCCATGAAGTTGACGCCCGGCCGACATCGGGTTGTCAGCCTGTCGCCCACGCCGTGTCGGGGGACCGGTCCCGGGACGAGATGGTGTAGGGGCGAAGCACCGGAGCTTCCCGTTGCTTCGCCCCTACGGAGGGTGCTCGTGAGATCCGATCCCGCGCAGGCGTGCCCCAGCGATCAGGGTTCCAGGAGGTTGGTCGCCCCCATCGCCTCGAAGACGCCGATGATGGCCGAGTTGTCGAGGTCGCCCATGCCCATCTGCAGCATCGACTCATACAGCTGCAGGTTGAGGGCCGAGAGCGGGAGTGGCATGCCGAACGCCCGCGCCGTCTCCAGGATGATGGCCAGGTCCTTGTGCATCATCGATGCCTTGAAACCCGGGCGCCGCTCCCCGGCGAACAAACGCGGCGGCTTGACGTCCAGCGTCCAGCACTGGGCGGCGCCGCCGCGGATTGCCTCGACGACGCGCCGGGGATCGACCCCGGCCTTGCGCGCCAGCAGCAGCAGTTCGGACATCGCCACCATCGTCGCCGCGGCCATGATCTGGTTGCAGGCCTTGGCCACCTGTCCGGCGCCGCTCTCGCCGACGTGCGTGATCGTCTTGCCCATCGACTGGAAGACGGGCAGCACGCGGTCGAAGGCCTCCTGCGGGCCCCCGACCATGATGGCCAGCGTGGCAGCCTTCGCCCCCACATCGCCGCCGGACACCGGCGCATCCAACGCCTGCACCCCGACCTCCGCCAGCTGCGCCGCCAGGCGCCGGGCGGTTTCGGGCTTGATCGTGCTGTTGTCGACGAACACCATCCCCGGGCGGCAGCCCTGGAGGACCCCCTGGTGTCCAATCACCACTTGCTCGACATCCGGTGAATCCGGCAGGCTGGTGAAGACGAAGTCACTCGCCTCGGCCACGGCGCGTGGAGTCTCGGCAACCTGCGCGCCGAGCGCCGCCAGTTCCTCCACCGGCCCTCGGCCCCGCGAATGGACGGTCAGGGAATAGCCGGCCTTCAGCAGATTGCCGGCGATCGGCTTGCCCATCAGGCCCAGCCCGATGTAACCGATGCGCGGTTTCTCAGCCTGCATCTCATCCCCTCCGTGCGAGCGCTCGGTGCTCGCCCGCAAAGCGGGCAGCCCGGCTTGAAGGCTGCCCGCGGTCTACTCCTCCCAACGACCGGCCCGCAAAGGTGCAGCTTAGAGGAGGGCCTTGGCCAGCGCGACGGCGCGGCTGGCGTCCGGCGCGTAGCCGTCGGCGCCGATCTCCTTGGCATACGCATCGGTAACGGGCGCGCCGCCGATCATCACCTTCACCTGCCCGCGGACGCCCAGGTCTTCGAGCGCCTCCAACGTGGATTTCATGTTCTGCATCGTCGTCGTCAGCAGCGCCGACAGCCCCACCAACTGCGGACGGTGCGTGCGGACCGCCTCCCCAAACTTCTCCGGCCCAACGTCTGTCCCCAGGTCGATGACCTCAAAGCCGGCGCCTTCGAGCATCATGCCCACCAGGCTCTTGCCGATGTCGTGCAGGTCGCCCTTGACCGTCCCCAGCACAATCTTACCGGCCGTCGGCACACCGCTTGAGATCAACAGGGGCTTTAGCAGCGTCAGCCCGGACTGCATCGCCCGCGCGGCGACGAGCATCTCGGGCACGTAGAACTCCTGCCGCTCGAAACGCTCCCCGACTTCCTTCATCGCCCCGATCAGCGCATCGTTCAGGATCGAAGCGGGCGGGAGTCCGGCCTGCATGGCCTGCCGCACGCCGGACTCCACCGCCGCGCGGTTGCCGTTGATGACCTCATCGTAGATCGATTGGAGCACTGGATCCATGCCTGCCTCCCAAGGGAGTTCGTTGTCCTTCGCCGCGTGGCGTTCACGCCTCCACGGCGGCGGAATCTTCGGGGTGCGCGTCGCGGTATTGCAGCGGGCCGACGCGCGGCCCGGCAGTCGAGCGCCGCAGGACGAATTCGAAGTTGACTTCCATGAACACCGGGGGCCGGTCGGCGCCCGCGCCGCCGGCGGCGCGTGTCAGCAATAAGTCGACCGCCGCCTCGGCCAGCGCCGTGTAGGCCGTGCTGATGGCGGTGATCGGCGGGACCGAGAACGAAAACCAGTCGACATCATCGAAGCAGATCAACGACATCTCGTCCGGGACTGAGACGCCGGTCTGGCGCAGGGCGCGGAGGACGCCGGGCATGATGGCGTTGCTGGCGACGAACATCGCCGTCGGCGGGGTGGGCAGTCGGAGCAGGTCGTTGGCGGCCATCATGCCCCAGGTGCCGCGGTTGGTGCCGATCTTGACCAACCAGTCCTCGGGCTCCAGGTGCGCCTGGCGCATCGCCTCCAGGTAGCCCTGCCAGCGGTCGTGGTTGCTCGAATACATCACGTCGCCGCCGATGTAGGCGATGCGCTCATGCCCCAGGCTGACCAGGTGCTGCGTGGCGGCCTGGCTGCCGGCGCGGTCCTCGAAGACCACGGTGTCGATTGGGTCGTTCTTGAGGCGCCGAACGATGGCCACCGCCGGCGTGTGCTGCCCGGCCAGGTACTCCAAGACGTCGGACTCTGCCGCCGAAGGCACCCAGATCAGCCCATCGACGGCCTGCCCGACCAT
>Ga0265292_1003174_pt1 | contig 10379 bp, 10 predicted proteins | sample Munlanlewell296A_FD_189080 | JGI IMG/M metagenome (GOLD analysis project Ga0265292, IMG submission 189080) | Leachate microbial communities from a municipal landfill in Southern Ontario, Canada - Leachate well 296A | ecosystem: Engineered > Solid waste > Landfill > Unclassified | place: Canada... | reverse complement strand
GGCAGAAATCTTTTCTTCATAGATTACGTAAGCAAGTTTTCCGTCCGAACCTAGAACCTGTGAAATAGTTTTATTGATTAAAGTATTATAATGTTCTTCTATCCACTCAATGAAAAAATTATTAGGCACATAAATTTTTAGCGTGGATTTTTCCAACTCAAAAGGTTTTATAGGTAAAAACCAGGTGTTGTAGGTTATAAAAGGAACATTTTCTTTGATTAATCCTAAACATTCCTTCCAAACTTCAGATGCATTCTTTTCGGTTTGGATGCCAAGAAGGCTTTCGGCTGCGTTTTGCATATTGTCCACAATACGGAAGAAAGAAAAAGGTGTAAAAAAATGATTTATTATAAAAAACCAAGACAATTTTTAAGACTACGAACAAATTATTAACATTAAAAAGACGGCGTAAACTATCTGTTTACAAACAACTTTCAGAAAAAATTAGTAATAACCAACATAGAAAGAGAAGAAAATCACAACACAAAATAGGTTCTTAAAAATGTGAAACGTTCCACAATATTCAATTATCAACAACTTATTAACAGGTAATTTAGCCTATTATATACTCCTGTGAAGATAGGAGAAGAGTGTAATTAGTGCAAATAAATTCTCTTTAAGAGAAAAATAATTTTTATAAAAAGAAGTTTTGAACAGAGAATAACGAAAGCTAATTTAGTGCCGAAGAAATTAATTAAGCAATAATTTTATTTGAGCGAGGCATGAAAAATATTTTGATTGTTTTTACAGGCGGGACTTTCTCTATGAGAATAGATGAAAAGACGAATTCGGCAGTTCCTTATTTCCACGGAGTAGAATTATTAGAAATGATTCCTCAGGCAAAACAATTCGCAAATATATCTGTTTATGAATTTGGTAAGTTTCCCGGGCCTCATATAACACCAGAACTAATGTTGGAGCTTTCAAAAAAAATAAAAGAGGTTATTTCACACGCAGATATAGACGGAGTGATAGTTACCCATGGCACAGACACACTGGAAGAGACCGCATATTTTTTAGATCTAACAATTAAAACCGAAAAACCAATAGTGGTAATCGGGGCGATGAAAACAAGCAGCGAAAAAGATTGGGACGGTCCTTTAAATCTTTTGGATGCGATCCATATTTGCAATAATACCAACAGCAGAGGAATGGGTGTTCTGGTCTGTCTTAATGGCGAAATAAATGCAGCAAGCGAGGTTACAAAAACACACACGGAAGATATTGAAACATTCCGAAGCCTGGATTTTGGTTCGCTTGGATTTGTTGAAAGAAGCAGAGTAATATTCAACAGACAACCGAATAAGCTTGAAAGGATAGAGACGGAAAAAATTAATTCAAATGTAGATCTTATAAAAATATATGCAGGAATGAACGAAAAGTTTTTTAAGTACTCTGCTGACAGCGGTGTAGAAGGAGTAGTTATAGAAGCAATGGGTGTTGGCAACGTTCCACCACTCGCATTTGATGGAATTAAATATATCGTAGAGAAAAATATTCCGGTAGTTCTTGTGTCAAGATGTCCCGCAGGAGAAACCCTTGATATTTATGGTTATCCAGGCGCTGGAAAATGGTTAAAGAAAATGGGAGTGATTTTTGCAGACTACTTGAATGGGCAAAAGGCGAGGATAAAATTAATCGTTTGTCTCGGTCTTACAAATGACAAAGAAAAACTTAGAAAACTTTTTGAGAAATAAACATGAGCAAAAGAATAGAAAAATTTTGGGAAAACGTAAAACCATGGACAGGAACTGCAGCGCTTTTGCCCCCTGTTATTTATTACGTGATTAATAAAGGGCAATTTACTTTTATAGACTATATAAATTTATTTATACACATGGCGGAACGCTGGTGCAATTAATAATTCCGTCTATGTTCATAATCTATTATTTGATAAAGAAAAAGATATTCGGCACACAAATATTTCTTGTCTGGTTGGGGGAAAATTTAATGAACATAAGCGTTTATGCAGCAGACGCACGTACGCAAAAATTACCACTATTAAGAGGGAATAAGGTTTACCATGATCGGACGTGGCTGTTATCTCAAACGGGAATGTTAGAACAAGATCAATTAGTGGGAAATATTTTTTATGGAACCGGAATTTTAATGTTTTTAATTGCCCTGTTCTTGCCTCTCTTTTTAAGAGAGACAGAGCAAGCAAATATAGACCTTAGCATTTGACTACACCAAGTCTCACCTCTCCATTTTTAAGTGCCAGGAAACGAGCTTTCTCAACCGAAAAAGATTTTCATAATTAGGATTGTGATTCATCAAAGCCAAATAATATCCGAAAACCTTCTCATATTCTTTTTTATAAAGATTTATCATAGCGCCTACATAATAAAAAACATCTGCTTTAACGGATTTGATTAGTGATGGAGAGCGTTTCAAATAATTTTCAGAAAAAGCTAACATTTCTTCTGCATTTAGAATTTCACTGTTTTGTAAAAACGCTTTAGCAAGCTGAATATATACACTAAGACGGGAAATACTATCCGGCTTGGTGGTTCCTATAAAAGACTTAGACTCGTTCTCAATCGAGAAGATTTGCAAGAAAGTAGAAGCATTAATCTTTTCGTTTAGAATAATATTGTTATAGTCTTTTTTAATCTGCAGAGAATCCGGAAAAAGATTTACCAGCCGCTCTAAAGAGGATAACCGCGCATTTATTATTCCTAATTTTTCATAAGCTAAAGAATAAAGCAGATTTGTTTGATAATCATTCGGGAAAAGCTCTTTAAGATATTTAGATAATCCAAAAGCGAAACGATAATTCTTTGAAATATTCAATGCGTAATCAATAGTATTCAGCAAAACGTTTTTTTGAGGAGGATATTTTTTGACATACTCTTTTATGTACAATCCGGAAGAAAGCGTGTCAAATTTTTCATCGAACGAGTAGATATAGCTTGACTGCTTCCCAACAAAAAAAGCGCGGGGAGCTAAAAACTCAAGACGTGGATGTATCTCAGAGTTTATAGGAGAATTGTTCGCCATTGTAAAAAAACCACGCGGCGAAACTGATTGACAAGCAAAAAAGGCAAACGGATTATTAATCCCGATCCTTTCAAAATCTTGTTTTATTAAAGGCGAAGCAAATTTGTTGTTGATACCTTCCAAAGAAACTACAATTTCTTTTTTTGAACCGACCAAAATAATATCGTTAGCAGTTCCGCCCCAAAGTTGTGAATACGGAAATACCGAAGAGAAGGTGTTTAATACGAGTTTGACCACATCATCATCCGCCTCATAAAGATGAAACCACTGAATCATAATACCGCCCTCTGCCAGCGATGCAGAGCATTTTTCAAAATATTCTTTAGAAAATAGATTACCTATTCCCGCAACCCAGGGATTAGATGGCTCCGAAATAATAACGTCGTATTTATCTTTGGAAAGCTTTAACAAAGTAACGGCATCTTCGTTAAGGATATTCACACGCGGATCATTAATACAATTTTTATTTTCCCGCTCGAAAAGAGAAGCAGCAGAAATAACCTCTTTGGAAATCTCAGCACAAATAACTTTTTCAACAGGAGAGTTTAACACAGAGCCAATCGTTGTGCCGCTGCCGAAACCAACCACAAAAATATTTTTCGGATCGGGGTGAAGCATCATAGGAATTTCACCAAGCAAGACTTGAGTGGGCATATCAAAATACGTACTTGCATCCGGCTTACCGTTAATTATTAATCTTTTATTCGTCTTATTCTGAAGAGATTGTGTAACAGCAACGGTTGCATTAATTCCTTCTTTATAAAAAATTATTTCTTCATCGTTAAAACCTTTGGTAAACTCATCGAAGGAACTAGGCGGAGGAGCACCGAAAGAACGGAACACACCGCTTAGCAAAACCTTTTCGTTCCATTTAGGAGAAAATACTAGATAAGAACAAAAAGCAAATGAGCATATAGAATAGAACAACACTTTTTCTTTGGCGGAAAATGATTTGTATTTCGATAGCAAAAGAAATACACCAAATAAATTAAGTGCGACCCCAATTTCAAAAGTTATTTTTATTCCAAACAAGGGAATGAATATCAGCCCGGTTAAAACAACACCAACAACGGCTCCAATAGTATTTACAGAAAATACTCTCCCGACAGAAACGCCAATCTTTTTATAAGATGCAGAAACTATTTCTGAAGCAACAGGAAGAGACATTCCCATGAATAAAGTGGGCAATAATATTAAACAAAAGCAGAGAATAAATTCGACAGCGAGGAAAATCTCAAACGATTCTTGGGATTTCGAAAACAATGCGGAGACTTTCCATAAAAGGTAAGGCAAACGTTCATAAAAAAGCAAAACAAACATAGTTGAAAAAGCGATTGCGCACTGTAAGAAGGTCAATAATTTTATATAATTATATTTTTTTAAAACATTTTGAGAAACAACCAGACTCCCTAAAGTTATTCCGCCGATGAACGCCATCAACATTATTGAAAATGCGTATGTGGAAGAACCGAAGAAATTAATTAACAACCTCACCCAAACCATTTCATATAAAAGAGCTGCCATTCCCGAAATTCCCGCAACGAGAATAACACTTTTCACAGTCTGCTTATCTACTTCAAAAAAATCTTTGTAGTTTGTATCGTCTTCGGGAACAAGTTCGAGTTCAAGTAATTTATTTTGTTTTCTCGATAAGTAAAAGCCCACTAATCCGGCAAAGATATTTAAAAATGCAGTAGAGTAAATCGTAATATCCAAACCGAATTCTTTTATTAATACAAAACCCGCAAAGACTACTCCAACAACAGCACCAAACGAATTTAGAAAATATAACGAAGCAATCTCTTTCCGAGCATCTTGAATACGTTCTACAAAAAAATTACTTAACACAGGTAAAGTTCCGCCCATTGCTGTAGCGGGAAGAAAAAGAATAATTGCTGCAACAAGAAATCGAGTCCCGGTAAATAAAAATGGTTTTGAAATAAGATCTAAATTCGAAGCAGTAGAAAGAAATAAATTTCCTACGAGTGAATTAATGGTCGGATATAACAAGCAATAAACGCCGATGAATAATTCTAATAAAGAATAAACGCGCACTGGATTGGTTATAGAGTCGGATCTTTTACCAAATAAATAATTGCCGAAAGCGAGGCCGCCTAAAAAAGTTGCAAGCACCGTCATTTGAGCATAAGTAGTATTGCCCAGGAATAAACTTAAATATTTAAACCAAACAACCTGATAAATCAAACCGGCGATTCCGCTAACGACAAAAAGAATCGAGACGATCGTTCTAACATTTTGTTTCTGCATATTTCCTCATCTAAGAACCGACTGCAATTTAAGAAAGGTTTGGTGGAATTAAATACGGAAGGGAAAAATATTTTTATAACCGAACTTAAGAAGTACAAAATAGACGTATAAAAACATCACTGCCTCTAATAAACCGGGGCAGGCAAATCTAATTAATAAAAAGAAGTTGAACGATTATAAACACAGGAAGAAGAACCAAAAGAGAGAACCCATAAATATATGCGAAAAAGCTCGGCATTTTTATGTTGTTCTCTTCAGCAACCGACTTAACCATAAAATTTGGACCATTGCCGATGTAAGTCATGCTGCCAAAGAAAACCGAGGCAACAGAAATTGCTTTAAGAATCTCTTCCGGTATTCCGGCAACGATATTGCCTGAATGTATGCCCAAACCCAAAGCAAGAGAATGAAATGTTACCGCAGTCGGAGTGTTATCTAAAAAACTGCTCAACAATCCGGTATAGTAATAAAATTGCTGTGGTAAAATTACGCCGAGAGACTTAGCGTTGTTTTCCAAATACAATAGACACGGAACCATTGTTATAAAAATTCCGAGAAATAAATAGCCAACTTCTTTAATCGGTTCCCATGTAAAATTGTTTGATTCTCTTGTTATCTTAGTTGTAAACAATAACGAAAAAATAGCCATTGCAAGAATAACGGCTTCACGAATAAATTTATAATAGTGACTACTCTTTATGAATGGAAGATATTGTTCGTTTAAGAATGCTACAGCAAGAACCACTCCGATGAGCCAAATAAAATTTATCTTTCCGGAAATTTTAATCGGCCTTATATCCCGCCGATCCGACTCAATCGCCTCCTTCGGTTCCCTTTTGTGGTAGTAAGTATCAACAAAAAAATAAATAGTTATAAGAAACAGATTGGTAACGAACCACTCTGGAAGAAGTTTTAGAAACCACGTAAAATGAGCGCCGCGCAGATACATCATAAATAACGGCGGGTCGCCAAGAGGAGTTAATAATCCTCCGCAGTTAGCAACTATACCGATAAAGAATAAAATTGTGTGCACTTTGTATTTTCTTTCTTTGTTGGTATGAATCAAAGCGCGTATCAATAGCATAGCAGCGCCGGTTGTTCCCATAAAAGATGCAAACACAGCGCCGACGATCATAAACACTGCGTTTATTGAGGGCTTAGCTTCTATATCGCCGTCTAAAAAAACACCGCCGGTTATTGTGAACAAAGCACCAAGCAAGATTATAAACGGAATGTAATCAAATAAAATAGTTTCGAAAAGTCTTTCTCCTAACCCTGCGCTTAAAAGATATATAACAATAGGAACGCTAAGTACGATTGCCACGATGAGTTTGTTTTTATTCTTTTCCCAAAAATGATTCCAGAACAAAGGTAAGACAGCTATCGAAAGAAGCATTAGGAGAAAAGGTATAGCAGTAAACAAGGGAACGTTAACAGTAAAATCTTCCATTGATGAGATCCAATAATGTTATAAGAAAAGATTATATCTACCGCCCGATGTATTAAAACAAAGAGTGGCCGAGAACGATTAAAACTCTAAAAAGATAAAGCTATTTTTTAAGAAGATCTCTTATTTGAGACAGCAGTACAACCTCTTCTCTAGGCGCTGGAGGAGCAGTGGGTTTTGCTTCCTCTTTTTTCTTCAATCGGTTCAGAGCTTTTATCATCATAAAAATTGCAAAAGCAACAATGATAAAATCGATTACTGTATTAATGAACAATCCATATTTAATAGTAACGCCATCAGCTAAAGAGATAGAAAGATTGCTAAAATCTATACCGCCCAACAGTAAGCCGATAGGGGGCATTATCACATCCGACACGAGCGAAGAAACTATCTTGCCGAATGCTGCGCCGATAATAATTCCAACCGCCATATCAACGACATTTCCCTTCATCGCGAAGGTTTTAAATTCGTGAACAAGTTTCATTTTTACTCCTTTGATTTAGTCGTTAAAATTTAAGCGTGATGTAAACAGATTAATTATAATTATTGCACCGCTCAACCATCAAGAATATCCATTAATTTTTTATAAACAAATATTCTATACCGCTGTTTTCCGGTGGTCTCCTCTAAAATATTTTCTTCTAGAAATTTTGCTATGAGAACATTTGCCGTTTGTTTATTTAACCCAAGCTCCTTAGTAATAAACGGAAGCGATATAAATGGTTTACAAAAGAGAAGCTCAAAAACTTTTAACGATGGCGCAGACACGAACTCTTTATTTAAAATATTTTGATAATCGCTTGACTCTAAATCTGAAATGTTTTTTATGATGCGCGAAGTATGTAGAGAGGATGCAATTATTATTTTAAGAAAGAATTTTATCCAGCTTTCCCAAGAGTTGCTTTTTTCTAAATCTTCCAGCCGATCAAAATATTCCGCCTTTCTATTGTTTAAGACATGTGAAATTTGGAGGACGGGGACGCTTAATCGCTTCTTCCATAAAAAATGAAGCAGTAATAAAATTCTTCCAACCAATCCATTGTTAGTCTCGAAAGGATGAATCATTTCGAATTGGGCGTGAATCAAAGCCGCATTAACGACAAAAGGATAAGAAAGATCAGAAACAATATATGCTTCAAAGTCTTTCATGAGTGGTTCAATCTTATCCGGAAGAGGAGGAATATATTTAGCATCGCTTTCCCCTGAAGAATATTGCCCAACCCAAGTTTGTGTCTTTCTATATTCACCCGGATGCAAATCTCCCCCAGATAAATCACAAGCCAATTCTTTGTGAATTGATTTTATAATGTGTGAAGAGCTGGATACATTACGAAGTAATTTTTGCGCCAACGATAAAGCGCGCATGTAACCTAAAATATTTTTTAAATCTTCTTGATCTTCTTGAATAAGCAGGTTATAAATATCAGCGATGCTTAATTTATAACTATCTATCCTCAAACTTTTTAAGGATTCAAGAATTGTCAAAGAAGAAATTAGAAAATGATTCGACGGAAGAACGCTTAACGCACCCTCTAGCAGATATAGAGATTTATCAGCCTCATTAATTAAAGCATATATCTCAGAATCAAGACGAATTTTAGGGACAGGAGGTAAAGAGACAATAGACATAATTGTTAGTCAATTAATTTAGACTAAAATGATGATTAATTAATTATAAGTCAATATGCGCGGATTTATTTAATAAAATTAATAATTAAATCCAGTAATTATTTATTGAGTTCAAATTCATCGGAAATAAGTCTAATATTGCTAACTTAGAAGATCTTCGTCCCTATATAGAAGAAGAATAGCAGACTGAGAAACGATAACAAACTTTTCCTTTTCAATTTCAACTTCGATAGCGTCTTTACGAAGAAATACAGCAAAGTCTCCTTCGCGAGCTTGTAGTGGAATATACTTTGTGGATTTTTTGTCTCGCCACGGTTCATCGTCATCAGCAGGCATGCCGATTGGGTACCCGGGACCAACTTTAATTACATAACCACCTTGAACTTTTTCTTTTTCCTGAACACCCGGAGGAAGATAGAGGCCGCTATTTGTTTTGTTAAGATTTTCTTCTGGACGAATAAGAACACGGTCGCCTACAATAATTATCTTTTCTGTGTTTATCATTTATTTCACTCGTTGTTTCCTTAAAAATAGCAAATGACAAAGAGAGCATCAAATACTTATCTTTGTTATAATAATCTTTAGGCAATGATGAAAGATCAGTGGAAAGAACATTGGAATGATCGTTATTCGAAGGACGAGTTTATTTACGGCAAAGAACCGAATAAATTTTTTGAAGAAGAAGTAAATAAATTAAATCCCGGCAAAATACTTATGCTTGGCGAAGGTGAAGGAAGAAACGCTGTTTACGCCGCCTCGCTAGGATGGATTGTAGACGCTGTAGATCAAAGCCAAACAGGCAAAGCGAAAGCCATGCAACTATCATCAGAACGGAAAGTTAATATTAATTATTACGTTGAAGATATTTATTCATATAAACCAAAACAAAACCATTATGACGCAGCTGTATTTATTTTTCTTCATTTAGAAGAAAGTTTGAGAAGCCCCTTCTTTAAGAAAGCAATTGATTCATTAAAGCCCGGCGGGAAAATTATTCTTGAGGTTTTTGAAAAAGATCAGATTAAATATGATTCAGGCGGACCAAAGGATGAAGGGCTGCTCTACTCGCTTGAGGAGGTTTCCGAAGAGTTAATAGAGCTGGAATTCGAAAAATTTTCTAAAGAGATTGTAATCTTAGACGAAGGAAAATATCACCAAGGGAAAGCATCCGTTATCCGGTTCGTTGGAGAGAAAGGATCAGAGGATTTTTAGGTGGCAAAAGGAATGTTAAGTTTACAGTATAAATGAAAAAGAAAGAGGAAATGGAAAAAATACAAGAGCTAGCAGAATTATTTTTGCCGGAAGGTATACTGGAATATTTTGAGTACACCGGATGTGAGCGTAAGAGTAAAGAGGAATCAAAACCATATGGAGAAGTAACAATAATCCTTGTAGAGAAAAACATAGTACCAAAACTGCCGGCAGAATACTGTGATAGAAAAATACGCCAGAAGGGATTCAAAGAAATCAAAGTAGATGATTTTCCGGTACGCGGGAAGAAAGTAAAACTGTTGTTGCGAAGAAGAGTATGGCAAATAGAAGGGGTGGATGAACTCTACAAAAAGGAAATATTAACAACCTATCCTGGTACAAAATTAGAGAAAGAGTTTGCATTTTTTTTTGAAGGCGGAGATTGAGCGCAGTCCAATAGAAATATCAACAGTAGCCATAGCAAATAAATTGAAGCCGAATACATTGGAAAAACAATACAAGAATGTACTTTCAGATTATCACCAATTCAAAGAGAAGAAAGAAAAAGAGATAGAGGAAGAAGCGTTTGTCTTTTCTGAAAACTTTGGTGCAGATATGGCAATAGATGAGACTGGCTTAATAGATGGAGACCTCTATACGATAGTGATCAACAAGAAAGCAAAAGGTAAAAAAGGAGCGTTGGCAGCAATAATCAAAGGTACGAAATCGTCAATAATAACAAGGGCAATAACAGATAAGGTACCATTTGAAAAGTTGGTAAAGATAAAAGAGATAACTTTAGATTTAGCAAACAGTATGGATTGGACGGCTCGACAAATAGCTC
>Ga0265292_1003173_pt1 | contig 10382 bp, 10 predicted proteins | sample Munlanlewell296A_FD_189080 | JGI IMG/M metagenome (GOLD analysis project Ga0265292, IMG submission 189080) | Leachate microbial communities from a municipal landfill in Southern Ontario, Canada - Leachate well 296A | ecosystem: Engineered > Solid waste > Landfill > Unclassified | place: Canada... | reverse complement strand
AATTGAGGATGACTAACATAATTCAGTGATATTCCAGCTTTAGTCCAATCGGCATATCGGAGAAAGGTTGTGGGGTCTGCTATGTGAGAAGGTACTTAAAGTTTAATGGATCTTTACTTAACTCATCTGCAAGTTTCTGGTACTTCCTAGTTAGTTTGACAGCTCTAATTCTTTGGGCATGAGGATCCAGAGGTTCAATGAAGCCTTCCTCAATCCACTTTTTAACCTTGTCACGGACAGTTCTATCCGCGAAACCAGTAAGCTTTTGAAGGTCAGTGGTTGTTAGATGGCTATGTTTTAAGGCTAATTGCGCAAATACTGGCCTTTGATAAATATCTAGATTTCTAAGAAGTTTTGGTTCTATGTTTGTAAATTCAGCGCTTTTTTCTTTAACTATATTCGCTGCATCCTGAAAAACATCAGCAAGACCCGTAATAAAAAATTCTAACCAAGGTGTCAAATCAGCATCATTTCGACCGAAGTAATAATTGTGGTGCAATCCCATTTGAAGATTGTCATAGTAACCTTTTAAATTTCGGTCATAGTATTTTTCTAAGACGAAAAGTCCACTTAATCCGAAGCCACCAATCCTAAGAATATATGTTGCTAAAGCCCTAGCTGTACGACCGTTTCCATCCATGTAAGGGTGGATGGTTACAAACTGATACAGAAATATACCGGCTTTAATAGGAACAGGTAGCGCAGAGCATTCTGGATTATTAATCCAGGCAACTAAATCTTCCATGAGCAGGGGGACATCATGAGGCTCAGGGGGTAAATAGACGATTTTGCCTGTGCTTTTCTCACCAACTTTATTCTGTACAGTCCTGTACTGGCTTAGTTTTGGTCTTCTGCCTGAAGTAATAACATCAATAATAGCATGAAGTTTTTTAATCAATTCTTCTGTTATTGGTAGTTTTCGTTTTTTACAGTCCTCAAGGAACTCCATTGCTTTCCAAAGGTTATAGACTTCTTGTTCATCCTTGGAATTAGTAGATTTGAGAATGGCTTCTCTTTTCCTTTTTTCATCCAACAAGTTACCTTCAATTTTCGTAGAATAAATAACAGTTTCAACCATGGATTCATGTTTAAGTTCTTTTAGAATATGGGCCGGAAGAGGGTATTGAGAAATAAGAGTGGTAGCCTCCTGGATTTTCATCAGATTGTTAGATATGCTTACAGTAATATTAAATTTGGGCAAAAAGGGCATAAAGAGAACTCCTTTCTTATAATCTCATATATATATATTATATCATTGCCGCTAATTTGCCGCAATAAACATGATAAACTTTTTGTTTAGGTAAGCACCCAATATACGTTAGCAAAATGCCACACTAGAGTGGCGGACCACCAAGCTGCCTTAATCAGGCAGCTTTATTTCGCCCCATTTCATGCATAAAACGCCTTTATTTGAGGCACTATTTGACCAGAGATATTATTTATCGATACTTTAAGAACATGTTCCGAAAGACAGTAGGGTTAAAGCCCTGCTTTATTTTCACTGCAGGAAGTACAGGAGGGCCCGAGATGATCAGAGCAAAAAGGGGCTGCTATTTATTATTAATTGTTATTATGCTTATATTACAGATGCTGCCCGGATCTGTCTTTGCCGCTTATTCACGGGTAATTACGTTTGGGGCGGATTTGAACAGGGGCCAGAAAAATATTTTGGCCACAGAGTTTGGGGTCAACCTGGCTGATACCGGCATTCCTGTTGTTGATGTAACAAATGCCGAAGAAAGAAGGTATCTGGAGGGTCTTGTTCCTGAAGAGGTTTTAGGCACCCGGGCAATTTCGTCAGCCCTGGTAGAGATGCTGCCGACCGGGCAGGGCATAGAGGTTGAAACCCGAAACATAACCTGGGTGACCAAAGACATGTATGCTAATGCCCTGGCTACAGCCCGGGTCAAAGATGCCAGGATTTCGGTGGCGGCCCCGTTTCCTGTTTCCGGGACAGCTGCCCTGACAGGAATCTTTAAGGCTTTTGAGCATGCTACCGGGAAATCCCTGGGAGACCGGTTTAAAAAAGTAGCTAATGAGGAACTCGTCAAAACCGGTAATCTGGGCCGGGAAATCGGCAAAGACAAAGCCACCAAATTGATATTATTCGTTAAAGAAAGGGTAGTTGCCGAGAAGGCCAAAGACCCGGAACGGATTCGGCAGATTATAATCAATGTAGCCGGGGACCTCAACATAACCCTCACTGACCGGCAGGTGGATGAAATCACTGTTCTGATGCGGAAAATAAGCGGTTTGAACCTGGAGGCACGTGACCTCAGCGGCCAGTTGAAAAGCTTGAAAACCGACGTGGAACGTGCTCTGGCCAAGCAGCCGGAATTTAGAACCTGGCTGGAAAGGTTATTGGATGCTTTAAGCCGGCTCATCGAGGAGATCAGGACCCTCATCCTCCGTGAAAAGTAGACCGGCTCCGCGCAGGAGATACCTTCCAAAATACAACTAAATCAGCCTTAAAATAGCAAGCCTTTATTTCCCTCCCTGCCGTTGGAGAAATAAGGGCTTTATTAGTAGACGGTTGGCGGTTGCTTCCGGGGCAGGGGAAATGGTATAATGTGTTAGAGTTTCGCTAAATAAATATGGTAGTCCGCATTTTAGGAGGTTTCTTGATGGATAGTTCGGTCAGAGTGAGATTTGCTCCCAGTCCAACCGGGCCGCTGCATATAGGTGGTGCGCGGTCGGCGCTTTTTAACTGGCTGTTGGCCAGGAAATTTGGGGGCAAGATGATAGTAAGGATAGAAGATACAGACCTGGAAAGGTCCAGCCGGGAATCAGAAGAGAACATTCTTGAGGCTTTATTATGGCTTGGCCTGGACTGGGATGAGGGTATCAAAAAAGGCGGGGATTTTGGCCCATACCGCCAAACGGAACGGTTAAATACGTATACAGAAGCAGCTCAAAAGCTTATCGCCCAGGGACAGGCGTACTATTGTTATTGTACGGAAGATGAATTGGAGGCCGAAAGGCAGGACCTCTCGGCCCGCGGTGAACTGCCCAGGTATCTGGGAAAGTGCCGCACACTGTCCGCCGAAGACAGGGCCAAACTGGAAGCTGAAGGCCGGAAAAAGGTCATCCGTTTCCGTGTTCCGGAAAATGAAAACCTTGTTGTCAATGATTTGGTGAGAGGCGACGTAGTCTTTGAAAGTAACGGCATAGGGGATTACGTTATCGTTAAATCCGACGGTATCCCTACATATAATTTTGCCGTAGTTCTGGATGACGCTCTGATGGGCATTACTCATGTGGTCAGGGGGGAAGAGCACCTGTCCAACACGCCCCGGCAGTTACTGTTATACCACGCCTTGAATTACGCTCCTCCATCATTTGCCCACGTGTCACTTATCCTGGGCAAAGATCGCAGTAAAATGAGCAAACGACATGGCGCGACTTCAATAGAGGCTTATAAAAGCCAGGGTTATTTACCTGAAGCTATCGCCAACTTCTTAGTTCTTCTCGGCTGGTCTCCGGTTGGCGAGGAAGAGATATTTACGCTGGGCGAGCTCGTTGAGCAGTTTTCTTTAGACCGGGTGGCTAAGAACCCGGCGGTCTTTGATGTAGATAAATTAAATTGGATAAATGGTCAGTATATTAGAAAAAGCCCTGTGGAGCGGATAACCGATATGGCCATCCCATTTATAAAAGAGGCCGGATATATCAAAGGTGAAATAACCCCTGATTTATACGACTGGCTGAAGATGATAGTGGCTTCTGTGCAGGATAACCTGGAATTTGTAGCCCAGATAACTGAGCGGGTGGGGATATACTTCAATGACCGGATTGAGATGGAAAACGAAGAAGCCGGAGCTGTGCTGAAAGATGAGGACATACCCCAGGTAATGGCCGCTTTTCGCCGAAAAGTCACCGAGCTTGCCGAAATAAACCCGGAAAATACGAAGGCAATGTTAAAGGCCCTTACAAAGGAGCTTAACCTCGGCGGGAAAAAGGTATATATGCCGATAAGGGTTGCTCTGACCGGTCAGACCCACGGTCCCGAACTGTTTTACATTATACCTGTTTTAGGCCGGGAAGGGATTCTGGCAAGATTGGCCCAGACTATAGGGGACTGAGGCCAGAGACCGGCTGCGGAGGGGGCTGCATACTATGATCAACCGAATTAAAAGGGATATGAGGGTTATCTTTGACCGCGACCCGGCGGCTCGAAGCACTTGGGAAGTCCTGCTCTGCTATCCCGGGCTGCATGCTCTCCTGTTTCACCGGGCCGCTCACCGCCTTTATAATAAAGGCTTAGTCATCTTTCCCAGGCTTGTATCACAGTTTTCACGTTTTGTGACAGGTATCGAAATACACCCCGGAGCAAAAATCGGCGAGGGTTTGTTTATTGACCATGGTACCGGTGTAGTAATCGGGGAAACTGCCGAAGTTGGGAACAATGTCACGATATACCAGGGTGTTACCCTGGGCGGCACAGGCAAAGAAAAAGGCAAACGCCATCCCACAGTCGGCAATAATGTTGTGATAAGCGCCGGGGCTAAGGTTCTGGGGAATATAAAGATCGGTGATAATGCTAAAATTGGCGCCGGTTCGGTCGTGCTTAGGGATGTCCCGCCAAACACCACCGTTGTTGGCATCCCCGGGAAAATAGTCATCAAGGACGGTGTGAATATTGCCGATGTGGATGTTGATTCAATTATTGACCTGCATCACGAGGACCTGCCTGACCCGGTTGCCGAAATGATTCTCTGCCTGCAGCGAAAAGTCGGGCGGATGGAAAGAAGAATTGATGATATCGAGGAGGGCCGGAAGTGAGCATCAAGATCTATAACACATTAAACAACCAAAAAGAGGAGTTTGTCCCGCGCAGCCCCGGTAAAGTAGACATGTATGTATGCGGCCCAACCACCTATAACCTGATCCACCTGGGTAATGCCAGGCCTCTTATCGTATTTGATACTATCCGCAGGTATTTTGAATATGCGGGGTATAAAGTAACTTACGTGCAGAACTTTACTGATATAGATGATAAAATTATCAACAGGGCCTCTGAAGAAAACATGGACCCTCTGGCCCTGGCCGAAAAGTACATCAAAGAATATTATAAAGACGCCGGAGCCCTGGGTGTCAGGCCTGCCACTATTCATCCCAAGGTCAGTGAGCACCTCCCGGAAATAATTGAGATGATTGATGGAATAATTCACAACGGTTACGGCTATAAGGTAGATGGGGACGTTTATTTTGCAGTTGGTAAATTTAGCGGGTATGGCAAACTGTCCGGCCGGAGGCTGGAAGATATGCAGGCCGGGGCCAGGGTCGATGTTGATGACCGCAAAGAACATCCTATGGATTTTGCCCTCTGGAAAGCAGCCAAGCCGGGCGAACCGGCCTGGGACAGCCCATGGGGAAAAGGGCGGCCCGGTTGGCATATCGAGTGCTCGGCAATGGCTAACAAGTACCTGGGCATGGGTTTTGATATCCATGGGGGAGGTTTTGACCTCATCTTCCCCCACCACGAAAATGAGATAGCCCAAGCCGAGGCCTGCACCGGTGGCGGGCCATTTGCCAGGTACTGGATGCATAACGGTTTTATTACCGTAAATGAAGAAAAAATGTCTAAGTCACTCGGCAACTTTTTTACCGTAAGAGAAATACTGGCCAAATACGATCCGGAGATAGTCAGGTTCTATATGTTGTCAACCCATTACCGCAGCCCGCTGGATTTTGATGATACAAAACTGGAGATGAATAAAAAAAGCCTCTCCCGGCTGCACAACACCCTTGAAAACATAGAAGCCCTGCTCAACAGTGTATCCTTCGGTGAGGCGGAAGTCTCTTTAGACCAGGCCACAGCGGTCTTAAAAGGAGCTGTTGCCAAAGCGGAAAAAGACTTCCGGGAAGCTATGAATGATGATTTTAATACTTCTCTTGCGGTAGCAAGCCTGTTTGACCTGGCCAGGGAAGCCAATGCCTTCGGCAAGGTTATTTCTGAAAATGCGGGCAAGGCTCTACATGTTTCAGTAAAAGAGGTGCTCGAACAGTCCAGGGACAAATTTTCCGAGCTGGGTGAAGTAATGGGGCTATTTGAAGATAGCGGCGCCTCCGGGAAAGACGAATCCGGCTTGGCTGACGCGCTCATGGACCTGATTATTCAAATTCGGCAGGAAGCCCGCGCCAAGAAGGACTGGGCGACCGCTGATGCCATTAGGAATAAGCTCGGCGAAGTGGGGATTATTATAGAGGACACCCCTCAGGGGGTACGATGGAAACAAAAGTAACCCACAATCCCGCAAGTTTACCCGCCCTCGTCCTGGCCTACCTTGGTGATGCGGTATATGAGCTGTATGTGAGAAAGTTCCTGATAGCCCGGGGTTATACGAGGGTTAACGAACTGCACAAACAGGCTGTCAAATTTGTTAATGCCGAAACCCAGGCCAATGTTTTGCATGCCATCTCTGATGCCCTGTCCGAGGAGGAATCTGCAGTCGTCAGGAGGGGTAGGAATGCTAAATCCGGTTCGACTCCCAAAAATATTTCCATGACCCACTACCGGCACGGGACGGGTTTTGAGACCCTAATTGGATACCTGTACCTTTCCGGCCGGGAAGATCGTATAGATGATATTTTTGATACTGCGTGCACTTTTGTAACATCTAAGGGAGAAGGGGACGATAAATGAAAGTAAAACTTATTAACCATACCCCGGATCCTGACTTGACCGTAGCTGCCGCAGCCAGGCTTTGTTATTCCCCGCAAGGGGCTGAACAAATAATGGATGATCTGGCTCCACAGGATGTCGAGCGGTTTGTGAAAATGCTGGTAGACCTTGGTCACTGGTCCCCGACTGAGCATGTCTCATTTACATTCTCTGTGGAGGGAGTGAGCCGGGCGATGACACACCAGCTGATCCGGCACCGGATAGCTTCGTATTCCCAGCAGTCCCAGCGTTATGTGAAGCTTGATGATTTCCGGTACATTATTCCTCCTTCTGTGCAGAAAGACCCCGAAGCTCTGGCGTTGTTTAAACAGACGATGAAAGACATCCGCGAGGCATACGAGGTGTTGGCGGCCAGAGTTCATCGCGAGGATGCCAGGTATGTCCTGCCCAATGCCTGTGAAACGAAGATGGTGTATACATTTAACTGCCGGTCGCTGTATAACTTTTTTGAACACAGGTGCTGCGAAAGGGCCCAATGGGAGATTCGCAAATTAGCGAATATAATGCTGGCCCAAGTAAAAAAAGTGGCTCCTATCCTGTTTGCCGGGGCCGGGCCGGCCTGTGTCACCCGCGGGGTCTGCTCCGAGGGCAGGCTGTCCTGCGGCCGTTTGGAAAAATTGTAACTATTATTGTTGGAGTGAAAAGTTATGTCTGATTATGTGGTAGGCCGCAATCCGGTTATGGAAGCCCTCAAAAGCGGTAGTACCATACACAAAATTATGGTTGCTAAAGGCGCTAATAAAGGTTCCATAATTGAAATCACGGCCAGGGCCAGGGAGCAAAAAATCCCGGTTCAGGAAGTTGAGAGAAATTACCTTGATAACCTCGTCGGGGATAGTAATCACCAGGGTGTGGCCGCACTTGTTCCGGCCAGGGAATATGTCGATATTGAGGACATTTTAGAGCTTGCCCGGGAAAAGGGGGAAGACCCTCTTGTTTTGGTTCTTGACGAAATTGAAGACCCGCATAATTTGGGTGCGATTTTGAGAACAGCAGATGCTGTAGGTGTACATGGAGTCATAATTCCCAAACGAAGGGCAGTCGGATTAACTTCCACGGTAGTCAAAGCCTCCGCCGGGGCAGTTGAGTATGTACCGGTGGCCAGGGTAGCCAACCTTGTCCAGGCGGTTGAGAAGCTTAAAAAAGCAGGCTGCTGGGTGGTTGCTGCCGAAATGGACGGGGAGGAATTATGGCATAATAAAAATCTCAGCGGACCATTGGTCTGTGTTATCGGCAGCGAAGGCAGGGGAATCGGCAGGTTGATGAAAGAAAAATGTGATTTTCTGGTCCGTATACCGATGAAGGGCCGCATTGCTTCTTTGAATGCCTCTGTGGCAGCAGCAGTTCTATGTTACGAGATTTTACGACAAAAGTCAGAGGGTCAATGAGATGGCTGATCTTCTTGTAGTTGACGGTTATAACATCCTTCATGCCTGGGACTCCCTAAAAAAGATGATGGCCGAAGACATGGAACACGCCAGGGTACAGCTTATAAACATTTTGGCGAATTACCAGGCCGTTAAGGGGATAAAGGTTATCGTGGTATTTGATGCCCATCTCGTTAAAGGTGGCGCCGGGTCAAAGGAAGAAGTCACCGGGGTAGAAGTTATTTATACTATGGAAGGCGAAACTGCCGATATGTTGATTGAGAGATTTGTCGGGCACTTAGGAGAAGATGACAGGGTTGTGGTGGCCACCTCTGACTGGGCTCAACAGCGGATTGTTTTCGGGAAAGGAGCTGTGCGCTTATCAGCCAGGGAGTTGGAAAAGGAGATTGCAGCTTTTGAGAAAGAAGTGCAAAATCATTTTGAGATCTTAAATGACTATGACCCCAAATTGCGGGGTCATTTGAGCGACAATATCAGGGAACTTCTCGAAAAAATACGTCGGCAAAAATAGAATATTGCAAATTTCACTTGAACTGGCTTTTTTTACTCCTTTTTTACATTGCCTCCTTGACGGGAGATAGTGCTTTAGGTATAATAGGTTATGTAAATTAGCGTGTGTTGCTGTCCTAAATAGTCTTTATTTGTGGTGTTCCGGCATTAGAAATAGCTTGGACACTTTATTTTGGACAGGATTGGCTCAGAAAACTTAATATCCATTTAATAAGGTCCCTGGTAAAAAGGTAGAATGGTTTGGGTGCTTTTATTAGATAGAGCGGGAGGCGATTGTTTAATGGGTCTTAGTGCACAAAGAGAAGTCTTTGACACCTATGACGTGATGTTGGACGAGGAAATCGTGGATTTTGCCAAGGATGGCGATGACAGCGCTCTTGAATACCTTATTAACAAATACAAAAACTTTGTGCGTGCTAAAGCTCGGTCCTATTTCTTGATTGGCGCCGACAGGGAAGACATCATCCAGGAAGGAATGATCGGTCTATACAAAGCCATTCGCGACTTTAAATCGGACAAGCTCTCGTCATTCAGGGCCTTTGCCGAATTATGCATCACCCGTCAAATCATTACTGCCATTAAAACAGCCACCCGCCAGAAACACATTCCTCTGAACTCTTATGTATCACTCAATAAACCGATTTATGACGAAGACTCCGACCGTACCCTGCTTGATGTTATTTCAGGTTCAAAGATAACTGACCCGGAAGAGCTGATTATCAGCAGGGAAGAGTTTGATGATATTGAAGAAAAAATGGGCGAGATTCTGAGCTCTCTTGAGTGGAAGGTTCTCATGTCTTACCTGGAAGGAAAGTCATACCAGGAAATAGCTGTTGATTTAAGGAGACATGTGAAATCAATAGACAATGCTCTGCAAAGAGTTAAAAGAAAGCTTGAAAGGTATTTGGAGAAAAGGGAAAACTAGTTAGTAATATCACCAACTAAGGCAGAAAAAAACAGTTGACCGGACCTGCGAAACATTGTATAATTGTCTTTGTCAGTCGCCGACGTAGCTCAATTGGAAGAGCAGCTGACTTGTAATCAGCAGGTTGCGGGTTCGAGTCCCATCGTCGGCTCCATTCGAGGAGAGGTTCCCGAGTGGTTAAAGGGAGCAGACTGTAAATCTGCCGGCTCAGCCTTCGCTGGTTCGAATCCAGCCCTCTCCACCATTATTTCAAGGTGGACGCATAGATTTTGATAAACAGGTATATGATAGATTTAGTTTTTCGTCGCGGGGTAGAGCAGCTGGTAGCTCGTCGGGCTCATAACCCGAAGGTCGAAGGTTCAAATCCTTCCCCCGCAACCAATTGAATGTAACACAAGTTTCGGTTGGCGGATCTTATGCCGCTGACTTTTTAATGAAACAAAGTTTTATATAAACTGCTGCTATAGCTCAGCAGGTAGAGCGTATCCTTGGTAAGGATAAGGTCACCGGTTCAAGCCCGGTTAGCAGCTCCAGGGCGGCGTAGCTCAGTTGGCTAGAGCATGCGGTTCATACCCGCAGTGTCCGGGGTTCGAATCCCTGCGCCGCCACCAACATTTGGACCACAAAGGGCTGTCCCATAGTTCCCTCTTCAATTTGGAATTTTAAGAATTGGGGAAGGAATTTTTATTTGCATGTAGAAGTAAACAACCTTAATAGTCAAAATTTTCTACCATTACCCTAAGCAATCGGCTATACATAAACAGTGAAAAATTTGGTAATACTTTATAGATGACCCAAGATGCAATAATCTGGTGGCCGCGGGCCTAGGGCCGGCGGCCGGATACCAGTATATACAAAAAAAATTTTCAAGACA
>Ga0265292_1003172_pt1 | contig 10382 bp, 4 predicted proteins | sample Munlanlewell296A_FD_189080 | JGI IMG/M metagenome (GOLD analysis project Ga0265292, IMG submission 189080) | Leachate microbial communities from a municipal landfill in Southern Ontario, Canada - Leachate well 296A | ecosystem: Engineered > Solid waste > Landfill > Unclassified | place: Canada... | reverse complement strand
AGGGGCGTCACCTGCTCAGACCACCAGCGCGTGACCAGCGTGCCGTTGCCCCCGGCTATCTCCTCCCAACTCAGCAGCGCGTTGGCCCCCGAGAACGTCGGGTCGGCCAGGTCCACGTCGTTGTATATGCACATCGAGTCCCAGCCGTCGTAATAGTCGCCCACTACGGGCGGCTTGCAGCCCGGCTCGTTCGTTGTCCCTGTGTCCAGCGGCGTCCCGCCGGTCACACCTCGCAGGGCGTCGCCCAGCTTGTCACTCGAGTCGACCTGTGCCCCGTCGAACCCGAGGTGAATCCGCGAGTTGCCGAACACCTCGTCGTTCTTGCCGTCTATGGCCACGCCGGAAGGATTGAACATGTTGTAGTAAGTCGAGACCGCCCCCGCGTTGTAGTCCCACTGAGCGTAGATCCCGTCGAGTGGCGGGATCACGTGCACGCGCAGGAAGTACTTGTAGCGGATCTCCTCGCCATAGAAGAGCTCGCGCCGGATGACGTTGGTGCCCGAGTCCGCGCCCCAGGTCTCCCGGATCACACGCACCGGTCCCCAGCGCTCTCCGAGCAGGTTCGAGGAACCTCCCCAGTTGTTGGTCTCCTCCTCGTATCCGCAGCACGGCGTCTGGCCGCCGGGCCGTTGCTGGAAGGCCCGAGCCTTCCACTGATCGACCAGGTCGGGACCGTACTGCCAGTTGGCCGGGTCGCCCCCGAGGCTGTTCGTCGAGCCCTGAGGGGCGACGTGCAGTTCGGTCATCAGCCAGCGGCCGTCGTAACGGAACTCATAGCGAGGCGTCTTGACCCAAGCCGTGTCCTTGGTCCGGTGCCGCTGGTACTTGGCGGAGTCCGTCACGCAGGATCTCGTGGCCGGGTCGTAGTACGGGCCCTTGGGGGCGTTGCCGTAGTTGTCGTAGGAACTCTGGGAGAACAGGAAGGTGTTGGCGTCCTGATCCCGCAGGTAGCGTACGTACCCGTTGCCGGCATTGAAGGCAGGGCGGGGGCCGGCCCCGCCGGCCTTCATTACATATGCGTAGCGGTCCTGGCCGGGCCGGTAGGGGTCGGTCACGGTGATCTCGTAGGCGTCCACAATCCCCGCCGGGAGGTAGGCGTCGGCGGGCGCGCGCTCCCCCGCGTCGCGACCCATGAATACCAGCTCATCGTCGGTGTCGAGCCCGGGCACCGGATCCTTCGCCACCTCGCTTATCGCCTTGGCAAGGCAAGGATCACTCGGATCGGACTCGGTCCAGCGGAACCCTTCTCTGTCGAAGGCGTAGGTGTCGTGCCTGTCCGTCTCCGAGTACATGGCGAAGCCAGAGATGTTGTTGGACAGGTGGTGAGTGAACATCTCGTCCACCTGGAACGGGATCTGCTCGAACCGACCTAGCTGCGCGCTCCACCGGTAGCCCAGCAGCCCGCCAACCGGCGCGCCCTGTTGGGGCGCTCCTGCCTGTGAAAGCACCGCCTGGGTCGAGGCGTCGGGATCCTCGAACTGGTTATGGGTGCATGCGCCGTCGGGGGTGAGGGGGCTGTCGCCGAACTGATCGTTACCCAGGCACTGCAGTCCTTCAACCGAGGGCGCCTTGATCCCGATATCACCCGGGGCAGCCCACGTCGGGAAGCTAGAGCCCTTCAGGACAACCGGCTCGCTCTCCCGCGCGGGCGCGATGGGCAGGGCGGCATCCGCGGATGCGACCCGGGTCACCGACGAGGAAGCTTCGCCGCCGGCCAGGACGGCCGCGCGGGCGGCCCTCGGCAATCCGCCGGCCCCCACTGTCAGGCCAATGGCCAAGATGGCCGCACCGGCTGCCCTAAGAGCGTGTCTCATCCCCCTGGCTCCTCTCACCGTAGTGCCCAGCGACCCAACTGGCCCTGGTTCGACAGGGCCGGACTCGCCCGCAAGCGTCCTCGCCCGAAGAGAGCGACTCGAGGAGTGCGAACGCCGGCGCGTTACTGTCACATTCGCCGCCGGTCGCCGAAGTCCTCCCGGGGGATCACCAACTGTTCGGACGGCCCGGCGCCCATCGGGCGGGGTCGGCGAAGCTGCCTGCGGGGAACCAACTGCCTCCCGCGGAGCATCCGGCCAGCCGCGTGTGTTCACCGGGGTCCCGCCCGGGAGTACCATCAGCCGGAGCAGCGGCGTGGGGGGCTCCGATGCGGTGGCATCTCGCGGCCACATCTCGCGGTGGCATCCGGGTGGGTCGTCTCCCCAGCCGAGGCAGAGCAGCCTCGCGCCAAAACTGAAGGAGGGCTCCCACGTGACCAACCCTCATCCCCGTCGCCCCATGTTGGCCGTGGTCGCTGTCATCCTCCTTGCCGCCACGATCGCCCCCCTGCCTTTGGCGGGCGCCGCCGCGCAGGGCCCGCCACCGCAGAACTTCAAGGCGATCACCATCGACACCGCCGGTCAGTCCGGCTTCGTGCGCGCCGACCAGATAGCCACCGGAGCCTACGACCCACACCTTACCGACCAGCTCCCCCTCTACGAGAAGCTGCAATACAAGCCGGGGGGCTTCCACGCCTCCGGCACCCCCCAGACTCCGAAAGAAGGCGTCCGCATCTACCGCGACGCATTCGGGGTCCCCTCCATCTACGGCACCGACCTTGCCGCCACCTGGTGGGGCGCCGGTTACGCCCTGGCCCAGGACCGGCTGTTCCAGATGGACCTGTTCCGCCGAGCGGCCACGGGACGGCTTTCGGAGATCCTGGGTGAGGACATGCTCGCCGACGACCAGGTCCAGCGGCAGTCCTTCTACACGACGGCCGAGCTGACGGCCATGTACCAGTCGCTCGATCCGGACGAGAAGACCATCCTGGACTCCTACCGCGACGGCGTGAACACCTATCTGCAAGAGGCGCTCACCGATCCCACGAAGACCCCCGGGGAGTTCGCGGCCCTGGCCGATGTCCCCGCGGACTGGACGGTCGAGGACTCGATCGCGATCGGGATCCTGATCGCTCGCTCGGTGGCTTCGGAGGGGGGCCAGGAACTGGCCAACTCCAAGATCCTGCTGGACCTGGTCGCCAAGTATGGGGAGGGAGCCGGCAAGGCGGCCTTCAACGACGTCCTCTGGCCCAACGACCGCTCCGCACCCGCCAGCGTTCCGCCCGACGAGGGCCCCTATACCAATCTCCCGCCCGGCTACGAACCCGCCGCCGCCCTGTCGCGCAGCCTGGCCTTCGCGCGAACACTGCCCGCCTCCGCCGAGCGCGCCTCCGAACTGCTTGCGGCCCAACAACTTCGACGGGCGGAGCTGGTCCGCAAACTGGGGCTTCCTCGCGGAGGCTCCAGCATGTGGGTGGTATCCCCCAACCGCTCCGGCAATGGGCACACCTTCCTCTTCAATGGGCCCCAGGTCGGCTACAACGTGCCGGGCCTTCTCACCGAGTTTGAGGTCCACGGCGGCGGATTCGACACCCGCGGAACGACCGTCGTGGGCGCGCCGGTGGTGGGCATCGGCTACAACGCCCACGCCGCCTGGGGAGTCACCACGGGAGTGTCGGACACCATCGACATCTACGTCGAGAAACTCGCCGGGGACGCCAAGCACTACACCTTCAACGGCGAGACCAAGGCCATGGATTGCCGGACGGAGACCTATTTGGTGCGTCCGGCGCCGACCAGCCCGAGCGCCCCCAACTACGTCGAGCAAGAGGTGTGCCGCACCGTCCACGGCTTCGTGATCGCCGTGGACTCCACGGCTGGAGTCGCCTACTCCAAGCGCATGGCCATGTGGGGCCAGGAGTTCCCCACAATCCGGGGGCTCTGGATGCTGAACAAGGCGCGGGACATCGACGACTACAAGCGGGCGATGGCGACCGTGACCTGGAATGAGAACTGCATGTTCGCCGACGACAAGGGCAACATCGCCTACTGGCACCCCGGCAAGTTCCCCATCAGATCCCCGCTGTGGGATCTGCGCCTGCCCATCCCTGGTACGGGGGAAGCGGAGTGGCAGGGGTTCAAGCCGATCGAGACGATGCCCCACTCCATCAACCCCAAGCGAGGGTGGCTGGCCAACTGGAACAACAAGCCGTCCGTTGACTGGTGGTCGGGGGACTCACATTTCTCCGACATCCCCTACGGGCAGGCCAGCCGCTCCACTCCGTTGATGGCGGCGGTGGAGAGCTTGAGGCCTTCTTCCCCCGAGACCCTCACTGCCCCCGAGCGGGTCGCCGGCCTCACCGACCTGCGAATCGCCCACTTCCGCAAGTTCCTGGCCGAGGCACTGGATCACACAACCGAGGCGACCGAGCAGAAGGCTCTGCGGGAAATCCTGGCCTGGGACGGCCACCACACCGACGAGAACAACGACGGGAAGGCCGACTCCGCGGGCCTTGCGATATTCGACCGCTGGGTCTTCGACACGACCAAGCTCGTCGTTGGACCTGTCCTGGGCAAGTCCCTGGGTCAGTTCGGCCCGGACTCGGGCCCCTTCGGCGTGGTTGACGGGCACCGCTTCGAGCCCACCCCCGCCCAGAACGTGCTTCTGCGGGCGTTCCAGGGCGCCGAGGCCCCCCTGCCCCAGTCGCGCAACTGGCTCGAGGGCAAGCCGAGGTGGGAAGTCGCGCTCGCCGGCCTTCGCCAGGCGATCGGAGAACTGGCCCAGGAGTTCAAGTCGCAGGACCCCGCGTCCTGGGTCGCCACGAAGTTCCTGAGCAGCGTGGAAGCGCAGGGGGCCGGACCCTCCCCCACCATCGCGTTCCACGACCGGGGTTCCTATATCCACGCGGTCGAGCTGCTGGGGCCACCCACCGTCCAAGCCCAGGCATCACCCAAGCTTCCGGCTACCGGCGGCGGACCCCTTGCGGGATCAGCGGTCTTCTTGGCGCTGGCCGCGCTTGGCTTCAGGCGTGCGTCGGCTCGCCGCGAGAGTCGGCAGGGACAAGCCCACTGAGGATCGAACTAGTAGTCGAGGCTCGTGCCGGCACTTGCCGTAGGAGTGGCGCTTCGGCTCGCCTTGGGGGCCCCGGCGAGCCCGATGGCGCGACCTGTACTTCGGACTCGTGGTTGACCTGATATCGGGAGAGTGATCATGGCATTGACGCTTGGGATGGCTCCAGGCCACCAGAAGACCTCGAAGCCGGCTTCACGGCGGCTCCGCCCACGGCTCCCCGCCCGGGCCTCGACGGGGGGAATCCTGGCGGCCGTCCTCTCCATTCTGACCCTGCCGGTGCTCCCCGCTCGCGCCATTCCGCCGGCAACCTCCGCAGGTCCCGCGGCGTCGGCGCCCGCACCGAATGCGGACGCGGTCCTGAGCCCGGCCCAGCCAGAACAACCGGAATCCGAGGACGAAACGAGCGCCCCGTCGCGGCTGACAGTGCGACGGGTGCCGGGGAAGGACTGGTGGGGACACCCCACGGGGATCTTCCGGGAGGCGACATACGACCGGGGAGAGTGGATCTACTCCAACGGCATCTTCCAGGCGCAGGGCGCCAATGCCGACGGGCTGCACCGGGACGAGTACTTCGCCGCCGTGAACCCCGTTCCCGAGGACGCCTTTCCGGCGGTTCCGCCGCAGGGGGATCTATACCGCGCGGCGACCTACGACCTGTTCGGCACGCACAGATGGACACACAACGGCGACTACCAACTGCCCACCGACAAGACCCAGTGGCCGGACTTCACGGCGGACCTCGCGGTCTTGAGGCTCTCGGCCGATCACGCAAACCTGTTCATGCGCTTGGAGTTCACGTCCATGCCGAGGCCGGATGCCCAGATCGCCACAATCGCCTTCACGCACGCCGGGGACAAAATGGACGCCAAGCCCTGGCCTGCCAACGCGGGAGTAAAGAGCCCCTGGCAAACGGCGGTGACCCTATGGGGGACGGGAGGGCAAGTCGACACGGCCGGCGGGACCAAACCCTTGAAAGAGATCGGGGGGGAGGTGAGCACTCCCTCAAGCCGGGGGTCCTACCTGGTGGACGCGCGGGTGCCTCTCCGCCTGCTGCCGCCCTCGCCCTGGGTGCTGAGAGGTGGCAGCGGCCTGAACGACCCGGCCTCGCCGGGCAAGTACTGGACCGTGCCGGCCGGCCCCGCCACGCAAACCACGCCGGGCACCGGGTCGCCGACCGCACCGGGAAGCAACGTCTGGGATCTGCTTTTCGCAAAGGACGACCCCTGGACCTTCGACGAGCGTCGCCAGGCAGACGACCTGGCGGCTGGAGACGTCACGGGTGATTTCGAGACCGTAGACCTCGCCCTGCTGCGCTCGTGGGCCTCAAAGCCCGCCGCCGTGCGCACGGGCGACCTCTCGAGGTTCTTCTCCAGCCGCCTGTTCTCCGGAGACGGCATCAAACGCGGCTACGCGGGCATAAGCCCATTTGCGCCCCCCGGTTACGGGCCGCCTTTGCCCGACCCCGGCGTGAACGTGAACTACTTCTACACCGGCCGCCTGCAGCCCTACTACATGCACGTGCCCGCCGCGTATGCCGCAAGCGACAAGGCTTTCCCGCTCATCGTCTACCTGCACGGCTTCACGGGGCTTCCCGACGAGCCCTTCCACAACCCACTCGGACTGGTCAAGAAGGCCGACGAGGAAGGGTACCTGTTCGCGTCCGCGCTCGGCAGAGGCGACTACTTCTACCGCGGCGAGGGCGACGTGGACGTCCAGGAGGTCTTGGCCGACGTCAAGGTCCACTACCGGGTGGACCCCGACCGCGTCTACTTGATGGGCCACTCGATGGGTGGCTACGGAACCAACAACATGGGTACTCACCACCCCGACCTTTTCGCCGCCATCGCGCCCGCCCAGGGCACCGACTCGATCGCGCTGCATGCCAACTTGCGGAACCTCCCGTGGCTGGAGATGACTTCGGATGAGGATCTCGACGGGATGGCTCAAAGCGCCAATTCCATGTACTCGGAGCTGTCGGCCCACGGCTACGATGCGACCCTCATCGAGTACCGGATGAAGATCCACGAGTACTCATCCATATACGACACCCTGCCCAGGCTGTTTCGCTTCTTCGCCTCCCACCGGCGAAACCTCAACCCCGCCATCGTGACCTACGAGAAGCTGCCGGGTGAGGACCGGCCCGACCTCCCAGTGGCCTACGACAGACTGGTCTACGACGGCGCGTACTGGGTATCGCGGATGTGCACAGCCGCCGGGCCTGGCGAGTATGGGTCGTCTGTCGAGGCAGAGTCCTTCGGCATCCCCCACACCCCCCTCGACCCGCCGAAAGCGACTCGCACCGACGAGTCGGTCGACGAAGGTGGTCCCAGCGGCCGCACAGCGGCCCAGCTCAAACAGACGGTTCCCGCCTACGGTCACGCCGCCCCGGCCGAGAACCGGGCCAGGTTGTCCATGGTCGCCCTGGCCGCCGTGACACTGGACCTCGGTCGCATGGGCCTCTACGTCTCGCGGAAGCTGGTCCTCGACACGACCAATCGCGGCGTGGAGAGTTCCGGCGGCGACAAGACCACACGAACGACCCTGGAGCCTGGAGTCGCAGACAGGGCTACCGGCGAGTTCCGCGTGTCGGTCGACGGAAACCCAGCCGCGTCGATCAAGGCAACCGGGGGGAACCTGCAGATAGACGTTCCCTTGGGGACCCATCAACTCACCATAGAGCCGATGCCGGCCGTTCTGGGCTCGACCGCCGGATCGACTCTGCCCGCGACCGGAAGCACACCGATCGGCCTGGGCGTCGCCTTGGCCGGCTGCGCCGCTCTGTTGTGGAAGTTGCGTGGAACGCGTGGGCCAGGCGGGGTGGCGCGTCTCGTGGGCCTGAGATGACGCGCCGCTATTGCTCAGCGCGGAGGAAGTCGAGGACCACCTTCTTGAACGCCGCGTCGGGCCTGCGGGATGCGGGAGGCGATGGATGAATCCGTTGTTCGGTGGCTCGACCGGCCACGACAAAACCGTTCTCGGCGCGGCCGCTCCCGGCGGGCGTTCCTCTTCGCTCGGCAGACTGTCCCCTCTTGTGGACAAGCGTCTTGCCCACATGCGGAAGAAGGACGTCGTTGCCCGCATCTGGGCCAAGGACCACACGGTCTGGAAGCCGGAGCCCACCGAGATCATCGATCGCCTGGGATGGCTGACGGTGGCCGAAGACATGGCCGAGCGGATGGGCGAGATCGAGGACTTCACGGCGCAGGTGGCCTCTGAGGGCTTCACCCGTGCCGTGCTGCTGGGCATGGGCGGATCCAGCCTCGCCCCCGAGGTGCTGCGCGAAAGCCTCGGGGTCGCCCCCGGGGCGTTGGAGCTTTCCGTCCTGGACACCACCCACCCGGACGCCATCGCGACCCTGGAGAAGTCGTTGGATCTCGGGCGCACGCTGTTCATCGTGGCCAGCAAGTCGGGAGGCACGATCGAGACCCTGTCCCACCTCGCCCACTTCCACGCCAAGACCGGGCGCGGAGCGCAGTTCGCGGCGATAACCGACTCGGGCAGCCCCTTGGAAACCCTGTCCCGCTCGCACGGTTTCCGTCACGTCTTCCTCAACCCTTCCGACATCGGCGGGCGCTTCTCAGCGATGTCGCTGTTCGGCTTGGTGCCTGCCTCACTGATCGGAGCCGACCTGGGGGCGCTGCTCCACTCCGCTCGCAAGATGGCCACGGCCTGCAACCGTGGCATGTCCGGAGAGCAGAACCCCGGAGAGTGGATGGGCGTCGTGATGGGCCAGGCGGCTCGAGCCGGTTGTGACAAGCTGACCCTTCTGCTGAACGGGAAGACCTCCAGCTTCGGAGCCTGGATCGAACAACTCGTCGCCGAGTCCACCGGTAAGGAGGGCAAAGGAATCCTGCCGGTCATCGGAGAGGATCTCGGAGGTGTCGAGGCGTACAGGAAGGACCGGCTGTTTGTGGCGGTCGGCGAACATCCGGGCCTGGATGCGCTGGAGGAAGCCGGGCATCCGATCGTTCGCCTGTTCGACGGCGGGCCGGCCTCGCTCGGCGGGGAATTCTTCCGCTGGGAGTTCGCCACCGCGGTGGCCGGCGCCTTGCTGGGCGTCAATCCCTTCGACCAGCCCAATGTCGCGGAAGCCAAGGATGCGACCAGGCGTGCGCTGGATTCCGAGCGGGCGCCCGCGCCCGCTTTCGACGAGCTGGGCCCGCTGCTCGACACCCTGCAGGTGGGCGACTACGTGGCGGTCCCGGCCTACCTCGACCCCACGCCGGAAACCAAAGCCGCTCTCCAGCGAGCGCGCCTGGCCATTCGCGACCGGTTCAAGGTCGCGACCACCATCGGGTTCGGACCGCGATTCCTTCACTCCACCGGTCAGTTCCACAAGGGCGGGCCGAACAAGGGGGTGTTCATCCAAGTAGTGGACTCGGCGCGCAAGAACGATGTTGCGATCCCGGGCCGGACCTACACCTTCGGGGACTTGATAGATGCCCAGGCCGTCGGCGACTTGCAGGCCCTTAGAACCCACGGACGAGGAGCCGTGCGAGTACACCTTCAGCAGTTGGCGCAGGTCGACCAGGAGCAAGCATCGAACGAGCGCTCGGGTCGCGCACGGGTCCGAGCACAGCGGGGAGACGGGCATGCGAATCGGAATGGTGGGGGAGCAAGGAGCATTCGTTGAGCCGCATCATCGACATCTCGCTGGGACTCGGGCCGGACCTTCTCCCGTGGCCGGGAGATCCGCCCGTCGAAGTGCTTCCGCTGTGCCGCATCGCCGATGGCGGGCCGGCCAACGTCTCGCAGATCAGACTGACCACACACACGGGAACACATGTGGACCCTCCCGCGCACTTCATCGAGGGCGCTCCCACCGTGGACGAGCTCGCTCTTGACGCTCTGGTCGGCGAAGCTTTCGTGGCGGACCTCGCCACGACCCCGGGACTCATAGGGGCCGAAGACCTCGATGCCGCCTCGATCCCTAGAGAAACGAGGCGACTGCTCCTCAAGACACCGAACTCGGCGATCTGGCGGGATGCCGGGCCGCATTTCCCGAAGTCCTACGCGTCCCTCTCACCCGAAGGGGCACAGTGGGTCATCGAACGGGGCATTCGTTTGCTGGGAACGGACTTCCTGTCGATCGAGATGCAGGGGACACCCGGACACCCCACGCACCACGCCCTGCTCGAGGCGGGGGTCGTGATCGTGGAAGGCCTCGACCTGTATGGAGTCACGCCCGGCGCCTACACGCTGGCCTGCCTGCCCCTGAAGGTCCTGGACGGCGACGGCGCCCCAGCCCGCGCGGTGCTCATCGACGACCAGAGCAAGGCCTGATGCCGCAGGTGGTCGCCGCTGGAAGCGGCCGTACCCGGCGTACAGATCCATGGGGTCAGCGCCGGCCACAAGCTCCTCTCAGCGGAAACTTCTAGGCCAAAGGGCCTAGATGCCGCCTCGACCTTCGGCCTTCCATGCTCCGCTTCACATGCGGTATTCTCAGCCATCACCGGACGACTGTCGGGAGGTAAACCATGGAGTTTGGGCTGTCCGAA
>Ga0265292_1003170_pt1 | contig 10387 bp, 7 predicted proteins | sample Munlanlewell296A_FD_189080 | JGI IMG/M metagenome (GOLD analysis project Ga0265292, IMG submission 189080) | Leachate microbial communities from a municipal landfill in Southern Ontario, Canada - Leachate well 296A | ecosystem: Engineered > Solid waste > Landfill > Unclassified | place: Canada... | reverse complement strand
TGAAGACCCAAGTCAGCACCGACAGCAATCCACCAAAACAGACGACCCCTTCGACGATCCGCCCCAGCCACTTCCCGGCAGCCTCCATGTCCCCCATGCCCCAAGCCTTCATCAGGAACGGGTGAGCCGTTAAAAGAACTGGCATCGCCATCAGGCCGGCTGCCGTAGACACCAAATTGTAATTGGCCGCATAAATCCCCACTTCTCCCGCCCCACGAAACGACTGGAGGATGTAACGATCTCCGATGCTTAAGATGTTTGCTGAGATATACCACACCGTCATCGGTATTCCGTACCTTGCGAAATCTTTCAGCCCCGAAAAGTAATCCTGGATGGGGAATTCCCGGATCACTCTGGCCGGGGAGGCCAGTTCCGCCTTCTTCCAGAAAGCGGGGATGAACAAAAAAACACTGAGTGCCGCCGCCCAAAAAAGGCTGGAGACGCTTCGGCTGATGTAAACGACCGCCCCCACGCTCACCAGCAGTTTCAGCGCCGCGTTAGAAGTGTTCAGCAGGCTGTACGATCTCGCACGCATTTCCGCCTGCAGCACCACGCCAAGGATGCAGTAGACGTTGGCGAATATCAGGTAGACCGCCGCAGGAAGAACCATCGGGCGCCACTGACGGTCCAAGCAGGCGAACGCTATCGGTAACGCTGCGGCCGACAGGAGCAAAAGGACCGTCGATTCGATGCACATCCCGAAGACAATCGTGTTCTTGATTCTTTGCACATCCTTTTCTTTCCTCTGGATGGGCAGGTACCGGTTGATCGCCTGCTGGATCCATTGATTGGTGAAAACATTTGCCGTCAGGATGAAGCTCATGACCAAGCTGTAATTACCGTATTCGACCTTGTTGAAGATCCGAGTAAAAACCGAGGACGATACAAGCCCCACCGCCGCCGTGAGAAGCGTCCCGACGAAGTAGGAAAGAATCTTATCGGTGTTCAATTCTGCCCCTCTCCTCTTCGGGGAAGTAGAAGTCCATACACATGTTGAAAAAGTCTTCGGAATCAGACAGGACCCGGAATCCGTGAGCGAACCCTTCCGGGATCCACATCTCTCGGAGGATTGCAAAAACCACAGCCCGTATCTTTTCCGGGTCTGTCCCGACCATATTATTCACACCAGTGTCGACGGTAACCGGGCGTTCCGTATTCTCACGAATGGTGATGCAGGGCACACCGAGGACCGTCGTTTCCTCCTGGAGTCCGCCGGAGTCGGTCAGGACAAGCTCTGCGCTGCAAACCGCGTAAAGCATCTCCGGATGGCCAATCGGCTCGATCATCGGCTCCAGTTTTTCGACAAACGAAACGAGGGGGCTCGCCTCACTTCTTGGGGTAGTACTTGGGGTAGTACGTCGCATCCTTTTTCGTGGGTTTGTGGCGGTTCAGGACCAGGCCGAGGATCTTCTTCTGCGGCAACAGCCGCAACGCCCGGTCGACATCCCGGGCGGAGGTCCGGCCCGCCTCGACGACGAACACGATGTGGTCGACCAGCGGGGCCAGGGAGATGGCGTCCGCTCCGGCCAGGACGGGGGCCACGTCGAACAGCACGTACCGGTCCGGGTATCGGTTCTTCATGTCCTCGACAAGGTCTCTCATCCCCGGCGAGCCGAGCAGTTCGCTGCTCTCCCCGATCGTCCTGCCCCCCGAGATCACGGTCAGCTTCTCGACGCCGGGCCAGACCATCAGCTCGGAAACGGGGCAGCCGTCGAGCAGGTACTCCACGAGCCCCTTGCCGCTCTCGTAGCCCATGATCTCGTGGATCCGCTGCAGCCGCAGGTCGGCGTCGACCAGGAGCACCGTCTGGCTGAACGCCTTGGCGAAGGTGAGGGCCAGGTTGATCGCCGTCAGCGTCTTCCCCTCCCCGGGGAGGGCGCTCGTGATCATCACCGCGTTCCCTCCCTTCCCCGCGGTCCGCTGCAGGATCTGCGTCCGGAGCACCCGGTAGCATTCGACCTCCAGGGATTCCGGATCGAGGGCCACGCACCGGTTCGCGGCCATCTTCGCCCGGTCGAGGGTGACGGCGCGGGACACGGTGTAATCGGGCGACACCCAGCCCGTCTTTATCTGCTCCGTCATACCGATAACCTCCGCACGACTATGGCCCACACCACATCGAGATCCATGACGAAGAAGTGGAAGAGGAGAACCGCCGCGACGAGGACGACCGCTGTGGCGGCGGCGAGCTTCAGCCTTCTCCCTTTTCGCACGCCCTTGTCCACCGAGGTCACGATCACCGGCACGGAGGCGAGCACGGGGTGGCCGCCCGCGATCCTCACGAGATCATCGGGGGAGCGCACGGTGTCGTCGCCGCTCTCCCGGACGGCCGCCAAGCCGACCCCGGCGCCCATCCCCAGCACCAGGCCGATCAGGAGGATGGCGGGGATGTTCGGGCTGTCCGGCTTTTCCGGAAGCCGCGCCGAATCGATGATGGAGAACCGCTCCGCGAGCTGCTCCTTCTCGAGCCCTTGCGCCACCTTGGCGTCCATCGTTTTCCGGTTCAGGTCGTCGTACTTCGCCTGCAGGCTGCCCCGCTCCACGAGGAGGCCCTTGTACCCCTCTTCGACGTGCGGGAACGCCTCCATCCGCTTCCGGTAATCATCCCTTTTCTTCCGCAGTTCACCGATCTGCCGCTTGATGGAGCCGATCTCCGACTGGACGCCGGCCAGCTGCGAGGAAAGGGTGATGTAGGCCGGGTTGTCCGGCCGGTCGCCGGAAGCGCCGCCCCACTTCTCCTTCATCTGCCTCTCGAGGTCCCGGATGGCCGCCTTCGTCTTCACCACGTCGGGGTATTCGTCGGAAAAGCGGCTTTTCAAGTCGACCAGCCGAAGCCGCAACTCCTTGAGGCTCTCCTTTTCCTGGAGCGGAAGGTCGCGGGGGACGTTCGCGAGCTGCTCCTGCAGGTACCCCTCCCTCTCCCGGAACGTTCGGAGCTGGTCGTCCATGCGGGAGATGTCGCGGTCCACCTGGTCGAACGCCTGCTGGTTCAGCTGGACGAGCTCCGGCAGGGAGGTGAGGTTCTTCTTCTTGTACGTAGACATCTTCGCGTCGAGGGCCGCAAGCCGCGCCTGCAGCGCCTTCATCTCGTCCTCCATGAACTTGGACGTCTCGGAGGACTGCTTCTCCCGGGTCCTGAGATTCTCCTCGAGGTAGAGCGAGGCCAGTTCGTTGGCGACCCGCTGGACCGTCTCCGGGTTGCGCCCTTCGTACGAGACGCTGAAGGCGATGGTGGCCTGCGCCGGACGGCCGGTGCGCGGGTCCACGACGTCGGCGCTGATCGTATTGAACTTGACCGCCTTGCGCATCTTCATGACGATCTCCTCGACCGGCACCTTGTCCCTCATCTCCGGATACAGCCGGAACCGGGTGATGAGGTCCAGCATCCTCGTGCTGCTCATGATCCGCTGGTTGATCGATTGCAGGCGCTGGTCGGCGAAGGAGGCGATGTTGCCCGCGACGTATTCGCGGGGAACCTCCTGCTCCTCGATCAACACGGTCGTGGTGGATTTATACGTCCTGGGGAGAGCGAAGGCCACGACCGCCGCCAACGCAAAGACGCCCAGCGCGGGAAGGAAGATCTCCCGTTTCCGCCTGCGGAAGACGTCGGAGAGGTCGTGGAACGTCTTTACGTCGCGATCCGGTGCCTGGTCCTGGTTCATCTGCACTCCTTAGGGCGTCTTCTCATTCGACCACCGGGTACCGCAAGGCCGCGCGCACGTACACGACGTTCTGGCTTGCTTCCGCATCCACCTGCCGATATAGGACCCGCGTGTACTGGTACGCCGCTTCCACGTCGATATTTTTCGTGGCGGCGTACCGCAGGGCCGGCCGAACGCGGACCGTCCGCTCGTCGATCGCCTGCCCGGAGAATTGCCCCGCCTCCGACCGGTTCACGTAATATCCGGTCGAGAAGAGCCCGGTAAACTCGTAGCTTCCACGGTGGGCCAGGTCCAGGGTGACGGCGGTCCGCTCGGCCGCACCGCCCCGCCCCGCCGCGACGGTCACGTCGCGGTAGAACGACAGGTTGCCGGTGTCACGTTCCCCCTTGTACGCCAGCGCGACCTTGGCGATCCACCCCGTGTTGTTGCTCGTATCGGTGCCCCGTGCAAGCGTGAAGAAGCCTGGGGCCACCTCCACCGGCCGCAGGATATCAAGTTCTGACCGGGTGTAGCGGGCGCCGACATCGGCGAGGATGCTCCACAATTCGTGGATCTCCCGGCTGAACCCCACGGTCACGGTGTAATTCTCGACATCGAGTCCGGTGAACTTGCTCCGTGCATATCCGAGGTTGGCCCGACCCTTCGTGTTCGGAAACGATTGCCCCAGGTCGTGGATGAAGCCGAGGCCCACCGTGTGCTGCTCGCTGTCCAGGTTCGCCTGGCTCTTGTAGTCGAGCCGCTCGTACCCGTAGGAGAGCCCCGCTCCCGTTTTCTCGCTCAAAGCGTAGTCCGCCGAGACCGAATAGCTCTGCCGGTCGCTCCGGTTGCCGGCGACCAGGCCGGTTGCCTCGATATCGCGGTCAGGGAGCCCTTCCCTGCGGAAGGAAGCGTCGCCGGAGAGCCCGAACGTGTTCGAGAACCGGTACCCCAGCTGTCCCCGATACGTCTGGTCCAGCGTATCCAACCCCGTGTCGGCGCTGAAGAACCGCTTGTCGACGCCGCCGTCGAAGCGCGCGTTCATCCGCTCGGTGCGGTCGGACAGTTCCAGGCGCGGGGAAACGGTGAGGATGAACGAATCGGTCCGGGCGCCGGTGGTGAAGAAGACGTTGCTGTTGTATTCATCCCTTGCGGCAAGGGATGGCGTGACCCGGAACTCGTCCCCCCACGCCCGCGGGCCGGGAAGGAGGAGCGACGAGAGCAGCGCGGCCGCGATCGAATGCAGGAGGCGGCTACGGGACAAAGATCACGTCCCCGCGCTTCACTTCGATGTTCATCTGCAGCTCTTTTCCCGCGGTCACGTCGTCGTAGTTGAAGGGGAACGAGAGGGTCTTCCCCCCCTCTTGGCGGAAGATCCGGATGCGGGTCCGGTTCGCGAACGTGTTGGGGCCGCCGGCGATCGCCAGCGCCTGCAGGACGTTCACGTTGGCGTTGAGGATCAAGCGGCCGGGCGCGTTGATCCTGCCGAGCACGTAGATGTGCAGGCTGTTCGACTGCCGGACCTCCACGGTGGTGGTGGAGTCCGGAACGTATCGGGCGATCTTCTGCTCGATCTCTTTTTTCAGTTGCGCGACCGTCTTTCCGCCCGCATCGAGCTCGCCGATCAGGGGGAACGAGATCTTTCCGTCCGGAAGCACGGTGACCACCCGGGTTAGCGCGGCGTCTTTCCACACCTCGATACCGAGCTGGTCCCCCGGCCCGATGGTGTAGTCGGCCGCTCCCGCGGGAGAGGATGCCACCAGCAGAGCCGTAAGAACGTATGCCGCCCATTTCCAAAAGGCCATCGGGATCCTCCACGAACTTGTTGGTTTCATATTCCCGCCAGCGTCCGGGCCGCTTCTTCCCTGCCCGGGAAGTCGCCCACGCCCGCGATCGATTTTTTCAGGTACACCTTCGCCTCCTCCCGGCGGCCCGCCTTGAACAGGGCCATCCCGAGGTGGTAGTTGATCTCCGCGCTTTCCGGGACCTTCCCCTGCGCGCGCTGGAGCAGCTCGAGCGCCTTGCCCCCGTCCCCCTTCTTGTACCAGATCCACCCGAGGGTGTCCTGGACGGCCGGTTCCTCGGGGCGGCTCTTCAGCGCATTCTGGGCCAGCGAAAGGGCCTTGTCGAGATCGGCCCCGGACGCCGCGCGCTCGCACAACAGGACGGCCAGGTCGTTCGCCGCGACCCAGAAACCGGGCTGCTTTTCCAGCGCCTGTTCGTAGGCCGCCCGTCCTTTTTGGTAGTCCCCCTCCCGGAGGTGCATCCGGCCGAGCAAAAGGTACGTTTCCATGGCGTCCGGTTTCGCCGCGATCGCTTTCCGGAACGCCGCCTCCGCCTTCCGGTACTCCTTCTGTTCGCCGTGCACCTGCCCGAGGAGGTTCCAGGCGAAGGCGTCGTCGCCGTTGCGGCGCACGTGCGTCTCGCACGCCGAAACCGCCGCCGCGGCGCGCCCCTGCTTCATGTAAAGCCGGACCAGGGCGGAAAGGAGCGGGCCGTTCCGGGGATCGACGTTGACCGCCTGCTCGAACTCGGCCGTCGCCCGCTTCCAGTCCCCCCGGCTGATCTGGTATTCCCCCGCCTTCACGTATCCCAGGGGGTGCTTCGGGACCCGCCGCTTCACGTCGGCGTACGCCCCTTCCGCCTTCTTGTACTCCTTTTCCGATGCGTACAGGTCGCCCAGCTCGGCCCCGATCTCCACATCCCCCGGGTTCTCCCCGAGGATCTTGCGAAACCACACCTCCGCCTGCCGGGGATCGTTCTGCGTCACGTAGAAGCGGGCCAGCGTTCGGCGCACGTCGCGGGATTTCGAGTCGATCTTCAAGGCGTTCTGCAGCGTTTCGAGCGCGAGGCCCGGCTCTTTCTTCAAAAGGTGCGCCTCGGCCAGGTACAGGTACCCCTGCACGACCTGGGGCCGTTCGTTCACGACCGTGCGGAACTCGGCGACGGCCCCGGCGCCGTCCCGCTGGAGCAGGCGGATCCGCCCCTTGATCAGGTGGGCCTCCACGTTCCCCTTGCTGGCCTTGATCGCCTCGTCGACGTTTTTCAACGCCGGATCGAGTTCCCCCTTCGCCAGGTGGGCCAACGCCAAGAGGTTCCGGGCCTGGAGGATCTCCGGTGCTCCCGGGTCCTTTTCGAGGGCGATGCATTCCCGCAGGAGGACAGCGGCGTTGTCGACCCGGCCGCTGTTCAGATACAGGGCCCCCAGGGCCAGGCGCGGGCGAAGGCTCTTGCCGTTGCGGGCGATCCCGGCCCGCAGCTCCCGCTCCGCGTCCGCGACGCTACCTCGCTCCGCGTAGAACCGGGCCACGTCCAGCCGGACCGCCTCGTCGTCGGGCTTCGCCGCCAGCAGCTCGTTCAGGACCGCCCGGGCCTTGTCCGGCTGCTTCGCGCCCCAGTACAGGCTGGCCAGGGTGATCCGGTTGCCGAAATCGGCGGGGTCCAGCTCGATCACCTTGCGGACTTCGACCGCCGCCTCGTCGGTGCGACCCTGCGACGCGTAAAGGTCCGCGAGCGCCCGGTGCAGGGGCAGGTCCTTCCCGTTTCGCTCGATCCCTTTTTTGAGGATCTCCTCCGTCTTGCGCGTGTCCTTCTCCTGCATCCGGGCCGAGGCGAGGAGCAGGTAGGCGTCCGGCCGCGCCATCCCCTGGGCCAGGAGCGGCTCCAGGTGCGCCCGTGCCTTTGCACTCTCCTTTCCGGACAGGTAGACGGCCCCTTTCAGAAGCAGCGCGGTCTCGTTCCGGGGTTCGGTCCGAAGGACAAGCTCGGCCTTCTCCATCGCCTTGTCCCGCTCCCCGCCGCTAAGGAGCAGCTTGCCGAGCTGGAGCTGGGCCGGAAGGTGGCCGGGGTTGAGCTCCGCGGCCTTGGAGAAGGCGCCGTAGGCGCCCCTGAAGTTCCCCTGCCCGAGGTTCGCCATCCCCAGCATGTAGTTAGCTTCGGCGAACTTCGGGTCGATCTGGATGGCGTTCTTGAACTCGAGGCCGGCCCGCACGTAGTCCGCCTTTTCGTAGAAGGCCTTCCCCTTCTCGAAGAACTTCATCTTCTTCGCTTCCGGCCCGCTGCAGGCGACCAGCAGGATTCCGCAAAGCGCCACGCACCAGAGCATCGACCGGCGATATCTCATCAACGCGTCCCTCCCGGGAAACGATCTCTCACAGGATCCCCCTCACGAAGAGTATCAGCAGCGCAACGCCCGTGACGACGGCGAGGCGGTCGAATTCCCTGCGCATTTCCGCCATCAGCACCTCGAAACTGAAATACAGGATGATGATCTTGGCCGCGATCAGGCCGAGCTGGAACTCCTGCAGGCTCCGCTCCGGCATGTTCGGGATCCCGACGGCCAGCAGCAGGATCAGGAAATCGAGCGGGGTGCTCTTGAACCCGTCGCGCCGCTTCGACAGCTTCGAGACGGCGATGTCGAGAAACGCCAGGCCCCCGAAGCTCACGTTGCAGAGGCGCATGGGGAACCCCGCGGCCCAGAGCGCGCACGCCTGGTTGCCCGCGTAGACGACCACCGGGATCAGCAGGTACAGGGTGAACCGCAGCGCGTCGGGCACCCATTCCTTCTTCCAGATCCGGGTCGCCAGGATCAGCGCCCCGAAGGGGGGGGCGCTGTACGTCACGTACACGGGCACCTTCGCCGGGAGCACGCAGATCACGAGGAGGAGCAGGTACAACCCCGCCTCGAGGGCCGGGAAGGCGTACCGGATGGCGATCCCTTTCGTTTTCACGTTCTGGAGGTACCGGTAGACGGACGAGCCCTGCCCGGCGACGTCCACGAGTTTCTCGTGCCAGCCGTGGCGGCCCGCCGCCGTGAGCAGGACGATCGTGGCGACCGAGAAAACGAAGTACCCGGTCAGCAGCAGCCAGTCCGAATGGAAACGGAGCAGGAAGGCGGAGATCACGAGGGCGGTCTGGCAGGCGTAGATGAGCGTGACGGACTCGGTGTGCCGCAGCCCAAGCGCCATGAGGTTGTGGTGGAAATGGGTCTGGTCCGCCGCGAAGGGGGACCGCCCCCTGGCGATGCGGGTGGCCATCACGGTGAGGGTATCCAGCACCGGGATCCCCACGAGGATCAGCGGCAGGACGGGGCTCAACGCGGTGTTCCCCTGCGTCAGATCGATGGACAAGGTGACCGCGGAGAACCCGAGCAGCTGGCTCCCCGTGTCCCCCATGAAGACGCTCGCCGGGTGGGTGTTGTACCGCAGGAATCCGAAGATGGCGCCGACCAGGGCCAGGGCGACCAGCCCGTTGACCGTGTCCCCTTCGATGTAGGCGAGGTACCCGATGCACGTGAAGATGAGGAGGCAGATCCCCCCCGCCAGTCCGTCGAGGCCGTCGGCCAGGTTGATGGCGTTGGTGACGCCGACGATGGCCAGGACCGTCAGGGGGACGCCGACCCAGCCGGGAAGCAGAAAGTCGTCGGGCGCCAGCGTCCCGAGCGTGCGGATCTTCACCCCGCCCCATAAGATGACGACCAAGGCCGCCGCGATCTGGCCGAGGAACTTCCACTTCGCGCAGAGGCTCCGGATGTCGTCGACGACGCCGAAGGCGACCAGGATCAGCGCGCCGGCCAGCCACCCCTGGACCAGCGGCTCTTTGTGGTTCCAGAGGAGGACGGGGACGAACGCCCCGAGGGCCATCGCGATCCCGCCGCAGCGGGGCATCGCGCAGGTGTGAACTTTCCGGGCGCCGGGGAGATCCACCAGCTGCCACCGCATCGCCATCGTGCTGAAGATCGGCACCAGGGCGATGGTGATCAGGACGGACAGCAGCAACGTGGAGAGGAAGATCACCGGTGCTCCTTCCCCGGAAGGAAGCCGGTCAGGACGGGGACGAACTCCTGCGCGAACCGCTGCAGCCTCGCCTCGGCGTCCCGCGGCTGCTCGGTGCCGTAGACGGGGGTGATCAGGCGAACGAGGGCGCCGTCGGTCCGTTGCCGCGTGAGGGCGTCCCAGAAGGCGTACGCCTTCAGCTGGAACATGCTCGTGAGGACCCGCCCCCGCTGGGGGAACCAGTAGTAGGTCAGCTGCCGTTCCCCGTCCTTGCGGATGAAGGCGCGGCGGATCACCGTCGGGTTCCCGTCACTGTCCCGCACCGGCAAGGCGACCGTCCCGGAATCCTCGAAGACCCAGCCGCTGCCCGGCAGGCACGAGTCGGGGGAGTGGCTCGACTCCCCTTTCCGCTGGGATTCGTTGTACGCGACGTAGGCGTTGACCGTTTTCCCCTGCGGGTTCCGGTAATCGGCAAGCAGGTAATCGCTGAGCTTCAGGGTGTCGAGGAAGCGTTGCTCCATCGCCGAGCGGACGCCGGACCACACGCCGATCGTCATCGGGACCTGCCCCAGCGGTCGGGCAAGTGGAATCCTTTCCCGGAAGTCGACCGTGCGCACCACGACCAGCGTGGCCAGGAGGAGGAGGATCGCCACGACGGACCGGGTCGGGCCGGGGCGCGCCCCCGCGCCTTCGCCGGTGCCTGCCCCGAGGGGCGGAGGATCCCGGGTGTCGAGCAGGACGGGCGCGGCGGCTTTTTCCCATCCGGGGAAGAGGCGGCCCAATGCCCACATCTCGAGGAGGAGGAAGGCGAGGCTCGCCATGAAGATCAGCCAGCCGGAGAAGTCGTGAAAGAACCCTTCCGCCACCTTCGACCCGAAGAACTGGTACAGGAAGCCGACGGAGGCGATGCGAAGGGCGTTGGTGAAGATCGTTATCGGTATGGAGGAAACGACGAGGACCGCCCTCTTCCAGAAG
>Ga0265292_1003169_pt1 | contig 10395 bp, 9 predicted proteins | sample Munlanlewell296A_FD_189080 | JGI IMG/M metagenome (GOLD analysis project Ga0265292, IMG submission 189080) | Leachate microbial communities from a municipal landfill in Southern Ontario, Canada - Leachate well 296A | ecosystem: Engineered > Solid waste > Landfill > Unclassified | place: Canada... | reverse complement strand
GCGCGCACTGCCCGGTCCAACCTCCAATAAGAGAAAACGAGTGCAATAAGCGCCAGGGCAAGCAGCAGCAGAAACACGAGGAATATCTTTTTTCCCCAGCCACCGCGAGGACGCTTCTGCTCGTAACCGGATGGTTTTCGTGGCTCATCCGGAGGCTGTGGCGGCGATTCAACAGGCCCGGGAGATCCCACCTTGAGAGGCTTGTTCCTTTGTTTGATGCGGGAACTTTTGTAGCGGGTGTAGGGTTTTTTCTCATCGTCTGGCATTGCTGGATAGTTTTGCAGGAATGAATAACCAGCGCAAGGTGGATGCCGTCGAACAAAAAGACGCGCCTGTGGCGCGCCTCTGGAATTCTTATATATGAACCGGATTACAGGGTCAACTGGAAAGAAAGATGGTAAATCACAACAGCGCCGTAACATGCGGTCACTATGCACATTCCGCGGACGGCCAGCGCCAGATGGCGAAATCTCCAAAGAGTCAGTGCGCCCGCCGCGACAATGGCGATCTTGGCCGTCATGCCCAAAGGCATGCTCATCCTGAAAAGACTCGCCATCAATGGGTTCCCTTCCTCAAAGCCGAGCGTCAGGGCGCGGGAGGTTAAAATGCAGTCGAGTATATTGAAAGACAGCAGCAGGGTAATGACCGACATAATGAATGAGTTGGAAGCGGTGGGCGAAGAGGAAGCAGCAAGCGCGCCGCCTGCCATGCGGTACCCGAGAGGCACCCAGTTGCTCATGAGTCTACGGTCGGAAATAGACCAGTCGATCTTCTGCACCCGCTGGGCACGCCTGTCAGCTCTCAGATAGCCGCAACCATCGCAGCGAGTACCGCATTTGTGACGTTGCACCGAACCTGCCGTGCAGATCAAATTGCTCACCACATGTACTCCAATCCGCCTTCCCTACTTGATACGATTGATCTATTGAACCATTTAACGATGCCTCCTTCAATACCCTTATGGGTATAATATCTATATCAATGCGTTGAAATGTGGCGACGCTTTCTATACGCTCCGCCCGAGCATCAATGAAAAATAATCCTGAAATACTCGTAATAGGCGTAGACTTGGGAGGCACCACTACGGCCGCCGCCCTCGTCGACACAGATCTGAATCTACTCGACCAGATCGAGGTTCAGACCATCACCTCAAGCCAGAGCGCGCTGCTGGAAAGCATCACCGGACTTGTCGGAGAGCTTGCCGCAAAAGCGGCGGGTCGGGTCGCTGCTATGGGCTTCGGCATTCCTTCGATGATCGATCAGACCAGGGGACGGGTGATTATGTCGGTCAACGTCCCCCTTGCCGATTTCGATTTTGTCGATTATATGAGCGCCAGGCTCGGCCTGCCCGTCTTCATCGACAACGATGCCAACCTGGCGGCCCTGGCCGAAACGAGAGTCGGTGCCGCCCGCGGAGCCAGTGAGGTCATCATGATAACCATGGGTACCGGCATCGGCGGCGGCATTATCATGAACGGACGGGTATATCGCGGTTATACGGGAAGCGCCGCCGAGCTCGGCCATATGGTAATAGATGTAAACGGACCCCGCTGCCAGGGTTCCTGCGATAACTATGGCTGCTTCGAGACCATGGCGTCGGGCACAGCACTGAAACGATATGCCGCCGAGATAGCGGCTGAAAAACCGGACTCGAGACTGGGCGGGGCCGCGACCGCCGGCGAAACGCTCGATGGCGCTCTGGTTACCGGTCTGGCTCGCGACGGTGACGAAGCCGCGCTGCTGGTGCTCGAAAAGATCGGGTTTTACCTGGGCGTGGGGATGACCAGTCTCGTGAACATGTTTAACCCCGAGGTCTTTGTGGTCGGCGGTGGCCTTGCCAAGGCCGGCGACCTGATTCTGAAACCGGCAGTGGAAATCCTTCACAAGAGAGGCCTCAGACCCAACCGCGACATTGTCAGGGTGGTTCCGGCCAGGTTCGGGCCCGACGCGGGCATCATGGGAGCAGCCTGTCTGGCACTGGACGAGATTGTCGAAAAACCGCGGGAAACATCGGGAGGACAGAAGAATGCCTGAAGCCGCCAGCGTTTATTTCATCTCCAGCCGCGCCGACAGCAAGGAGCGAAATCTCAAGAAATACAGACGCCTGCTCAAGACGCTTGATCTGGGCAAGGTCGTCGCAGACGGCGACCTGGTCGCCATCAAGACCAGCTTCGGCGAACATGGCAACTTCACTTTCCTCCGGCCACAGTATGTCCGCGTCGTCATCGACGAAATCAAACGGCTCGGCGGACGCCCTTTCCTGACAGACTCCAACACGCTCTATGCCGGGGCGCGCCAGAATTCTCGCGACCATCACATCGACGCCATCGAGAACGGCTTCGGCTTCAGCGTTACCGGAGCGCCTGTCGTAATCGCCGGAGGTCTTCTGGGTCTCGATTACCGGACCGTGCCCATCGATGGTGAACATTTTCAGGAAGCGAAGATCGTGTCCGAAGCCCTGGACGCGGACGCGATCATATCTCTCGCCCACTTCAAGGGCCATATGATCTGCGGCTTCGGAGGCGCCATCAAGAACCTCGGCATGGGCTTCGGCGCCCGCGCCGGGAAGCAGAAGATGCACTCGGACGTCCATCCTTTGGTTGATTCCGCTCACTGCGATGGTTGCGCCCGCTGCATAAAGTGGTGCCCGGAAGACGCGATCACGCTCGTGCCGGTTCCAGACGCAGGCAAAGTTGCGCTTATTGACGACGGAGCCTGCATAGGTTGCGGCGAATGTGTAGCTACCTGCTTTAACGACGCCATAGGCATCAGCTGGAAATCGGACCCGGGAGTAGTTCAGCAGAAGATGGCCGAATACGCCAGTGCGGCGCTGACTGGAAAGAAAGGCAAGTTCGCCGCCATAAACTATATTCTCGACGTAACCCCCGACTGCGACTGCCTCGGTTGGAGCGACAACCCTATCGTACCCAACATCGGTATTGTCGCTTCCCATGATCCTGTAGCGGCCGACACGGCCGCGCTCGAACTCGTTAATCAGTCGGCCGGGACCGCCACGAGCGCCCTTCCAGCGGATGCTTTGTCCAGCACTGATAAATTTGGTTCAATTCACAAGGGTATCGATCCCACCGTGCAGCTGATCCACGGAGAGAAGCTCGGACTGGGGACCCGCAATCATGACCTGATCGCACTTGACAAAGACGGGGGCGAAGAGGCATAAACATTAGTAGTTCACTTTTCTTTCGAAACAATACGGAGGTAAAACGGTGGCCCTACAGATTTCTGATGAATGTCTCGCCTGCGGAGTCTGCATGGACGAATGTCCTGTGGAAGCGATTTCGGAAGGGGATGATATATTCATTATCAATCCCGATGAGTGCACTGATTGCGGCGCCTGTTCAGAAGTCTGCCCCAACGAAGCCATCAGCGAAAGCTAGGTTTCATACGACAGCCATTGATTCATAATCTTTTTTGCAGGGACGTTGACGAAACGTCCCTGTTTTTTCGTAATCGATCGAGGATACCGAAGTGCTGTATGTCTGCCCCACACCCATAGGTAACCTGGGCGATATAACCCTCAGAGTGCTGGACGCCCTCAAACAGGCGGACCTGGTTGCCGCGGAAGATACGCGCCGCACCCGCAAGCTGCTTTCCCACTTCGGTATCAGCAAACCCCTGGTGAGCTTCTTCGAGCACAACGAGATCAGACGCCTGCCGGACCTCCTGAAAAAATTGAAAGAAGGAAAAACTATCGCCCTTGTTTCCGACGCCGGCATGCCCGGTATCTGTGATCCTGGATACCGCCTTGTGAAGGCTGCGCTGGATGATGGTTTGCAGGTCGTGGTATTGCCTGGTCCCTCCGCCGTCGAGACGGCGCTGGTAAGCTCGGGTTTTCCGTCCGACTCCTTCGTTTTTATGGGTTACCTTCCCAGAAAGAAAGGAGAGCTGGAGAAGGTCCTCGGATCGATCGCCGAAGAATCACGGTCCTGCGTCGCCTTCGAAACACCTCACCGGCTGACGGCCACCCTGTCGGCGGCTGTCCCCCATCTTGGGGAAAGGCGCATCGCCGTTTGCCGTGAGCTGACAAAAAAGTTCGAGGAGATCCTGCGCGGTACCGCTGCGGAACTGAGCTTGCGGCTGTCGCAGAAGGTAAAAGGAGAAATCGTGCTGGTCTTTGAACCGCGCGAGCAACAAATCCCTCAGGAAACCGGACCAACAGACACCGTCGAAGATGCCATCCGCGGCCTTCTCGAAGAAGGCATCTCCGCCCGCAAGCTTTCGGGACTGGTGGCTCTGGCAACCGGGGTTTCTAAAAACAGGGCATACAAACTTACGCTTCAGATCAAACAGAATATGTAAGCGGGTATATTAATCGCGTTTGTGCGCGACGATTATCTCGAAGAACCCCCGCCCGGCGATGTGCCGCCGGATATCGACAAATCCCGCCTCATCAATCTCACGCACCAGTTTATGCTGCCACATATCAGCCAGAGTGTCAGTTTCGGCAAGCCGCACGAACCTCATGCCCAGCTTTGTTAAACCCGTGTCCGGCCTGCGCATGTCAGCCACCACAACCAGACCGCCGGGCTTGAGCACACGCCACATCTGGGCAAGCGCGTTGCTCCTGCCCTTCCGGTTCATCTCATGAATAGCCAGCGACATGGTGACACGATCAAAAGTGGAATCCCCGAAGGGAATATCTTCAGCATTGCCCTGAACAAACTCAACCTGATTAACCCTCACCTTGTGTCGAGCCACGTCCAGCATCTGTTCGGAGAGATCGATCCCCGCCACATGCCCATCCGGTCCCGCGCAGCTGGCCAGCAGCGAAACCAGCGTGCCGGTACCGCAACTGACATCGAGTACGTTGCTCCCGACCCTCACGTTCGCCATTTCCACGATCCGGCAGCGAAAAGCAAACTCCCCGCCCACCAGGTGAAATGCCGTGCGAAGGCCCAGGTCATAGAATCTAGCTACCCGCCGGAACTCCTCGCGATAATAGCCTGAGGTAGTCTCCCCTTCTTCCCCGAAGTGTTCGGACGCCTCCCCGGAATTTACGTGCCCGTTATCGAAAGTCACCTCAATCGCTCCGTCAATCCTCCTGGCTGACCAGGTAAAGCTTCCTGTAAATAGAGCTGTTTCGCGTAAACAGGTAGGAGCGGTACGGTTGCTTCATATATTTCATGGACTTGATGCCGCGCATGATGATGGCTAAATGCGAATATACTTTCTCGCAAGCCCAGTTGTAGCCCTTCTGAAGTTCCTCGGGGGTCATTTTCCTGGGAATGAAAGTAACATTTCCCACGTCATATTTTTCCCAGCGTGAATGAATAAGCCTGCCCTGCGATTCCAGATCCGCCCGCAATGAGGTGCCCGGATACGGGGTCAGAACGGTCAGCTGCGGGCAATCGATGTTGTTCCGATTTATGAAGTTGACGGTCTTCCTGAAAACCAACTTGTCATCACCGTCGAATCCGAACACGAAACATCCGATGAGCCCGATCTTGTGCTTGTGAAATATACGAATCTTTTCTTCGTATTCCTCAACCCGGTTGGTAGCCTTTTTACCTATCTCCGATATATTGTCATCAGAAAGCGATTCGAAACCGACCAGCATGCCAACACACCCGCTCGCCGTCGCCAGCTCCATCAGCTCGGCGTCATCGGCCATGTCGATCGATCCCTGGCTCAACCAGAAAACTCCCAAAGGCGCCAACGCCTTGAACAACCGCTTGGCATAACTTTTGTTGGCAGTGATATTGTTATCCGTGAAGAAGACGAAGCGATGTTCGGCCGCCTTCACCTCGGCGACGACTTCCTCCACCGGCCGAAAACGCATGCGCTTGCCATAGAAAACGGTTGTAGAACAGAACGAACAGCGGAAGGGACAGCCCCGGGATGTCTCCACCTTGGGAATGTTCAGATAAGCATTTTCCCTCATCAGATCCCTGCGTGGAAACGGCAGCCCTGCGAGATCCGGCTTTATCTCGGCCTGATAGCGCTCCTTCATGCCGCCATTGTCCAGATCAGCCAGTAATGTCGGCCAGATGTCTTCGGATTCGCCGACCACGACTGAATCCGCATGCATCGAGGCCTCGTCCACCATCAGGGAAGGATGTACTCCGCCCAATACCACTTTGCGTCCACGACGGCGGAACTCATCGGCGATCTCGTACGCGCGTGGAGCGGTCGGCGTAAGCGCGGTTATGGCTACCAGGTCCACTTCCTGGTCGAAATCGATAACATCGACGTTCTCATCGAGAATAGCGATATCATGTTTCGCGGGAGTTAGCGCAGCCATAAGCGGAAGGGTCAGCTGACTCATGTAAATCCGGCCCCGGGTCTTTACATTAGACTTATGATAGGGTTGTATCAGTAGGATCCTGATGAAAAACTCCTGTCTGAGACCTTAGAACCTTAACAAGTCCATTATACAAGAACAAGATATGGAGCAGATGGTGTCCAGCTCGAACAATATTGCAATGTCCCGCTCAGCCGGGGATAAAAAATATATATACCGCGACCGCAGGAAAATCAACCACATTGCCGGTAGCGCCCGCTCATAACTTCGTGAAGAAGTCCTCTGAAGTTCTTGCTTTTCGCGGTCTCCGCTACAATCCGGACCTCGTTTCCGATCTATCCCGGGTCGTTGCGCCGCCCTACGATATTATAAGCCCGGCCCGTCAACATTATTACCATGAGAAGCACCCCCTTAACGCAATACGCCTCGACTTCGGCCTCAGTCTTCCCGGAGACGATGAAAAAAACAATCGCTACACCCGCGCATCGGCCCAGCTGAAAGAGTGGCTCCGGGCGGAGATTCTCGTACCCGAACCGAAGCCGTCCATATATTGCCTGCGTGAGGAATATAACTCAGAGAACGGCGCTACCGCTATACGCGATGGTTTTATCGCCATGGTACGCCTGACGGATTTCTCGGAAGGCAGGGTGCTGCCGCATGAGGAGACTGCCCTCGGCCCCAAGGAAGATCGCCTGAAACTGATGGAGTCCACCGAAGCAAATCTGAGTCCCATTTTCTGCATATATTCCGATCCTGGTGGCATTATTTCCGAAACGCTCAAACCCGCCTACGAGACATCTCCCGACGTACAACTCATCGATGATGCCGACACTCGGCACTCACTGTGGATTGTCAGTAACGATGATGCCTGCGCCGGCATCAGCCGGGCTCTTGCGGAAAGAACTCTCTATGTCGCGGACGGCCATCACCGCTATGAAACGGCGCTCGCGTATCGCGACGCGCGACGCGCAAAGGACGGGCCAGGCCCGGATCAGCCATACGACTATATGATGATCTACCTTTCCAGCATGGAAGAGGCAGGCCGGTCCATCTTCCCCATCCACCGGTTTGTGTCAGGTTTAACCTGGGAGACGATGGAGCGACTGTCAAGCTCCCTGCAAGAATACTTTGAAATCAAGGAAGTCCCCGGCAAAGGAACAGACCGCCAGCAGAAAATGATCTCGATGATGAACGAGCAGCCCGCTGACCGTAACTCATTCGGCATATATCTGCCGGCCCCGGACAGCTACCAAATACTGACAGCGCTTAAACCGCGGCCTGTGATCAGCGCTGAAAAAACCGCCCGCTCCGCCGCCTATCGTTCTCTTGATGTTGCGGTTCTCGACAGGGTTATCCTGGACGACGTTCTGGGGGTCTCGCCTGAAGGTTCCAACGCTGACGCAAAAGTCAGGTTCGTTGAGCGCACAGACAAGGCCCTCGAAGAAACATCTCGGCCCGGATTCCAGGTAGCGTTCTTCGTAAACCCGACATCCATGGAAGAAATCAGGGCCGTTTCCGAGGCCGGCGAAAAAATGCCGCAGAAATCCACATATTTCTACCCGAAACCACTGACCGGCATGGTCTTCCGCAGCTACCTCTACTAGACTCCCAGGCATGACAGAATCAATCATCATCCTAGTTATAAGCCTGGCGATAATCCTTGCCGGTTGCGAAGGCTTCACAAACGGCATCGAATGGTTCGGCAAGAAGCACGGACTCGGCGAAGGTGCGGTCGGCAGCGTGCTCGCCGCCGTCGGTACAGCCCTCCCGGAGACGCTAATCCCGATGATCGCCATCATTTTCGGCACCGGAGAGGCGGCAAAAGAGATAGGTGTGGGCGCAATCCTGGGCGCACCCTTCATGCTTTCCACCCTGGCCATGTTCGTCACCGGCGTATCATTGCTTGTATTCGCAAAAACCAGGGACCGGCCACGGAATCCCGAAATCAACCCGAAGATTATCGGCCGCGACCTGACCTTCTTTCTTGTTTTCTACCTCGCCGCGATAATCGCAGGAATCATCCAGTCAAAAACCCTGGACTGGATGCTCGCGTTTATGCTGTTTGCCGGCTATGGGGTTTATGTTTATATAACCCTCCGAACTGAAGGAGACCTTGACGGCCACACGCGACCTCTCTACCTCGCAAGCTCCCACCCCCCCCACTTCCCTCACCTGCGCTGGATTCTCCTGCAGATATTCATCTCACTGGGGGCAATCGTACTGGGGGCGCATCTGTTTGTCGGGGCTGTAGCCGATGTCGCAGACAGACTGCTCCTGCCAGCCCTGGTCATCTCAATGCTAATAACTCCGATCGCCACGGAGTTGCCTGAGAAGTTCAACAGCGTGCTCTGGATCAGAAGCCGAAAGGATACGCTGGCACTTGGCAACATCACTGGAGCCCTCGTATTTCAGTCCACATTCCCGGTTTCAGTGGGACTTTTGCTGACAGAGTGGAAACTGGAACCTGTAGCCCTTGTCAGCGCTGCCATGGCGCTCGGCTCCGGCTTTCTTTTGCTTATCTGGATCATGATCCGACGCACGATTGCATGGTGGATGCTGATCTTGTGCGGAGCATTTTATGCTTCATTCGTCATTTATGCATTGTTATATGGTATGAGTGCAGCCTCCTGATTCAATCGGGGACCGCGGTTTCACCACATCAGCGCGGTATGCTAGACTATTTCCCCGGCCGGAGATCCCGGCCGTAGTTCGTATATGTGCGCCCGTAGCTCAATCGGCAGAGCAGGGGACTCTTAATCCCAAGGTTGTAGGTTCGATTCCTACCGGGCGTACCAGAAATACTTCCTGCTAATGGCAGGATTCCATGAAAAAAGGCCGTTCTCATAGACGGCAGCCAGGCAATCCTGGTCCGAAGACCTTAGATCCTTGGCTTTGCGCCACTCCGTTTCCGGAGTTTTGCCCTTATCACCCGGATTTGGCTTCTCCCCCTCCAACCGCGTTCCGTGGAGTGGTCACTCTCGTAACCACTATTTGTACCGGCCATCCAGGTATCACCTTTACCAGCGGTTTTGCCGAAGGGTAGGATGAGGCTAAACAATCCGAGGCTAACGGAGGCTAATTCACCGAACCCACCTGTCGTGAGTCATTTCGCTTTATTAAGACATAATCAGAAGATGTTCTGATTGCGGAATGAGCCCACTTTATGCGATTATTATGTTGCTACTAACGTGGAAGTTGCAGCTCAGGGCATACGAGTGACAGTTAGGGGGAGGGGAACAGGAAAGGTCCCCAGCCGTGAAAACTATAAAAACAATGACAATATTCGGGACTCGACCCGAAGTTATAAAGCTGGCTCCTGTAATCCAGAAGATGGACAAGTCGCTGAATTTTAAATCAGTGCTTGTCACGACCGGTCAGCACCGGGAAATGCTGGGTCAAGCTCTTGACCAGTTCGGCATCGTTCCCGATTACAATCTTGATATCATGGCGCCAAACCAGGCCGTCAGCGATGTCACCGTTAATTCACTCCGTGGTATTGAAGAGATTATATCTGTAGAAAAACCGGACCTTGTATTAGTCCAGGGTGATACAACCACTGCATTTGCAGGCTGCCTCGCGGCTTTTTATCAAAAAATCGCAGTCGGTCATGTGGAGGCGGGCCTCCGTACATATGACAAGTACAGACCTTTTCCAGAAGAGATCAATCGTTCCCTGATCACCCAACTTGCCGACGTGCATTTTGCTCCGACGCTATCCGCCTGGGATGCCTTGAGACGCGAAGGCGTCGCTGAAGAAAAACTGTTTATTACCGGCAATACCGTGATTGACGCTCTGTTTAATGTAGTGAGCCAGGATCATCGATTCAGTACTAAGGAGCTTGAAGAGGCCGGGGAAAACGGAAAGCGCCTTATCGTGGTAACTTCACACAGGAGAGAGAATTTCGGTGAACCACTTCGCAATATTTGCAATGGTATCCTTGAGCTGGTGGACAAGTTCACTGATATTGAGATAATATTTTCGGTCCACCGAAATCCCAAGGTAAATGTTCCGGTTCATGCGATTCTGGGTGATCACGAAAGAATCCACTTAGTGGAACCGCTAAATTACCTGGATATGGCCAATTTGATTTCACGCGCATGCATGGTGATGACTGACTCAGGTGGCCTGCAGGAGGA
>Ga0265292_1003168_pt1 | contig 10395 bp, 13 predicted proteins | sample Munlanlewell296A_FD_189080 | JGI IMG/M metagenome (GOLD analysis project Ga0265292, IMG submission 189080) | Leachate microbial communities from a municipal landfill in Southern Ontario, Canada - Leachate well 296A | ecosystem: Engineered > Solid waste > Landfill > Unclassified | place: Canada... | reverse complement strand
AGGAGGGCGATCAGGGCCGCGGGCAGGCTGATCGCGTTCACCGCGGCTGCCGACCCCGCGAGGGCCGGGCACGATCCGGCGAACCCACCGATGACGATGTTGCTCACGTGGGTCCGCTTGAGCCCGAGGGTGTAGACGCCCACGTAGACCGCATAGCCGAGGCCGATCATCGCGGCCGTGAGCGGGTTGATCCAAAGGTACGCGACTCCGAGGCTGATTGCCGTGAGGCCGATGCCGAACCCGAGGGCCCGCGCCGCGGGCTCGATGCGGTGCATCGGCAGGGGCCTTCCGGACGTGCGCCGCATGATCGCATCCACGTCCCGGTCCAGGTAGTGGTTCGTCGCGCTCGCGCCGCTGGCTGCGAGCAGGCCCGTCACCATGAGGAGTCCGAAGGACACGGGATTGATGCGGGGTCCGCTCGTGGCCACGTACCCCGCCGCGGCGACGAGGAGCAGGAGCGCGTCGATGCGCAACTTCATCAGTTGAACGTAATCATCAAGGACCAAGGACGCTCGCACCTCGCGCCTAGTCCCTAGCGGTTCTTAACCTTTTGTCGCGCACGCTTCCCGTTTCCTGATTTGATTCCACGGGAGCGTCCACGCGTCCGATGCCTCCGGTACCAATCGCAGTCCCGTGTGACCGGGCACACCTCGCAGCGCGGAGTTCCCGCCTTGCAGACCGCGCGGCCGTGGGCGATGATCGCAAGGTGCCATGTCTTCCGCTTCCCCGGCGGGGTCCATCGCTCCAGGGCGGTCCGGGTCGCCTCGTAGCCTCCGCGACCCACGAGGTCCCAGCGACGTGCGATGCGAGCGATGTGCGTGTCCACCGGGAAAACGGGTCGGTCCGCCGCCATCGCGAGGACCACGTCCGCAGTCTTGGGTCCTACCCCGGGTAGAGCCATCAGGGTTTCGCGGGCCTCCGGCGTGGGGAGTCGCAGGACGCGGCCCAGGTCCCCGTCCCAGCGCGCGAGGACCTCCTCCGCCGTCGCGCGGATGCGCGGGGCCTTCTGTCCCGCGAGTCCCGAGTGCCAGATGGCCCGCGCGATGTCTTCCTCCTCGGCCACCGCGAGCCGGTCCGGCGAAATCCGCCCGAATGCGGTGTGCAGTCCTTCGAGGCCCCGGCGCTCGTTCGCCACGGTCGTACTCTGGGAGATGATTGTCGACACGAGGACCTCGAAGGGCGTCATGGACCGTGTCCAATCCTCCGTGGGATAGTGGGCCTCGATGATCCTCATCGTCCGGAGGAAGGTGCGGCGATCCACGGATGGCGCAGGTCGCGCCTCGGGAAAAGGATTTGGCGCCCGTAGGCCGCGGCGGCCGAGGGTGCGTGTTGGTGGAGCGCGGCCTTCATTTCCTTCGGCACGGATTCGGGCCCGGAAGAATCCCCTTGGTCCGATCCGTCTCGAGTGGATAGACTCGCCGTGCGAAGGCCCTCCTATTCATCCTCGTGCTCGTCCTTGCGGAGTTCCCTCTCGCGCTCTCCGTGACGGGGATGCTGCCCGGAGTGCCGGCGATTTGGTTCGACCCGGTCGGAATGGCGGTGGCCCTCATCCTACTCGTCGTCTGCGACATCCTGGCCGTGTTCATGACCTTCTACCTGAAGGTCACTCGTCCGCCGCCGCAACTCATCCGCCGACGAAGGATCGGACCATCGTGACGATGTTGCGGGGTCGCTCGCGCAGGCGGCGGCTGAAGTAGGGGAGCCAGGTCGGACCGTAGGGGATGTACTCCGTGACCAGGTGGCCCTGGCCCACGAGCTCCGCCTTGAGGGGATCGCGGACGCCTTGGAGCATCGCGAACTCGAAGGGCACGCCCGCATGCGTCTTCGCGAACTCGAGGGCGCGCTCGATCATCTTCCCGTCGTGGCTCGCGACCGCGAAGTCCTTTCCCTCCTTGAAAAGGGTCTCGAGATGCCGCACGTATTCTCGGTCGATCTCGGCGCGGCTCGCGTACGCGACCTCGGGCGTTTCCTTGTACGCGCCCTTCACGAGGCGGATGCGCGCACCGTTTGCAAGGAGCCGCCGCAGGTCTCCCTCCGTCCGCCGGAGGTTCGCCTGGATGCAGAGCCCGACCCGTTCATACCGCGTGTGTAGGTTCTCGTAGATCCAGATCGTATCCTCGACGGTCGACGCCGCCTCCATGTCCACCCACAGGATGCGGCCCCAGGCCTTCGTTGCGTCGAGGACCGGGAGGATTTGGGAGAAGGCATACCCCTTGTCGATGAGGAGGCCGAGCTGGGTCGGCTTCACGCTCACGTCGCCGTCGACGCCGGCGGCCCTGAGCTGCGAGACGAGCCGCAGGTATTCCTGGACCGTCGCCTCGACCTGCCCCTTCTCACGGTAGTGCTCCCCGAGGTGGTTCACGATGGCGTGGATCCCGCGGGCGTTCGCCGCCAGGGCCACGCGCACGGCGTCCTCGATCGTCTCGCCCGCGACCCACTGGCGAGCGAGGCGAATGAGGAGCTCCATGGTCTGGCGATTCCGCGCTTCCGTTCAAATAAGTTCCGATTAGAGGATGCGGGTCGAACTCACACGGCCTGCCCGCAGGAGAGGCAGAACTTGGCTTCCTCGGGGTTGAGTCGGCCGCACACGCGGCAGCGAACCCGCACGTCGGGCCCACGCATCGCTTCGCGCTCCCGCACGGTGTTGCCCGTGCTCCCGGCGCCGGTCACGACCCCGACGAGGAGGAAGAGCCACCAGAGACGGACGAGCCAGCCGCCGACGCCTGCGAGGACGCCGCCGACGACGAAGAGGATCATCGACCCCACGAAGGACTGGAAGAACGTCGTCACGCTGAAGGAGGAGCTCGTGGCCGCGCCCACTGTTCCCGAGATGAAATCGAAGAACCCCAGGAGAATAATCACGATGCCGATGATGAGGAGGGCCGCTCCCACGAGGAGGACCGTCACGGCTCCCCAGCCGAGGGGGAGGGACGGCGGGGCTCTTCGGTTGCGGGTGGTGGCGTAGGCGAGCGGTATGGCCACGGGGAACACGGTCCTGACGGGTCCCGAGGGGACGTCGAGTTTGTTGCGTCGACTTGCCCCCTGATAAATCTTTCAACGGTGTTCCCACCGCTGGTATTCACGATCGCCCGCCTCACCGCAGGTCCGCGCTCGCCACCACCGTCTCCGTCGAGAGAACGCCTTTCACGGTTCGTATGCGGTCCGCGAGCTCCGCGATGCGCTTCGCCTCGCCCTCGACGATGAGGACCTCGAGGCACGTCTCCTCGTTCAGGTGCGTGTGGGCCGTCGCACGAATCGTGCCGAGGAAGTCGTGCTGGCGATGCAGGATGCGATGGGTGACCATGCCAACGTCGTGACGGTAGACGAAGGTGATCGTGCCCACGACCTTCCCTCCCGAATCCCAGCGGCGGCGGACGAGGCCCTGCCGGATTAGATCCCGCAAGGCCTCCGAGCGACTGGCGTATCCCCGCTCGCGGACCAGACGGTCGAAGTCTTCCAGGAGGGGTCCCTCGAGGGACACTCCGATGCGTTCGACGGGCATGTGTTACTCCTCGCCGGGCGAAGTGCTACGGGGGTCTTGAACACGAGGGTGAAACTTTAAGGCGTGTTACCACCATAGACAGAGTATTACTCCGACGTCCCTCGGGCCGTCGCAGGCGCGTCGTTTCCCATGGAATTCCTGTTCTTCATCGCCTTGGCCCTCGCTCTCGGATTCAAGCACAGCTACGACGCGGACCATCTCGTCGCGGTGTCGAACCTCCTGACGCGGAGTCACAGCCTCCGGAAGACCACCCTGATGGGCGTGAGCTGGGCGGCGGGGCACATGGTGACCGCGACGTTCATCATGATCCTCCTGTACGAGTTTCGCCAGACCATCCTCCGCGACTTCCTCGGCAACTTCGAACTCGTCGTCGCGGTCATGCTCGTCGTCATCGGGGTGGTGGGGCTGCTCATCGAGTTCGACCTCCTCCATCGCCATCCGCATGAGCACGAGCTGGCAGACCACCGTGTGGAGAGCCACAGCCACACCCACGTCCACGTGCGACGGATGAACGAGCACAGGACGATGTTCGGGATCGGGATCGTGCACGGCCTGGCGAGCAACGACGAGATCCTCATCCTGTTCGTCGCTTCCTTCGGCGTGACGTCCCTCGCAGGCCTCCTGGGTGGCGTGGGCGTCTTCAGCATCGGGGTCGTCGCGGGAATGATCCTCTTCGGCATCGGCGTGAGCTACCCGATGCTGCGCTGGGGCCGCGCTCGCGTACGCCGCGTCGTCAACGTCGGCGCGGCCCTCCTGAGCATCGCCTACGCAATCTATCTGTTCCTCGGGTACGAGGGGTTGAACCTCCTGCCCATCCTCCGCGTGTGAAGCCCCCTCGTGCAATCTCTTAAGTCCGACCGTCGTCGTGCAAGCTGTCGATGGACTTTCCGAGGAAGCTGGACCAGGCGAGGAACCTCGTCGACGTCTTCGAGCTCGTGAAGCGCGGGGTCGACGCCGTCCTGGGCCGGAACCGTGCGGGTCTCATGCTCGCGCTCGCAGACCTGGGCAACCACCCGCAGGGATTCCTCGGCGCCTTCTATCCGATCGCGACGAACGTGATCGTAATGAACAAGGTCCCACTGCTCCGGATCCAGGAGACGAACCCGGAGCTCTACAAGCCCTACGCCTTCTACGTCCTGCTCCACGAGTACCTCCACAGTCTGGGCTTCGTGGACGAGCTCGTCTGCCGGGACCGCGCGCACGCGATCGCGGAGACCCTCTTCGGGCCCGAGCACCTAGTGACGCAGATCTCCCAGGACTTCTCCAGGTTCTTCCCGAACCTGGTCTTCCCGGACGCGGCCTGGCAGCCCCAGGAGCTGCGCCTCGAGTTCGTTCCGGGATTCGACCGCGGATCTGCCTCCTACTTCGCCTGAAGTAAAATATATGCCCCTCTGAATAAAGATATGGAAAGCGGTCACCCAGACGGGGAACCAGAACCTGCTCCTATCGTCCCGGCCCATGGCTTCGCGATCGGGGTCATGGTCTCCGCGAGAGGCGGCCCCATGGGACCGGGTCGGAGTCTCACGCCTTCGTTGTTTCGACCTCTCTTGCGATTCGGGGGATCTCCTTCTCGATACCGAGTCCGCGCGCGACGCCGCGGCCATAGTTTGGGTCGGCCCGGTAGAAGTGACCGATCTGGCGAAGCTGGATCTCGCGAGGTACGTTCTTCATCGCACGGACGAGGTTTCCGATAAGGCGCGCCTTCTCCTCCGCGTTCATCAAGCGGAAGAGGTTCCCCGGCTGAGAGTAGTCCTCGTTACCCACGCGATGGTCGTATCGGTCGGCGTCACCCGAGATGCGGAGCGGGGGCTCCCGGAGGCTCGGGTCCTGGGTCGGCCCGCCGAAGCTATTGGGCTCGTAGTTGGGCGAGCCTCCGCCGTTCTGGTCGAACCGCATAAAGCCATCGCGGTGGTAGGTATGCACGGGGCTCTGCGGTTTGTTTACGGGAAGTGCCGCGTAGTTGACCCCGATCCGGTAGAGGTGGGCATCGGCGTAGGAGAGGAGGCGAGCCTGCAACATCTTGTCCGGAGAGGCGCCGATTCCGGGGATGAGGTTCGAGGGCTCGAACGCCGCCTGCTCGACCTCGGCGAAGTAGTTCTCCGGGTTCCGGTTCAGCTCGAGGACCCCGACGTCAATCAAGGGGTAGTCGTCGTGAGGCCAGACCTTGGTCAGGTCGAACGGATGGATCCGGTAGGACTCGGCGTCCTTCTCGGGCATGATCTGGAGCTTGACCGTCCACTTCGGGTACTCCTTGCGCTCGATCGCGTCGTGGAGGTCCTGGCGGTGGAAGTCGGGCATCTCGCCCGCGATGCGGGCCGCCTCCTCGTCGGTGAGGTTCTTGATCCCTTGCTGGGTCTTGACGTGCCATTTGACCCAGAAGCGCTCTCCGTTCGCGTTCCATAGGCTATAGGTATGGGAGGAGTAGCCGTTCATGTTCCGATAGCTCGCAGGGATCCCGCGGTCCGAGAAGAGGATCGTTACCTGATGGAGCGATTCCGGTGAGAGCGACCAGAAGTCCCACTGCATCGTCGCATCGCGGAGCCCGGTCTTGGGGTCGCGCTTCTGCGAATGGATGAAGTCCTGGAACTTGAGCGGGTCCCGGACGAAGAAGACCGGCGTGTTGTTGCCGACAAGGTCCCAGTTCCCCTCCTCCGTGTAGAACTTCATGGCAAACCCCCGCGGGTCGCGAACCGTGTCGGCCGAGCCGATCTCGCCCGCCACCGTGGAGAAACGCAGGAAGGCGTCGCAGTGGTTGCCGACCTTCTGGAAGAGTTTCGCCCGGGTGTAGCGGGAGAGTTCCTTGGTGACGGTGAGCGTCCCCCACGCGCCGGCGCCCTTCGCGTGCACGACCCGCTCGGGGACGCGCTCGCGGTTGAAGTGTGCCATCCGCTCCATGAGTTCATGATCAGCCATCAGCACCGGACCGCGCGGCCCCGCGGTCAGGCTGTTCTGGTTGTCGGCGACGGGAATCCCCGCCGCAGTCGTCATCCTCTTCCGCTTCTCAGTCATGGTCTCCCTCTATCCCCTCATGACTGCGGTAGGAATATATGTTTGTTCTTTAGCCAACCAAGCACGTCACCGAGGAAACCGATCCGTCTCCACGCTACGGCTGTCGGTTTCACGATGGCCCCGGGCATCGTGATGTGCGGTCCCATCACGGGCGCCGCGTTGAACCCCTCGCAGGCGGCATCGTGGCGGCCGCCGTGCACGCGTATCTCCTGCTCGAAAAGAAGCCCTGACCCAAAGGATATTTAGGAACATCGAAAGGACGCGCCGCCCAGCGAAAGTCACAAACAAACGTTTAAATCGGTCTCTATTGTGCGGGGCATCGGATGATGCGGGAGCCCGCCCCGGCGAAGGCCGTGACACCGGTCAAACCGGTCTTCAAGGACTCGCCGCCCAAGTTCCGTTCGGGGAAGCACACCGCGATCGTGAAGGAAGTCTTCGACATCACTCCCAAGTACCCGGAGACCTACCTCATCCGGTTCACCTTCGAGAACGAACCGGTTTTCGACTTCGAGCCGGGCCAGTTCATCTCCGTGTTTGCCGAGAAGGAAGGCAAGCGGATCTCGCGCCCCTACTCCATCTCCTCCTGGCCGGAGAACAAGGACCACCTCGAGCTGTGCATCAAGGTGGTCGAGGGCGGCTTCATGTCCAACTACCTGCATCACCTCGCGCCCGGAACGAAGCTGCAGACAATCGCACCCTTGGGCCGCTTTGCCCTGCAGGAGCCGATCCAGTACGACACGGTCTTCGTGGCCACGGGCACGGGCGTGGCACCCTTCGTCTCCTTCCTGGGCCACATCTTCAAGAACAACTTGGACGACGGGCACGAGTTCTCACTCGTCTTCGGCACGCGCTACAGCTACGAGCTCATCTATCACGATCTCATGTTGAAGTGGGAGGAGGAGCATCCGAACTTCCATTACTACCCGACGATCTCCCGCCCGGAGACGCCGGACTGGAAGGGCCGCGTCGGGTACGTCCAGAAGATCCTCGAGAAGGAGCTCACGGACTTCCGGGACAAGCAGGTATACATCTGCGGCCTCCACAACATGGTGGAGGATGTGAAGAACCTCTGCGAGCGCCTCGGCTTCGCCCTCGTACGCTTCGAAAAGTGGGATTGAGCTCAGCCCAGGTGGCGCATCACCCGGACGTCCTCCACGGTGATGAGGCCGCCCTTCACCATCTCGCTGACCTTCGGGATGACCCCGAGGATCTTCTTCTCCGCGTCGACGGCCTCGATGATTATCGGGAGGTCCTCGCTCAGTCGCAACGGGGTGGCGGTGTGCAGCAAGCTCCGCTTGCCGAAGTCGTAGACGCCCCGCGTGACCGTGGCGCCCCAGATCCCCTGTTGCCGCAGGTGCTGGACGACCGCCTTGTACGCCGGCATGCCGTTGAAGTGATCGGACTCGCCCACGTAGATCTTCAGGCGCATCGCCTTCTCCTCGAGGTCCATCTCACGTCCCTCCCAGGAACAGGCCCGCCGCGCGGCCGAGGAAGGCCCCGACGACGCAAAGGCCTCCGTTCAGGAAAACGTTTTCCACGGCCCACGTCCACTGGCCGTCCGCGAACATCGTAACGGTCTCGAGGCTGAAGGCGCCGAAGACGCCGATGAACACGAGGGCGCGGACCTCCGGCGAGAGGAAGCCCCTCTGCAATGCGAGGAAGAACAAAAGGGCCAGGAGGAAGCTCCCGGTCACGTTCACGAAGAACGTGCCCCAGGGGAAGTCCCCGCGGGTCACGAATCCCGATGCGAGGTAGCGCGCGACGCTCCCGAGCGCTCCGCCCACCGCCACCAAGGCCACCAGCCACACTTGGTCCCCGTCCATGTTGCGCACCGTTCCTGGCGCGGGAACCGGTGAGGTCCCGACGCCGTCTCGCCCGGTCTGAGGTAGAAGCCATCAGCCCCGGGCGGGGCGGTTGGGGTGGGCCTCATCACCCTGACGGACCCGCTGATTGAATCGCGGTATAAATTCCTTTGTCGCCGGCGGGGGCTCACGCCTTCGCGCGGTACCGTACCTTGCCGATGATGAGGTCCTTCGGCACCGGCCCGAAGTGGCGGCTGTCGCGGCTGTGGGCCTCGTTGTCCCCGAGGACCACGTAGGATCCCGCGGTGCCCGAGGCGATCCGCTTAACGAGGAACTGCCCGAGCGCCTCCGGGTTCCGCAACACCACGATGTCCCCGGGGATGGGTTCGACCTTCCGGTAGGCCCACCGGTTCACGAGGACGTAGTCCCCCGCGTGGAGGGCTGGCTCCATGCTCTGGTCATCCACCCGGAACCGCGCGAGGGGGAACATCGCCCCGGCCGGGGTCACCCGAGCTTCGGGTAGACCGTATCTCGGGCCGTCGGGTAGGGGGCCTTCGCCTTGACCGTGGCCACGCCCTTCGTCTTCCAGAAGATTTCGGCGATCTCGTTCGCCTGGTTCAGCATGTCCTCCGCGCCCTGCAGGTTGATCTCCTGGCGGCCCTTGGACGCGGACTTGAGGGCCTTCCACACGATGTCGTGGAGCTGGGGGAACTGCTGCACGTGCTCCGGTTTGAAGTAGTCGCCCCAGAGGACGCGGACCTCGCCCTTGTAGATCTCCGCGTGCTGCTCCTTCGTGGCGATGTAGCGGGCGAGCTTGTTGTGGTACTCCTGGCGCTGCTCCGGCGTGGCGTCCGGGCCGGGCTTCTCGAGCTGGCCAATCAGGTCGACCATGCGGATGACCGTGTGGGCCGCCAGCTGGGCGTGATGCGGGTCGTAGATCCCGCAGGGGATGTCGCAGTGCGCGTGGGCGACGCGGGCCGGCGCGACCCGGTCGAGGGCTCGGAGTAACGTATGTGCGATGGACATGTTTGCGTCGTAGCCGACTCCCGTATTTAAGCCTGCGTCCGCGCGGGAACGAAGCCCTCACTTCGGGTTCGCAGCCATCGGAAAGGCCGTCTCTCGACCGCGTTGCGGGAACCGCGATTTCATGCGCAAGGCGACCCGCACGAGGTTGACCAGTACCGGCACTTCAATCAGCGGGCCGATGACCGCGGCGAAGGCCTGGCCCGAGGCGATCCCGAAGATCCCGATCGTGGTCGCGATCGCGAGCTCGAAGTTGTTGCTCGCTGCGGTGAAGGCGAGGGTCGTCGTCTCCTCATAGCCGAAGCCGAGCCTCTTCGACATGGCGAAGGACACGGAGAACATGATCACGAAGTACAGGACGAGGGGCACCGCGATGCGGAACACGTCCCAGGGAAGCTCGACGATTCGGTCGCCCTTCAGGGAGAACATGACGACGACGGTGAAGAGGAGGCCCAGGATCGCCGTCGGCGCGAGGCGCGGAATGAAGGTCTCCTCGTACCACCGTGTCCCCCGGCGGCGCACGAGGATTGTCCGCGTGAGGAAGCCCATGGCGAGCGGAACGCCCAGGTAGAAGAGGACGGTCCCCGCCACGTCGAGAATCGAGATGGGGACGACCTGGGACGCCGTCAGGCCTCCGATCCAACCCGAGAGGAAGGTCACGAAGAACCAAGCGAGGACGGCGTAGAGGAGCATCTGGAAGATGCTGTTCAGGCCGACCAGGAGGGCCGCGTACTCCGTGTGCCCCTTCGCCATCGCGTTCCACACAAGGACCATCGCGATGCAGCGCGCGAGTCCGATGATGATCAGGCCGACGCGGTACTGGGGCAGGTCCGGAAGGAAGATCCAGGCGAGGGCGAACATGAGGAAGGGCCCGAGGACCCAGTTCTGGAACAGGGAGACGCCCATGAGCCTCCGGTTCGAGGCGAGGCGCGGGAGATCTCTGTACCGAACTCGTGCGAGGGGCGGGTACATCATCCAGATGAGGCCGATGGCCAAGGGGATAGACACACCGGACCAGGAGATCGAGTCGAGCCACCCCGGAAGCCCGGGAACGAGGGC
>Ga0265292_1003167_pt1 | contig 10399 bp, 9 predicted proteins | sample Munlanlewell296A_FD_189080 | JGI IMG/M metagenome (GOLD analysis project Ga0265292, IMG submission 189080) | Leachate microbial communities from a municipal landfill in Southern Ontario, Canada - Leachate well 296A | ecosystem: Engineered > Solid waste > Landfill > Unclassified | place: Canada... | reverse complement strand
TGTGGACGCAATACTTGACCGTACAACGTCAAACGGGACCGGATTTGCTTTAGATAAATTAGTGCCCCTGGCTAAGGAACTCGGGCTCAATGATACACAATTCAAAGCTTGTTTAGACTCCGGAGAGTTTGCACAAAAAGTGAAAGACCAAATAGCCTCTGGCTCGGCTGAAGGAGTTACCGGTACTCCCGGAACCATTATTATTGACGCCAAAGGCGATACACAGCTAATACCCGGCGCCTTACCATTTGAACAAATCAAGCCGATGATTGAGAGTGCTATTTCAAATTAATAAATACCTTTATTTCTTCACAGACATGTTATAGAAATACGCAAATAGATACCCTACTATCCATGCGAATGCTGACGACGAAATCAGGCCCCACACAAAAGACGCGGGCGTTAAATTGAGCGCTTCAAGCCTCGTCAATTCTACGCCATGAAACCATGACTGAGCGGCAGTAAACATGAAATCAGGAAATAGTCCGACGAGCAATCGACAGGCAATAAAAATTACTCCAGTGGTCGCACCTGCAGCATTTGCGGTAGCCATAAGATTATGTTTCATATTATATTCACCTCCTCTCATAGAGAGCATACTACTTTTTCTTTGCTTGTTTAATAGCGATAATAATAAATACTATAATTCCCACGACGAATACTACGTCAACTATCGGGTATTTTAAATTGGAGGAGATGTCATAGATGATCGTTCGAAGCGCTTTTCCGTATTCCATACTGGAATCCATTTGAATCCGATTTGTCAAAGCCATAAACGAAATCACGACGCTAGAAAGTATAAAAATACCTGACGCAACAAATTTCAAAGGTTTTTCTACCCGTTTTTTAAGCGTATACAGATAGGTATTTGTCATTTTTTCATAAAACAATGAAAGAAAAAATAATGGAAACACGATACCCATGACATAGACGATGGAAACTAAAAGCGAACCAGCCAGCGATGGAGAAAGAGTTGAAAGTGTTATGGCGGCAAAAAGTACAGGTGCACAGCACGATGATGTAATCCCCGAGAATACACCGAGAATATAGGTAGAGACGACATTTGTATCTTTTGTGGCCGGCATCATACGGTGCGGCACCGGCAACATAATTTTAATATCCAGAAGCGTCATAAGCCCGATAAGAAACATAACCAGAGCTCCTAAAAGATATATCGAGGTATGAAAATCATTCAAAAACGATACGATAAATCTAAATCCGACGGAAACAGGAATAAGAATAGTTCCTAATCCTAAGGCAAATATCATGGTCAGAAACACGACTCGTTTTTTTTCCTTAAAAATCGTTCCTAAATATGACGGGAAAAGAAATGTGATACAACAGGGAGCAAATAGTGCCAGCATACCACCGATAAATGCGGCCGTTAAGGACACTCCAAAAAATAGATTATTCATACAAATTATTCTACAAATGCAATAACGGTGAATGTCAGCGTTGTATTTGCCGGATCATTAGTATCTACGTACACGGATCGTGATACATCACCCTTAACCGGCATAACGCTTGGCCGATAAATTACCGTAACTATCGCTGATTCCCCGGGGTTTACTGTTCCTATCCATGAATTTTTCAAATGCATGGCGCCTTCCGGACTTTTTTGGCCGTTTATAGTAACAACTCCCACAGTACAACCGCAAGATGAATTGATATTAAATAAAGACAATGGTTTTGTACCAGTATTTCGTATAGAAAAGTCTTCTGACTTTTCATCACTGACTTTCATTTTTCCCAAATCCTTGGTTTCAGTTTCATATGAGGCTACAGGTTTTTGTGAATCTATTACTTGATACGATACCACCTGACCAACTTTTTTAGCTTCTTTCTTTTCTCCAATGGCCACAAATCCAATAAGCACTAAAATAAATACGCTAAATCCGACGATAAGCCAAAGCATCGTTTTATCAGTACCTTCTGTCTGTTTGTACTTCATAAACCTTCCTTTCACTTTGTAGCCATGGCAGAACTTAACCGACCAAATTGTACAAAGACAAAGAAAAATACCAGGGTCATGACAACCGGAGCAGCTTGAGAGAGCCAGTTACGCTTCCCGGGACTAAAATACCGCAACAACAATGAATTGGACACGACAGATACAGAGGACAGAGCCATCGCAAGTCCTGCAAGCTCAGGCCGAAGCACTAAATCTATACTCATAAAAACACGCGCCGCAATAGGAATCCCGATAACATTATAAAAAAGTGCAAAAAACATGTTTTGCTTAATCTTTGCCATCGTTTCACGGGATAAATCAAACGCGGTCACGACATCAGCAAGGTCATTTTTGATAATGACGATGCCTCCTGCTTCCATCGCAACATCAGTGCCATTGCCCATTGCAATTCCTACGTCTGCCTGAGCCAGAGCCGGTGCATCGTTTATGCCATCGCCAACCATAGCAACCTTCACACCTGTTTCTTGAATCTTTTTCACTTCATGTGCCTTATCCTGCGGCAACACTTCCGCTAATACGTTTATTATGCCAACCTGGACGGCAATCGCTCGTGCCGTCCTCTGGTTATCACCAGTTATCATGTAGACTGCAATGCCCCGCTTCATAAGCGATGCTACCGCTTCTTTCGATGTTTCTTTTACCGTATCAGCGACAGCCACAATGCCCAAAATTTTATCTGATTGGGCCAGGATCATAGCAGTTTTACCTTGCTCTTCTAGTCGAATTAACTTTCTTTCATACTGCTCTATGTGAAGACCCGAAACATCGTCGATAAGCTTACGGTTACCGAAATAATATGTCTTTCCATCAATCACCCCCGTGACACCCTTTCCCGGAATAGCTTTAAAATCAGAAACATCCTTAAAAAGAACTTGTTCTTCTTTGGCATATTCATAAATAGCCTCTGCAAGCGGATGTTCCGATGATTTTTCCAAACTGGCAGATAGAGTCAACACATCATCCTCGTCTAGTTCCCCAAACGATACTGTATCGGTAACCACCGGCTTGCCTTTGGTGAGCGTCCCAGTTTTATCAAACACCACTGCGCCCACTTTACACGCCGCCTCAAGTGGTTCGCCGCCTTTTATAAGTATCCCGTGTTGTGCACCTTTACCCGTACCCACCATAAGCGCTGTCGGAGTTGCCAGCCCCAATGCACACGGACAGGCAATAACGATGACCGCCGTAAACGTCATAAGCGCAAATGCAAGTGAAGCGCCCAAAAAGAAATACCAAATGATGAATGTAAGTATGGCAATTCCGATAACTATAGGGACAAAATACGCAGAAATTTTATCTGCAAACGCCTGTATTGGTGCTTTGGATCCTTGGGCTTCCTCAATCAACCGTATGATTTGTGCTAACGTTGTTTCGTTTCCGACTCTGGTTGCGATAAATTCAAAACTGCCGGTTTTATTCATTGTCGCACCCACTACCGTATCGCCTACATTTTTTTCAACCGGCAAACTTTCGCCGGTAATCATGGATTCGTCTACTGAAGATGAACCTTTTACAATTTTTCCGTCAACAGGAACTTTCTCGCCCGGTCGGACGAGAATAATGTCCCCTGCGACAACTTGATCAATCGGAATGTCGCTTGTGTCTCCATTTCGGATGACACGGGCGGTTTTGGCCTGCAGCCCCATAAGTTTTTTAATGGCATCAGATGTCTGTCCTTTTGCCCGCTTTTCAAGCCATTTGCCAAGGAGCACGAACGTGATCAGAAACGCAGCTGTTTCAAAATACAACTCCGGAATTTTTTGACCAAAAAGTCCAGTATATGACTTGTTTTGCACATAATACGTAATGAAGTTAATAACACTATAAAAATACGCAGTCGATGTACCAATAGCGATCAAGCTATCCATGTTAAACGTTCTCATCAAAAGTGCAGACCACATGCCCTTATAAAATCCCGCTCCCATAAAAAATTGCACAGGAGTGGCAAGAACAAACGAAATAACACCAATATACGGGAATAGAAAAGCCTTACCCGGAATCAGCGCGAAAAAATCAAAAAGCATGAAGTACAACATCGGGGCACTGAGTATAAAGCTACGGATAAACAAGTGAAACAAGTGACTAATTTCTGCAGTCCGCTTGGCGGTTTCATCTATGGATGAGCCTTCATTTAAGATGATGGCTTTATATCCGGCTTTATTTACCGCTGATACCAAATCCGATGATGAAGCAGTATTTTCATCGAAAATGACGCTGGCTTTTTCTGCTGCGAAATTAACGTTTGCTAATGTTACACCGGGTACTTTTTTTAAGGACCGTTCAATGAGGCCTGCACATGAAGAACAATGCATGCCGGAAATATCCAGCTTTATTCGTTTCGTAGAAGATTTTTCTGGAGAGGATTCTTCCATACGCGCCGTTTGTGTCGTATGGGACTCAACAGGTATTTGAGAGTTATTTTTTACAGTAAATAATGATAATAAATCCGCAGCAGGAAAGGCATCCGTGGTCGTTTCAATCGTAATTTTTATTGGCTTTCCTTGTGTGGGTAAGGATTCACCATTTGATTTCACTTTTCCTTCATAGCCAGCTCGCGTAACAGCATCAAGAATCTGGTCAACCGAAGTCAATTTCGAATCCACGCGCATCATGGCAGTACTATCCTTTTGACTCACCAAGATATCGCTCACCCCCTGCAATCCCTTCAGTTCTTCCGTTATAAGCATTTCACACGACTGACAATGCATGCCTTTGACATCTAATAATATATCTTTATTCATAACGTAATACTTTCTACTGTATATGGAGTCCCTGTAAACACTTGGGCAAACGATTCTTTTGAATAATTCGTCTCGACTAAAACTCTAGCTATTCCTTTTTCAACGGAAAGAACGCTCCTTATACCCTTCATTTGGGAAAGTATTTTTGTGACGAGCGTGACGCACGCTCCACAAGTCATGCCGGATATTGTGATTGTTTGTTCATTCATATAATTCTCCTTTAGACAACCTTAATCTTTCCTCTTGGCACTCCCATGGCACAGGTAATCGGATAGTCTCCTTTAGACTTTGGCGTGAATGAGAGTGTTAATATTTTATTTTTTTCCAAAAATTGTGCTTCTGTTTGACCTGCCACCATAATGGTGCTCATACATCCTGATCCAAAATCCTTCACATCTACTTCTAATCGAACCGGAATACCTGCTTTTACGATAAACGTATTTGGTGAGATATCTTCTTCTTGTGTATAGGTCGTCTTGATGATTTGCACATCATTTTTGACGATTGGAGCGGAACCGGCGAGTTGTTCGACAACCGGTTTTTTCGTCCCACCACATCCACAGCCGCCACCCCCACAAGCGCCACCTGCCGCAGAATCAACGGTTGGTATTTGAACTGCCAATGCATTTACGCGGTCCACAACAGTAAATGATCCCCGATACATACCCATCATGCAGGAAAAATTAATCGTTCCTGTCTCTTTTGGAGTAAACTCAATAATATTTTCTCCGGGATGCAAATTTACCCGTACGTCAATTTGAGACGACACGATGCTTGAGGCACATGTATTAACGTCTGTCGAATTGATAATCCATTTGACCGGCACTCCTTTTTCAATCGTAAAAGAATTTGGTGAGTATCCACGGGCATCTTGAGTCATACGAACAATCTGCGTATTTCCTTTTCGCACATCAAAATTTTCTGTAGCAGCTGCCAAAACAGCGCTACCCAAACCCAATCTATTGACAGGATTCCACCCTATAAGATTTAGCGCATTATTGAGGTTAAAAAGTGAAAGTCCCATCACCGCGACGCCTGCAAATTTAAAGAATTTTTTGGCAAAAACTCCGCGAATGACAGAAGTTAATCCGCCTATGCCTAAAAGCCCTGGTGCCGTACCGATGGCAAATATTCCCATAATCATAGCGCCCGAAAATACAGTACCGCTGCTCATGGCGTAAAGCTGCATGGCCTGAGTAAAACCGCAGGGAAGAAAAAATGTACTTGCTCCCAGTGCAAACGAATTTTTGTGGCTATATTCGCTCTCCTTTTGATTTTTAATACCAAATAATCGTGCAATTCCTTTGGGTAAGCTAAATTTAAGCCCTTCAAGCCTCGGAAATAACCCTGTAAGCTGCATGCCAAGTGTAAGCATGACCAGCGCCACAGCGAGTGTTAATAAGCCCAAACTAAACCCTGAAAATTGAAAAAATGATCCTATGCCACCGATAATTCCGCCAAGAACGGTGTAGGATACTATCCTCCCTGCAGTAAACCACAGATGCGGAGTGAACCGCTCTCTGTTTGTGGCATTGGGGTGGTTTTGAGCGTATCTGGTGGCAGTTCCCAAAACCAATCCGCCGATAAGCGCCATGCAGGTAGAAAATCCTGCGGTCAAACCGATAATAAGCACAGTAACTAGGCTTGTAGGATGGCCGCCACCAACACCCAAAATCTTCGTCAATCCAAGGAGAGTAACGATAACGTAGAGAAAAAATAAGGCAACTCCCGCATAAAATATATCTGCATAATCTCCGATGTTTTTCGATAGCCAAGGCTTTTTATCATTAAGACCCACTTCATAGCCTGCTTTGTGTATCGCTTGTTCTATTTGGTCGACCCCTAAGTCCGTTTCATAATATACTTCGGCTATACCTTTATTTTCACTGACTTCTACTTTGCATACCCCAGGTACTTTAGACAATTCATCTTCAATAAGGATTTCACATGATCTACAATGCATGCCTTTGACCGGAACTGTTGTTTTCTTCATTACCCAATACTACAAAGGCAAGTATGAAGATTTCATTAATAATGAAAAGCAATTATGAAGTAGTGATATCCAGAGGGAAAATGATGGTCACAGAGGTTCCTTTGCCGACAGCACTTTTTATATCAATCGATCCTCCGCATGAAGTAATAACCGCTTTTGTTATAGCCAATCCTAAACCAGATCCTATGGTTTTATCTGTTGCAAGTCCACGATAAAACCGATCAAATATATGCGGCAAATCAGCTTTTGCAATTCCCCTGCCAGTGTCTTTTACACTCAATAGTACGTGTTCAGATTTTTTACGAATCGTAACGGTAATGGTACTTTTTTCCTTACTAAATTTAATGGCATTCTCTACAACGTTTAATATTGCCCGAAATACCTTATCTTTCTTTCCTCGAATCATAAGTCCATCTTCTATATGTGCCAAAATTACAACATTTTTTCCGTAGGACAACTTTTGAGCTATTTCCATTACCTCTTTCATTACCTTCGATATATTGACTGAATCTTTTATAGTCTCGTATGTATCTGCCCTGCTCCATGCCAAATCCAATATATGCGTAAGAGTGCCGGATAACCGATTTGCATCAATGAGAAGTTCGTCAAGCACCTTTTTATATTCTGATTGAGACCGCTTCTTTGAAATGGCAATGTCTATACCGCTCTTTAATGTAGCAAGGGGTGTTTTTAATTCATGGGCAATATCGCCTATAAACTGTCTCTCTCGCGTAAATGCATCTTCTATCCGATCCAATAACCCGTTAAATGTATGGGCTAACTCTTCAATTTCATCATCTGTATGAGGAACTCTCACGCGACGCTTCAAGTTTTCCGAACTTATTACCGCCATTTCTTTACTGATTTCTCCTACGGGTGCCAGAGCACTCCCTGCTAACACATATCCCCCAAATACCGTAGGTATCACAAACGACAAAAATACTACAATCAAACTTCCATAGAGAGAAACCAATGAATTATCTATGACATCGATAGGGTGTCCTATCATAATGACATCACGCAACGACTCATTGACAATAATCGGAATGAGTATAAACCGCATGCCTACAGATCCCACAGACTGATTGACAAATATCGAAGTTTTTAATGTCTTTGTCTTAGAAAAAAGCGCTGCAGCAATATCATCGATGTCACTTGTCCGTTGAGAAATAGTCAGAACGCTTCCTTGATTATCCGTAACAAATGCCAACATCCCGGGTGTTTCATTAAATGCTTCTGTTAAAAGTTGCGATGACATCTGCGTATCAATAAGTAATTTTTCTTCCGTCAATATATTTATGAGCCTTTCACCGTGAGACCTGAGTGCGACGTCTGTGTGATTATAAAGCTCTCTTTTAGTCACCCAATAGAAACTCGCAAACAAAATAACCAATGAGAATATGAGGGTGCTGCTATAGAGAGCGGTTAAGCGAAAACGGACGCTTTTTGTATTCATGGTGTCTCACTTATTTTATATCCTACACCGTGTATCGTGTGGAGTAATTTGTGCGATGATTTTTTATCGACCTTTCTTCGAAGACTTGCCACAAACACATCAACGATGTTGCTCATTCCTTCAAAATTATAATCCCACACATGCTCGGTAATCATTGTGCGGGTCACAACCTCATCTTTATGTCGCAGTAGTAATTCTAAAATAGAAAATTCTTTAGGGGTGAGGCTAATTTTTGATCCCGATCGTGACACTGCGTGCTTGATTGAATCGACCACGAGATCTTTTATAGTAAGTGTAGATGTGGCTTCTCCAACGCTTCTGCGGACAAGTGCATGAATTCTTGATCGAAGTTCTATAAACGCAAACGGCTTGGTAACATAGTCATCCGCTCCACTGTCAAATCCTGATACTTTGTCTTCAAGAGTCGTTTTTGCAGTCAAGATAAGTATCGGAGTTTTTATTTTTTTGGCTCTCAATCTTTTACACACTTCCAATCCGTCAAGTTTGGGAAGCATAATATCTAAAATTATGACATCATAGGTTTCCGACTCTGCTAAAAAAAGCCCTTCCTCTCCATCAAACGCTGTATCTACGGCAAACCCGTCTTCTAAAAGACCCTTCTTTATAACTCTTGATAAACGTGGTTCGTCTTCTACCAATAACACTCTCATGCAAGGATTATACTGCAAATTGATGAAGAAATTATGAAGATTACATTTGAAATGAAAGATATTTCTTTATCTCACTTTTTGATCCTAACGCAATTGGCACTCGCTGATCATGTTTTTCTGGTAAGAGATCAAGCGGGTTAGTCTTGTCACTTATCGCATCCCCACCGGCTTGAATGATAAGAAATGAAAGTGGTGCCACTTCATACAAAAGCCGAAGCTTCCCATTCGGATGCTTAGAATCCGAAGGATAAATAAATATACCCCCCTTTAACAATGTACGATGAATATCACCCACCATGGATCCTATATACCGCAAAGAATACCCACCTTCTTTTTTGATACTCGTCAAATATGCTTGTACACCTTCTGAGAATAACTCCCAGTTCCCTTCATTTATGCCGTAATACTTCTTCTCACCAATTTTGATATCAGGGTAGCTTAAGACAAATGTCCCGACATTTGGGTCAAACGTAAATCCATTTACTTTTCCATTTGTAGCGTACATAAGCATCATGCTTGGTCCATACAAAACATATCCTGAAGCAATGAGTGTCGATCCTTTCTGTAAAACCGTATCACTTTTAGGATATACCCCAAAAATCGTGCCAATCGGCAAATTTGTATCAATATTTGATGACCCGTCCACAGGATCGTGCGTGACGATGTAGGATCCTCTCCCATGGGTAGAAAATTTAGGTTCGGCCAACTCCTCTGATCCGACCGCGTAGACTGCACTACAAAGAAGAAGCGAGTCTGTGAGTATTGTGTTGGCATATTCATCCAACTTCTGCACTTCTTCTCCATAAACATTCGTACTTCCTGAATCTCCCGATTCTTCAATCAAGCCGTTCCTATCAAGCTTGGCATGAATTTTTTGTGCAACAGTTTCAATGACCTCCATAAGCTCTTGAAATGGTGCACCCAAATCACTATTATTTTTTGCCACAAACTCTGTAAGCGTTATACGTGCCATATTATTTGCTTCCTTCGTATATCGCATACGCTGCGTCTACCGACGCGCTATCATATGTGAGAGCTGACACAGCATTGGCAAATCGCACTGCTTCTTCAAGCGGTTTTTGATGAATGTTTCTGCCTGTAGCATTACCACTGGTGCCAGACACATGAATTTGCTCATGAAGCGTCGTCAAAAAGTCTTTCACTTCCATACTACTGCCACCTGCACAAATAAGCTTCGTACGACCCGCCGCCACTACTGCTTCGTTTAATGCTTTGGCTCTATCTCCAACTTTCGGTTTTGGATAGTTTACCTTTACAAAGTCAGATCCTAACGTACACGCCACACCTGCAGCTCCGGCGACTAAATGCGGATCTTTTTCGTCAGCGACTGATCTTCCTCTTGGATACATCCAGAGAACACTCAATAATCCATGTTGATGCGCCTTAAACACGGCTTGTGCTGCTTCATGAAGCATGTTTCCTTCAAATTCGCTTCCAGAGTAGACCGTGTATCCGACACCCAATATATTTAATCCACTCGTTTCTTTAAATCGCACCACGTCATCCACGTCATACCAGCTAAAGCTTCTTGGATCACTTACGTCT
>Ga0265292_1003166_pt1 | contig 10399 bp, 4 predicted proteins | sample Munlanlewell296A_FD_189080 | JGI IMG/M metagenome (GOLD analysis project Ga0265292, IMG submission 189080) | Leachate microbial communities from a municipal landfill in Southern Ontario, Canada - Leachate well 296A | ecosystem: Engineered > Solid waste > Landfill > Unclassified | place: Canada... | reverse complement strand
CAATCAGCAAATCTGCTGCACATTGCGCGCTTGCACCATCATTGTCGTGCATCACACCGTTCACATTTCCGAAACCGGTGCTGGAACCGCTGTTCGTGCCTACATTGCCTGTAAGCTGCGAAATTCCTGTATGGCTTACTGCCCCAACACTAGAAAAGAGAACGAATTCAGCAGCAGTTCCCAGAGGAGGAGCTTGTGCAAAATTTAGAATTGGTATCAAGAGCAGTATTACTGCAGTTAATACATTGAGAAGTTGTGTTTTCATTTTAATAATTTTTATTTGTGAATAAATTTTCACAGAACAAAGGTCAGCACCTTTAAACACGTAAGTGTTACACAACTTTATGAATAAGTTACATCATTCACACATTTTAATATTACATCTTACATCTTATCCATATACCAATTCAATGCCTTTTCTATTTTCTGAGTATGAAAAATGGTGGTAATGGCCTTTTGTAATCGTATAAAAGCAGTGTCACTTTTAACAATATAATCAAAAGCCTTGTGATGCATACAGTTTACCGCCACTTCAATTTTATCCTGGCAGGATAACATCACCACGGGAATATCTGGATTGAACGCTTTTATTTTATCTAATATTTCTATTCCGTTCATTGCGTTTTTAACAATGCCATCAAGATGATAATCTAAAATGATCACATCAGGGTTGTGTGATAAATTCTCCATGCAAATTTCGCCTGTCGCAAATGCTTCAAGGATAAAATCGGCATTTTGGAGGAATTCAATTTCTAATGACTTTAAAAACAATGCATCATCATCAACAAGAAAAAGTAGTATTTTTTTTTCGTTCGTCATCAGTTGGTTTTTTTAAATCAAGTTATATTCTTCTTCTAATTCTTTGCAGGCTTGAGAGCAAACGTTTTCAAGCTGTATAACCAATTCTGGTAATTCATCAAGATGTTGTTGTGTGCTTGCATTTTCCTGAATTTTTTTTGCCATGTTTTCGAAATCGGCACTAATACCCATTATTGAAAATGAGGGGATCATTTTATGTATTGCCGCGTGCAATGAATTCCAATCTTTATCCTGCAAGCTTTGTTTCATTGCATTAATTAAAGGTGGGATTTGTTTCAAATAAAGTGAAATCATTTCCATCATCAATTTAGGATTAGATTTTGTTCGGCGGATTAAATAATCCAGGTCAATGCATTTTAACTTTATACTTTCACCGTTTCCATTCCTTTTATCTCCATTATATTCTACAACAAAGGGCTTCTTTACTAACCCAACTATTTTACTGTACAATAATCTTTCGTCAATGGGCTTTGCGATGTAATCATTAATGCCAACAGCTTGGCATTTTAATAAATCGACTGTGGTTACATCAGCAGTTAAAGCGATGATGGGGATTTTAGAATTCATTTTGTTGCGAATGTATTCTGTAGCTTCAAACCCATTCATTTCGGGCATATGCAAGTCCATCAAAATAATATCGTAAGATTTAGTTTGTAGTTTTTCGATAGCTATTTTTCCGTTGGCGGCAATATCGCATTCAAATCCGAAATCATCCAATAGTGTTCTCATCAGTAATTGATTCAGAACAATGTCTTCAGCCACCAATACTTTTATATTTTTAATTTCCGTATCCAATTCCACTATTCCTGTTTCTAATTCAGCTTCAGCTTTTGTTTTCATAAAACTTAATATAAAACTAAAAGTAGAGCCCTCATCAATTTTACTTTTTACACTAATGCTTCCACCCTGCGGTTCTACTAATTGTTTAACAATGGCAAGTCCTAATCCCGTCCCCCCATACAACCTTGAAGTGCCACTGGATGCCTGCTGAAAGTTTTCAAAAATCTTTTCTATTTTATTTTCCGCTATTCCAATTCCGGTGTCCGTAACTGCAAATTCAATGGTTGCTTTCTTTTCATCTTCATTCAGCAAATGAACACTAACTGTAATTTTCCCTTTTGTTGTAAACTTTACTGCATTACTCACAAGATTTAAAATAATTTGATGCAAACGCACCGGGTCGCCAACCAACACCTCAGGAATTTTGTTGTCGTAATCTTTAACCAACTCTAAATTCTTTTCCCGGATTTTTGTCTCAAACAAATGAAGCATGGCTGATATGGATAGCGCCATTTTAAAAGGTGTTTGCTCAAATGTCATTTTTCCTGCATCTACTTTTGCCAGATCGAGTATGTCGTTAATGAGTACGATTAATGCTTCGCCACTCATTTTTATGGCTTGTAAATATTCTTTTTGTTTTTCTGACAAATCTGTTTTCAACAACACTTTTGTAAATCCGATAATCGCATTCATTGGTGTGCGAATTTCATGACTCATGTTTGACAAAAATTGCTGTTTCGCTTTCATTGCATCTTCTGCTATTCGTGTGGCACTTTCGGCTTTACTTTTTGCTTCTTCAGCAATTCCTGTTGCCAGTTCGGCAAATATTTTTGCCTCTATCAATTCTTTTTCAATTCTTTTTTGGTCAGTAACATCTCTTGCAACAATTACTACACCCAGCACATTTCCCCGGTCATCTTTGTAAACCGATCCGTTGAATAATACATCCGTCAGCTTGCCATCCTTATGGCGAAGGGTAAGCGGAGAATCGGCAACAGATCCTTTTGCGAACACCTCCTCGTAAACTTCACGGGCCATTTGTGGTTCGGTGAAATAATCCAGGAAGTCGGTGCCTGTCAATTCCTCGCGTGTCATGCCTGTAATGTTCGCCAATGCCTGATTCATGTCCGTGATCTTTCCTTCGGCACTAATGGTAATCAAGGGATCAAGACTTGCTTCAATAAGGCTAAGAGAATATTGAGAAGCTAATTTTACAGAATAGCTGAATGCTTCAAGTTCTTTATTTGCAATTTCCCGTTTTTCTTTCTCTTTGTTTTGAAAGTCAAGTTCTATGTCAGCTATTACTAACTCTGCTGCACGTTTTTCTTTCTCTCCGGTTTGAAATACAAGTTCTTTGTTAGCAATGAATAACTCTGCTGCCCGCTTTTCTTTCTCTTCGTTTTGAAAGTGAAGCTCTTTGTTTGCAATAACTAACTCTGCTGCCCGTTTTTCTTTCTCATCGTTTTGAAAAGCAAGTTCTTCGTTGGCAATGATTAACTCTGCCGCCCGTTTTTCTTTCGCTTTGTTTTGAAAAGCAAGTTCTTCGTTGGCAATGACTAACTCTGCCGCCCGTTTTTCTTTCTCATCGTTTTGAAAAGCAAGTTCTTTGTTTGCAATAACTAACTCTGCTGCCCGTTTTTCTTTCTCATCATTTTGAAAAGCAAGCTCTTTGTTAGCAATGCTTAACTCTTCTGCGCGTTTTTCTTTCTCATCGTTTTGGAAGGCAAGTTCTTTGTTAGCAATACGTAACTCTATTGCCCATTTTTGCTCGGCAATGTCTCTTGCCACTACAACTGCACCAAGCACATTTCCCCTGTCATCTTTATAAACCGATCCATTGAATAATACATCGGTCAGCTCGCCGTTTTTATGGCGAAGCGTAAGTGGAGAATCGGCAACAGATCCTTTCGCGAACACTTCCTGATAAACTTCACGAGCCTTTTGTGGTTCGGTGAAATAATCGAAGAAGTCGGTGCCTGTGAGTTTTTCGCGTGTCATACCTGTAATGTTCGCCAATGCCTCATTCATATCGGTGATCTTACCTTCGGTGCTTATAGTAACCAATGGATCCAGGCTGGCTTCAATCAAGCTTCTGGCGTATTGAGATTCCTTCGTTTTTGCTGCTTCCATTTAATTTATTTTATGACTACTTTGGAAAAGTTGATTCATTTTAATTTATGCCATCTGAATTGCCGATTTCTTCAATCGGGCTTCGTCTTTTGTCCTTTAATTTTTTAAAATGAGAAGGTGAAAGTCCTGTAATTTTTTTAAACTGATTGGATAAATGCGCGACACTGCTGTAGTGCATGTTCCAGGCAATTTCTGTAAGGCTAAGTTCATCATAAATGATAAGCTCTTTTACCCGTTCAATTTTATGAGAAATGATGAATTTCTCAATAGTAATTCCTTGTACTTCTGAGAATAAGTTTGACAGGTAAGTATAATCGTAATTTAATTTTTCGCCTAAGTAAACAGAAAAATTTATTTTGGGCAATTCATCCGAATAATGAACCATTTCAATAATTACATTTTTTATTTTTTCAATGAGCATAGCTTTCTTGTCGTCCATCAGTTCCAGTCCTGATTTGAGCAAAGCAATTCTTATTTCCTCACGTTGCTCCGCTGTAATATTTTCCATGATATCTACTACGCCCATATCGACAATTATGAAGTGCAGTCCGAGTTTCCTTAACTCTTCTTTCACTACCATTTTGCAGCGCATGCTCACCATGTATTTGATATATAGCTTCAAACAGTTTATTATTTTTGTTTTAGCTCTACATAAGTGAGCACAATTTAAGAAAGTTATTAATAAAATACAAGTACTCCATCAAAGTTCTTAAGATCCTTTGATGGAAAGATCTGCTGATTGGATCAGGCTGCACCTTTTTTTCTCCTTTCATAGTCTTCGCGGTAATCCAGCGGTGAGGTCAGATGCAACCGGTGAATCAACCACTCCCGGTTATAATTCTCAATAAATTTACCAATCACTGGTCTGGCTTGTTCCAGCGATTCAAAGATCTCGTTGTCTAATACCTGTTCGCCCAGGGTCAGATGAAAACGTACATGCAATTAGTAGCCTATAAAAGCGTTCCTCCGGAAATTTGTTTTCAAACAGTGATAAGTTTTGATCCTCACCGAATCCGTAAACCTCAAATTTAACATCGCTTCTTCCTGCACGACAATGATTTCCACCGGCTTCAGCGGGGCATCCGGACCGCTCTGGAACTCCATCAGCAAGGCTGGTGAACTGCTCTCGATAGACACTCTTTGGTCGTCTCCCTCACGAAGGAGCACAAGCTCGTTTGTGCCACCCGGCCGCTCAGATGGGATCTTTGGTTTATCCCGACCTTCGGTACTGATCCTCGAAGCATCAATTCCAAAGACACTTACCAGGTATTGTTTGATCGATTCTGCCATTGCCCGTCCATCTTCGGGGCCTTTCCCTGACGATCCGGTATCTCAGTTGATCCTAAATCGAAAAACACGTAGTTACGAAGTGGGAATATTTCCCTTACCGTTCGCCCGACCGGAATGTTCTTGGGTGCGTTAACAGAAAACTGGACTTCGGGCTCGATAACTTCAACCTTTGTCTCCATGGGTACTGGATTCTTTGCCGGTGCTGAAATTTTACGGCCATGCCCAAGTTTAAGGGCAGCTGAAATCAACGCTCGTCCCAAGGACCGCTTGAGTTGCCGTTACCCAGAAGATGTTTTTGGCTTGTGCACCACCTGACAAAGTAATAATAGCACTATTATTTACGGTAAGATCATCTGCGATCTGGAAAACCCATGTGTCATCTGGTCCACCAGTAAGCGTTACACAATTCCAGAGAGGAGTTACATAATTCACACATTTTCAGATTATTTGTTACCCAACTTACTCATGATCATTTTCAAAAATCCATTTCCAAATGATTTAACGGCTTCAGGATTTTTTGCAACTACGTTTATAATGCCGAACATTAAAGCGGTGCCGAGAAGCTTTTTAAACGGACTCTTCGTTACACCTTGAAATAATATTTTGGAGAGATAACCGGCAGTCAGACCGACAGATGTGTTTAAGAGGTTGTCCAATAAATCCCGGGATGCGACTGCTTCTTTTAAAATGCTTTTGATAAGGTTGATTGGCTTTATACTCTCGTAGGCGAGATGGAATTGTTCTTTCAGCATTTTCGCTTCATCAGCCTGCTTACTTTCTAATTGAAGGATTGCATCTCTTAGACCGGTTTCTGAATTTATTTTTTGCATGATATTCCTTCAGAATGGCTTCATGGTCATCCATCAACTAGAAACCCGGTCATTCCGCGCAATGCGGAATGACCGGGTCTTTTTGTCTTAGGATATCAAATAATCCTGATTAGTTGACAATCGACATAATTCTGTTTACCTGACTTCCGTTGCAGATCATTTTCAGGAAGTATAAACCTTTTTGAGCATTATTCGATTTCCAGTTCACATAATTCCTGCCCTGGTTGAACTCCTGCTGGTCTATTTGCCCGACTTCCCTTCCGGTCATGTCGTATACTTTCAGGATAACCTTGCCATTCTCAGGCAGATCAAACACGATCGTAGTTTCATAAGCAAATGGATTCGGATAGTTGCTCAGGTTGAAATTCTCAATGGCAAGACGAACCGTAACATCATTACCTGTGTAGCTAAATTTCAGGCTATTAGTGTCATAGCAGGCAGCTATCGGAGCTGTGACGAGTTTACCGGCATTGATGTCATCGATCGAGACGCTGTATTGAGTAATAATCGATGCGGATTCACCCGGAGCCAGGGAAGCTATTGTACTGCTGAAATCCAGCATGTCTTTTGCGTCAGTAATGGAGATGTTATTCATCGTAACATTCCCGGTATTCCTGACCAAAACAGTATAAACGATAACCTCTCCTTCTCTTTTGTAGGTTGTTACCGACGATTCTGTTGTTGTGGCCAATTCGTGGTTCTGCAGACCGTCAATGGTTACTGTATTTCCGGAATACATAATTGCTTTACCATTCATATCCTGACCGGAAGCTTTGGCAACGTTCACCACTTTTCCGGCATCCAGGTCGGCTTGTGTAACGACATGAGATGCTGATACCACAGTGGACTCACCAGGCAACAGTGTCGGAACTGGTTGTTCTAAGCTGACCAGAGCGTTTGGATCAGTAATATCCATGTTGAAGACAGAGATATTACCCAGGTTTTTAACCGAAATGGTATAATCAATCACGTCACCGACTTTTTTGAAGTTCGGCGTGGATGTGCTGGTTTCTATAACCAATTCAGACATCTGCATGCCGAAAACAGTGACTTTGTTTCCAATCTTCTCAATCGTATTGCCATTCAGGTCAAAACCGGCGGCTTTAGCTTCGCTGACCACTTTCCCGGCATTGATGTCGGCCTGGGTAATGGTATGTGATGCTGATGCCATGAATGATTCACCAGGAAGAAGAATGGTATTAGGCCGTGCCGTGATGATCACAGCGTTCGGATCGGTGACAGCAGTACTGATTATACTGACATTCCCTGAGTTCTTCACGCTGATGTTATAGTGAATGACTTCACCAACCACGCTGAAGCTGTTTTCCAAAGCTGAGGCAAAGGTTGACAGTTCAGGATTCTGCAAACCAATAACCGTAATTTCGTTACTAGTCACACCTACCGGTTGATTGTCAGGAGCTTTACCCGTTGCATTAACTGCTTTGACAATCTTGCCTGCATCCAGGTCCGCTACTGTAACCGTGTAAAGAGCAGATAATTCAGCGCTTTTATCTGGAGCCAGATTGATGACCGGACTGCCACTGAAGGTAAGATTACCCTGACTGGAGAGGTCAATGTCAGTTAAGGAAACGTTTCCGGTATTCTTAACCTGGATGGTGTAATTGATCTGTTCACCAACAGCCATGAATGAGGTCTCAGATGCAGAGATGCTGGTGTTTAGCTGCGGATCCTGCAAGCCATAAACGGTAACCGGATTACTCTTCTCTGTATAGGCCGTTCCTTCCGGATAGGTACCGGAGACTGTTGCAGCATTATTGATCTGACCAGCGTCGAGGTCGGCCTGAGTAATCGTATGGATGGCCAAAATCGTAGCACTTGCGGCAGATGAGAGGCTGGCAATCATTGGATTACCTGATATCATAGCATTTGGAACAGAAACTGCAATGTTTGAAATTGGAACCTTTCCATTATTTTTTATCGTAATAATATAATGGATTACCTCACCAACCTTAGCGTAGCTGGATTCTTGTGCAATTTTTGTAACGATCAGACGCTCAGCCTTGTTTGCTACAATCGTTAGTTCGTTACTTAGGTTGGAGATTTTTTCACCAACGGGGTTATACCCGGTTGCAGTTGCCAGATTCATCACCTTCCCGGCTAACAGGTCGGCCTGAGTCACCAGGTGCTCAACTGTTACCACTGAGACAGCCCCCGGGACCATACTTGGGATGGAGTTCCCTTTTGTTAAGTCGGCGGTTGCATCCGTTATTTTCAGGTTGTTCAGAGTGACATTACCGGTATTCCGAACTTCGATGGTATAATGGATAATATCACCTTCCAAACTGTAAGTAGTTTCAGCTGAAGTTAAAGAGGTTGCTAACTGAGCATTTTGAACCCCTTTAACAATTACCTGATTACTTGTGATACGAATGGGCTGGATATTTGCATCATATCCGGAGATGGAAGCCGTTTTTTCGACTGCCCCCACGTTCAGATCAACCTGTGAAATGGTATGAGTGGTTCTGATGGTAGCACTCTCACCGGGATTCAGGCTGGCAATCTGGTTGCTTCCGGTCGTACTGGTGTTTGGATCCTCTAGTGTAATACCGGTGATTTTAACGTTTCCGGTATTTTTGATCTCATTGGAATAGTGAATCAGATCACCGATATTGCTGTAGGAGGTTTCTTCAGCCGTTTTAGTCAGGACCAGAACCGGGCTCTGCTTAGCAAAAACGGTTACTTCGTTGCTCGTTGCTTTGTCAATGAAATCATAGTAATCCTTACCTCTGGCAGTAGCCACATTGACTACTTTACCTGCATCCAGATCCGATTGTGTAATTACATGGAAAGCATTCACCAGAGCGGTTTTACCGGAGGCCAGTCTGAAGATCGGGCTGCCACTGGTAATAGTTGCATTCGGATCGCTGACAACGATATCCGACATTACAGTGTTCCGGAAATTCTTGACAGCAATTACATAATGAATGGTATCACCTTTGGCACTGACGGATATTTCTTCGGCAAATTTTGCAACGACCAATTGGGCAGGCTGGTTTGCGAAAAGGATTATTTCATTACTGTCATCGCGGACCGGTTTACCTTTAGGATCAACACCTTCTATATATGCGATATTAGCAATTTTGCCGGCATCTACATCCGCTTGGGTAACCACATGTTCAGCCGTTGCTGTAACGGTATGACGCGGAGCCAGGCTGCCGATCGGGCTGCCTGTTAAGATGACGGCTTTCGGATCCGATACGACGATGTTTGTAACCGTCACATTACCACAGTTAAACACTTCAATCGTATAGTGAATAATTTCACCAACTGTCCGGAATGTAGGTTCGGTAGCGAATTTGGTTGCGGTAATCTGAGGCCTTTGTACCCCGGTTACCGTGACACATTCACTGGAGTCCCCAATCGCTGCACCATCAAAGTAATTTCCGGATGCAAATGCACAATTGATTACCTGGCCGGCATCTATATCTTCCTGTGTAATGGTATGGGTAGCCAGAATAGTTGCGCTCGTACCTGATCTTAGAATACTTATCGGATTTCCTGAGCTGATTACAGCATTTGGATCGGAAACGGAGATATTATAGATACTTATCTCGCTTATGTTAACTGCATCAATGTTGTAATGGATAATATTTCCAACAGCACTGAAGCCGGTTTCCGTGACAATCTTGGTGATTACCATCCCTGCACGCAAACTGGTATTGACAGTAATGGTAATGGTCATCAGGTCGGTTACACTTACGCATGGGCTGGCTGAAGCAGCCGTTACGGTAAGGGTGATCACGCCGGTTTCACCCAACGCTGGGGTATAGGTAGGTGTCAATGTTGTTGCACCTGTCAATGTTCCTGTTCCGTTATGTGTCCAGAGAATGGAGCTTGCATATTGAGCAGTAGCCGTGCTTACGGTAAAGGGGGTAATGGCAGATCCTACAAGGATGGTAGCATCGCTTCCTGCATTTACAATGGCCTGGTGGGTAATGGTCAGAACCATTGCATCACTGATAACTGGACAAGGAGCTAATGGAGTCACGGTAAGCGTAAGTATTACCGAGCCATTAAGTTTATCTGCAGCACTCGGGGTGTATACCGGGTGCAGCGCAGCTGCATCGTTGAATGAGCCAGTTCCCGAGGTTGACCAGAGCTGAGAAACGGCATTGGTAGTCGAGCTTCCGATCAGGGCGTAGACACCGGTCTCGCAGAGGATAGCATCGGTTCCGGCAACGGCTGCCGGGGTCGGGTTAACTGTTACTATAATGTGATTTGAAGTTACACTACCGCAAGCATTTGTATTTGTTACAAAATACTCACCACTTGTGGTTACAGTTATTGATGCTGCTGTTGCTGCGTTACTCCATGTTCCGTCACTATTTCCTGAAAGTATAACATTATCACCTTCACAAAATGTTGTTGCTCCGCCTGCTGTAATTATTGATGCTATTGGCAGCGGGTTAACTGTTACTATAATGTGATTTGAAGTTACACTACCGCAAGCATTTGTATTTGTTACAAAATACTCACCACTTGTGGTTACAGTTATTGATGCTGCTGTTGCTGCGTTACTCCATGTTCCG
>Ga0265292_1003165_pt1 | contig 10402 bp, 12 predicted proteins | sample Munlanlewell296A_FD_189080 | JGI IMG/M metagenome (GOLD analysis project Ga0265292, IMG submission 189080) | Leachate microbial communities from a municipal landfill in Southern Ontario, Canada - Leachate well 296A | ecosystem: Engineered > Solid waste > Landfill > Unclassified | place: Canada... | reverse complement strand
CATCTGGCTTTAAAGATTTAGATAATAAATTGTCAGGTTTTCAACCATCTGACTTAATTATTCTCGCTGCTCGTCCATCTGTTGGAAAGACATCTCTAGCACTGGATTTTGCACGTAATGCAGCGGTGAAGTATGGTATCCCCGTTGCTATTTTCTCACTGGAAATGAGTAAAGAACAATTAGTTGACCGTATGCTTTCTGCTCAGTCTCAAGTTGATGGCTGGAAACTTCGCACTGCAAAGCTTTCACTCGATGAAGAATTCCAAAGATTACAGCAAGGTATGCATGAACTTATGAAGGCGCCAATTTATGTTGATGATAAAGCTGCGAATTCTATTTTGAATATGCGAAGTACATTAAGAAGATTAAATAGTGATAAACCTATTGGATTAATTATTGTGGATTACTTACAGCTCATGAGTACTGCAAAAAGTTATGACAACATGGTAAATCAAGTTACAGAAATTTCTCGTTCTCTTAAAGCTCTTGCGAAAGAATTTAATGCACCGGTAATTGCCCTCTCTCAACTTTCTCGTGCCGTTGAATCTCGTGGTGGCAAGCCAAGACTTTCTGACCTTAGAGATTCTGGATCTATTGAACAAGATGCGGATGTGGTTATGTTTATTCACCGTGAAGATAAATATGGCGAGAATACTGATAAGAAAAATATTGTAGAAATTTTGATTGAAAAGCATCGTAACGGACCAACAGGAATGGTAGAACTTTACTTCGATGATAAAAAGACTTCTTTCGTTTCAATTGAAAAGTCCGAGTTCGGAGATTTTTCAATGCCAAGTGTGAATGCGCCAGAATTTTAGGGGTAGATTTTAGACATTAGATTTTAGATTATAGAGGTGCGATGCCGTAGGCATCGCACCTGAATCGTATTTGTGTCATCTAAAATCTAATGTCTACTGTCTAAAGTCTAATTTTGCTATACTGCAAAATACATGAACGCAACTGACAGACTCACAGAATTATTTATGCGCTTTCCGGGTATTGGACCAAAGCAAGCAAAACGCTTTGTTTATTTTTTGTTGCGTGAACATTCTCAATACAAAGAACAATTAATTAAAGCACTTGAGGAATTAAAATTCACTGGTAAGCAATGCGAAAAATGTTATAGATTTTTTGGTGATAGGAATGCACAGACTGCAAAAATTTTTTGTAATATTTGCGATAACGAAGCTCGTGACCATACAGAAATGATGATTGTCGAAAAAGAATTAGATTTAGATGCTATTGAAAAAACTGGCTCATATAATGGCTTGTATTTTATTTTAGGTGGACTAGTCCCACCACTTACCGAAAAGCCGTCTGAGCTTGTGCGTATCAGAGAATTAACCAGTCGTATACATGGCGCCATCGAGGCGGAGATGCTCTCTGAGGTCATTTTTGCCCTTCCAGTAACGGATTACGGGGACATTACAACTCAGTATGTTGAGAAGATAATTAAGCAAATAGTTGGGATAGACAAAGTTAAACTTTCACATTTAGCGCGTGGATTATCTAGCGGTCTTGAACTTGAATATGTGGATAGAGATACTTTTAAGAGCGCGCTGGAGAGGAGGAATTGAAATACTAAAAGTAGCACGGAGAATGGAGTAAGGAGTAAGAAAATACCATGTCGTAGACATGGTATTTTCTATTCTTGCTCCGTGCTTCTTTCTTCTTACTTCTCTAATTGATTGCTTCTATCTTCAAACTCATAAATGGTTGTCTGTGACCATTTTTTTTGTGATAACGAGATTTAGCTCTGTATCTTTCAACGATAACTTTTGCTAAGCGTCCACTTTCAGTAATAGTTGCTTCTACAGTTGAACCAGCGATATATGGAGCGCCAAGAACTGTTGATGTGCCATCGTCTTTTAGGACAACTGACTCAATAGTAACTTTATCTCCAACTTTGTAATCACCGTTGATTTTCTCAACTGCAATTTCGTCGCCAACGGCAACTTTGTATTGTTTTCCACCTGTTTGTATTACTGCGAATGACATAGTTGTGAAATTATACACTATTTTGCAATTATGTGCAAGAGGAATTCGTTGACAGGCCTGTTCTTAGTGGTATTATGAGGTTTGTTGCAACTTTTACAGGAAAAAAAGATGAAAATCAAAAAAATCTTCATCGAACCTTTCCTTGAAAGGTTCGTCTACATTAGTGTGTCTCTTACTACCATTGGTGGTTTGAATGTCTACAGATGGTATTGCATGGCCCGCGGTAAAACCCCCGGTCAAAAAAAATAAAGGAGACAAACATGAACTTCGAAGATTTGCCAGAACACCAACGGATAATGGTATTGGCCATCATTTTTTGGTTGTTGCTCGCATTATTTTCTGCGGGTGTAAACTTTTCTCGCAACAAGAAACAGTTCCTCGAGGACTTGAAAAATAGTCCACGAGAGTTTTTCTTGGCCACGTTCTTTTTTCCGTTCAGACGGGACTAACATCGAGTACCACCATGAAAGAATTCTTCTACGAATACCGGTGGACAATCGGTATCACCATCTTTCTTTACGTCTTGGAGGTTGGCATCACTGTCTACAAAATCGCCAAGTATGATAAAGAAAAAAATGGTGGAAAGCTGTTCGACCAAATCCGTATGGATTTTAAAAACGGCTGGTTGAGTGCGCTTTGGCATTACTCCATCTGCCAATTCGCCTGGGACTGGTAACCCCAACCCTACACAATCGTGCTGCCCCCTAACCCGTGGCGGCACTTTTTAATTGTATTTTTATAATTCGCAAATGACGGCACCGAAGGTGCCGTCATTTGCGAATTGAATCATCTAAAATCTAATGTCTAAAGTCTACTATCTATCCCTAGTCTTCTTCAAAACTTGGCTTATCCAAAACTGCTGGCTCTATTCCAATTCCCTCTCCAGTAATTCTTAAAACATCTTTATCAACCTTTTTTAATTCTTTATACGCAGTATTGTAATGATTAACACTAGTCCCTAATGTTGCACCAAGCTTTTTCATATATTCTTCATAAGCTTCTAAATGCTTTCCTAAATCTTCCACTCGTTTTTGTATATGCTTTGCACTTTCTTCAATTTTAAAAGCCTTAAATCCATAAAGTACTGACTGTAAGTAAGCATAAAAAGTTGTCGGCGAAACAATAATAACTTTTCTTTTATTGTATGCGTACTCAATTAAATTTTGTGTATTCACGGCGCCCCTAGAAACTTGATTAACTAATAAATCATAATAAATCCCCTCAGCTGGAATGAACATAAAAGCAAAGGGCAAAGTTCCCTCTTCTGGCTTTATATATTCCGCAGTTTCATCAATTCTTTTCTGTATATCTTTTTTAAATTCATTTTGATAATACGCCGTATTTTCTTCATCAGTTGCATTCATGAGACGTTGATAATTATCCAATGAATATTTCGCATCAACCGGAATAATTCCTTCTTTGGTATGAATAACCGCATCAACTATTTTCTTTCCATCTTTAAAAGTATATTGCATTTCATATTGCCCAGGAGCGAGCATGTTTGAAAGAATGAGTTCAAGAGAAGCTTCACCAAGATTTCCTCTTTGCTTTTGATGAGTCAAAACTTTTTCAAGATTTTGTAATTGCTCAGTCATAGAAAAAACTTGCTTGTTTCCTTCCTTCACTTCTGTAAGTTCACGAGTAATTTCTGTAATTAATTTTGTTGCCTCTGTATTTTGACGATGAAGCACTTGGTGGAGGTCAGATGCCGAACGTTCCAATTTATTTTCCACAGTACCACGAAGACGTTCAAGCTGGTCTTGCAAAATTAAAAATGATTGGTCATCTTCTTTTAATTCTGGTTTACGCAGAATTAAAATGACAAGCAAAGCAATAATTATGATAGCTAAAATTATAAAAAGAAGAGAGGAGGTCATACGAGTAGTATACAGCAGGCAGTAAGCAGTAACCAGTGGGCAGTGAGCAGTGAGACACAAGATAGAAGAAGCATGAAGCAAGGAGTACGGCGTAAGAAAGATTTTAGCCAATAGGGTATAGCCAATAGTGAAATGCAAATGCGAAAACACGAGCCATGAGTCTTTGTGCATTTGTATTTCTATACCCTAAACCCTAGTGGCTAAAATCTATTTCTATGTTAGGATTATTTCGAAGTCGGATCACTGGCTTTATGGTATGTGGCCAAAAGCCACCCCTTATATGTTCTTTAATAAAAAAATTATAAGCTTAAGCAACCCCATTTTTTAGATTAAACCTGTGCAGAACACACTTCGTGTGAAAAAGTTGCTAGACGGGTTATCTATGGAGGTGTAGCGTCTTGGAAATTCATTTCCTATAAGATTACTTACCGATAATGTTTTTTGATATGGGGTAAATAAAGTTAGGTCTGCTCGACCTAGGATACGGCGGCGTTTTGCACCACTTCGTGGATTTGCAGACGCCGCCTTTTCTGTTATATTGTTTAATACTTCTCGTGAAGAGAACACATGACTTTGACTAAGGTACGCCAAAGCCAACTGAAGGAACGTCCCCACGCGTTCCTTCTTTTTCTTTTTTAATTTGTAGTAGGACCGACCTAATACAAAAGATTTATTCTACATAGGTTACACCTATGTAGAAGTTTATAATTTCAACACATTTTCAAGTACTTGACAAAGTATACCAAAGTGGTATACTTGTTTTTATCGCTGATAGGTTTCAGCGATAGTTGGTGTCGTCGCACACGTTGTGCATCACTAACTGGTTTTTTTGAAAAAGAAAGGAAATTCCAATGAAAGATCCGTCCGGCCTCCAGTTTCTGGAGGCAAAAAGCTTTATTTCCATTTCCACCGCCAACGGCGATCCGCCCGCTGCCCGTACCCAAAAATTGTTTGTCCTGGGTGCAGCGCCGGCCTGGGCATGGTCAGCTGAATTTCGGCCGGTGTGAGGCGCGGGCGTATGCACCACTACATCGTGGCATGCGCCCCTTGCCAGTTTGACACCAGGCCTTGACCCTCAACCCCGCCGACATTTCTGCCTTCTGAGGAATAGATTTGTTGGCGCAACCAAGGAGAGAACATGAAAGTTCGCAACAACGGACCCGGTTGAAAAACCGTGGCAGTACCGAGCAATGCAAGTTACGATTGCTCGGATTCTTTTAACAGGACCGCAAGTCCGCCCCCGTCTCAGATAACGCGACGGGGGTTATTTTATGCCAAATTTACTTTTTAAATTCGTTTCTCCACAAGTATTTCAATAAAAACTAAAAACTAGTAATTAAAAATTATGTTACAATACATTCACTATGCAAGAAAAAATAAAAGCTGAAATTAAGCCAGCAATGATCGCGAGAGATACTGTTCGCCTTGGTACTCTTCGTATGATTATCGCTGCATTTACAAATGAATTAGTAACACAAGGTCGCCCACCGACTGACCCACTTTCTGATGAAGATTGTATGAAAGTTATCAAGCGTCTTTCAAAGCAACGTAAAGATTCTATCGAGCAATTCATCGCTGGTGGCCGTCCAGAATTAGCCGATGATGAAAAAGCAGAGCTTGCCGTAATCGAAGGCTTCCTCCCAGCACAAATGTCTGAAGCAGAAATTGAGAATGCTGTAAAAGCAAAACTTGTAGAATCCCCTCTTGACCCAACAAAGAAAGGTCAGTTTGTAGGAACAATGATGCGTGAACTTGGCTCCAATGCAGATGGCGCTTTAGTAAAATCTGTCATCGATAGATTAACTTCATAAAAATTAAATTTAAAACATGGATTTCCAACCACCTCTTTTTGAAGACGTACCGCAACCCATAAGACCATTAACTCAAAAAGAAAAACAAATAGAGAGCGTTATCTCGGCATTGAGAATACAAGATAAATTACCACAAGCAGAAAATGCTTCTATTACACCACAACAGGAAGCATTAATTTATGCTGTCATAGCAAGTAGTGAGCTACGTTTAAAAGAACAGTTGTCACCAGAGCAGTTCGTATTAATTCAGCATATATCTCCTCAAGATATAAAAAACTATTTAGAATTTTCTAATATAGAAGTTGCCCCAATAGAAAATATAGATAATAGATTTCCAGACCAAAGTACAGCACAACTTTTTTAATTTTCTAATTACAAATTATCGGTAATACTACTGGGTAATTCATATTTTTGTCTGGCGAATTTGTACCTGGTGCAAATAACATAGTACATGGCTGTGTATTTGGTGGAAAGTAGGCGTATAATTTTACAGAAAATCTAGTCCAGCCTGGAGGCGCCCATTGTTTTGTTTCAACTGCCATTTCGCGTGCGAAATTTTTATTTTGTGCGTCGAATATATAAATCGGAAAAGTCCCATTATAAAAGAATGAGCTTTTCGCTTCTCCATAAAACACAGCACCGGTTTTTATTTTTTGATCTTTAAAAATAGAAAGGTTACGCACATAGAGCGCATTATATGTTGATGAATAATTTGAAGAATAATTATTAACCCCACGAATTCCCCCGCTGGTATTATTAGTATTATTCGAATTAGGTTTTCCACCAGGCACTGTAATTATTTCCACCTTTCCATCTTTACCATAAATAACGTAACTCATTCCTGGAGTCAGCCCACCTTCATAAATTTGATTATCTAAGTTTGCAATTGAAGGCTGTGATAATTTTTGTAAATTAACTGGGTCAGGCAACCAGTTATCTGTAAAGAAAGAGCCACTTCCACCAACAAAAGAAAACTTTTTCATAAAGTTCGGTGCGAATTTTTGCAATGCAATAAAAATTGCAAGTAAAATACCAAACACTACTGCGACAATAAATAACTTTTTTAAAAAATATTGTATAGTTTCCATGATTATTTTTTACCATTACAAGACTCTGGCGCCCATAGACCGCGCGCACTCACTCTCGCTAGAGTTTGTACATCTCGAAATTCTTTTTGATATTTATATGGCGTCATATATGTATATTCATAAGCATAACCATCCGCAATCATTTTTCTATTTAACATTTGCCCATCTTCTAAATAAACATAATTAAGAAGTCGTCCATAAATATCACGAGTATTTTGTGTGTCATCACTTTCTAATCTAACATTTTTCCCATCGGCCAAATCTTCCATTCTCGCAGAAGCTTCTTTGCCAAAACATTCCACAGGCTTTCTTGTATCAACTGTTTCTGGAGTATTTATTCCTATCAATCTAACTTTTTCATCTATACCATTTATATTAATTACAAGCGTGTCTCCATCAACAACACGAGTAACTTTATAATACGGACCAACGGGAACTTCTATTTTTTTTCCGGCTTCATTATTTAGAAAACTAGAGAAAGCTTCTCTTTGTGTGCCGTATAAAATAGAAAGTAAAGCCAATACACAGACAATGATAAGCGCGAGCATTCCATATTTTGAAAAAGGATCATTTACATGATGAGACATGATGATTTTAGTTTAGCACGTAGTTGGTGCCGAAACCTTTACCGCAAGGGAATAAGTAGCCATGCAGAGGAAAATAATGCCAATATAGCCAATTTCTTGACCTTGGTAAGGCAAAGAGTGAAGCATGGCAGATAATCCCAAAAAACTAAGAAGCACAGCAATTAGGGCAGTTCCACACGCAGCACAACCAATGCCAATAAATGCTAAAAATAATCCTATACCACTGTATAGCCCACTTCTGATTATTATTTCCCCGCGAGTTTTCATATAAATAAAAGCCAGTGAAATATTTATCCCACCTAAGAGTGAACCTAGAACAGATAAGATGAGTGAGTTAACAGAAAAAGTATTAGAGACATCAAATAAAGTAGATATAAAAAGTTTTATTTGCTTCTCATAAGTAATAGTATCAAAAGAAAATACTGACATAGCATTCTTGCCATTTTCTGTTGCAAGTAAAAGCATGAAAAAAATTAAAGTAGAAACTATTAAAATTATTCGGCTATCTTTTCTAGAAAATACGAGAGAGACTCCGGTTACTATATGTTTCATTGGATAAGTATAGCAGGAAGAAGTGATTAGTGACCAGCTTGCCACGCCGTAGCGTAATCACGAAGGCTGGGTGGGCAGTAAGCAGTGAGATACAGGATACAAGAAGCAAGGAGAAAGGAGTATGGAGTACGAACGCATGTCATCCCAGGCTTGACCTGGGATCCAGTGTTTGTATCTAAATAAAAATTAAAAATTAGAAATTAAAAATTTAAAATGACGCCTCAGCGTCATTTTACATAATCTCATCCCCTACCTTTCTCCTTGCCAAAAAATCTTCGAGTTGTGCTATCTCTGTTTGTACTGCATCTTCCCAGTCTTCTTTGGTTCCATAAGCCGCATGAAGCTTGGCTTTGTAATTTATATAAAGTGGATATATTAATTCTGGGTCTTGAGCAATTATATTTGCAAAAACAGATTGCTCTTCTTTTGTAAGCATCATAAGTCCAGACTCAAAAGCTCTCACTTCTTCAGATGTGAGTTCAGACTTTTCCAAAACATTTTTTAATTCGTCTATGAGTGCCATATATCTTTTTTACCCTTTTAAATTAAGGTAATCTATAACTTCACTCTCTCATAAAAACAGAAATTTGTCAAATAAAGTTATACCCTTCCCGAAGCATTCCTTAATACGGCTATATCCGTTAAACCACAAAGCTCTTTTACAGAAAGATCTTCCATTCCACCCCTTAGAACATCACCAGCCCTTTTTAAAACTTTTCCGTGTTCAGAAAGTTCATGTAAATTAACGGAACCATCAAAACTATTAAAAGAGGATTCTTGGGACTTAAATAAAAGTTTTCTCATAAAATATTTGTGATTGGAAATAATATAACTAGGAGTATACCCCCCGACTTTACTCTCGTGCAAGCGAAATTTCTGTGTTGTTCTGTAAATGATGTTTATAAGTTATTAAGTATTGAAAATTCCCCCCAAAAATGGTATTGTTGTAAGCAAGTTAGTGGTTACTAGTTACTGGTTGAGGGTCATTTACAATATAATATTGGTTTGTTTATAAAGCTGGGGTATCGTCTAATGGTAGGACATCAGGTTTTGGTCCTGAGTATCGAGGTTCGAGTCCTTGTACCCCAGCTTTGTAAAGAAGCAAATTTTTGTTAAAAAATTTTAGAACAAAGCTGGGGTACAAGTAATGTGCTAAACGCACATTACGGAGGACTCGAACGAAAAACCGGTATACAAAAATAAAAACACAAAAGTTTTCTTTCAGACTTTTGTGTTTTTATTTTTGTCGGTTTTTCCCGGGGTCGAGAAATAATCTTTTTATTGAGTCATAAGACGAAAAGAAAAAGATATGTTTGGTGACCGAACGTCCTTGTACCATCTCCACATAAATTACAATAAGAATTAGCAATATACTTAATAAATGCTAAAATTGCACTAATGGCAAATAAAAATCTCACAAACGCTAAGAAAGCAAAAAATGATGAGTTCTATACTCAATTCTCCGATATTCAAAAAGAAATTGAATCTTATCTTGAATTCAATCCTGACACTTTTAAAAATAAAATAATCTACTGTAATTGTGACGACCCATTTGAAAGTAATTTCTTTCGTTATTTTGTTCTTAATTTTAAAAGACTTGGATTAAAGAGACTAATTACAACGAGTTATAAACCTTCACCCGTTGCAAATACCCAACTTGGATTATTTGGTGATGATCTTACTCTTCCATTAGTAAAAGGTCGTCCTAAAATTACCGCAAATAAATTCATTATAAATGATGTCGGTGATGTAAATGGTGATGGTTCATTCACACTAGAAGATATTGCTAAGCAACTTAAAGCAAATAAGAACAATGAATGGACCCCCCTTGAAGAGGATGGTGATTTCCGTAGTGTGGAGTGTGTTGAACTTCTTAAGCAGAGTGACATCGTGGTCACAAATCCCCCATTTAGTCTATTTCGTGAATATATTACTCAGCTTTTTGACCATAAAAAACTATTTTTAATAATAGGTAGCCTCAATGCAATAACCTATAAAGAAATTTTTCCAATGATTAAAGCAAACAAGCTCTGGCTCGGACCAAGTATTAGTAGTGGGGATAGAGAGTTTGTAGTACCTCACTACATTTTCAAGGAAATTGGAAATTGGCGCACCGACAAAAATGGTATCCATTATGCAAGAGTGATGGGTGTTCGTTGGTTCACGAATCTTGACCACGGGCGCCGTCATCAACCTATCCCGTTAATGACTGAGGTAGATGTAATTAAATTTTCGACTAACAAAGTATTTGAAAAGTATGATAATTATAACGCGGTTGAAGTGCCTTTTGTAAAAAATATACCAAGTGACTTTACTGGCATAATGGGAGTGCCAATTAGTTTTTTGGATAAATACAATCCAGATCAGTTTGAAATAGTAGGTATGTGTGAGAATGAGGATTTATATAAACAAAAGACGAAAGTTTACACGTCAGAGGAATGTAAGCAGGCTTATTTAGATAAGTTTGGTAAGAAAGGAATCTACGATTT
>Ga0265292_1003163_pt1 | contig 10407 bp, 12 predicted proteins | sample Munlanlewell296A_FD_189080 | JGI IMG/M metagenome (GOLD analysis project Ga0265292, IMG submission 189080) | Leachate microbial communities from a municipal landfill in Southern Ontario, Canada - Leachate well 296A | ecosystem: Engineered > Solid waste > Landfill > Unclassified | place: Canada... | reverse complement strand
TGAGAAGCCTGATACAACGATTGACGAGCTGTTAAAATATGTTGCAGGTCCTGATTTTCCGACGGGCGCCTATATCTATGGCAGGGATGGGATTGTAGAAGCATACAGGACTGGACGGGGAAAGGTCCTGATGCGTGGGGTTATAAGTGTTGAGGAGCAGAAGAAGTCCGGCAAATCGAGCATAATTATCACTGAAATACCCTATCAGGTCAACAAGGCAAGGCTCATCGAAGCTATAGCAGGACTTGTAAGGGAAAAGAAGATTGAAGGAATATCAGACATAAGGGATGAATCTGACCGAGAGGGGATGAGGATCGTTATTGAACTTAAACGTGACGAATTCCCTGAGGTCGTTATTAATAACCTCTATAAACACACCCAGCTTCAATCCACATTCGGCATAATCATGCTTGCCATGGTTAACGGCGAGCCCAAGGTTTTAAACCTGAAAGAAGTCATAAAGTGCTTCATTGATTTCAGGAAAGAGGTGGTTGTAAAGAGGACGCGCTATGACTTAAGGAAAGCTGAAGAAAGAGCGCACATATTGGAAGGATTGAAGACCGCCGTAGAGAACATAGATGAGGTCGTCGCAATTATAAAGAAAGCTGCAAACCCTCAGCAGGCTAAAGAGAATCTTATGAAAAGGTTCCCGCTTACTGAGATACAGGCAAAAGAAATACTCGAGATGAGGCTTTCGAGGCTCACAGGTCTTGAACGTGAAAAGATAATAGAGGAATACAAGGCTCTTTTAAAAACCATATCCGAATACATAGCCATTCTTTCAAGCGAGGCGCTTGTAAGAGATATTGTGCGTAATGAGCTTAATGAGGTTAAGGACGAATATGCAGACGCAAGACGTACGCAGATAATCGAGCAGACAAGCGACATAAATATTGAGGATCTCATTAAAGAAGAAGAAATGGTAGTCACAATTTCACATAACGGCTACATCAAGAGAAATGCACTCAGCGTTTACAGGAGCCAGAGAAGGGGTGGCAAGGGAAAAACAGGAATGGCAACGAGAGAAGAGGATTTTGTTGAGTACCTCTTCATTGCAAGCACACATGATTATATTCTTTTCTTTTCAACCAAGGGGAAAGTTTACTGGATAAAAGTGCATGAACTTCCTGAACTGGGCTTAAGCGCAAAGGGAAGGGCGATCGTAAACCTTCTTAACCTTGAGGCGAACGAGAAGGTCTGTGCTTCGCTTCCGGTTAAAACATTTGATTCTGAGCATTACATAATAATGCTTACCCGCCACGGGATTTGCAAGAAGACTACACTTGATGCATTCAGTCATCCGCGCTCAGGGGGCATTATTGCACTTTCCCTTGATGAAGGGGACGAACTTGTTTCGGTCGGGCTTACGGATGGAAAGAGGGACATCTTCATAGGGCTTAAAGATGGCAATAGCATCAGGTTTAACGAGGAAGATGTAAGGTCTATGGGAAGAAATGCCATGGGCGTTAAGGCAGTAACTCTCAGTAAAGGTGATGCGGTCATTGCCATGGAGGTTCTCGATAATGCGAACACTATCCTCACTGTAACCGAGAACGGCTTTGGCAAGCGTACCCCTGTTGAAGAATACAGAGTGCAGTCAAGAGGCGGCAAAGGGATAATCACCATCAAGACCTCAGACAGGAACGGCAGTGTAGTAGGCGTTAAACAGGTAAGCAACAACGATGATTTAATCATCATTACTGCCGACGGAAAAGTTATAAGGATGGCAGTGAGCGATATTTCAGTAATAGGCAGGAACACGCAGGGAATAAAACTCATTGATGCTGACAAAAGTTCGCGAGTTGCCGGCATTGCAAAGATCGGTAAGGAAGATTAAGAGCACGTTCAGATAATATTCTTGATATTTTTCTTGGTTTTAAATGTTACAGGAAAGCTGATAAAAAAGCTTTTTAACACGGCTTTGCCTGTAACTAAAACTTTGTCATTGTCCCGAAATAGGGATTTTAAATCATTCAGTGAAAGATTTGCATAGCTCGCCTTGAAAGGAATCTCTATATCTGTTTTCGTGCGTGCCGGAAGATTTATGCTTTCAGTTGTGTTCCCTTTTATGAGAGTGTCGTTTCCCATATGAACTTTGCATTTTAAGGATTTTACATTCAAAGAGAGCCAGTTGGGATTATTTACTGATAGTGTGATTGTGCCTTTGACTTTGTTGCTGCCGAAATCCATCCCGTTTATTTCAATATGCTTGAACTGGAATGTACATTTCTTTAATAAATCTTTAGATGAATAAGAAGTCGCAAAGACAATTACAAGGATTATAAGAACTGCCGCAAGTACATAAACCAGCGGTTTTTTCTTCTGTTTGCTTTCCGGATTAATTGCCGGTGGGCCATCATTTAAACTAGCATCGTTCATCTTGCTTCCTGTGCAGTTTCCTCAGCGGTACCAGTATTGGTTTCCGATTTTTTTTGAAGTAATACTTTTATGCGCGGAGGTATGAATACATTGTCGAGATTGACTTTTGAGAGCTCCACTGAGAGGACCTCAACTTTTTCATCAGTATCAAGCTTCTTGTCAACAATGAGTCTTTCTTCGTTTCCTACCCTGCAAAGCCCGCCCCTTGTCTTGACTCCCGCTTTTTTCAGATCATCATACTGGAGTCTGATTGAAAGCTTGGAAACTATATCCTCAAGTTCCTTGAGTATCATTTCTTTTTTCATGTTTTCAGATTTTCGCCTTTCTTGATTTTTTATATCTTTGTTTCAACCGGGTGGCCACTGCATCTGTCTTCCGCCGAGCAGATGAAAATGAATATGGAAAACGCTCTGTCCCGCTCCTTCCATGCAGTTAAGCACTGTGCGGAACCCGGAGCTGTCAATCTTCCTTTCCTTTGCCACATGTCTTGCCGCCTGAAAGACTGCTGATAAAATATCCTTGTCATTATCCTCGATTTCCATTGGAGTAGCTATATGTTTCCTTGGTATGATGAGGATATGGACAGGAGCCTGAGGATTTATGTCCTCAATGACCACTACCTTGTCGTTTTCATATACGAATTTTGCCTTTAACTCTCCCTTTATTATTTTGCAGAATATACAGTCCGTTGACATTTCATAATCCTTTTTTCAGGGTTCTGTATTTTGCCTTCAGGCACTTCGATACAACGGTTGGGACCATGCCGTCCATTTTGCCGCCGTATTGCGCTACTTCTTTCACTATGCTTGAGCTCAAATAAGAATATTTCACAGTGGACATCAGAAAAACAGTATCAACATCTTCATAGAGTTTCCTGTTTGTTATGGCCATCTGGAACTCATATTCAAAATCACTTACTGCACGTAGTCCTCTGATAATTACCTTGGCCCCTGCGTTTCTTACGTAAGAGATAAGAAGGCCTTCGAAGGATTCTACCCTGAGATTCTTAAATTTCTTTGTTGCTGCATTAATCATCTTCATTCTTTCATCAACTGAAAAAAGAGGGTTTTTATCGGAGCTCTTTGCAATTGCGACTATTACTTCGTCGAAGATCTGATGCCCCCGTTCTATTATATCTATATGTCCGTTGGTTATGGGGTCGAATGTTCCGGGATACACAGCGATTCGTCTCATGATTATTTTCTCACAATATCAGGGTTTTATTCCTTTGTATTGATATAATACGATATTCTTGTTTCCCCATAAAGTTTTTCCCGTGTCAATTCAATATACCCGAATTTGTGCAGTAAATCCATTTTTTTGAATGATTCCGCTATTAATATTCCATTGGGAATAAGAAGCTCTCCTTCATCAATCAGCCTGATGCATCTGTCATAGAAGCCTGACTGATAGGGAGGGTCAACATATATAATGGCAAATTTTGCTTTCCGGGAGGAGAGTTTCTTTAATGCACGCACATAGTCGGCTGCCATTATAAGAGATTGTCCTTCAAAGCCTGTAATAGCAAGGTTCTTCTTTATCACATCTGCCGCCCTGCGTTCATTTTCTATAAAAGTGGCATCGGATGCTCCGCGGCTTAAAGCCTCGATGCCTGTGCTTCCCGTGCCTGCGAATATATCAAGGAAGCTTGCATCCCGGATACTGTCTCCAAGAGTGTTGAATACTGCTTCCCTTACCATATCGCGCGTGGGGCGTATGATATTTTTAGGAAATGTGCTCAGCCTCAGTCCGGACTTTTCTCCGCCTGTTATCCGCATAGTCATAGCGATTTACTAACCTGTAGCTTCATCCAAAAGCTCAACCCAGTGTTTCACGCTCTGTTTTCCGCCTGCTCTTGCCAATCCTCTGTTAATCTGCATTATGCACCCCGGACAGCCAGTGAGCACCATGTCTGCGCCGGTTGCCATGATTTTTTCTGTCTTGCGGCGGTTTATCTCGGAGCTTAGTTTCTCATTTTCAAGGCTGAACGTTCCGCCAAATCCGCAGCAGTCAGCACTTCCCTCCATCTCGACAAGAGCTACGTTTGAAAGCATCTTGATTAACTTTCTCGGCTCATTTACAACACCCTGCGATTTTTTGAGATGGCATGGATCATGATAAGTGACTTTCAGCTTTTTTTCTCTGTTATTTTTATTCAGCAGTTCTGTAAGTTTTTTCTCTCCCGGTCCTTCTGTAAATTGTGATATATCAATCACTCTTCCTTTGAATTTTTCCCACTGTGATTTCATCTCACTGTTTTTTTCAAAGAGTATAGGATATATATTTTTAAAAGCCGCTCCGCAGCTTGCACAGGCTACGACGATATACTCAAAATCATGTTTTGAGAAAAGATCGAGATTCGACGTTGCAAGAGTATGGGCAGTTTTCCTGTCGCCTGAGAAATATGAAGGCAAACCGCAGCAGAATTGTTCCGGAAGAATCAGGGGTGTAAACCCTCCTTTTCGTATGACGCTTACTGCCGCTTCCCCGATATGAGGATATATATAATTTATGGTACATCCCTGAAAAAACATTACTGAACGCGCAGTTTGATTTTTGTCGCTGTCATGGCTTTCAAATTTTTGATGAAAAGGTTTTTCCGCAATTTCAGGTATGAGCTTTTCTTCTCCTGGCAGAAAAATCCCTCTGTATAAAAGCCCGCTTGTTGTCGGGATTTTTTTTAAGAGTAATTTCTGGATAAGTCCTGCTGTTTTAAAAAACGGATTCTTGGATGAGGTTTTTGCTGACAGGATTTTAAGAACTGCCTTTTTTAATGGCGGGATTCCCATTTTATTGAGCGCGATCTCCCTTGCCCCGGCTATTATCCTTTCAATCTCGACATTTGCCGAGCATGTCTCCCTGCATGATGTACAAAGGATGCACTGAGACAGGGCATCGTAAAGGCTTTGAGAAAGCTCTAATTCAGATTTAGATAAAGCCTCAATAAGGGCAATTTTCCCGCGGGCTACGGAGCGTTCTGTTTTTAAGATATCATATACAGGACAGACAGCCTGGCAGGCTCCGCATTTTACACAGGTTGAAAGTGCGTCTTTGAGTATCCCGTCAGCCGACAAGTTTGCCCTCTTTGATGATTATTTCCCTGTTCCCCTCAGCATATTTAAGTTCGACAGTGGGAGAGAAAAGAACGAAATCCTGATGAAAACTTGTCCTGATTTTTCCTCCGAAGGACATGTTATCACCAAAAGCTATGTGAATGGTCCCAAGTATTTTTTCTGATTCAAGGATATTGTCCGGCTTTGACGCTTTGGGGTTTGTCCCGATACCAAGCTCTGCAAGGACAGCGCATTTGGGTTCAATGTCTATCTGCTGACGCATTGACGAGGCAAATTTATCAAGTCCCTGCAGAATAAAAATAGTCCCTTTCTTTATTTCAAATTTCACAGGGAATTTGAATTTTCTCGTTGGTCCCCACTCTGCTACAAATAATCCTTCGGCGGTATATTCAGGCGGCGCTATGAATGCTTCTCCTGCAGGAAGATTGCCGAATGCCCCTTCTTCCGTAAGTATTCCTGTATCTGCGATTCCCTGTCTCCCATTTAGTCCTATGGAGAGGTTAGTACCGTTCGGTGCAGTGATAGTTGCCGAAACAGCGTCTGTAAGCTTTTCTGCGATTCTTACTGTGTTTTCTTTAACCTCATTCCAGTCAACATCCATTGGGCCCAAAAACATGTCAGGGTCAAATAATGGCATGCTTGCGTACCGTGCGCCGGCACAGGTGGTCACAAGGTCGCGGAATTTAGTATGACTCGTCGAGAAGTTTGAAAGTGCAATTACAACGTCAACTGCGTCATCGCTCCTCTCCATTACAATCTGTTCAGCTTCAAGAATCTGCTTTTTCCCTGCCTTTTTTTTGAGCAATGCTTCAAGGACCCCTGAGTCGCGCAGTGAGCCGTAAACATGACTTCCAAAAGCTTCCTTCCATATATAGTCCGGAGGTTCGACTCCATGAGTACCAGTGGCTTCGTATTTCAGGAATACAGTTTCGTTTGTCTTGGAAATGTATTTGAAAATGCTATGGGCAGTCTCTGCCAACTGCGCACGTCTGGTCCGGTCATCGTCATTAGGCGTTTCATGTTCTGATATTATGTCGCAGAAAATAAGGACTCTCTCTTCTTTTTTTATTCCAAGGTTTTCCTGAACTAATTTTTTTATTGCCTTTACAGTTTTATCCATTTCCCATGCCTTGTATGTTGTTTTGAAAATAACTAGTTAAGTGTCTTTTAGTAATAAATAAGTTTCCCATATTTATCAAGCTTCTATATCATCATACCTTATGCCTTGACAGTTAAAAGAATATTCTGTTAAAAAATAATATTAGGAAATGATAAAATGATTACTAAAAATACTATTCCGGTTAAAAATCCATCTATCCTTTGCACTGAATTAGATGAAGAGGCTGTACTTCTTGATCTCAATACAAAATGTTATTACGGACTCAATGAAGTGGCGCTTGTCATATGGGGTCTTATTGATGGAGTGATTAAAGTGGATGGTATAGTCGAGAATATATGCAGCAAGTTTGATGTAACTCCCCAGAATGCTATGAAAAGTGTCGTAAGGCTGTTGGAAGAGCTTAATGGAAATAAACTTATCAATTTTAAAGCCTCCGTTTGATTTTTTTAGAATTTTGTTAACTTCATTTTATAACTCATAATATGCCTATGGTTGAAAAGTCCTATCTGATCTATGGCAATCCGGTTACAGTCACTACGGACCTGGAAGAATCGATTGGTCTTGTTGATGATATAATAGGTTTTTTCTCTGCTGCAGCGGCTGATGAGAAGGCAAGTCCTATAAGGATTTCAATCTTAAAATCTGATAGTGAGTCTATTGAAAAAGTCATGAAAGAGTTGGATGGGATAGAGCAGCTTTTTGCATTTGACAGATTAACGGGCTATAGAGTTGGAGAAAGGCTTATTCTTGTTGACGGCTATTCCGCTGCGGTTTGTTATCCGGGCAAAGGAATTGCTGATATTTATCTCAACCTCAAGACGATAGAGATAAGAAGATTTTTTTCTTTTATATTTTTTTATATTATGCTTGTTGAGATGTTAAGATACAGAGGGCTATACTATGTCCATGCCTCATGTGTATCTGTTGGTGAGATGGGTATACTGATTTCAGGAGATACAGGTGTGGGCAAATCGACTTTGTGCATCACGCTCCTTCGCGAAGGATGCAAATATCTCTCAGACGACGGAGTGCTTTTAAAGGATGAAGGAGAAAATGTGAGGATATTGTCTCTGCCAGGAGATTTCCATATAGATCCTGCAATCTCCGAAAGATTTGAGGAGCTTGAGAAGGTTAAGAATGCAAGGAAATATGGGGATGGTCCAAAGCGTTCTTTCAGGGCAGAGGATGTTTATCCGGAACAGTTTGTCCTTGAAGCAAAGCAGGGATTCATTTTTTTCCCGGAAATAACAGGAGAAGAAAAGTCAGCTCTCATTCCGCTTGGCGGGGCCGAGGCTCTGGCAAAATTAATACCCAGCAGTCTGCTTGTAATGATGGACAAGGATATTGCTCCGATGCATCTTGCTGCTTTAAAAAAAATTGTGGAGAAATCGAAATCTTACAGGATGAGAAGCGGGGCTGATCTTATTAGGAGCCCGCACTCTGTGGTCTCTATGATAAAAAAAGAACTTTTTGGGGAGTGCTGATATGCCGGATGACATGGCTTTTCTCACAGAACTTGGGATTGAGCTTACAAACCGCTGCAATTTTGTTTGTAAACATTGTTTAAGGGACGAGAGGCTTCCCCGCAGGAACATATCATTTAAACTTATAAAAAAGATACTAAAGGAAGCGAAAGTCTACGGCATAAAACACATAGCCTTTACAGGCGGAGAGCCTACTCTCCATCCTGAGTTTGAGAAAATCATAAAAGAAGTTGTGACTCACGGCTTCACTTATCATGTTGTTACAAATGCATGGAATTTCCTCGACGTGCTCCCTATCCTCGAAAGGAACGGTATAGGAAAATTGAAAGGACTTTCATTCAGCATTGACAGTCCCCGCGAGGAAGTGCACGACGAAATAAGGGCCAAGGGTTCATATAAACGGGTCATGTCTGCCATCAGTGCGTGTTTTCTTAAAAAAATTCCTTTCAGCCTTCAGATGACTATTTGCAACAAGAATATTGACCAGCTCGATGAGATGGCTTTGCTTGCATCGAAGCTCAAAGCAGAAAGGCTCTTTTTTGCTTTTATACAGCCTACCCCCGGCAATGTAAAGGAGGGTCTTGTCCCGGCTCCTGAGGAGCAAACCCGTGTAGCTGCCGAAATTGTAAGAATGGCAGGCGTTTTTTCAATCGGCATTTTCCTCTCACCGGGCTTTGATGTCCCCGAGCTTATGTTCCAGTGCAGAGCTTTAAGGATGTCTTCTCTGACGGTGGATTTCATGGGAAACCTTATGTTCTGCTGCCAGCTTTCAGGCTATGCAGGAGGGGAAGCGAACAAAGATGTAATTGCAAATCTTTCCAAAGTGAGCCTTTTTGATGCACACAAGATGCTAATAGACAAGATTGCAGAATTTCAGAAGGACAGAGTGTCTCTGATAAGTAGTAAATCCGTAGGTTCACTCGACAGGTTTCCTTGTTTTTATTGTGCAAAGTATTTTGATAAGCTTAACTGGTTGAAGAAAGACCCCAAGAACCCCTGGAACAGAGATTAAGAGCGAATTGAAACGCCTCTCATTACTGATTACAAGTGTAATTCTTTTCTTTAAAATATTCTTCCTTGTGATTGCTCTTCCATTATTGTTGAAGAGCCTTAGCCTGCCGCGCTTGCTGAAACTTCTTACACCTCGAAAGAAAAAGAAGATTGATGACAGGGTGATAGAGAGGATATTGAAGATTACAGATTCCATACTTGGAATTAGATTTTTTGTTTTTACTCCGTCATGTCTTAAAAAATCTCTTCTTCTTTACCATTTGCTCAACAGATACGGGATGAAAGTGAAAATACATTTTGCTGTGAAGAAAGATGGCGGCAAGCTTGACGGGCACAGCTGGCTTACAAAAAATGGGATAAGAGTCTATGATTATCTAGAGTCAGTTGATGATTTCAGAATTACATATACATATCCTGAAGAAGACTGAAAGAGATAAACTCACCTTTTGAATACCTTCAACCTTTCTGTTGTGCTTTGGCTTTTTGCCGTATTGTCGCTCATGTCTATGTAGTATGGTTTCCCGAATGGGTCTGAAGGAATGCCTCTTATCAAGCCTGCTTTGAGAAGGTCATCAATACTTTCAGGATATTTTTTATAAGTAGAATGAAAGTCAGATATCAAATTGTTTAGAATGCCCAAATCCCGTTCTATGTATAAAAGCTTGAGACGCTCATCAAGTTTTGTCTTCATGTCTTCATCTTCAGTTGTTTCAAGGAGTTTTTTCACGAAGATTATCCCGTTTTCAGGCTTTCCAGCGCTGCTGTAAAGCCGTGAAGCAAAAAGCTTAAGGAAAACAGGAGCACCGGGAAGTGTTGATGCCCTGTCGATATAATATGCTGCTTTTCCGTAATCATGCTGTAACTCGAAATAATTATATCCAATCAGGAAATAGAGGAACCAATTATTAGAGGTATTTTTTATTCCCTTTTCCAGTATTTTCAAACTCTCCTCTGATTTTCCGGCTACCACTGTAAACATTAATCCTGCGAACTGATAAGCAAGTGTAAATTCCGGGTCAAGGTCTGTTATAATATCGATTGTATGGCTAAACCATGACCATCCTTTTTCCGTCTGTTTTTTATCCCCCATATACTGTACGACTCTCAACCAGAGAATATCGCTTATAAAAGCAGTCTGGTTCATGGATATGGTTTTAATGACATAGGCAGGAGGAAGCATTTCAAGCTCCTCAGATTGCTTAAAATCCCCCTTCACTCCGTCAATGCGGCACTGGACAAAGAAAACGATAAATAAGATTGAGACTATTAATGTTGCTGCAACTAATGATTTTATTGGTTTATCCATATCACAGTTTTTGCTTCAACTCAGTTGAGAGTT